>LGVE01187346.1_pt1 | contig 10573 bp, 10 predicted proteins | sample 469871 | NCBI WGS metagenome assembly LGVE01 (sample SAMN03893561, study PRJNA290197) | marine sediment metagenome | material: sediment; isolation source: combined push core samples #3730, #5133, and #5579 collected at Hydrate Ridge | place: Pacific Ocean: Hydrate Ridge | reverse complement strand
TGAGTGCACCGATTGCGGCGCTTGCGTTGACTGCTGCCCCGTAGACTGCATCAAAGCTCCCTGACAAAAAAGCGGAGAGGAGCGCCCCTAAAGGCGCTCCTCTCTTCCTTTAACAAGGTCCGAAGAGGAACGCATGGGAATACCCGGCACCTTTGAATTAATACTGATTCTGGCCGTTGTCGTGCTGATTTTCGGTGGCCGCAAGCTTCCCGAAATCGGTGCTGCCCTCGGCAAAGGCATCAATAATTTTCGCAGAAGCATCCAAGGGAAAGACGAAATCGACGTCACCCCGAAAACCAAAAAAGACGATGAGCCCAAGCCCTGACCGAATGACCGCCTAGACCGCCTAGACCGGAAATTTATCAACAATGAAAAAAGCCGCCCTTTAAGGCGGCTTTTTCATTTTCAGACTGGCGCCGATATCGGCTATTTGATAACCGGTTCGCTAGCCTCCACGATTACATCAAATGCCACCACCTCACCGGGCAAATCCTTGAACACCAGGGTAAAGGGGATGGCCCGCTGTGGTTCCAAATTAAGATTGGCCAGCATTTCTCCAAACTGATTCTGCATCCGCTCTGTCATGCGCATTAACGGCCAAACGCGAAGCTGCTCCTTGCCCATAGGATTGCCGCAAAAGGCTCTTTGCTGGGCCAATTGCACGCCCTTAGCATCATAGACCCTACCCTGCACGACAATAGTCGCCCGCGGTTCGGCTCCTTCATTCAACACCTGACCTTGGATTATAAACAACCGGCCTTCTCGTTGGTTGTTTAAAACATAACCCGTCAGACTTACCGGTTTCAGCTCCTTGCCTTCGGCTGGCGGGGCTGGGATCAGTTGCCAATCAACCAGCAGTTTCTGCCAAGAAGCCGTCAGTTGCTGTCGTGCATGATAGACATAACCACCGCCAGCTATCAGAAGCAGCAACACCAGCAACCACATCCATCCCCAGTAAGATTGTTTGCGGCGCTCCGCCGGTGGGCGTGGAGCAGGCAAGGATACGCGAGACGACCCTTCGTCAAAAAATAAATCCTCTTCGGGCAGCCCCGAATCCGCCTCGTCGATCTCGGGCTCATCCTCCTCTGCAAGGGTCAGCGAAACCTCCAGAGGCACCTCTTGCGCCGGCGGTTCTGCAGTCTGAGGCTCCCCAGGATCTCCATACAAAAGTTCATCGGCAAAAGATATTTCGCCAGCCTGTTCCGAATCCGGGATTAAAGGGGACAGATCCGAATCATCGGACCAGTCTAAGTCACTTTGCTCCTCGAACTCTGCACCATCCACCGCCAAAAAGTCGTCGTCATCGTCTTCAAAGGTCGTCTCGCCGAGCAGGAACTCATCCCCTTCATCGCCATCGGTAAAAAAATCGGCACTATCGAGTTCCTTGTCTAGCGCGTTCTCTTCGCCAAACCCCTTTGCGCTGGCATCGGCACTTGCATCCTCTGTCAGAACGTCGTCCTGAGGAGGAGTAACCATAAAAATGATCTTACACTTGGTGCACCGCACCTTGGTACCGCCCGGTTTTACTTTATTCTGCGGCAGCTTGAAGCAGGCTTGGCAATGAGGGCATTGAATTACCACAAAAAATCCTCCCCCTAAACCGACAGTGCCGGATCGAATAGATAAATATCAGCAAGGTTTCGATAGGTTTCCTGATAATCGAGGCCATAACCGACGACAAACCCGCTATCAAAACTGATGCCGACATAATCAGCCTCAAAGGATGTTTGTCGAGCATGTCGTTTATCGAGCAATACGCAGGTTTTAAGACTTGCCGGTTGGCGGCCGACCAGTTGCCGGCAGAGCGCTTCCAGGGTAAAGCCGCTATCAAGAATATCATCAACAATCAAAACATGACGATCGGCAACAGACATTTCCAGATCTTTTCGAAATTCCACCAATCCTGTAGTCTGAGTGTGAGGCCCGTAGCTGGCCACCCTCACAAAGTCCACCTTCGCTGGCAGGGAAATCGCCCGCACCAAATCAGCAAAAAACAAAAAAGCGCCCTTCAACACACCAACCAACAATAGGTCTTTGCCAGCGTAATCACGGCTGATTTCCTCACCGAGGCACTGAACTCGCCGAGCGATATGCTCTCGGCTGTATAATTTTTCCAATCCCCGTGACGGCATAAACCTCCGTTTTTCCTGTAAGTCCAAATCGAAGTCATTCTATAGCAGATCGGTAAATAGGGTGTCAATTTATTCGCCCGTTCCCGGGCCTCTGGCAATCAAGTCCTTTTTTGTGCTATATAGTTACCATAGAATTAGCAACGTTTTCATCTAACAACAGGGCATCCACAATGATGAAATACCTACTGATGTTACTGACACTCCTGATTCTGCCCACAACGGTTCTGGCTACCCCGCGCCTCCAGGCGGAAACGGCGCTTTTCAACTTCGGTCGAGTGGCAGAAGGCAGCAAAACCGAACACACCTTTCGCTTCCAAAACACCGGCGATACGCCGCTAATCATCAGCAAGGTACGCAGTTCCTGCGGTTGCACGGCAGCGTTGTTGTCCGCGAAGGAACTGGCCCCCGGCGAATGGGGTGAATTAAAGACTACGTTTAATTCCAAGGGATTCCAGGGAGCAGTCACCAAAAAGGTCTATGTCTATTCTAACGACCCCGACCAACAGAAGGCCACGTTCCGCCTACAGGGCGAGGTGCAAAAGGAACTGCTAGTCTCGCCCAGACGTCTACAGTTCAGCGCCGGAAAAGGCAAAGCGCCCTTCACAGGCACCATCAACCTGCGTAACGATGGCACTACAAAGCTATTCCTCTCCAACCTTAAAACCACCAGTGAGGAACTCCAAGCTGAGCTTTCCTCCTCGCAACTTGAGCCTGGAAAGAACGTACAGATCTCTATCCGCTTAGTTCCCAACACGAACAAAAGCCGCTATGCCGGCTATGTAACTCTGCACACCAGCAGTCCTCGAACTCCTACATTACGAATCCCTGTAACGGCTGTTCTCTCGAACAGCAACTAAAAGGGTCGTCCAATCTGCACGCAAAGGGCAAAAGTGTTGCAAAACAAGGGATTTATGCTTTAATGACCAAGTAGCTTATCTGAGCTAGGCTGACGGTTGCACACTGACCGCCAATGGTCTTGCAATCCCTTTCCTCCCACATCCCAGGGATCCCGAATGCTGCCGGTCATCCAGGAACAGTTGCTCCTTATCAAAGTGATGCAGGGTGCTTGCCAGACCCTGCTCTGCCTGTCCCTCGGCTACCTGGTGGGCGAGGCTCTGCTCGCCCTGCCCGGCAAAACCCTCTTTACAACCAGCTCTCTACTCCCGCCCCCGCCCGAAACCTCTTCCGGGCCCAAAGTGCTTACCGGCAGACGTGCCGGTCTGTTAATCGCCCTGGTCATGGCCTGCAACCTGCTGCTGATGAAAATCGCCTATCGCGCAGCACTTTTCAACGGCCACTTCTGGGGGGGGGTGACTGTCCTATTCATCATCGGCCTAGCCCTCATTCTGGCAGCCCGGCAGCACCTTAGGGGAGCTCACTCAACCGGGCGCCTGTCCCTCGCTGCGATTGCAGCCGGCGATTTATTACTGTTGTCGATCTGCTATTTTCTTCTTAACGCCGAAAGCCTGCTGCTAACCCCTGAGACCTGGCCCTTTCTCACCAGCCGGCCACCGTTACTATTATCCTGGCACGGCGCCGTCCGTTTTGCTCAATTCACCCTGCTGGCTCTAATGCTGGCCGGACTCGACCGTCGTCACATCCGCAAGCTACTAATTTTCGTAGCAGCACTGCTCTGGCCTCTTTCTCAGGTTCTGGAGTTGCTGCTGATCCCAGAACTGGCCCGTTCCCTGGATCTCTATCTGATTGCCGCCCTGGCCCTGATGACAAGTGCTGGCCTGGCCCTGATGACGATCAGGCCACTGTTGCAAAAACGACCACTGCCTCTGGCGCCCCCCCTGACCGGCATTATGATACTGGCCATGCTCTGGGTTTTGGGAGCTCAAACCGCTCGCGAGAACACCCTTACAGGGGCCACTCTGGCCGGTCTACAACTCCCTCCGGTGACGAGTCAGGAAACGGCCACCCCGCCTGCTCCACAGGCTGCAGCAAAACTAAAAACATCACCGGCAGTCGACGGCAACCAACTGTTCCAACAAAAATGCAGCGTCTGTCATCGTTTCGACCAACGCCTGATTGGGCCGCCGCTCAACAGCGTGCTCGCAGCATATCGTCCGAACAAAGCTAAACTGACGGATTTTCTGCGCAATCCGCAAAAGGTCGACCCAGACTATCCGGCGATGCCCAACCTCGGCCTGACAGAGCAAGAAGCTGGCGCCGTAGCCGATTATCTGCTTGATCACCAAACGGCTCAATCAACGCCGCACTAGGTAGTTATAGGGCTTAAAGGACCGATCACCGATTTTTCTGTCGGTCCCCTGGCAAACTCCTTCAACCTGCTGCTCGGCCCAAAGAGGCTTCACAATGCCCAAGTGGTTGCCCCATTCCCTGTTATGCGCCTACTTTGGCGGCTTTTTACTTCTCATTGCAGCGTTGGCCTGGTTCAGGCCTGCAACGCATCGAGATAACAGCCAACCCATTGCTTTTCCTCATACAGTTCATGCTGGCCGCCTGGGTCTGGCCTGCGACTTCTGTCACGAATCGGTAACACAGGGTCCGCAAGCCGGCATGCCGACCGTAGCCAAGTGTGTTTCCTGCCACCAATCCATCGCCACCGAGCGGCCAGAAATCCAGAAGCTATTGAGCTATCAGCAAAAGGGCGAACCGATTCGCTGGCAACGCATTCACCAAGTACCCGACTTCATCTACTTTTCTCACAAGCGCCACGTCAGCAGCGGCCTGGATTGTACGGCCTGTCATGGCGCCATCGTTGAAATGCAGGAAGTGCGCAGAGTCCGCTCCTTGCAAATGGGCTGGTGCTTGAGCTGCCACCGCAGCCGTGGCGCATCGTTTGATTGCGCTACCTGCCATAAGTAGTATTCATCTGCCCCCTTTGAATGAGCACTGGAAAGTTTCTGATTTAACGGAGAGAATCAAGAATGGATCGACGGCAGTTTCTACAGATGCTGGGCCTGGTTTCCGGAGCCGCAGCACTCTCGTCCTGCGGTTCCGAAAAGGGCCAGAAGGAGCTCGTGTCGCTACTGGTGCCAGCCGAAGACGGCATCATTCCAGGGACCGAAACCTGGCAGCCATCGACCTGTTGTGAATGCCCAGCCCACTGCGGCCTGCTGGCCCGCATCCGGGAAAACCGCCCGGTCAAGCTTGAAGGAAACCCTCGGCATCCTGTCAATCGCGGCGGTCTGTGCCTGCGCGGTCAGGCCTCCTTGTGGCGACTCTATCATCCGCAGCGATTGCAGACCCCTCTTAAACGTCAAACCGACGGTCGTTTGCAGGCGATCTCCTGGGCTCAGGCATTAACTGAAATCACCGAAGCTCTGCAGCTTAGCCGTCAGCAAGGCCGGAAAAATACCTGGCTGGCCGGTCGCACCAGCGGCACCCTGAATACCCTCATCGAAGGGTTCTGTGACTCTCTGGATATCGAACGGCTGGCTGAGTTTGAGCCCTTTTCCCACGCCGCCCTGCGGCAAAGCTATGGCTTGCTCTTTGACCGGGCCGACCTGCCGCGCTATCGGGTTGACCAAGCCAATCTGTTGATCACCATCGGTGCCGACTTGCTCGAGACCTTTCTCAGCCCCGTCGATTACACCGCTCAGGCCAGCACCCTGGCAGCAGATCAAAAACGCCACTGGATGCATCTGGAACCACACTATTCCCTCACCGGTGCCAATGCTGACGACCGACTGGTCCTGACACCCGGCAGTGAAGGGGCGCTGTTGCTCTGGCTGCTGCAGTCCCTGGCTTCCCAGAGCCGGTATCGGAGCCGCTGGCCACAAGCACTGCAGGACTTGCTTCCAAGCACAGACCTCGCCGCAACCGCTGTTGCAACCGGCTTAAAACCCCAACAACTGCAGGAATTAACCTCGCGCTTTGTACAAGCCAAAAAACCACTATTGATTGTCGGCGGGGTCGCTACCGGCCATCTTAACGGTCAACCGGTCGCCCTTCTCGGCGCTCTATTACAGTGGTTGACGGCCTTGCCTTGGGGCGGTCTGGATTTTTCTGCGGCAGAAAATTATTCGCGGGTCGGTTCCCTGCTGGACCTAAAAGAGTTAAGCCAGCAGCTCGCCGCTGACCGCATCGGGGTGCTATTCATCAGCCGCTGCAATCCAGTTCGCCACAGCCCCACGGCTCTGGGGCTGCAAGCGGCTCTGGCCAAAGCACAGCTGAAGGTCGGCCTGGCGGATCTAGCCGATGACACCACCGACCAGATGGACTTGATCCTGCCTCTGGCTCATGGCCTCGAAACCTGGGGGGACACCGAGCCCCGCCGGGGCATCATCGGCCTGCTGCAACCGTTGGCATCCCCGCGACATCAGGCTCTTAGCGAGGGCGACCTGCTGCTTAAACTACTGCAACAGGCCACCGGCAAAAGCCAGGCGGCCAACTGGGAGACCTATCTGCAACACAACTGGCAAAAACGCTTTAGCCGCGCACAACTTAAGCAATTCATGGTGGATGGTTTCCTGATTGCCCCCCAACCAAAACCTTCCATCCACCTCAACCGGGTCCGCGCAGCAAAAGCGTTGCAAAACCTGCAAATGAAGGCTCCCCTGACTCTGCCAGTGGCAGTCATAGCACCGTCAATCCGCTCCTTCGACGGCCGCAGCCGCAGCCTGGAGTTGCTCTCGGAAGTTCCCGACCCCCTTACCACCATTTCCTATGGCAGTTGGGTTTCCGTCGCCCCGCAAAGCGCCGCCCTGCTTAGGCTGAAAGATGGTGACGAGCTGCAAATGAAATCCACTGACGGGCAGAGCAAACAGCCGGTGCGCCTCCAACCCGGCCAGCCAAGCGAAGTCCTGACCCTGCCCATGGACAGCCTGCCAGCCCCGGCGGCAGGCATCGATCCTGTTACCGGCGAGGCCCTGCGCTATTGGGAAGCCCTGAAGCTGACATCTACCGGAAAGCTGCACCGCTTGCCAATCCTGGCGGGATCACCTTCACAACAGGGGCGCGGCCTGATTCCCAAGCCGGTGCAACACAAGAAAAAGAACGACCAGCAACATCACGGCCCCCGGGCGTCCTTCTATCCCGAACCACAATACGAAAAGTATCGCTGGACNNACTATCGCTGGACCATGGCCATCGACCTGCAGCGCTGCGTCGGCTGCAGCGCCTGTGTCGCCTCCTGCTATATAGAGAACAATGTACCGGTGGTTGGAGCCTCTGACCATCTGGCCGGGAGAGAGATGTCCTGGCTGCGCATTGAACCCTTCTACGATGAGCACGGTCGGGTCGATTTTTTGCCCATGCTCTGCCAGCACTGCAACTATGCCCCCTGTGAAGCCGTCTGTCCGGTCTATGCCGCCTATCATAATCCCGAGGGACTCAACGTGCAGGTCTACAACCGCTGCGTCGGCACCCGTTACTGCAGTAACAACTGCCCCTACAAAGTGCGGCGTTTCAACTGGTGGCAGCATAAGCGCACCCCGCCCCTTGACCAGTTGCGTAACCCTGACGTCCCTGTGCGCAGCAAGGGAATGATGGAAAAATGCACCCTCTGCCTGCAACGTATTCGCATCGCCAAGGATCGCGCCAAGGACGACAAACGCCTGGTACAAGACGGTGAAGTAACCACGGCCTGTGCCCAGAGCTGCCCGGCTGGCGCCATCGTCTTTGGCAATCTACTCGATAAAGAGTCGCAAATTTATCGCCTGACCCATAGCCAGCGCGCTTACCGGGTCCTCGCCGAACTAGGCACCGAACCGAGCGTGCATTACCTGCGCCCCGAGTAACCGGAACCAGTCGCTAACGACCGATATTTATACGATTGAGAGACCATGCAGAACACATCTTCCACTGAGCAGATCGAACAGGATGTTCTCGCGGCCATGAGTCGGCCGAGTCGCTGCTACCTGGCCTGCATTTTTTTAGCCGGATTGGTGTTTCTCGGCGGCATGGCCCTGTGGAGCCGACAGATCGCCCTCGGCATGGGCGTTGCCGGCATCAGCCACCCGGTCGGTTGGGGAGTTTATATCACCGACTTTGTCTTCTGGGTCGGCATCGCTCATTCCGGCACCCTGATCTCGGCGGTGCTCTATATCTTCCGCGCCCGCTTTCGCACCAGCTTCAACCGGGCCGCCGAAGCGATGACCATCTTCGCCTTGATGGTGGCAGGCTTGTTCCCCCTGATCCACCTCGGTCGCGTCTGGCTCGCCTACTTCCTGTTTCCCTACCCCAACCAGCGTCAATTGTGGGTCAATTTCCGTTCGCCGCTGGTGTGGGACGTATTCGCCGTCTCCACCTATATGCTGGTCAGTCTGGTGTTTTTCTTTGTCGGCCTGGTTCCCGATCTGGCCATCGTCGCCCGTCGCCGCCCCGGTTTCGTCGGTAAAGTCTATCGCCTGGCGTCCCTTGGCTGGGTCGGCAACTCCCAACAATGGCGCCACTATACCAAGCTCTATTTCTTTCTAGCCGCCTTTGCCACTCCCCTGGTCGCCTCGGTCCACTCCATTGTCTCCTGGGACTTCGCGGTGAGCATCGTACCCGGCTGGCACACCACCATCTTCGCCCCTTATTTTGTGGCCGGGGCCATCCTCTCCGGCACAGCCATGGTCATTACGCTGGTGATTCCCATGCGCCGCCTACTGCGCCTGGAAAGCTACATTCCCATCTCGCATATCGAAGCCATCGCCAAGATTCTGCTGCTAACTTCTCTAATCGTCGGCTTCGCTTATGTTGTCGAACAGGGGCTGGCCTTCTACAGCGGGAATCTATATGAAATGGAACAATTCCGTTTTCGCGCTCTCGGCGACTACCGACTGCTGTTCTGGATTATGATCAGCTGCAACGCGATCCTGCCACTAACCCTGTTTGTCGGCCGCCTGAGACGCAACCTGACCTACCTGTTCATCCTCTCTCTGCTGGTCAACGTGGGTATGTGGTTGGAGCGGTTTGTTATCGTGGTCACTTCCCTAGCCAGGGACTTCGACCCTTATGCCTGGGGGAATTACACCCCGTCCCTTACCGAGATCGGCATTACCGCAGGCTCTTTTGGTTTGTTTTTCTTGCTCTTTTTGCTCTTCATCAAGATTCTGCCGGTATTGTCGATTACCGAACTGAAGGAGCGCTGATATGGCCCAACAGCTTTTCTTTCACGATCAGCAAACCTTTCTGCAGCAGTTGGAACAATTGCTAAAGAACGGCGTACCCAGTGAACAACTAGAAGTGCGAACCCCCTACCCTCTCAGCGAAGTCGAAACATTGCTTGGCCAGACACCGAGCAAATTACCATTATTTGCCCTGGGAGGGGCTCTGGCAGGTTTCGGCGGCGGCTTCCTGCTGGCGGCTCTAACCTCCCTCGACTGGCCCGTCATCACCGGCGGCAAACCGATTGTGGCAGTACCAGCCTTTCTGCTTATCGGCTATCTGATGACTATCCTGGTCGGAGCGCTGGCCTCCTTTGCCGGCTTTCTAATTCTGGCCAGGCTGCCCCAAGTCGATGCTCTGATCGAAGAACAGGATTTCGACTCGCGATTTATCATCACCATTGCCGACGAGGTGGCCCCATGCACGACACCAAACTGAGCATCGGCGGCTGCTATAGCCTGCTGTTGATTCTGGCCGCCACCATCGGTCTCATTGAATACGGTGGACTCATCGATCAACCCGGCTCACTGCTCCTCACCCTGACCTTTTGGGGATCCATCATTCAGGGTGCAGTCGCTGTCGCGGCGGTGACCGCCCTGGTGCGAGCCCAATGGATCGCCTCCCTGCGCCGCGAGCTGCTCGCCCTCTACCCCATGCTGTTACTTCTGGCGCTACTCTTCGCCCTGCTCTGGCCCCAGCTTGACCTTTTCCCCTGGAGCGACCATCCCACTATCTGGCTCAACCGGCCTTTCTTTATGGGACGTAATCTGGTCAGCTTACTGTTAACTTTTCTTGCCGGTCGGCAACTGGCCCTGCACAGCACCAGCGGCGCCCCCTTCAAGGACCGTTATGCCGTGATCTATCTGGCAACCTTTGTTCTTTCTCAGAGCCTACTAGGGTTCGACTGGCTCATGTCAGCGGCTTACCCTTGGATCAGCACCATGTTCGGCCTTTACTTCTTCACCGAAGCCCTCTATGCCGGTATTGCCGTTTCTGGGCTGGCCATGCTGCTCTACTTCCGCCCCAGGATGCAGATTGCGCCAAAGGATACGGCTCATCACTTGCGGGATGTCGGCTTACTGTTGTTCGGTTTCAGCATCCTCTGGGCTGGACTGTTTTTCGCCCAGTTCCTGCTCATCTGGTATGCCAACCTGCCCGAAGAGGTTCACTTCGTCACCGAACGACTGGCCAGTTTCCCCGAACGGGAGCTATGCTGGCTGTTTCTGCTCGGCCTGTTTCTGGTTCCCTTTGTCGCCTTGCTCGGCAGCCAGGCCAAAGGCGACTTACGCTTTGTTTCGGCTGTTTCGTTGTTGGTATTGACCGGGCTTTTTGCCGAGCGGCTGTTCATTCTATTGCCCGCTATCCCCTATCACGGC
>LGVE01133884.1_pt2 | contig 10579 bp, 10 predicted proteins | sample 469871 | NCBI WGS metagenome assembly LGVE01 (sample SAMN03893561, study PRJNA290197) | marine sediment metagenome | material: sediment; isolation source: combined push core samples #3730, #5133, and #5579 collected at Hydrate Ridge | place: Pacific Ocean: Hydrate Ridge | reverse complement strand
CCTTCGATGGGACCGCTCTGAGCCTTTACATGATAAAGCACAGCGGTCTTGATACCGCTGAAACTAAAATCGAAATTATCTTTGTGCAATAATGGCCGCGGAAATTTGATAGCCTTGGGATCACCTTCAGCAGCCAAGCGATCGATAACAGCGCCCCCTGGATAACCGAGACCGAGCATCTTGGCGACCTTGTCGAAGGCTTCGCCGGCGGCGTCGTCAAGGGTACGGCCAAGGATGCGGTAACTGCCAATGCCATCGACTTGATAAAGATGGCTATGCCCTCCTGATACGGCCAGGGCCAGATAGGGAAAGGCGATCTCCTGCTCCAATAGGGGGGCCAGGATATGCCCTTCCATGTGGTGCACCCCGACCAAAGGCACCTGCAGGGCAAAAGCCAGGGCCTTGGCCGCCGCCAAGCCGACCAGCAGGGCACCTACCAGGCCGGGCCCGCGGGTTACAGCAACCCCCTCGATATCCGCCAGGGTCACCCCGGCCTTCTCCAGAGCCTCCTCGATCACCACCGAGATGGCCTGTATATGCTTGCGCGAGGCGAGTTCGGGAACCACTCCCCCGTAAAGGGCATGGACATCGACTTGGGAGGCGACAATATTGGAGAGGACCTGCCGTCCATCGCGGATTACTGCCGCTGAGGTTTCATCGCAGGACGATTCAATTGTGAGAACCAGCATGATCTATATCGTTCGGGATAAAGTAAATGAGCAGTTAAATAACAAAAAAGAGCGTTACGGTAACGCAACCATTACAACAGGTTGGCCGCCAGCTCTGCCAGCGGTGACCGCTCGCCCTTGGTGAGGGTAACATGGGCGGCGATATCCTGTCCTTTAATTTTTTCTACCGTATAGGTCAGGCCGTTGCTCGACGAATCGACATAAGGATTGTCGATCTGATAGGGATCACCGGTCAAAACGATCTTGGTCCCCTCCCCGGCCCGTGTAATGATGGTCTTGATTTCATGGGGGGTGAGGTTCTGCGCCTCATCGACGATCATATATTGCTTGGGAATGGAGCGGCCGCGAATATAGGTCAGCGGCTCGATCTCCAACAGTCCCATGTCGACCAGCTCCCGGTAACCCCGCTTGCGCTTGCCCTGCTCGTCCACCATACCGAGCATCAGATCGACATTATCGAAGATCGGCTGCATCCAGGGCGCCAGCTTTTCCTCAACATCGCCAGGCAGAAAGCCGAGATCCCGGCCCAAGGGAAAGACCGGGCGGGAAACCAACAGGCGACTATAAGCCCCCTCGTCGGAGACTTTATACAAACCTGCAGCAATGGCCAGCAGGGTCTTGCCGGTACCGGCCTTGCCGACCAGGGTTACCAGCTGGATATCGTCGTTAAGCAGCATATCAATAGCGAACTGCTGCTCCCGATTGCGGGCATGGATACCCCAGAGTCCGTCCTTGGGTACCCGAATCAGCGGCACCACCCGCTCTAGCGAGGCCTGATAGCGACCGATGGCGGTGTGAGATGGGTTACCGGTCTCAACCAGGGTGACACACTGGTTGGGCAAAAGGTCGGCGGCAAAGTCGAGATAGCCCTGCCCGTAAAAACGGTCGACCTCGCTCTTGGCGACCTCAAGCTCAGCGGCCCCTGAATAGAGTTCTTCGATAGAGACCTTGTCCGATTCGTAATCCTGGGCAACAAGGCCGACCGCATCGGCCTTAATCCGCAGGTTGGTATCCTTAGTGACGAACACCACCGGGCACTGGCACTCCGCCTTCATCTGCAACGCTACCGCCAGAATCCGATTATCGGCCTTGTCGGTCTGCAGTTCGGGCGGCAGCCTGTTATAGGCCTCGGTGGTGAACAGCACGACCTTAAGAATTCCACCGCTTTCCAGGGGCACACCTTCGGTGAGACGACCTTGCTGGCGAAAGGAGTCGAGCCGCCGGGAAAGCTGCCGGGCATTGCGGCCGATCTCGCTTTGGTCTTTTTTAAAGGTGTCGATTTCTTCGATAACAGTGATGGGTACGACGACATCGTTTTCTTCAAAACGCAGCATCGCCAGGGGGTCGTGGAGAAAGACGTTGGTGTCAAGAATATAGACTTTTTTCATGACGTCCTTTCGTAAGCCTGTCGTTAACTCACCAGTATTTTAACGGATGCAAACTAACACTGCCGTCGGTCCTTTGGCAACCGCCTTTTGCGCTTTGCAGAGCGATGTTCAGCCCCACGCATAAACCTTGTTTAAATATTAGCTCAATTAACCTTGCAGGGTAAACTCAAGAAGGTGCAGGGATCGAAAGACAGATCCTTTTTGTGGAAAAAATGGCGTCCTTGCATCTTGACAAAACTCAACATATTGTGGTTTAAATCACCAGTCACCACAGCATATTGAAACTTCAACCTTTTATGACCGGCCTCGGCGCCGATCATCTTCTGCCGGAGAAAAAAGCATGAGCAACAGCACCCCCAGCGAACCGCAACTGTCCAACAATGCCCTGACCGTCCTCGAGCGCCGTTACCTGAAACGCAACGAGCAGGGCCAGGTCCTGGAGCAACCGGCCGACATGTTTCGCCGGGTGGCCCATGCGGTTGCAGCCGCCGAAGATCTATTCGACCAAGGCGAGAATTCGGCCGCCCTCGAAGAGGAGTTCTACCGGCTGCTGACCTCTGTAGAATTCCTCGCCAACTCGCCGACCCTGATGAACGCCGGCCGGGAACTCGGTCAGTTGTCGGCCTGCTTTGTACTACCCNNGAGAGCATCTTTGAGGCCATTAAAAACACTGCTCTGATTCACAAGAGCGGCGGCGGCACCGGCTTTTCCTTTACGCGAATACGGCCGGTCAACGATGTGGTGCTGTCCACCAGGGGGGTCTCTTCCGGCCCCATCTCCTTCATGAAGGTGTTTGACGCGGCCACCGAAACCATCAAGCAAGGCGGCACCCGCCGCGGAGCCAACATGGGCATCCTGCGCATCGACCATCCCGACATCATGGACTTCATCATGGCCAAGGAAGACCAGACGGTATTGACCAATTTCAATCTCTCCGTCGGCCTGACCGAGGCCTTTATGGAAGCGGTGGAGACCGGCGGCAGCTACGATATCATCAACCCGCGGGACGGTCAGGTGGTTAAGCAAAAGGACGCCCGCAAGGTCTTTGAGCGAATCGTCGAAATGGCCTGGACCAATGGCGAGCCGGGCATGGTGTTTCTCGATCGCCTCAATCGCGACAACCCCACCCCCCACGTGGGAGAATTCGAGGCCACCAACCCCTGTGGCGAGCAACCGCTGCTCCCTTACGAATCCTGTAACCTCGGATCTATCAACCTGGCGCGCATGATCACCGCCGATGGTCAGGTAGATTGGGAGAAGCTGCGTCACACCGTAAAGCTGGCCACGCGCTTTCTTGATAACGTTATCGAAATCAACAAGTACCCCCTTGAACAGATTCGCGAGATGACCCGCGCCAATCGCAAGATCGGCCTCGGCATCATGGGCTGGGCGGACATGCTGGTGCTGCTCAAGCTCGCCTACAGCGACAGCGAAGCGGTGGAATTGGCCGAACAGCTGATGGGTTTCATCACCAAGGAATCCCGCGAGGCTTCTCGAAAACTGGCCAAGGAAAGGGGTTCCTTTCCTAACTTTGTCGGCAGCAGCTACGACCTGGCCGGCGAAAAGGCTCTGCGTAACGCCACCTGTACCACCATCGCACCGACGGGCACCATCTCCATCATCGCCAACTCTTCGAGCGGCATCGAGCCGATCTTTGCCGTCTCCTATGTGCGGCAGGTTCTCGACAATGCTGTGCTGGTGGAGGTTCACCCCCTCTTCGAAAAGATCGCCAGAGAGCGAGGCTTCTATTCGGCGGAACTGATGAAGGATATTGCCGAACACGGTACCATTCAGGGTTTCGACCAGATTCCGGCGGATGTGCGGCGGGTTTTCGTGACCGCCCACGATATTACCCCCGAGGATCATATCCGCATGCAGGCGGCCTTTCAGAAGCACACCGACAATGCAGTCTCCAAAACGGTCAACTTCCCCCACAACGCCACCCGCGACCAGGTGGCCGAGGTCTACCTGATGGCCTACCAACAGGGCTGCAAGGGAGTCACCATCTACCGTGACGGATCCAGGGACATGCAGGTGCTGTCGGTGGCCAAGAGCAGCGAGCAACCTGAGAAACAGGTAGTGCCAACGGAATCCGGGAAAAGCGGTCGCAAACGGGAACGGCCACGGGCCTTGACCGGCTCCACCTACCAGATGGAAACGGGCTGCGGCCCCCTTTATGTCACCATCAACCGAGACGACAGCGGACTGTTTGAGCTCTTTACCACCATGGGCAAAGCCGGCGGTTGTGCTGCCAGCCAGTGTGAAGCCATCGGTCGCCTTGTATCTCTGGCTTGGCGTAGCGGCGGCCAGGCCCGTCAGACCGTCAAGCAGCTGATCGGCATCACCTGTCATAAACCGGCAGGCTTCGGTCCCAACAGGGTGACCTCCTGCGCCGATGCGGTGGCCAAGGCCATTCAGATGCACATGCTCAGCGAAACCGATGAAGAATCACAGGTCTCCTACAACGCTAATAGCGGCGCTTGTCCAGACTGCGGCGGCCCCGTTGAGCACGAAGGTGGCTGCTGCGTCTGCCACTCCTGCGGCTATTCTGAGTGTGCCTGAGACCATGAGCGACTGGGAAGATCTCTGCAAACAATGCGGCCTGTGTTGTTTCGAAAAGTGGATCGATCACAACGGCCGGGTGCATACTACCCCGATCCCCTGTCGCTATCTTGATATTGTGAACCGCACCTGCAAGGTTTATCACAAACGGTTTACCGTCGATGAAGGTTGCGTCAAACTGACCCCCGAGGTGGTGCGCTCGGTCAACTGGCTACCGGAGGAATGTGCCTACGTAGCCCACGTGCATAAATGCGACCCCGAGTGAGGCGATGAAACCAACCGGGCAACCGACAACGAATGCAACGACACCAAAACTTCGCCAGGCCCGCTTTGCCTGGTGCATGTACGATTGGGCCAATTCGGCCTTTGCTACTGTGGTCCTGGCAGCGGTGCTGCCGGTCTATTTTGCCGCCCTGGTGCCGGCCGGCGGCGGCACCTTGTGCCTGTTCGGCCACTGCCTTACGCTGCCTGCCACGGCCCTGTGGAGCTATGCGGTCACCTGCTCGATGCTCTTGGTGGCGGTGACCGCTCCCTGGCTCGGTGCCCATGCCGACCGCTACTGCACCCGGCGACGCTGGCTAATCATCTGCTGCCTGACCGGCTCCGCCGCTACCTGCCTGCTGGTCATGGCAGGGCCGGGCAGCTACCTGCTGGCGGCTGCTCTGTTTGTGGTGGCCAACGCCTGCTTCGCCGCCGGCAATATCTTCTACAACGCCTTCCTGCCCATGCTCTCCAAAGGGGCGGAGATGGACCGCCTATCGGCCCGGGGCTTCGCCTTCGGCTATCTGGGCGGCGGCCTGGCCCTGCTGCTGGTCTTCATNNGTCTTCATTCTCATCAGCCGACCGGCATTCTTCGGTCTGACGGATGGCGCCTTCGCCAGCCGGGTCGGTTTTCTACTGACCGGCCTCTGGTGGGCGCTCTTTGCCCTGCCCGCCTTTCGCCACCTGCGGGAGGAACAGCGGCCCACGGCAGGGACCTTCCCCCTCGGCGGCTGGCGCGGCTATCTGTGCACCTTTAGAAAAATTGCCTCCTATCCCGATCTGCTGCGCTTTCTATTGGCCTTTCTCTGCTATAACGATGGCATTCAAACCATCATCGTGGTGGCAGCCATCTTCGCCCGCGAAGAATTGGCTATCAGCCAGACCAGCATTCTCGGCTGTTTTTTAATGATTCAGTTCGTTGCCATGCCCGGCGCCCTGCTCTTCGGCCGCCTAGCCGGCCGTTACGGCAGCAAACGGGCCCTGCTTGCCAGCCTGCTGCTGTTTATCGTCGTCACCGTTTACGCTTACCGTATGGAACAGGCCTGGCAGTTCTGGTTGCTCGGTCTGCTGGTGGCCCTGATTCTCGGCGGCAGCCAGGCGATCAGCCGCTCCTTCTATGGCGCCCTCATTCCCCCTGGACAAAATGCCGAATTCTATGCCTTCTACGCCATCAGCGGAAAATGCGCCTCGGTTCTGGGCCCCTTATCCTTTGCCCTGCTCATCCAACTGACAGGTTCCAACCGCACTGCCATCCTCGGCTTGGCGGTTTTTTTCGTCCTGGGTGTTGCGCTATTACTCACCGTCAATGAGCAGCGCGGAAGGCAGGCGGCCCAACTCGGCGAGTCATGAAATCATCCCTCTACCGATATTATTGGGCAATGGAAAAAGGACATTTTAACCTGGACATTTCTGACCGCCAGGGTTATATTTAGAGACAAATAGTCCAGCACCTAGGGAAATTACCATGAAACCAAGCAACCATAAGGAGACAAAGATGAGCAAGAAGTGGCAATGCACCGTTTGTGGTCTGACCGAGAAGGGTGAAGTACCTCCCAAGACCTGTTCCAAGTGTGGCGTAAAATCCGATCGATTTATCAAGATCAAGTAACGCTATCGATCAAACAATAGTTTAAACAACAAAAGGGCCCCACTTCGGGGCCCTTTTGTCGTCTAGCATTCAGTTTGCCGGCTCCTGCCGGTTTTTCTAATTTCCCTCATTTGCTTGTCGCCTAGGAGCTAAGGCGTCCCTGCAAAGTCTGCCCAGAAAAATTGTCGACCATCACGGACAGCAACTGCCCTTCAAGTCCGGCCGGTCCGGGAAAGGCAACCTGCAGATAGTTACCGCTCAGCCCCTTGCAGAGTCCGTCCCGACGTCCACCTTCCACCACCACTTGCAGGTGACGACCGAAGAAACGTCGAGCAAAGTCCTGTTGTTTCTGTTCGCCCAGGATGCGCAGCTTTGTAGCTCGCTCTTTGGCCAGTGGCCCTGGCACCTGGTCGGGAAAATCTGCCGCGGGAGTACCCGGTCGACGGCTGTAGGGAAAAACGTGCAGGTGGCTGATCGGCAGCCTCTCAATCAGACTTCGAGTGTTTTCAAACTCCCCTTCCGTCTCACCGGGAAAACCGGTGATCACATCGAGACCGATGGCCGCTTCTGGCAACCTCTCGATTATCTTCTGTACCAAATCCGCAAAAAAACTGCCGCTATAGTGACGATTCATACGCTGCAAAACAGCATCGTCCCCCGATTGCAGGGGAATATGAAAGTGGGGGCAGAGGATGCTAGAGGTTGCTACAGCTTCAATCAGGGCATCATCAATCTCTTGAGGCTCGATGGATCCGAGTCGCAGCCGCACCAGATCGGTCTCCTGCTCGATCCGTTGCACCAATTGCAGCAGACTGCCGAGTGAATCCAAATCCTTACCGTAACCCCCGATATGGATACCGGTCAGCACCACCTCTTGGAATCCACTCTTTACCAATTCCCGTATCTGGTCGACAACCTGCTCCGGTGGCACCGAACGACTCGCCCCGCGAGCGTAGGGGATGATGCAGTAAGAACAATAGGCGTCACAGCCATTCTGAATTTGAGCAAAGGCGCGACTGCGTCCGGCGAAACTCGTCAGAGACAAAGCCGGACCGGCCTGCTGGCGAATATCGCCGACCTGCACCCGAGGCCCTTCGGCAGCCAGACGTTGCAGCAGGTCGCGCTTTTCCTCATTGCCAATGACCAGAGACACCCCCGGAAGATCGGCCAGGGCTGCGGGATCGACCTGCGCGTAGCAGCCGGTGACGACAATACGGCACCCGGGGTTATGCCGCCGGGCGCGACGGATAAGATTACGTGATTGGCTGTCCGTGGCTGAGGTCACCGTACAGGTGTTGATGATCACCAAGTCGGCGCCTTCAGCAAAATCTATCGGCTGATACCCAGCCGCAGTTAATGTCTCTTCCATGGCTGCCGACTCGAACTGATTGGTTTTACAGCCGAGGGTAGCGATGGCAAAGCGGCAACTCATGCGATCCACCCGCCTCCCAGAACCAGATCATCATCATAAAAAACGGCAGCTTGACCTGGAGTGACACCCTTCTCCGGCGCGTCGAAGACCACCCGGCAGCGGCCCTCGCCAAGTACAGTAACGGTAGCAGGCGCTTCCCGGTGGCGGTAACGAATCCGCACCCGACAGCGCAGCGGTTCGGACGGCTCGGCGATAATCCAATTACAGTCGTTGACCAACAGCTCACCAACATCAAGGTGGTGCCGTTCACCGACTACCACCTGTCGCTGGGCTGCGTCGATTCGCACGACGAACAGTGGCTCGGACCAGGCCAGACCAAGGCCCCGTCGTTGACCGACGGTGTAGCGATGGGTTCCGGCATGGCGGCCGAGTACCTGACCACCAACATGCACAATTTCGCCACTGCGGTCGGCAACCGGACATTGTTCTTCTAAAAACCCGATGTAATCACCATCGGGGATAAAACAGATATCCTGGCTATCACCTTTGGTTGCTACCGCCAATTGCATTTTTAAGGCTTGAGCGCGGACCTGGTCCTTATCCATTTCGCCAAGGGGGAAACAGACTCGGCTGAGCTGCTCCTGGGTCAGGGTAAATAGGAAATAGCTCTGATCCTTATGGGCACTGTGACCCTTGGCCAGCAGATAACGCCCATCGCGCTGAACTACCCGCACATAGTGCCCGGTGGCCAGGTATTCGGCACCCAGGGCTTGAGCTTGATCCAGCAGCAGGCGAAACTTGAATGCTTGATTGCACAGGACACAGGGGTTGGGAGTGCGCCCTCGCAGATATTCACTACAGAAAGGTTTCACCACCCGCTGCTGAAATTCTTCTCGCAGATCGACCAAGTGAAAGGGAATCCCCAGTTGCTCCGCTACTCGGCGAGCATCAACAGCCACATCCACGGGGCCATCCCAGACCCGCATGGTCAAGCCCTGCACTTCATGTCCCTGCTGTTGCAGCAAGGCGGCCGCCACACTGGAATCCACACCGCCGCTCATGGCGACCATGATTCGTTTTTTATCCATTACGATCCTATGCTTATAAAGAAGGCCACCCGCAGAAACGGATGGCCTTCGGACAAACTATCGACGTCAGTCAGAAAGACCCTCAGGCACCTTCTCCCTGGTAATTCTTGATTGCATCGTGCAAAGCGTCTGCTGCCAGGTTGGAGCAGTGCAGCTTGGGGTCCGGCAGGCCGTCGAGAGCTTCGGCAACCGCATCGTTGGTCAGAGCCAGGGCCTCGTCAAGAGTCTTGCCGATGACCAGTTCGGACATCATGGAGGAAGAAGCAATAGCTGCGCCGCAGCCATAGGTTTGAAACTTCAGATCCTCAATAACACCGTCGACAACCTTGAGAAAGACCTTCATGCGGTCGCCACAGGATGAGCTAACTTTTTCGCCGATGCCATCGGCGTCGATAATGACCCCGACATTACGGGGATTAGTGAAATGATCAATTACCTTATCGGAATACATTGCAGACTCCTTTTATTCTAATTGGATATGGTTATAGCCCGAAGATAAGCGCCAGGGCATAAATTGCTTTACAGGCTAACTGGCAGCCCGTTCACTGTAAAAGGGGCTCATGTCCCGCAGTTTCTGAATAATTTCAGGCAGGATTTCCAGCACGAAATCGACATCTTCTTCGGTGTTGTCCAGGCCGAGGCCGAAACGAATGTTGCTATTGGCCATCATGGCATCGACTCCCATGGCACCAATCACGTGGGATTGGCCAAAGGAATCGGACATGCAGGCCGAACCGCTCGACGCCGCCACCCCCTTCATATCGAGGAACAGCAGAATCGCCTCACCCTCGATGTAGGCGAAACTGATATTCAGCGTGTTGGGCAGACGTTGCTGGCGATGACCATTAACCTGAACCTCTGGAATGCACGACAGAATACCCTGTTCCAGACGGTCACGCAAGGCGCGAATACGGCCTTCCTGAACGGCCAGATCCGCTACTGCCAGTTCACAAGCAACGCCCAGACCAACAATACCTGGCACGTTGTGAGTACCGGCGCGCCGATTGCGCTCCTGATGGCCGCCATGAAACAGCGGTGTCAGACCCATGCCTTTGCGTACATAGAGAGCACCAACACCCTTCGGAGCTCCGAATTTATGACCGGAGATAGTCAGCAGATCGACCCCTGCGGCCACCACATCGACGGGCACCCGACCCACCGCCTGCACTGCATCGGTATGAAAGCGCACTTTATGTTTACGAGCAATGGCCCCAATTTCAGCGACAGGAAACAGGGTACCTGTTTCGTTGTTGCCCCACATAGCCGAAATGAGAATGGTCCGCTCGCAAATGGCCGCTTCCAGCTCAGCCAAATCGATCATGCCTTCGCCATCGACGTCCAGCAAAGTGACCTCGAAGCCTTGCTTCTCAAGATACTTACAGTTATTAAGCACCGCCGGATGCTCAACAGCCGTAGTGATAATGTGGTTACCCTTGTCCCGCAAAAACTCCGCGCTGCCCTTGATGGCCAGGGCATCACCCTCACTGCCGCAAGAGGTAAAGATGATCTCCTCCGGCTGGCAGTTGATCAGTGCCGCGACCTGAGCCCGCGCCCCTTCAACGGCGCCGCTCACGGACTTACCGGCCCAGTGAATGCTGGACGGATTGCCGAACTGTTCCTTATAAAAGGGC
>LGVE01182679.1_pt3 | contig 10619 bp, 10 predicted proteins | sample 469871 | NCBI WGS metagenome assembly LGVE01 (sample SAMN03893561, study PRJNA290197) | marine sediment metagenome | material: sediment; isolation source: combined push core samples #3730, #5133, and #5579 collected at Hydrate Ridge | place: Pacific Ocean: Hydrate Ridge | reverse complement strand
AGATAATTCTTTCTTGCTTCTCTTCGATACATCCTGGGTTTAAGAAGTGAATAATCAGTACAAAAACGGTCAATCATCTTTTCCAGCTTTTCTCTCGTTTCATTAAGTAGTGAAAAGTCTTGGGGATAGCGTATATTAGAAGGTGCACAGGTTGCATCAACAATTAATGTGCCACTATTAGTTTCTTCATCTATAATTTTTTGATGATTAGAAGAGCTACTAGAACCTTGTTTAGGATCGTTGTTATCATCTTTTTCTTGCTTTGTATTTTCCAACAGACACTCATTTACCTCTATCAACATTTCGGCATTAATCCGCTTTCTGAATGCAACTAATACACTTGCTTCAAAAGGTGCTGCTTTCTGGTAACCAAGAAATCCTATGAAATATTGGTAATAAGGGTTTTTTGTCAATTGATCCACTAATTCTTTGTTAGAATAGCTATACTTAGTTTGTATAATTAAGGAACCAAGAGCCATACGTAGAGATTTTGCTGCATATTCCAGTACTGCTGGGAAATAACCTTGTATATCTTTTTTTGAACTGATCCCATGGAATTTGATCTAGCCATTATTATCCAGCGGTTTTCTGGATTCATTTCAAGTCCTAATGGTTGGTTGAAATCAAGAAAAGCAGGTTGTGATTTGTCAATGGATTTATACATGATTTTAGCTCCTTTTAATGAAATTTCATGGGTAAGTGCAAGGTAAATGCTCTTATATATAAAATAACCTTGCACTTATCATACTAAATATAAGCTTGAAATGAAGTGAAATCAATGCTTTTAATGTTGATCAGCAGACACTATATAGATATCAACATTCACGTTTGCTAATATATTATAATTTTTGCAAATTCTGCTGCTGTCATTCCTGTGATGTAATCATTTATATCTATATAGCTAAGCACTTCTAGCAATACAGATTCCTTTATAATTTTTCCTTTTAAGAATTCTTCCAATCTTCCAATGTTCTGATTTCCAGAAAATTCACCTTCAATCGAAACATAATCAATGATTCCCTTTGCCAAAACTTTCATTGAAACCTTCAGACACCCACCATTAAAATTACGGGATTTCCTTACTTCATAACGGGGAGCTTTCCCATAGGTCCACTCCCATGTATCATATTTTTCATCTTTAAGCGCATCGATTGTTCTTAAATCCAATTCCGCTAATTCCAGTGCCACCAAATCATTCTTCCCACAAACACTTTCTATCAAACAGTTCCTAAACTGATCAATTGTCATTGGATTTTTGAGGTGCTCCGATATATTCGTAATATGGCTGCTAATCGACTTGACGCCCTTGCTATCAATTTTATCCCTATCAACCATCAGAACCTGCCGTAATAAATTCAAATCCGAATTAAAAAGTAGGGTTCCATGATGCAGCATATGACCGTTTTTCGAAGCTTGAGCTGTACCAGAAAATTTACGATTATCAATTATCAAATCATTTCGATCATTGCATTGGGCATTAACGCCAAGCTGATCGAGAGCATGAATAATGGGAACAGCAAATTGAGAAAAATCAATAACTTCTCCAATCCCACAATTTTGAATAAATGAATAGTTCAAATTTCCTAAATCGTGATAAACCGTACCTCCACCTGTATTGCGTCGTACAATTTTTATCTTCTTTTCTTTGATAAACTGCATATTAATCTCTTTAAGTGCATTCTGATTTCGTCCAATCACAATGGAACTGTCATTCTGCCAAAGCATAAATAATGGTTCATTTAATTGCATATTTAAAAATATATGTTCTTCCAATGCGAGATTATAATAAGGATCGGTTGAATTATTGTAATAAAAAATCATATCTATCTCACCCTATTCACTTTCACCTCATATCATTCAATATTACAAAACCATTTCAGGGGGCTACAATGCTTATTTCAAAATTCTTTTAAATTAAATATGAATGGCATGGCTAACCACAGCGTGAGCGGCTTCCATAATGGCTTCGGATACAGATGGATGAGGATGCACCACCTGAGCAATGTCATCAGCTGTAAATTCAAGATCAATATACGCAGTTGCCGCACTGATCAATTCTGTTACGTGAGCACCAACAAGATGTATTCCTAATATTTCATTATATTTTTTATCAGCAATCATTTTAACAAAACCCGTCATCTCATTCATTGCCACCGATTTCGCATTTGCTCGCAATGGAAAAGTGCCAATTTTCACTTCATAACCAGCATCTCTAGCCTGTTCTTCAGTAAGTCCTACACTAGCAACCTCTGGGTATGTATAGGTGCAACGAGGCATATTTGAATAGTTAAACTGTTTCACTGGCTTATTAAGAATAGCATGCACTGCTGCCAATGCTTGTGCTGAGGCTACATGAGCTAATGCCAACTTTCCAGTGATATCTCCAATAGCATAAACACCAAGACAAGTTGTCTGGAATTTTTCATCTACCTGAACGAATCCTCTTTCCGTCAATTTTACCTTTGCTGTCTCCAAGCCTAGTCCTTGAACATTAGGTCTCACACCTGCTGAAATAAGAATTTTAGAAGCAATAATAGCTTCCGATTTTCCATTCTTTTCCAGAAGAAGCTTAAGTACTTTACCCTCAGTTGTAACTGAACTGACTTTACTATCGGTTTTTATTTTGATTCCGCGATTTTTAAAGGCTTTCTGAATCTCTTTTGAAACATCAAAATCTTCCGCCGGCAAAACTCGAGGCAGCATTTCAACAATTGTTACATCTGCTCCATAACTGGCCCAGATACTTGCGAATTCCATACCAATAGCACCCGCGCCAACAACAACAAATTGATCCCCAGGATTTACTTCTGACAATTCCAGTGCTTCTCGTGATGTCATAATATTCGGATTGCTATAATCAAACGCCGGAATCTTAAAAGCATGTGCTCCAGTAGCAATGATGACATTTTTAGTTTCCAGAATTTTTCCTTCTGGCATCACCTTTACTCTGGTTCCGCTAATCAGGATACCTTCGCCCCGAATAACGGTTACCCCATTCTTTTTCATGAGACTTCCAACTCCCATGGTTAATTTTTTACTCGCTGCCCGACTTCTCTTTTGAGCAACCGAATAATCCGCTTTGATTCCTTTTGTATTTAGATCAATTCCAAATTTATCGGCTTCTTTTACCATGCGAAGAATTTCTGCATTTTGAACCAACGCTTTAGTCGGGACACATCCCCAATTCAGACAAACCCCACCCAAGTCTTTTTTTTCCACTAAAGCAGTTTGAAGACCCTGCTGTGCCGCATAAATTGCAGCTACATAACCGCCAGGTCCACCGCCGATAATGATCAGATCAAATTTATTCATCCTATTTCTCCTGTGCTGAATCGCCGGGATAACAATGATATTCCCGGAATTATTCGATGCAGTCTTACATTAATATTTTCATGGGCTCTTCCAGTAATTTCCCAATATATGTCACAAATTGTGCCGCATAATCGCCATCTACAATCCGGTGATCAAAACTTAAGGTGATATTCATCATGGGGCGAATGACAATTTCGTCATCCACAACGACTGGTATTTTAATTGTTGCTGCCAATGCAAGAATCCCACACTCTGGCGGATTAATAACAGCGCGAAAACTTGATATTCCTCGGGAACCTAAATTACTGATTGTAAATGTTCCACCTGATAAATCGCCTTGAATATTTGTTTGCTCTTTCGTTCGGTTAACCAGATCTGCAAAATCTTTGGCTAGTTCCACAACACCTTTAGCTAAAACATTCTTCAATACTGGAACCAGCAATCCTCTTTCAGTACTTACTGCCACTCCTACATTAACGTCTTCCATTTCATAAATTTCTGTTCCATCAGTTGCCAGCTGAGCATTCATCATCGGATATTGCTGTAAAGCTCTTGCACAGGCTTTGGCAACCAGTTCATTGAATCCAACCTTAATATCTGCAATCTCATTAATCCGTTTACGCCATTCAATTAAATTGGTCATATCAACAGCTACCATCAACGCTGCCCATGGTTTTGTTACAACGCTTTCTGTCAATCGCGTTCCTATTTTCTTTCTCATTCCTTCATAAGGCACTGCTTTTCTGATCGCAGTTCCTAGTGAAACAGTTGTAGCTGCTACTGAAGACAGAACCGCTTCTTTCCTCACTTCTGTTTCATCTTCATAAGCAAGAATATCCGATTTTGTCACACGAACGCCTGTATAGGCTACCTTAGACAAGTCGATCCCCATATCTTTCGCCATTTTTTTTGCAAGTGGTGAAACTAAAACACGACCAGTTGCTATTTTATCTGCTATTTCAGTTTCTTGAACTGGCGCTGCGATCAGATCAATTTCCGTTTCTGATGGTATATTCCCATCATTTATTTGAGCTAAAAGACTGTCAATATTTTCTCCTAGCGTACCTACAATTGCTAGTGGTTTATGACATTCTACGTTATCGCCAATCTGGGCAATTATTTTTAATACAACACCTGTCTGATCCGCGGGAATATCCTGAATATCTTTATCAGTTTCTGCAGTCAGAGCCATTTCACCAAATTTTACTTCCTCGCCCTCGGTTACATACCACTCTGTAACCGTACCATCGGTCATATTAACACCAATCTTTGGCATATTCATCACTTTTGCCATAATAAACTACTCCTTCACTATTTATTCAAATGTTCTTCGAACAGCTGCAGCGATATCTTCTTTTTTTGGTGTGCACATCGCTTCCAAAGCTTCGTTATACGCAACTGGAGAGTTTTTGCTGCCAACACGTTGAGGTGGAGCATCCAGTAAATCAAATCCACGATCAATAATTTCACCCACAATTTCACCTGCAATGGATCCACGTAAAGGAGCTTCTGTTACAACTACGACACGACTGGTTTTTTTAATAGATTCCATTACTGTGTCATAGTCCAAGGGCAATAGCGATCGTAAATCGATGACTTCGCAACTGATTCCTTCTTTTTCAAGATCTTTTGCTGCTTCTTCTGCTACATATGTCAAGTATGAATAAGCTACGATAGTGCAATCGGTTCCTGGTTTTCGTATATTTGCCTTTCCGATTGGTACAAGGTATTCACCATCAGGAACTTCGCCTTTTATCTGATAATTCCGCTTATGTTCAAAACAAATCACTGGTCCGTTATCTCGAATAGCGGCTTTTAACATTCCTTTCATATCGTAAGGAGTTGAAGGCGTGATAACCTTTAATCCTGGAACATGAACAAACCAATTTTCATTATTCTGTGAATGCTGAGCTGCTACACCACCACCAACACCAAAAGGTGCGCGAATAACAATTGGCACATTTGCTTGTCCGCCAAACATATAACTTGTTTTTGCAGCAGTGTTAACAATATTGTCCATTGGAAGTGTTATCCAATCCGCATAAAGTATTTCGACGATTGGTCGCATTCCTGCAATCGCTGCGCCAATACCAAGACCAGTAAATGCAGCTTCTGAAATTGGTGTATCAATAACCCGCTTTTCACCATATTCTTTCATCAAACCTTTTGTTATTCCAAATGGATTTCCTCTCAGACCCACATCACAGCCCATAATGAATACGTTGTCATCCTGGCCCATTTCTTCGCGTATTGCCTGAGTAATGGATTCTCTAATTGTAATGATTGCCATAATCTTTATCTCCTAATCTTTTTTTATAATTGCACTAATCAATACAACCTCTATTTTATAACTTCGCCATCTGTATAAATGTAATCGTAGTACGTGTCAAGAGAGGGCTCATGGCATTGAGTATCTGCATACTCGATTGCTGTCTCAACCTTCTTCACTGCTTCAGCTTCAATTGCGTCCAATTCTTTTTGTGTCGCAATATTATTTTCAACCATATATTCGCCCATTCGTTTAATTGGTTCGATTTCCCAATATTTATCGCATACAGACATATCTCGGTACCAGCTATCATCCGTAGCATGATGACCCAACATGCGCATGGTTTTACATTCGATAAAACTAGGACCTTCGCCTTTGCGTGCGCGTTCAATAGCAACTTTAGCTTCATCCCAAACCTGGTAAATATTAAATCCATCACATCGAAAACTGGGAATCCCAAAACCAAAACCACGTTTGTAAAGATCCTGTTCGCCCGTTACCCTAGCATAATCTGTAGCAATTGCCCATTGATTGTTTTCGCATACAAAAACAACTGGAAGTTTCCAGGCAGCCGCCATGTTCATCGATTCAGAAATCGATCCTGCATTAGCTCCGCCATCGCCAAAGAATACAACCGTAACATCATCATTTCCTTTAATCCAACTTTTAAGGGCACTACCAACAGCTGGTGCTACTGCAGCACCTACAATTCCGCTGGCTCCAAGCATCCCAATACTCATATCGCTAATGTGCATTGAACCTCCACGACCTTTATTATAACCTTCGACTTTTCCAAAAAGTTCCGCCATCATTTTATTGATATTACCACCTTTTGCAATCAGATGTCCATGGCCTCGATGCGTCGAGCCAACATAATCTTCTTTTTTCAATTGCGTTATAATCCCTGCTGCTATGGCTTCCTCTGTAATATAAGGATGATAATAACCATGCACCTTATTTGCCATCCAAAGTGGCTTAACAGCTTCTTCAAACTTACGCATCACCCACATAAGGCTATACATTCTCAATTGTTCATCCCGATCCAGTCCTTCTGGAGTATACATCTCCGTATACGCATCAAATTCTTTTTTCAGTTCTTCAATATACTTGGAATTTTTCATTATTATTCTCCTTGTATTTTTATCAAATAAAATGATTGCATAATTGCTACAAGCTTCTCTACTGGTTTTGCTGGCCACTAACAATCATCTTTACTAATTTCTTTTTCTGTCAATCAACCTTCTTTTCAACTCTTTCAGATTCTTTTTTAATCCATATAATTAAAGAATCGAATATGCTGAGTCACAACTTTTTTCACCTCTTCTTTGGTATAGGCATCTAATTTCAAAGGATCATTTTTGTCTGGATTTTCTCTGGAAAAATTTGCCATTCCCTGACAGTACGCAATTTTAATCGCTGTTGATATATTGACCTTTGCTGCACCTAAATCAATCAATTTATGAAACATTTCATCTGTTAATCCTGTTCCACCATGTAAAACAAGGGGACATGATGAAAATTGATTAATTTCATCAAATAAATCGTAATCAATATTGATCTCACCTTTATAGACACCGTGAGCTGTTCCAACTGCTGGAGCAAATGCATCAATACCCGTCTCATCCAAATACAGACGACAATCGTCTGGTTTAGCATAAGCCTGAGATCCTTCCTTAACAAAAACGTCATCTTCAACACCAACAATAGCACCCAACTCACCTTCAACTGTCACCTGTCTGGGTTTTGCATAAGTTACAATTTCCTTTGTATTTCTAATATTGTCTACCAAAGTCAACTGGGAACCATCATACATCACTGATGACCACCCTCCATCAATACAGGCCTTCGTAAAACTAACATCCGTTGAATGATCAAGATGAATTGCCACATCTACTTCCGCATTCTCAACGATGGGTTTTAAAAAAGACATCATTTCAGTGATACCAAATGACTTAACTGTTTTAACTGAAGTCTGTAAAATAATTGGCTGTTTCTGTTCCTCTGCAACTTCTACCGCCGCCTTAGCTGTAAGATAATTTACAATATTAAAAGCACCAACCGCGTACCGTTTTTTTCTCGCTTCTATAAGAATTGCATCCATGTTAACATAACTCATAACCATTGCCTCTTTTCTAATAAATTCGCACGACATCATACATGAACATAATAGGTTATGACTACCTAGGATCAGTATAACATAATTCGATAAAAAAACAATCCAAAAAATCTTTTTTCCTATTTTTCTCCATTTGCAGCATTCATAAAACGTCGTTGATAAGCTATGACCTGATTACAAGACGTAAAACGTGCCAAATATTTTGGTTCTGCCGTAATAACCACCCGATGAACAAGATCTTCAAATTCTTTTTCAACCAATAATTTATCAATATCCGGATAATTGCATTCGCCTTCCATACTACAGATAATTAATCTTGAATCATCAAGATTTGAGTTTTTAAATAATCTCAAATTATGACGTACACTATCTAGCCCGTCAGAGCCATCAGCATTGTTGAATTGTCGATATTTCAACATATCTTCCGCCATTTTTTTAACTGTAAGCAACTCTATTTGAGCCTGACCCATATTAATATAATCTTTCTCTAAAAATATATCCCGAATGTTCTCAATGAATTTTATATTTCCAGTCGCTTTAAATTCTTTTAAATATTGATTCATACTCTGAGCTTGCATGAATCGATGGCGAATAAATGAATTAACAAAATAAGGCTTTGCCTGTAATGCCAATGCTGTCTGATAAGGTTCAAACATCAGCGTGAAATTCACTCTAAAACCATGTTCTTTTAACATCAATGCAAGATTGTGGCCTCGAAAAGCACCTTCTGTTGTTACATCTGAATATGTTTTACTACATTTTTTATTACCTGAAAGAATCTCTGAAACGTTTGCATTCGTAATCGGACCAGTATGAGGAACTTTTATAACCACACGGTACTCAGAAAGCATTTCTTTAAATTTTTCAGCCTCTTCAATAATTTCTGTATCTGATTTACCGAAAGGATCATTGAGTTCAACGCTAATATCTGATCCCGGGCCTAAAACGCGACCAATTTCTTGCATCACTTCATCTCTGGTTTTAAATGTATTCCCGACATTTGCCTTAGGATTATTAATGAACAAATCATAGATAATTCCGGGATTGCAAGTCAGATTAGCTATCATTTTACTGATTGGTTTTATCTCGTATGGATTAGCAGAGTCGGCGGAAAAAAGCACATTGGTTGGTCGTTTCTTACCATTTTTATCATAGGAAATATCCCGGACTAAATCAACTTTCAATATTCCATTAGCTTCTAGCCGATATTCAACCCGAAAGCCTTCAGGCGTCTCATTTTCCGGCGTTTTAAATGTCGAAACAACATCCGTAAACCCCTTTGTTACACCAATTTTTTTAACGTATTTCTTTAAAAAATCATATTCTTCCAATTGTAAATCACAATCTAGAACGCGATTTACATAATTCTTCTGTTGATCAATGACAGCTACATCATCATTCAACAAGGTATTTAATGTACATCTAACAGCTTCCATTACAATTCTCCTCAAATAACTTTTATTTTAATTTTGAATTTCGTTTAAAATTTGATCAACCAGTTTTTCCCAAGTAAGGCCATAGGCATCCAATAATCCCCGATAGGGGCCGGTATTAATGGAGCCATTAGGTATACCTATTCTATGAATCGAACCTTCATGTTTAGATGAACCCAATGCTTCGAGAACCGCACTTCCAAAACCGCCAATAATAGAATGTTCCTCTATTGTAAATAAATATTTTGCATCTTTATACGCATCTAAAAGGAGCTCTGTATCTAGCGGTTTTACCGTTGTAAAATTCAGTACCTTTATCCCATATCCCATTTCATCTAAAATTTTCCCTGTCATAAGAGCGTCTACCGATAATGTTCCTGAAACCGCAATTACGATCTCATCGCCGGTGTTCATTAATACTTCACCTTTTCCGATTTTAAAATTTCGTTTTGTCGCCTCCAATGGATCAGCCATTGGGTGACGCGGCATTCTGATATATACAGGTCCCTTATGGTGAACCGCTTCCCGAAGTGACATTTCAACTTCGAAACCGTCTCCCGGATTTAATACAACCATGTTTGGAATCACACGCATCAGCGTTAAATCTTCAACAGCTTGATGGGTCGAGCCCAAAGCAGAGTGGGATAATCCACTGCTTGATCCAATTACTTTTACATTCATATTTGTATATCCCAAGTCATTTCGCACCTGTTCAAAAGCACGCATGGAAATAAAGGGAGCAATCGCGGATACAATGGGAATATAGTCCCCTTCTGCCAATCCTGCACAGATACCAATAGCATTTTGTTCACTGATTCCAATTTCAAGATATTGATTCGGTAACTCTTTTTTAAAAGGATTCATACCTGAACCCGCTCCAGAATCACAAGACACCGCCATAATATTTTTGTTTTCTCGACCGATATCCAATAGGGTTTCAGCAAACACATCTCGTGGATTAAGCATTTTAATCTTCATATCGTCCATCCTTTTTCTTTTGCATATCGATCTAGCGCACACAGTGCATCGTTTGCTTCTTTCGAATCTTTACCAGGATTCCAATGATGATACTTTACATTTCCCTCTGCAAAAGGCATTCCTTTACTTTTAATCGTATTTGCAATCACCATACTTGGTTTTCCCTTTTGAAAAGGTACCGATTGAAATGTCTTTAACATCTGCTCAATATTATGACCATCTACAATTTTAACTGACCATCCAAATGTCGAGTATTTTTCCTGTAGATCTCGTGTATCTAAAATGTCACGGGTACTGCCATTAATCTGAAGTCCATTTCTATCGATGATTCCAACCAGATTATCCAAACCATGATGGCTTGCAAACATTGCAGCTTCCCAGTTTGAGCCTTCGTCCTGCTCTCCATCACCCATAAGGACAAAAACACGTTTTTCTTGGCCTTTAAGTTTACCCGCTAATGCCATTCCTGAACCAATGGGCAGTCCGTGACCCAAAGCGCCTGAGCTAAAAA
>LGVE01187039.1_pt1 | contig 10620 bp, 4 predicted proteins | sample 469871 | NCBI WGS metagenome assembly LGVE01 (sample SAMN03893561, study PRJNA290197) | marine sediment metagenome | material: sediment; isolation source: combined push core samples #3730, #5133, and #5579 collected at Hydrate Ridge | place: Pacific Ocean: Hydrate Ridge | reverse complement strand
GCCTATCGGGTGCGGGGGGCAATCCTCGATCGATTGCGCCAGGAATGGAAGGCGCGTAACCCAGTCTCCTATCAGAAAATGCAGGAGAAAATGCAGGAAAAAATGAACGAGGTCGTCTACCAGGCCATCGATTCGAACAGCACCCTGAATGCGGCAACCATCGATGAGCGGAAGAAACGGGCCGCGGCTATCGTCGCCAATTCAGCGGTAATTTATCTGTTGTCGCTGGATACCGCTGATCTTTTATCCAAGGATGCGCAGGCGTTGGCCAGCGACGAATTTTTAAAAGAGCGGGGTGTGCTCTGGGGGGCCGTCAATGAGCTACTGAGCAAGAAAGAAAAAGACTTCGCCTACCTGTTTTATATCAAAGAAAAAAACCAGGCTGAAGCCGCTAAAATCCTCGGGATAACGAAAAGGGAATGCGCTTTGATGCATATCGGCCTCCTGGATAAATTGCGGGCCCGGTTGATACAAAGCCTGGGGGACAAGTGGTGGGAAAATCTCAAGGCGAAAATCGAGCGCAATGAGCGGATCCGGCCCAAGGAATGATGGCGTCGCAAAAAGTCCGCCCTGCTGCGTTGCAGCACTTTTTCAGGACTTCGACATACCCTATGTATGCCTTCACCCCTGAAAAACCACTACGCCTTGCAGGTCGAAATTTTTGCTTAGCCATCTTGTGAGTTTTGCGAAAGCATCAAAAATAGTCCTGCGCAGAATTGATTTTTCCCTCACCGGCACGCCAGGCCATGTTTCGATCACTTTAGCCGACAAAATCTTTGTTTTGGTCCGTAGTAATCAACAAGAAGCGGCGCTTCCATGTCGATGACATGTAGCGCAACGATTGTTTACCTCGAACCATTTTGTTGCTAACCATGCAGCGAAGACCAATAGAGGAAGCCCCATGCCCCAGTTAAACGTGCCGAATATTCCCGTATTTCCCTGGCTGTTCGTCGGCCTGCTCACTCTGCTGCTAGCGGGAGGGATCGGACTGCCCCTGGCCAGCCTAACCGCGGCTGAAACTGCTATTTCCGCCCCCTCCGAACAGTTGACGGATGAGGAGCTGGCCGTCCAGGCGGAGACCCTTCGCCAAACGCAGCCGCAGCTCTTCGCCGGGGCGAAGGGCATCCTGGTGACCGAGGTGGTGCCAGACTCCCAGGCAGTCACTGCGGGCCTGGCCCGCGGCGATATCCTACTCAGCTATGCCGGCCGGCCGCTCAATACGATTGAGGACCTCACCTCCCTGGTGCGGCAACAGGCGGCGAATACGAAGGTCAACCTGGACTTTTTACGGAACGAACAATCCTTGACGCGAACCCTGCGCAGCGGGCTGATCGGGGTCGCCCTGGCGGAGATCGATCCGCCCGGCCTGGCCCTGGACCAGCTGCAGCAGCAAGGAACCTCGGCTATAAAAGGCGGCGATGCCGAGGGAGCCCTGGCCCTTTGGGAGCAAGGTCTGCGACAAGCGCAAGCATTGGACCGGCCGACGCGAAGCGGACAATTCTTGACCCTAATCGGCTTCGCCCATGAGAAGCTCGGACGTCTCGATACGGCTTTGCAACACTACGGCCAGGCCCGCAGCATCCTGCAGCAGATCGGCGACCTGAGCGGGGAGAGAACCTGCCTGGACTTTATGGCCGAGGTCCATCAAGCTCAAGGAGACTACGGCAAAGCCCTCCTCTGCTACCAGGATGCCCTCAAGCTCGCCCGGCAGGAGAACAAGCCGGTTGCGGAGCGCGGGCTGCTGGTAAAAATCGCCAAACTGCATACCGCCTCCGACCAGTTCGAGTTGGCCCTGGAACAGTACCAGGCCGCCCTGTCCTTTGCCGAAACGACAGAAAACTGGCCCGCCGAGGAGCAGAAAAATATCCGAGCCCGGCTCAACACCCTTGGCAAGGAGTTCCTGAACCAGAAGCAGCCGCTCAAGGCCATCGCCACGTTCGAACTGGCCCTGGCCATCGACCTGAAATTGGCCGACAAGACGGGAGAAAGCATCCGCCGCTTCCGGCTCGGGAAAATCCATCAAAACCTGCAACAGTCCGACCGGGCCGCGGACCATTTCACCCTCGGCTTAGCTATCGACCGAGCCAATGGCGACCGGGATGGCGAGCGCCTGTTTCTGTCCCGCCTGGGCGATGTCTATTACGAACAGCAGCAGTACCAGCAAGCGTTGCAGTACTACCAACAGGTGTTGACCGTCAAACGGGAAACCGGCAAGACAAAGTACCTGGGCGTCACCCTGTACGACTTGATTCGCACCTGCGAAGCCCTGGGGGATTACCACCAGGCGCTGCCCTACTACGAGCAGAAACTGGCCCTCGAGGAAGAAGACGGAGACCTTAAATCTCAGGACTACTATCTCGGAAAGATCCTCAAAACCGCCATGCAACTCAAGCGCTACGACAAGGTGCTTGAATTTGCTGACAGGATGTTGGCAGTCAAGGAGCAACGAAAAGATCCGAAGGGACGGGATGCGGTTCTGCAGATGATGGGGGTCGCCTATGCCCTGGCCAGCCCCGACCAGCTGACGACAAAGGATGCTGCCGGCCGGACGCCTCGGTTGGCGGTCTTTCCGCTGCGTAACGCCACCACCGAGGCGGAGCTGGACTGGCTGTCCATCGGCCTGCAGGACTCGCTGACCGGTGACCTGTGGTATCTGTCGGGGCTAAACACCCAGGCTCTGCCTAGTTTTCGGCCCAAGCTGGCAGAGCGTTGCGCCGACGACGAGCTGGCCTGTGTCGCCCGACTGGAGCTGGAGGATTGGCGAACAATTGCAGCGGCGGAGCAGTACGACGGCTTTATTTGGGGAGAATACCGATTGAAGGGAGAGCAGCTGCAGGTGACCCTGACCCGCTATGGCGGCGAAGATCGCACCCCGCAGCAAACCGTCACCTTTGCTGGGCCGCTGGCGGAGCTTCCGCAGCAGGCGTCGAGCAATCTGCTGCAACTGATGGTTGACCGGGAGATACCGCTGTTGGCGGAGGAGCAGGCCCGCGTCGTCGCCCCCAAAACGGCTTCGGCCGCAGCCTTTGAACAAAATGCCCGCGGCTTCTGGTGGCAGCAACGCTATACGGCCGCCGAAGAGGCGCAGCGGACCGAAATGGCTGGGCACTGGTCCAAATGCCTCGAAAAGGCTGTGCAACTCGATCCCCGCTATGCCGCAGTTTGGAACAACCTGGGCTGGATGCATCTAACCAGGGGCGATGCCTCGGCTGCGGCCACCGCTTTTCGCCGTGCCCTGGCCATCAAACCGCAACTGATCGACGCCAAGGTCGGGATCGCCCTGGCCGAAAAAGAACCGGCGCCTTTGGCTGAGGCCGTGGCGCTGAACCCCTCACTGTCCAGCCACCTCTTGCAACTGGCTCTAATGGAAGAGCGGCAAGGGAACCGTGAGACGGCAATTCGTCACTACCGCCAGCTATTACAGATCGCCCCCGACAGCTACCTGGCCTGGGCCCATCTGGGAGACAACTACTTGAACTCGGGTCAGGCCGAGGAGGCAGCCAAATGCTTCGCTGTGGCCCTGAAAAGCCCAGCCACACAGCTGCGTAGCACCTGCACCGAGTTGCTGGGGAAAACCGGTTCTCGTCTGGCCCTTTTCCTGCTGGCCAAAGGGCTGGAAGACCCGGAGCCGGAGGTGGGCAAGGCCGCTGCTGCGGCCCTCGCGCAGCTGGGAATGGCAGAAGCGGTCCCCTTCCTTGGCAAAGCTCTGGAAGACGAGGAGATCCAAATACAGGTGGCGGAGGCCCTGGACCAGCTCGCCCCCCAGATCCTACCCCGGCTCGTGGCCGACCTGAACAGCGACAATTTCCAGCTGAGAAGCACGGCAGCCGTCAGCCTGGGAATCCTGCGCAGCACAGCTGCGGTTGCGCCGCTGCTCAAAGCACTGACGGACAGCGAGCCACAGATGCGGAGCCAGGCGGCGATGGCCCTCGGCCGGATCGGCGCGGCCGCCTCGATCGACGGCCTGGTTGCCGCCTTGCAGGACACGGAGCTAGCGGTAAGGTACCATGCCGCTCGGGCCCTGGGTTCGCTTGGCTTTTCCGCCGCAATTCCCGGTTTGATGACCCTGCTGGAGGATGAGATCGCGGAGGTGCGAGGTGAAGCGGCTGCATCTCTGGGGAAACTGCTGGTCCAACAGGAGGCGCCTCGCCTGGCCAAACTGCTCGCCGACGAGCATCCGCTGGTAAGAACCGATGCGGCCAGGGCTCTGAGCCGCATCGCCGTTCCGGAAACGCTGCCGGCTCTGGTCGCAGCACTCCAGGACCCGCAGTGGGCGGTGAGAACCATGGCGGCCCATGCCTTGGGCGTTCTGGCCCGACCGGAGGCCACCCCGGCCCTGATCGCAGCGTTGGAGGACGATGACGAAAACGTGCGTCTGATCACCTGTAACTCCCTCGGCCGAATCGGCGATGTGCGGGCGGAAACGCCCCTGATGCTGGCCTTTGAAACTGCAGGCCGGCAAGCGCACCAGCTATCCAATAGCCTCGAGATTCAGGAACAAGCAGTCTGGGCGCTGGGTGAGATTGGCACCCAAGCGGCCTTCGACTTCCTTGCCACGGTGCTCAAGGGAGGCGAACTCCAGCTGCGCAGCCGGGCGGCCATCGTTTTGGCCGAAAGCGGCAGTGCGGCCACAATACCGACACTTTTTGAGGCGCTGCTTGATCCCGACCCCGACATTCGCGGCGACGCAACCTACGCACTAATCGACATGTGCTCCAGACAAACGCGCCCCCTGTTTCTGGCCGCCCTGCAGAACAACGATCCGCGCATGAGGCGAGTGGCCGCCCAGGCTCTGAGCGCGGTGGGCGGAGGCTCCGATCTGGAGCTGCTAATCCGCGCCCTGGATGACGAGGATGATGAAGTGCGAGCCACCATTGCCACCACCTTGGGCGAACTGGCGATGGCCTCGGCAGTCCCCCCCCTGATCAACGCCCTTAAGGATGCTGAAGCAGATGTTCGAGAAAACGCCGCCCGGGCACTGGGCAAGATAGGCGACGACGCAGCCATTCCCCACCTCCAAGAAGCCCTGCAACAGCCGGATCCGGAAATGCGGGCCGCAGCCGCCTGGGCACTGTATGAGCTAGAGGCTATTGGAGCAATATCACCGCTCTTTCAAACCCTGCAAGCCAACAACCCGACCCTCGATCGCGGCGATACCGCCGAAAGATTGGGAAAGCTCGACATGCCGGGGTCTTTGGCCGACCTGTTGCGACTGCTGCGTTCTGCCGAAGCCGAACAACGGTCGCAGGCGGCACACCTGCTCGGCCTAAGTGGAGCATCGGAAGCGATCCAACCCCTAGTTACGGCCTTACGGGATGAAAGCTGGTCGGTAAGGTACGAGGCAGCCACGGCTTTGGTCAAGTTCGATCCGACAGCAGTGCTACCCAAGGTGGAGACCGTCTTTGTTGAGGCGGATGCCTCTGGCCGGGAATACCTGATCGATGCTCTGGGGGACGCTGGAGCAACATGGCTATTGCCGCTGCTGCGTCGAGCGATGGGCGATGAAGCGACGGAGGTGCGCCGGAGCGCTGCACAAAAGTTGTCCAACATGGAGCCAAGCGAGGCGCTGCCTCTGCTTATCGCAGCCATGGATGATCCGGAACCGCCGGTTAGGGAGGCGGCCGCCTATGCCTTGGGCAATATCGGCTTGCCGGAGGGGGCGCAAGCTCTTATCCAGGCCCTGCAGGAACCGACGACTATTCAAAGCACGGTCATAACCGCTCTCGGCCAGATCGGCTCCACGGAGGCAGTCCCGGCTTTGATTCAGGCCCTGCATGGCAACGATTCTTATGTGGTCGGGGCGGCGGGCGAGGCCCTGGGGAACATGAGAGTGACCGCAGCGGTTCCCGAATTGATCCGGCTGTTGAGCGACCTGCACGACTCCATCAGGGCAAAGGCCGCTAAAGCTCTCGGCCAGATCGGCGCGGCGGAGGCAGTCCCGGCCCTGATCCTGGCTCTAAAGAACGACGATTCCTATGTGGTCGGGGAAGCGGTTGAGGCTCTGGGCCGGATCGGCCGGCCCGAAGCAGTCCCCCACCTGGTGGCCGCGTTGGCCGGCCGGAACCGGAGTTATTTCAAATTCGGCGATGATCCGAGCCTTCCCATGCCCTTCATGAACAACGATCTGTTTGCCGTTCTGCCGGAGAGTTTCATGGAACAACTGTCCATGGACCTCATCGAACGCCGGGCAGCGCTGTTCTTTTCCGCTATCGATCGGACTCCGCCCTATTCGAAAAACGCACTTGCTCTAGTCTGCTTTACCGCCCTCTCCGATGTATATAAAGTTCGGCTCAACCTGCTTGGCAAGCTGCACCGCTACGATGCTGCCAAAGATGCGGTGGACGGAGCCTTGCTGGCGCGGGATCTTGACGACATCCAGCAGCAGATGCCCCAGCCGAAGTTGGCAGAAAACCCCTATCTGAGCTATTACACCGCCCATTTGCTAAAGGAAAAGGGCCGTCATCAGGAGGCCCTGGACTGGGCGGAGCGAGCACTGCAGACCTGTGGACAGGCTGGAGACGTTCCCGTAGAAATTCTGCTGCGTTGGTTGCGGGCCGAGACCCTGTGGCGGNNCCCTGTGGCGGCTCGGCCGGCCGGCCGAAGCACTCAGCGAACTCGGCCGGGTGGAAAAAGAACTTCTACCCGCGGTGACAGCCTTTGAGCGTCGCCATACGGACCTGCCCTTTGCCGCTTATACCCTGGCCCTTAAGGGCATAGTCCAGGGGGCTGCGGGCCAGGCCAATGCCGGGGTACTAAGCCTCTACCAGGCAGAGCAACGGCTTCTGGACTCGTTGGAAGTCGGCGACAAGGCCAAGGGCCGGTTGCAGAAGATCATCCTCGCCTATCGGGCCCGGACGCAGATGAGCGCGGCGAAACAAGATGCCGATGCCGTCATCAAGGCTGCCGAGGAGCTGCCGGCCCAGACCGCCCTGGAACGGGATGCGGAGGAAGTGGCATTGCTGACCCGCATTCAGGCCGCCGTCGGTGAGGGGGACTACGAGCTGGCTCACAAACTGATGGAGAGGCTATCGCTGAAACGGCTGGCACGAGCGCCCCAGGGTGGGGAAATGGTGCCAGCATCGGTACAACGCAGGGCCGCCTGCGACCGCATCAACCAGCTGCAGGGGGAGTTGGCCCGGCTGGAACGGCAAATTGCTCAGGCAGAAAGCCAAAAATCCGATAAAGAGGCTCAGGACGGCAATCAATCCGCCATAAACAAGGGTCAGCAGGGGGATTCGCATACAAAACTGCGCAGCCGCCGACGGGCTGTACAGCGGGAGTTGAAAAAATACATCGTCAGCCTCAAACGCAGCCACCCGGAGGTGGCCACCCTAGTGGGCGCCGAGCCGCTGGAGGTGAGTCGTCTACAGGAGCAGTTGACGGAGGATCAGGCCATCGTCCAGTACCTGATGCTGCAGGACAAAACGCTGATTTTCCTGATAACCGCTGCGGACATTCAGATCCTGGAAGCGGCCAGCGGCAGCAGGCGGATCGGGCGCAAAGTGCGACAGTTCCGGGCCGCCTTGCAGCAGCCGCAGGACCAGGGTTCCGGGGAAATACCCGGCAGCGACTGGCTGAGCCGGATCCTCATCGGTCCGCTGTTGGAAGAGATCAACGACTATCGGCAGCTGATTATCGTGCCCAACGGCGTCCTGCATGCCCTGCCCTTTGAAGCCCTGCGGGTCGATGATAAATTCGTGGCCGAGCGCTGGGTCCTGAGCTATCTGTCCTCATCCTCGCTGGTGGCGGTGGCCGACCACGGCCAGCCGCCCGCAAACAAGCTGTTTGCCTTGGCCAACCCGAGCCATCCGGACTGGTCGGCCCTGCCGGGAGCAGAACGGGAAGTAGCGGCCATCAGCGCTCTGTTCACAGAAAAGAAGGTCTTCAGCGGTCGTGAGGCGACCAGGGCAACCCTGCTCGGCCAGGATCTGCAGGGCTGGACCTTGCATCTGGCCATGCACGGTGAAACCGGCACGGCCGAGCGGACCCGCCTGGTGCTGAGCGACGGCTACCTCACCGTCCCGGAAATCTGGGGGCTGGCCCTGGACGGCTCGCCAATGGTGGTACTGTCCGCCTGCGAAACCGGACTGGGCGAACACCTGAGCGGTGACGAGGTAGTGAGCCTGGCCAACGGCTTCTTCTTCTCCGGTGCCGGCAGTGTCGTTTCCAGCCTCTGGAAAGTACCCGACGTGGCCACCCGCACCCTGATCCAGCACTTTTATGAGCACTTGCATGCCGGAACCGACCGCGCCGAAGCCCTAACCCTGGCCAAGCGCGATCTGCTCAACGACCCCGAATGGCAGGCACCGGCTTTCTGGGCCGGCTTCGTTTTGAACGGGCTCTAAACCGATCGGCACCGCTCTTCGGTCGACGTTCCCCTGCCCCCTGTCCTTGCCCATTTGTGCAAAGGCCAGGGGGCATTATTTTTTTCTCCGACAAATCCTTCCTTGCCGTCCGTATCATAAAAATATAGACGGATCATATATGAATTCAATCAACACGAGTGGCTGTTTAGCGGCCTAAAGGAGGGATGTATGAAGTACAGAATAGGGTTTATTGTCGTCGGTGTGTTGCTGCTTGTTGCTCGCCTGGGACAGGCGGATACCAGTACCAAAGGGGTGATTTGGCAAGGTACAGCCGCTAATATCACGGTCGGTGTTACCAGCAAGATGAGCCTCACCTTGGCCACGGATGGCGAGGGTTCCCTGACCGCCGTTGGCAACTTCGATAACCGAACCCTGTTCGGCCGTTTCGAAACAACGGGGAGACAGCTGCCCCAGTCCCCTGACAGCCAAGAGACTTGCTTGCAGTTCAAGGGGCATCTGTATCTAGGAGATGGCGATGGCTCCGGCTTTCCACAGGGTACCCTAACCGACTTTACTCTGTCTCTGTGGGTGGCAGAGGAGGGCATCATCGGCATCTATCATCTCGGCGAACTGTTAGACCGCGACTATCATCAATATGGCACCTTGGCCCTCCGGAGACACCTGCCTGTTCCCGACCACCAAGACCCGGACCACTAATCTTAAAAACAACGCGTAGGCTGTCACTATAAACAGGCCGAAAAACCCTGGCCAAGAATTGATATATTCATTGCACCGACCGGTCGATAGGCTGCGCCTCGACCAATACGAATAACGGAAAAGGGACAGGCCTCCTTTGCGCTAGAGGCCTGTCCCTTTTTGTTTGATACCAAGATATTTTATTGCTGAATGATCTTCCGCCAGCAGATAGGTCAAGCAGCGGGGCAAGGCTGCTTACGCATACCCCGCATCAGCACCAGGGCCAGACCGGCCAACAGTCCGTTGATCAGGGCGCTCAGCCAAAAACAGTTGGTATAACCAATAGCTTCAATGGCCATCCCCATCAACATGGCATTGGCCAGCATGCCGAGGAAGATGCAGGCATTGAAGCCCCCCATGGCCGCTCCTCGTAAATGCTTGGGCACCACTTCACCGATGGAAGCCCCCAAGGAAGGGAAGGCGACACCGAGGCTCAGGCCGAGGAGCGCAGCACCGACATTGGCCATGGCCAGCGTGTTGGCCATACCCAATGCAGCCATGGCTAGCGAGCAGCCAGCCAGCCCGAAAAACACCAATAAACGTCGGTCACCGACATGATCGCTGAAATAGCCAGACGGCAGCCGGACCAAACCGTTGCCAGCCCCATGGAACAGAAAGACAATCCCGACTTGACTGGTATTGAAGCCTTCCGCGTAGGCGTAGAGAGGGTAAAAGCTCAGAAACATCCCCATACTGAAGCAGGCCCCCAAGGTCGCCAACCAACACCCGACGAGGGGGCGATTCCGCAATAAAATACTTAAAGCCGACCCCCCAGCATGGTTGTGGGACTTGCTGGGCCTTAGGGCTGTGGTGGCTGGCAAAAAATACTGTGCGATCCCGGTTACCAGTGCCGTCAACAATGCAGAGAGAAGCAGTACCTTGGAAAGAGGTATATGCCCAGCCCAGGTCCCGCCGATGGCAGGCCCCAAGCTCATCCCAGCGTACAGGGTCAAGGTGTACCAGCCGTAAGCACGTCCGAGGTGGGCTGCCGTCGACAGATCGGTGACCAGAGACATCATCGCCGATCCGAAAGCGGCCATGCCGAGCCCGATCAGAACGTAACCGGCCGCCAATTGCAGGAAAGTGGAGCTGAACGCCAGTACCAGACCACCGGCAGACAGAGACACCAGACCGCCCATAGCAACCTGTTTCTTGCCAACCAGGTCACTGAGCCGTCCCAAGGGAAAGGCGGCCAACCCGGCGGTAAGGAAAAATGCCGCATTGATTCGACCAATACCTGCGGGACTGATGCCCAAATCGATGGCTAGTTTCGGCACGACGGGCATGCGAATATAGGAAGAGACATAACACAGCAAAGAGATGGCACAACAAATCAGCAAAGGCGATTTCAAGGCCGATTTAGGTGCATCCACCGACGCTGGATTACTTGATGACACAAGATATTCCTTTTCCGGCCATTATCGGCCCGAAACAAGCATTTTCAGACTGACAACCACTCGGTTCCCGATCATCCGCCGCCCAGCGTTTCACCAAAGCTGGCTCGCGCACCAAAGGCCGACACAGGGCAATATAATCGGCTGCCCCCTCTGCCAACAGT
>LGVE01016416.1_pt1 | contig 10676 bp, 9 predicted proteins | sample 469871 | NCBI WGS metagenome assembly LGVE01 (sample SAMN03893561, study PRJNA290197) | marine sediment metagenome | material: sediment; isolation source: combined push core samples #3730, #5133, and #5579 collected at Hydrate Ridge | place: Pacific Ocean: Hydrate Ridge | reverse complement strand
ACTCTTCCGACATGGCGGAGATATCCAATGATTTGTCTGATGCGAAACTCCATTCGCTTTCTCTTAGAGCTATTCGTAGGTATACGAACAGTCTGCCACTTGATCCCTCGATGATTTTTGAAAAACTCGGCTATACGGGTCCAACCTTGTGATTTAGGCGTATTCGCATTTTCTCTTTCTGATTTGACACTCCTTGTTTTATTTAAGGCTATGATGAACTTCCATTTCTTGTTGNNCGATTGCATTTTCAATTCTTTTATCATCATATCCGCTGTCGGCAAGGACAACAACTTCTTTGGAATTATGATTGCCGATATAGTCTGCTAACTCCAGATTGTTGATGTATTCTATCACCATTGCATTCTCTGTCTTATATTCCAATTTGTTTTCGCGGCAATATTTCTTGGTATGGAAGGCTATAGGAGGCAAGGGAATGATCACACCGTTGATTATTAAAACAATATTTGTCCATTGATGGCCGATAACAAATCCTTTGCCATGATTAAATCTCTTGGCGTTATCCGTATGCAAACTGGATCTGTGTTGGATTGTACTATCAATCAAAATGGCTATCTTCCATGGAAGGCTGCCTTTTTCTAACCACTTCAAAACCTTAGAAAATTGCTTGGCTTGCCTCTTGGACAAGTCATCCAAAGTGTAAACCGCTATTATTGAGTGAGTGCTTAAAAACCTACTAAATTGAGACGTGCTCATGCCCCAAAATCTTGCCGCTCCCTCTAATGAATGTTTGCGGGCCTCTATCATTAGGTATATAACAAGGCAAAGGCAGACCTTTTTGAGACGACTCTTTACAGCTATACGACGTGACAACCAATTTTCAAATGCAGGAAAGTTCATAACCGCCTCCGTCGTGTTAGGGGTAGTGTGCCCTCTAGGCACACGGAGGCGATTTTAAGGTACAATAAACATTAGCCTTTGTCTACAAATATCGTAACATGTGGTATTTACAGCCCTTTATTGGCGTTGCCTTAAGATTCGCTTTGTGCTATACACTGTTCAGACCTCCCTGTGGTCCCAAAACCGTTGTTGACGATTATTCGTCAACGATGCGAGGCCTCTGCGTGGATACGCAACAGGGAGGTCGCTCTCCCTAATCTTCAGTATTTTCGGGTTATTGATGGCTTCGTCACACCTCAATCCTTATTTGTAAAGCATTTTAGAGCTTTCATGCAAATTTGGCGCAACGTTTAAGTAATATAATCTGCGATTAGTCAATCTAATCCTAAGATAGATATGAGGTTATTCAGGGTGAAAGGATCATTGCATCCCACCCTGTCACAATGTCAGTGATTCCCCTGTCATCACTGATATACTCGTAAATTAATGCACGTGCATCTTCGCGACTTATCTGGCAAGTGTTTATATAGTCATGGATGCAACGGCGCATGATCTTAGCAAGACGTCCTTCACCAAGAAACGCCATTTCAACCGTGGCCGCTGAAGGTTGGAAGTTGCGCTTCTCTTGGCCCCGATCGTAATTTCCTGACACGACTTCTCTGCCCACCATTCCAGTATTTCCCATAGCAACCTGGTAATAAAGGCCGAAATGTAAGAGGTCAAATAGCGGCTTCCCCCGTAAGGATCCGAACTCTAAGTCGTATAAAACGATGGCATCGCCGTCTCTGCCCAAATTTCCCGGCCAAGCATCTCCATGCTGATAACATCGAGCGTATGATTTCCCCTTGATATTCTCTGGCTCACGGGAATGTTGGTAAATCCCTATAAACCTTTCAGTTCCCCAGCGAAAATATCTCGCCATAGGTATCCGAGTCAGCAGAGGAAGCATGGAATATAATGGCTTACTAAACAGCGTTTCTTGCAGATAGCATTTCTGGCCTTTGTGCTCAACAATACCAAGTGCCTTGGCACACCGCGTCTTTGCAATTTTCTTTTGGTTCAAATATTCCATGCACCGATATTCATTTTCGCAACGCATTTGACCCTCTTTGGTGCCCGGAATCTTTGCGATGACGAACGGACATTGTGCTTGTGGTTTATATAAGAAGATAGAGCGTTTTCCAAAAGCATTGCCCACCAATAGATAGCGGGAAGCATCAATTGCAACGCCCATAAATTCTTCAATTTTGCCAATAAGATCTTTCATGTCTTCTCCAGCAATATATAGATATGCTGGTGCAAGAATGATGAATTCTTTGTGACCCGCAACAGGAAGGCATAGCAGTGAAGCAGGAAACGAAGCATAATAGACAGGCTATATCGCCGCGGCACCAAGATCTCGTAAAACAGAAGCCGGTGTGACATTTGGTCTTCGAATGGCAGGAAAAAACGCGCGGAGTTGAAATTGGGAAACACCGCTACCTTATCTATAATACGAAACCCTGCCGAAGGCAGCTTGCCGATGAACTCGCTTAGGTTTACGGGGGCTGACCCCGTGTTCCAGCGCTTTCTAAAAAATTTCTCTTGAAGCTCTTTCAGGAGCTTAAGGCGTACTCCTAAAATGCATTCACACCCTTCCCGGAGATCACGCTTAAGTTTTTCCAGAAGCTCTATAGCCTCCACGCCGTGATTTTTGAGTGTAACATAATATACCGGCTGTTCGCCAAACAAATAGTAGGTGTTATCCAGTGGTTCAAGGAAAGTAGAGTTGTCTCCATGCGTCATAATACACTCATCAAATGTTATATTTGAACAGTCCTCACGTTATCCGTTTTTTTGCTTGCGGTCACAATATTTCGCATTCTTTTCAGGTAGAGAAAAAATGGGAGGGGCAGTTGCAGCGGTAACATAATCAAACTGACAATCGAATATAGTTTGCCAGGCGATACTGGGTGTAAGGGACAGCCATACCGTTCCGAGCATTTCGTTATGAAGTAACAGGTATCCCAACCGTTCCGAACCAGAAACATAAATTTCGCATCAGGGAAAATAGCACGCACAAAAGGAATGGGAAAGATAAATTCCGGATATTTGTGTTCTGACTTCCTGCACGACACCGGCTATAGATAGGCACCATAGAGCTTTTGAGCTTTTCGCGAGATCTCGTGTGTTGCTTCTTCGGCCCCAAGCCTGTAGCTGGCCCAGGCCAGAGGATAGCTTCCGATAATGTCCTCCCGGGGATGTATGTAGTGCCCACAACGCCTGAGGTGTGCCCAGGGTAGTGCCGCTGCAGCCGATGCCAAGGATAAATAGGGGCTTCTCGGCTTTCTTCAATTGCGGAAGCATCTTTTCGAACCCGAAAACCACAAAGACAATGGGATTTATCCATCTGCCTCTGGTGGTCCACCGGGCGGCCCTCGACCAGACCGTAGCTTATGAGGTGCTTCATCGCCTTCAGGGGCCATGTTGTGACACAATCCGCATCAAGTTGACCGATCACCGGACAGTCTCTGCCAAAGGTACCGCTACGGATTCCAAGAATTCACAATTTCCTGATATTTCTTTTCCACAAGGTCGGCTATTTTCTTGTACGACCTATGCCGCTCCACATACGCGCGGCCCCGCCGGCCCATGTCCGCGGCCCTCTCGGGGTTTCTTAATAGCTCAACGACTGCGTCGGCGAAGGCCTGCTCATCGTAAGGCACACAGATACCGGCCCCGCTTTCCGTGATGATCTGGCGCTGCTCAGGGTGGTCGTTAGCCACCGTGGCCTTGCCCATGGCCATGTATTCGATGAGCTTAGTGGGGGACGTGGAGTTGAGGATAAAGCTCGGGTAGAAGGCCGACACGCAGACGTCTGCCAGGCGCACATATTCCAACATGTCCTTGAAGGTCAGAAAACCGGTGAACACCACCGAGTCGAGGATGCCCAGCCGCTTGGCTTCCATGACGAGAATGTTCTCGTCCTCTTGCGTTTTGCCTGCACCGATCATGTACAGCTTGGCATCCGAAGTTTTCTCAAGCACGTCGGCAAACACTCGGATAAGGAAGTCCAGACGCCGGATTTTGAAGAAGATACCAGTGAAGACCACATTTTTCCCTCGGCCTTTGGTTGGAGCGACCGGGAGGTCATCGCTTTTTGGAATCTGGTCCAGGTCTATCCCCATGGGCACTGTGGTCATCTTTTCCACGGGTATTCCCTGGGCAGCCACGTCCATTTTCATCTGCTCGCTCTGAACAAAGATGTGACGGGCTCGGGGCAAGATAAGCCGGTACAGTAGAAAATGCAGGAGCTTGCCACGGACAAGAGACACGAGCGGATATTGGGCCACACCTTTCCGGTATTCGTGGAGGAACGATTCGGGGAAGGGGTAAGATAGCCAGTACACCCACGTGAGCCCCTGAAGCTTGCACGCGGCTATGGCCAGAAGGGGCGCAAGGAATTTGTCTTTGATTTGAACAAAATCGTAATTGTTATCTCGCATCGATCCGAACAGCCTCAAATCATTTGTTAAATTAAATAAGTGCCTTCGAATTCGATTTATGACTCTTGTTCCCTGATCCATTGCCCCAATCCATGCCCGGCCACCATCCCAAGTCGTTTGGTAAGGTTTGCGACAAGTCTTCTCAGATTGGAGTATCCAATCGATAACATGGCCCCTACCGACAATTTCTTTGCCAAAGAGGACAGTGAGGTCTACCCGAAAAAGTGGATATTTGTCGGCAGCGACGACAAGAAAATGCAATTTTCTATTCGCGTTATTCATCGTCGAGAAGAGAGATCCTAGAGCTTTTGTGCTGCCGTTATGGTGAGTGACCTAGCCTTTTCATACGTTTCCCAGCATACTTCGTAGATCATCCTTTTCTGTCTCTCTGATAATCTTTTCGCTTTCGTCAGACTGCGTGAATCAATGGTGGAACCGTATACGGGATCATATTCAAGTTCAAAGAAGGAAAATAAATTAGGCAGCATAACATTCTTTTTCCGAATAATGTCATTGTATTCTACAACCATTACGTCATTACCCAGCTTTCGCTCAATCTCGAAAATCTGTCCCGTTTTTTGAACGTAGGAAAGACATGCCTTTTTCAAAGTCGAAAATCCATAGGATCCAAGGAAGTTGAAACGTTTGAGATCCTTTTCGGACAAACCGTTTTTCCCGCATGAGCAAAAGAGCTCATTTAAAGCAAAATTGCGCAATTTTCTCCGACGCTTCCAGTGATACATCATGGAGTAGACCACAGAGTATGGATTGCGGATGACAAAAACAAGTTTGAACCTGCCCTGATGTTCGAAGTATTCTTCATATCTTTCGTTCAAATATGTTGTCTGAAAGCAATATCGCTTATTGTTGGAAATCAAGGGGAGGTGACCGCTCAGTATTAATGCGCCTTCAAGTTCGCTGTCCAAATCGGTTTGATAATTGGCCACCTCTGGAGATTGCACGAGTACATTCGTGAGAATGGTTGTGCCACAACGCTGGCAACCCGATACAAAGACAACAGAATCTATTAGAGAAACCTGGGTAAGGAGTTTCGATTCCCTTGCACGAACCTTCCTAGCGAACTGCTTCCAGGTTGGTATCTCTGCGAGTCTTCTTCTGGGCGTATCTTTCATTCGACGCTGACGTTGCTTCTGAAAGCAGATTTGATTCAATGGCGCGTAATCGACGCTGCCAGTAACATACGTACCCTAGGGTAAACATGGAGAAAAAATTGAATGCCTGGATATTTATTATGGAAAGCTTATATGGTAGGGATAAAACGAAAAAGAGACAGTTTAGTTGCGCTACAAGCATAAACACTTGATGTATTGCGGGAAGACGCCAGTCGTTCTTCATTCTTCTTGCGAGCAGGAATCCGGATGTAAAGATTGACATAAATAACAATACTCCGACTATACCGACATCCCACAGCAAGGCTGTCAAGGCCGTACGTCCAATTTTTAGTTCCCCAAATCTTTTCTGTATGTGCCCCATGCTCAGTCCCGAATATTTCGAAGCCCCCAGGCCATGGCCAAACAACATTTGAAAGTTATTTCCTGTATTAATATTATACTTCCACCATAATAGTATCAAAGTGCTTCTATTTAATCTATTACTCTCTTCTGCACTGAAGTCTGAGATAGCCCGATCAATAAATTCGGAATATGACTTGGGCGGTTTTGTCCATATTCGTTTTCTTTCTTGAGAATATTGATAATAAGCAAGAAACATTATTCCAGACATAAGAATTGCAAGCAACATGACAATCAATGCGGAAAAAGAAAAACGCAAATAACCCTTCGAGAGAAGGAACACAGGCATGATTACCAAAAATCCAACAGCGGCTTTGGCATTAGTGAGCGTAATCGTAATGAATACCCATCCACAAAGGATTACTGCAATTCTCCACGAAATCATTTTTCTCAAAGCCAAAGCAAATAGAACAGCTAACTGAGAGATTATGAAAATAGATAACACGGCGTTTGGGCCACCAGCGCGCATTGCCCCGCCGAAAGTACCTGTTACTGCGTCGTGAGAAAGACCGCCAAAATACCTAAATTGATAAAGCGCCAGAGGAGGCATCAATACAGCTATTAACACAAATGATTTCATATACGAACTCATTATTTTTTCATCTTCCACCAGAAGATAGAGAACAAATGGAACACCCCAAAATTGAAACAGATTCTTTGATGCGATGCCAGATTCTTTCAGGTGGTAATTTGCAATAGACGTAATTATTGCATGGATTAAAAAGAGGACCATAAAAATGAAAATAGCTGGAGGCTTTCCTTCTGGTTTTTTTTGTCCCCTTAGACTATCGGCAATAGCTCTAACGAATAGCAAAAGTGAAATGATTACATTTCCCCATTGAATTGTCCCAAATCTGGGGGCAAAATATATAATAGTCCCAGAAAGCACCATGGACGTAAATATCAACACCCAAATCGCTAAACGGGGGTTCGAAAAAAGAAAAAAACCTAAAGCTCCACCTATAGTTATGAAAAAAAAAGGAATGTAATTCATGGACTGTAAAATAGGGCGTATCTATTCAGACCTGCATTAACGATCTTCTCTCGACATCTCGAAAAGTCTTAGTGGTGTGATCTAATCTGGAAATGTTTGACTGGACCTAAATGAACGGCCTTATACATAACAGGTCTATCGAAGGGCATTGTTCTTATGAGCTTATCACCCCTCTTCTCGATTATCATATGCCAAGGGCCACCATCCTCTTTGGTCTTGAATGAGGCCGGAGTATCAACCGCATTGACGATCAGGAAATTATTGGTGTCCTCAACAAGAAATAGAGATTGTCCTTCTTTTGGATGCGCGTTTCCGCCATATCCGTACACATTGATGTAATCAGAATTCTTTACCAGCAAAATCGGCGAATCTCTGCTTTCCCCCTTTAGTCCAAAAATGGAGACATGTTTCGAACCGCGAATTTCCATGTTGGCTTCCGAAGAAGCATGTTGCGGGCAACATTGATAGAAAGAAAGAGGTCCAGAAACCCCTTGAACGAGTATGTGCCGATAGCCAGGACCATGATGCTTTTTGCTCCCGTGGTTGAAATTGTACCACTTCCCTCCTCCCGTTTGAGTGACGGTGACCAGCGGGAAACTCTTCTGATACTTGATTTTCTTGCGCATATCATCCCGAAGTACGCCGTAGCTGAAGTTGACGTCCCGGATGATCGAGTTGCCGCCGGACCGCCAATCCAGGGCAAATGCGCCTGTTGGTTTAACGGGGACAAAGATTTCGAGAAAAGCAAGTATTGTGTCCGCGTTTTTTTCTGCTGCGGATTGAACAATCGGTCTAGGTACGGAAGGATGAGAAAAGTCACCCTCTGCATGAGTCACAAGAAGCACCGAGAGATGTTTGGCAATCCCGATAAGCTTCGTGTTCGGTTTGAGCTGGAGAGTTTTCGTCACGCGGTAGTATCCTTTTGGGAGGAAGACGATTTCATTCTGATTGATGGCTCTCTGGATGGCTTCGGTGTCGTCGGCTTTTCCATCTCCCTTGGCGGAGTAAGGGGGGCGTTTCACGTTCAGTGCTTTGTCGGACTCGAAATGTGGAAACTCATCCTCCTTCCATAAATGGCGCGATTGAAAGTCAGGTGAGGGAGGAGTACCCAATTGGAAATCTTTGACCGTTTTTTCCTCTCGAATCCCGTTGATAAACACCGGGGCCTCAAATTGAATGCCTTCCCACTTTTTGGGCGAGACGCCTTTGGCATATTCCCTTACATGGATCCAGCCTTTTCTGCTTCCGGGAATGCCGGTCTCCCCTTTTCCGGCTACTGCTGTGACTGCTCCATGAATATAGACGTTCTTGAGGTATAGACTGCTTTTGCTTGAGATTGACGTTGAATTGGGGTGTTCGCAGATTATCTCGCAGTCCACCAGGGCTATCTGACCAAAATGCGGACCAAGCCAATACGGGCGACCCTCGATAATTGGTCCTTTGGCTTCTGACACGATTTTCACACCCACCGCGGACAGGCTCTGTCGACCGCCATAAAGAATTGCCCGTTCGGTCTGGTTAATGAGGGTCACGCCGGATATGGTTGGGGCGGGCTGGGTCTCCGTAAGGTCCATGCCTATCGTGCCGCCGATAATACTCACGGCTGCGAAGCTGCCCCCGGAACCCGCGCCGCCCTCCAGGCCGGTGTGGCCGTGGGTAGCGTCAATGGTGCAATCCTGGAGCCCGGAGCCCTCGGCACACCTGTGCCGCACGGCCACAGCCCCCGGGTTTCCCTGGCCGATGGTCACGTCGATGTTTATGAGCATCTGGTTCATAGATAGGTTCGGCTGGAGCGGGGACTCATCCAAGTCCTTGTCCATCCTGGCGTAGAAATGGATCACGTACTTCAGTTTTGAGGGGTCTTGATAGCCCAACGAGTTAGGTGCCAGGACAATTTTTGGACGTTGGCCTTTGCGCGAGCCTATGAGCACGCAAGGAAACTTGCAGGCGTGAAGCACCCTACCGTCACCAACATCCCGATAATCCTGAACGCATTCGATGGTATCCGAAATGAGGTAGGTTCCGCTCGGAAAAAAGGTTGCCATCTGGTGGTCGCTGGCGAATTTGACTGCCTGTTGCAGGGACTTGGTGGAATCTTTCTTTCCCATTGGATCGGCGGAAAAGGGTTTGGCAGTCACATCCACGAGGCCGAGCTTTGCCAGTTCCAGGTTTCCCAGTTCTGGCGGCACCGCCTGATTGACCCCCTTACTCACCGGAGCTGAATCGAAAGGCGGGACGTAAAATCTTTTTCCCTTGAACGCACAAAGGCACTCACCGCTTACGGCCAGAAAAAAAGCAAGGAGCATAAGGAGAAAAAAAACCGCGCGTTGCATCGTTTTCCCGTTCACGTTTTCCCTTCACGGCCGATCAGGCCATGAGAATCTCGCGTACCCGGCTTACGTTTCTCAGGGAATGAGTCTTGTATGAATAGTTCCGAGCATTATCCGCCATGGTTTCCCGTAACCCCGGATTCTGAATGAGTTCCAAGACGTATTCCAGCATCTTTTCATAGGTTCCGGCAAAGAAACCCACCTTTTCCTTCTCGAATACACCGTCAGGATTGCAGTGAAGGCTGACCACCGGGACGCGACGCATCCAGGCCTGGACGAAGGTGTTGGCGAATCCCTCGGCCCGGCTGGTATTGACGAATATGTGAGCGCGGGCAAGGAGCGCGTTCACCTCAGCAATGGGTTTCAGGCCGACATAGTTGAGAACGTTTACACTTTTCATCTGTTCTTCTAACTCTAGTTGCCAGTTTCTGTCGGTCGAGGGTGCGCCGATCATAATGCACTCGACGTTACCGGTCCGTTTTTTTAGGTCAGCGGCAAGCCGAATGAACTGGTCGGGTTGCTTCCATGGTTTGAAGTTCGCCACCCAGACGATTTTCACCGGGTTCAGTTTCTCCACGTCCTCCTGAGGGTAGGGATGGAAGTTGGGGATCACCGCCGCAGGTGTCCTTGCGAAGCAGGACTCGAGCATCCAGGCCTGGGCGTTCGTCTGGGCGATGATCGCGGTGGCGTTGCGCAGGCCGTATTCCAGGAGCTTCTTGTTAAACCTGTCCAGGTTGATCTTCCTTTCGCCGTGCTTGCCTGCGGGCACGACATCGTCGTCGTGAGCCACGTGCCATACCATTCGACAGCCGTGCCTTTTGGCATAATGAGCGGCAATGCCCGTGTATGCGCAACCCACACGCTGGTAGATGACGTCGGGTGCGATTGCTTTGAGTCTTTTTTGGACGGTTACGAAGTCAAGATAGAACTTGCGGAACGAAACGAACGGCATTTTCGGGATTCTGTGAATCGCGTATCCCTCGGGTCGGTAACCGGGTGCCACTTGCTTGGTCAGAAAATGGATCTCGATCTCACCAGAGGAGAGGAGTTTCTTCAAGAGACATTTCGCCTGATACTGGGAGCCGCCCATGAACGCGGACCAGTGTTTGGGCATAAGAATGCAAAGCTTTTTCCTGTTCATGTCTCGTGGTCCAACAAGCAGTTGAGGCTTCCTGCAGTTTGCTCGAAATAGCAAAGATCGCATGGTGAAAGCTTCTCTTTCCAGGCAAAATCAGGCCGGATTTCAGAGCTTCGTTGGAAGCGCATGTCGTTGCCGTTGGTGATATGGTGCTCGTGGCAAGCGAAATCGAGCATGGATTCTTCGAAATCTATCCCCAGGAAGGAGCAGACACGATTGAGTTGGGCCGCAGGGTCGGTGGCCAGATCCTCGTATTTGATATGAATCATATGCTTGCCTTGGACGTATTTTTTCAAAAAAGGAAGCGTTCGGTCGTAATACCGCATCCAGCGGTAAACG
>LGVE01157800.1_pt1 | contig 10739 bp, 12 predicted proteins | sample 469871 | NCBI WGS metagenome assembly LGVE01 (sample SAMN03893561, study PRJNA290197) | marine sediment metagenome | material: sediment; isolation source: combined push core samples #3730, #5133, and #5579 collected at Hydrate Ridge | place: Pacific Ocean: Hydrate Ridge | reverse complement strand
TTGCTGGATCGTTGATCCCCTCGACGGCACTACCAATTTCGTTCACGATTATCCCTTTTACTCAGTAGTGTCCGGTTAAGAAGTTGCATAGGCGCCAAAATCTAGGTCAATGCTGCCTGGCGGCCCTAATCCTACGAAGACCGCGTCTTCAGCGGCCTCGTTGCGGATTTTAATACGTAACTCACGCACCCGCTCAATGCTGACCCGTTCGCCATGTTCCTCGTTGCAGTAGATTGCGAGCTGCAGGTAGGTAATCAATCCTGCGAGAACCTGCATCAGCAAGCCATAAGGGCTGCGTGCAATCAGGTGATAAACCTTGAGGTGGCGCTTCCACCAGGCAAAGAAGGACTCGATGGTCCAGCGCAGCTTGTAGATCAAGGCGATTTGCTCGGCGGTCAGATCAAAACGGTCAGTGGCCACCCAGTAGGATATGCCGTCAACCTTGTAACCGACCACGCGGACTTCCCGCTCGGTCTGGTTGTTATTCTCGGTGCCGAGCAATACCATGGCATCATAAAAGACGTGGCTATCAGGGGCGACGGCGTTGACTTGCAGCACCGTCTTGCGGGAGCTGGCCTTAATGCGACAGACAAAATGGCGCTTATGAGCCTGCCACTCGTCAAAGTTCTTGTAGCACTGGTAGTAGCGATCGAACACGCCGGTCTGGCCGGGTGCAACAAGACGCTCAACCTGAGGGCGCTCATCGGCTTTGCCGTCGGACAGGGTCACTTTCTGCGGAATGCCACGACTGATATCGAAACCCAAATGGACCTTGGCCTTTTTGACGCCCTTTCGGTAGTCGGCCCAGAGCATGGACAGCGTAGCATCAATCAGCGATCCATCGACTGCTACCAGATCACCTAGCTCTGAGAAGTCCTTGGCGATGGGAAGCTTTGCGGTGGCCTGCTTCTGGAGATGTTCGTAGACATGGACCATCTGCTCCAGGCTTCGCGAATTGATGGCCTCGAAGAAGGCGCTTTTCTGGATGCCACCAGGCGGGCCGATGTGGGTTGCGGCGAAATCCTCTTGGGCCAAGACCTGAAGCAAATGCCGCCCAGAAGAATGCTCTTCGAGATGGTAGTAGGTTGAAATTTTCAGTTGATCTTCAAAGGTCATCTGCAAGGGCTTGTTTCCTCGGGCCTCCAGAACCGGGCAATGGCTCAGGGCCGCCTTGAGCGGGCTAAACAATTGGGCAAGAGAGCGGCGGTGAAGTCGAGTGCAGTGTGTTCGGCTAAGAAGCGACATTTCGTAAATCCTCATAAGTTCAAGTATTTACGAAAATCGCCGCGCCTCCTCCTTGCGACTTGTCAAGAGAAAAATGGCTTAAGCAGCTGAATTTTATATTGTTTTTGTCAAACTACTTACGCTGCAAGAACTTAACCGGACACTACTGAGTAAATGTGTTGCTTGAGCAATAATATCGCAAGAATTCGACTATCTGAAAAATTGTCGAAATTTCTTACATGAGAGGATCGTGCTAGCAGGTGAAACCGTAAAACTTAATGGTTTCAGCTGGTTAAGGATAGGCACATGGTTTGCATTGCATTAAGAGCCACTCTAACGACATGAAGATTAGCCACCTCAACAGAAGGAGAAGTTAAACCATGAGAAATCTTGTATTGACTGCTTGTGCTTTTATATTAATGACGGTGGGGGTGCAGGCTGCCCCAATTAATCTCACCGTAACTCTTGACGGAGCGATTGACGTAAAAGCGAATGGAGCAAGTGATATTGGAAAAATTACTGATGGATATTTCCCAGTGGAAGGTGTTTGGGACGGAGGTGACAGCGCCCCTGCCCCTGATCGTTGGAATGGCGTTAACAATGTAGCTTTCAGTGGTAACCTTGCAGCAAATCGCGACGTTTTCTATTTCGATTTTAGTGGCACATATTTGCTTGAGGACGTAAGACTTGCTGTGGATAATAATGATCAATATGACGTTGAGTATTTCACTGGTACCGGTTGGAGTAACTTGTTTACCATACTATCGGGGTACAGTTCTTCCTATCGTTCAATGGACAATTTTTCTACGATCGCTGGTGATGATATTTTGAATGACACGAGAGTCGATTATTACTCCGGGATAGACTTTACAGCCGTGGAGACCAGCAAATTAAGACTGTATGCCTATAATACATCTTGGGATACTAACTATTCTATTGGAGAATTCCAGGCATTTGGAACTGCAGTTGAAGGCAACGGTCCTCCTCCTGTTCCAGAGCCCTCAACCATTCTTCTTTTCGGCAGCGGTCTCGCGGGACTAGCATGGTACGGACGGAAGCGGAAGAAGTCATAACACAGGGAAATCCTCTGTCAGTAAACACGAAGCGGGGTCACCTAATGGCTCCGCTTTTTTGTTTCATTAATCAGAATTTCACTTTTGATAACTAAATTGGGAGCGGGAAGACTGTTTTTCAAAAATAGTAAGTTTTGATGCTGGCCGTCACCCTTCAGATATTCGGGATGGAAGTTTATTTCATAACGGGTGGCTGGTTGCACGCAATTATACTTGGCGGGCTTCACATCATTATGGGCGGTAGCATTGGAGCATAATATGCGTATGTCTTGCTGTCTTTGCTATCCGAGGCGATCAATAGGGTTATGGATGCTATGGCGTTATGCTTTCAAAGCATCTCAATTGGTGCGTTATTGCGGCTGGTATTCCAACCGGGCGCGCGGGGACCGGCGATTGCGCACATCGAAAGCTGATGCTGAGGCGGGCAAGGACTTGTGTCTCGATCTGACGGTGGAGGTGCTGGACGTCGCGGAAGAAAATAGGGACACTCCCGAATGGCGCTAGTTTAAGGGGTCGTAGCACAATATTTGCTCCGGTGCGGGACCACTTTCATTTCTTTCCTCGGCGAGGTCATTCTCTGATAATTTTTAGGTCGTCGTTTGACACATCGTGGTTCACTTCTACCTGGCCGTTGCCTGATTGGCGTATTGGTCATTGCTTCGTATAGGTCACTGATTAATCTGAACTGCTCAGCCTTGCTAATTTTCGCTTGGTTTAAGTGCGGCTCCCAGCTACGAAGAGCCTGTAAACTCCCCTTGAAGCTCACGACGCGGACTTCCATCCTTGCTTCTTCTGCCGCTTCGTACATCAACCGACGGACACAGTTGTAGGCGATGAAATGCATCAAGATTTCTTTTCTAACCATCTTTGGCGTCCGACATCGCAGAACATTCATACCCATCGTCGTCTTGATGTCGTGGAAGAATAGTTCCACATCCCACCGCTTGAAATAGAGTTCGGCAAGCTCTTCTGCTGGATATTGCTCGGCATCCAGCAGGGTGGTGACGAGGTAAAATCCTTGAGTTCTGAATCCTGGATGTTTGACCGTGACCCGGATCTGTCTCAAGGTCAGCTCTTCCGGTAACAGCCCCCACTCATCTTTCGAATACGACAGTTTGGCGGCGTATTTGGGGCGCGGCCACGTAATCAATAGGTCATCAGGATCGAGCATTTTGAGACTTCTTGCTGCCCTGACAGGCGCTCTGCGCGCAAGAGTGATGACGCTGTCGATCCCCTTTTCCTTCAGGGTTGCCTGGTCGAAATAGCTGCAGAACCCCTTGTCCCCGAGGAAGATATCTCCCTGCTTGAATGTCTCCCACTGCTGACGAAAATGTAGCAGCTCGTGACTCTTCTTGTTGCCGATTGCGTAGCTGAGCAAGGCGCCGCTTTCCAGCGAAAAACAGGCGCAGATGCGTGCTGAAGGAAATCCGCACCCTGCTTTTTGAGAGGACGGCTGTGGCCAGATCTCCTGGTTTTCCGGGGTGTCAGGTATGGTTACGCCAGTACCGTCGACAACGATGACACGCCGGTTGTTCAGTAAACCGGTATCCGGTATCTCCTCAAGCCTATCCGCCGTATGTTCAAGGATGTCAGAGAGCATCTGTTCCTCCAACTTCGTGCGGGCCGTGCAATACGAAGCAGTCGAGGACGAAGGGACCTTGATCCCCTTGATGGAAGCATAAGACTGAAGCTTGCGAATCACTTCCTTGCAGCCTCCGTCCGCATCCAGAATTTGACTGAGGAAAGCCCAGAAAGTGTTCTCTTTGGAGAAAAGTGTCCTGCGACTCATGGTCCCTGCCTGCTCAGGCTTGAGAAGCGAACTGGGGATGAACTTTTCAAAGACCTCGCCGATCTGCTTCAAGGACTTTTGCTTCAGCAAAGCCATTTTTTCTGCAAGTTTCTGCTGGGCAGAACGGGGCTTTCGACGCAGGGTCTGCAAGTGAAATCCTGGAAGCATTGGCGTTATATTTTTCATGGCCAATTATGCCATTTTTAGCCAATATTTTCAGTTGCTTTCCCATGCTAGAGGACCTTAAACTAGCGCCATTCGGGACAGGCACCTATTTACTAAAGGCCAAGCAACTTTGCAGAAAGCTGGCTACTGATAACCAACGGAAGAGTTTATGAAGGAACTTCTCGAAACGGCTCGGATTTTGGCCCAAGCGGCTGGTGACCTCATCCGCCAGTCATCATCACAAATGCGGCAGGTGGATTACAAAGGCGGCAGGTGGATTACAAAGGCCGGGCCGACATGGTCACCGACGTCGATCGTCGGGCGGAGGAGATCATTCTTGACGGTATTCGGCGGGCCTACCCCGCCCATGCCGTGCTGGCCGAGGAGTCGGGGAAGAACGAGACTCAAAGCGATTATTGCTGGATCGTTGATCCCCTCGACGGCACTACCAATTTCGTTCACGATTATCCCTTTTACTGTGTCTCCATAGCCGTGCAATATCATCAGGAAACGGTGGCGGCTGTGGTGCTCAATCCGGTTATGGGAGAACTCTTTTCCGCCATCAAGGGAGGCGGTGCCCATCTTAATGGAAACCCGATCACGGTTTCTTCCACCAGTGAACTGTCCAAGACTTTGCTGGCCACCGGCTTTCCTTACCAGATCGGTGAGAGCTGGCAGCATTCCATGACCCTTTTCGAGTCTTTTTACCGTAACTGCCACGGCGTTCGCCGGGACGGCGCGGCGGCTCTGGATCTCTGCTATATGGCTGCGGGGCGCTTCGACGGCTTCTGGGAATATGAGTTGCAGCCCTGGGACGTTGCGGCGGGCTTGTTGATTGTGCAAGAGGCGGGAGGAAAGACCACCGATTTCCAGGATAATCCCAGCGGTATTTATGATGGACAAGTACTGGCCAGCAACGGCCGGATTCACGACGAGATGCTGCGGGTGATGCGAAAGCATCCGTCTTAGTAAAGAAAGAAAACCACGCCCCTGTTTGGGCCAACAAGTTCCCGATTTCGGATCCCAATGGAAGACCAACATTCAGTCCTCAACTATTGGTTCGGCACCGACCCCGATGATGCCAGGTTGGCAAACGAACGTGCCTCCCTCTGGTGGTCGAAGAATCCAGACGTCGACGACGAGATTCGCAAGCGATTCGAACCGTTGGTCCTTACCGTTGGCAAAGGAACTCTCAACGATTGGCGGTCGACTGCGCACGGCAAGCTCGCCCTCATTCTCCTCACCGACCAGTTCCCCCGCAACATCTTTCGTGGCACGCCGGAGGCATTCGCCTTTGATGAAATCGCCTTGGATCTGAGCCTCCAAGTTTTGGCAGCAGGAGAAGAAAAACGCCTGCGGCCGATCCAGCGGGTGTTCTTCTACATGCCTCTGGAACACTCCGAGGAACTTGAGCACCAACATCGGTCCGTTGATCTCTTTCAGGAGTTGGTTCTTGATGTTCCCGAGAGCCGGAGGCCAACTTTTGCAGGTTTTTTGAACTTCGCCATCCGGCACTGCGCCATCATCGAGCAATTTGACCGGTTCCCCCATCGCAACGCGATCCTTGGTCGCGAGTCCACTTCGGAGGAGATCGAGTTTTTGAAACAATCCGGGTCATCCTTTTGAAAGGATTGCTATCAGAAAAAGGTCGTTTTTATAAGTAGTATTGTTGTCAGGGCAGAAAAGCAGCTTGTTCGAAACAAACAGCACCTCAAGCGGGTCGACGAAATAGGCTTGAAGTTCATCAAAGGGCAAGCAAAGGCTTGACCCCTTTGATTCCTTTGATTTGTCACCCCCATTCAACCTTCTGTCTAGAAACGATTCCGAACCTCGAATTTTGCTGTATACTTTCGAAAATACAAAGAGCTAATGGTCGGCATACGCCGAAATGGAAAACGAAAGGAGTCTTACGATGTGGTCTGCAGGATTGAAACAGGTTTGGATGCTGCTGCTTCTGCTGGTTCTGGTGTTGGCAGTCGGCTGTTCCGGCAAGCATGAACTGGTTGAGGGGGCGCCCGACTGGGTTAACGATGGGAGTGGCGCTTTCGAAGATGCCGGTGAAAATTTCTTTTACGGTGTCGGATCGGTGACCGGAGTACAGAGCTTGTCATTGTCACGAGAGACAGCCGAGCAAAGAGCCCGGGCAGAGATCGCCCGACAACTGCACAGTTATGTCACTGACCTTTACCGCGATTACCAGGTCGCTACCGGCATTGGTCAAGACAGGGCAGCGCTCGAAGAGCAGCATATTGACGACACTCTGAAGAGTCTTACCCAAGTGACCGTTCGTGGCGCCAAAGTGATTGAATTCTGGCGACACCCGGAGACGGANNCCGGAGACGGATACGGTTTATGCTTTGGCCGTTACCGATCTGGCCGCTATGAAGCTGGCCATCTCAGATATGCGCGAGATTGACCCGGAATTCCGAGGCTATGTCGATGAACATGCCGAGCAGGCGTTTAAAAATCTTGACCAGCAAGTGAAGGAGGTCAAGTAATGCGCAGAAGGGTGGCATGGTTGCTGCCGATGACAGTGTTGTTGCTGTTGGTCGGTTGCAGCACCAAGGTTGAGAGGATGGAGATCGGTGAAGTGAAGGATCTTTCCGGTCGCTGGAACGATTCCGATAGCCAGATGGTCTCTGAGGCGATGGTACAGGATTGTCTTAATCACCCCTGGCTATCGGATTATTCGATCCGCTCCGGCAAAAAGCCGGACCTTATTGTCGGTTCGATCCGTAACCGGTCATCGGAACATATTGCGACAGAGGTGTTCGTCAAAGACCTTGAGCGTGCGTTGGTTAATTCAGGGCGGGCAAATTTCGTCGCCTCCTCCGAGGAGCGTAGCGACGTGCGGAGTGAACGGCTCGACCAGGACCTGAATGCTGCGCCAGAGACGCGCAATGCTCCCGGAATGGAAGCTGGAGCAGATTTCATCTTGATCGGCTCTATCAACTCCATAATGGATCAGGAAAAAGGTGAAAAGGTTATTTTCTACCAGGTAGATCTGGAGCTAGTCGATATGCGCAATAATCGCAAAGTTTGGCTCGGAACCAAGAAAATCAAGAAATCCGTCAGTCGCAACAGTTTCGGCTTCTAGGCCTGTAGATGGTTGTTCGGCATCGCATACGTTTGGCTCGCCTGCGGTCGTTGCTGGCACTGGTTATAGTCACCGGATGGCTCACCGGCTGTGTTGGTTCGCGCGCTATTCAGGATAAAAGTTACTATCTGTGTCGCAGTGGTCAAGCGGATGCCGCAGTTGCTCATCTAGACGCGTCGAGCCTGGCCAAAAGCAATATGGATCGACTACTTTACCTGATGGAACGTGGCACCTTGCTTCATTTGCAGGGGGCGTATGAGGAGAGTAATGTTGATTTCGAGATGGCCGACCGCCTGACAGAGGAGCTCTATACTAAAAGCCTCTCTGCCGGCGCTTTAAGCTTTCTAGTCAACGATGGAGTGATACCGTACGCTGGGTCTGACTATGAATCGGTTTATCTCAACTACTACAAGGCACTCAATTATCTGGCTCTCGGTGAGCTTGAAGAGGCCGGAGTAGAAGCACGGCAAGTTGACGAAAAACTGCGATACTTCAGCGATCTTTACGAAGGGAAAACAGTATTTCGCGAAGACGGTTTTTTACGAATGCTGACCGGACTGATCTATCAGGCGCAGGGCGACGACAACAACGCCTTTATCGCCTATCGCCTCGCTTGGAATAGTTTTCAGGCTAACCGTGAGATCTATGGAGTTCCGATCCCGGATATTCTCTGGTCATTGCTTGTCACGACAGCCGACCGTTCTTCCTTATGGCAGGAACGTAACGAGTTTCGCAATCTTGCCAAGGAGCGCGGTATTGAGCTCCAGCAGCTTGAAACCTTCGCAGTTGTGCTGGTTAACAACGGGCGTATTCCGGTCAAACAGGAGCGAAAAGCGCTGTTCCCGTCCGGACAAGGATTTCCGATCAAGCTGGCTTTGCCGGAATTCGTTGCCTATGGTGGCGGGGTCAACTATGTGACATTAAACAGTGACGATCAGCAGTATCGATCCGTCGTGGTCGAAAATCTGGAGAGTATCGCCTTTAAGAGCCTCAATGATGAAATCGCCCGGGTGCTGGTTAAAGCGATTGCCCGAGCGGTCACCAAAGAGACGATAGCCCGAAAGCTTGATAAAGACAGTAATGCTCCAATCGGTATGTTACTCAGGATCGTTAACATGATTACGGAGAATGCTGATCTACGCAGTTGGAATGGTTTGCCGCGTGAGATTCAGTTGGTGGTTGCCCCGGTTGCATTGGGGACAGAACAGGTTGATATTGAAATTGATGGGCGGTCGCAGGAATTGACATTGGTTGTGCCAGTCGCGCCGGTTGGTTTTGGTTTTATACGAACATTCTAACCTCTACTTTTTAAAGAGGAGCTATCATCATGCGTAAAGGATACCTTGCTTTCGTTTTGCTGCTATTGGTCGGTTGTGCACCGACAATACCCGATTGGGTCGATGGCAATAGCACGATCTATCCTGAGGATCAGTATCTGGTCGGTGTCGGGAATGCACTGACCCGTAGTGACGCCGAAGATCGGGCCCGTGCGGCAATTGCCAAGACTTTCGCAGTGCAGGTGCAATCGCGGCAAAGCAGCTCCGAGGCTTTCTGGATGTCCCGTGTCGGAGAAGCCGAAAGCCAGGAATACCGGCAGGATCTGCAGTCAGACCTGATCACCCGTACCGACCGGTTGCTGACCGGTGTGCGTATAGCCGAAGTTTGGGAATCGGCTGAGGGTGGACAGTATGCTCTGGCCCTGCTCGACCGGTTCCAAGCCGCGCGACCACTCAAACAGAAGTTGAACGAGATCGATTTGTCTATTGAGGCAGAGGTGAGCAAGGCCGATGGAAGTGAACACACCATTGAACAACTCGGTCATCTACTTAAAACCCTACAACTTCTTTCCGGTCGCGGGGTGATTGCAGCTGACCTAACGATCCTGATGCCGACTGGCTATGTTGCTGCCGCACCATACAGCGGTGCACAGATTGCCGAACGAGCCGATATGATAGCCGCTACTATTCGAATTGCACTTGAGATCTTCGGTGACGAACAAGGGATCATCGCAGGCGAGATGATCAACGCTCTTAATAAGATCGGCATTAAGACGGTTGATGGTGTTGACGTTGAAATGACGATTTGCGCCGAGGTGAGTATTGACGAGTATAAGGCCAATGATCCATGGTGCTGGGCGGTGGCGGCAGTACAGACCACGTTCGTACTTCCGGATGGACGGGCACTCGATGCAATGCGGACTACTATTCGAGAAGGTTCGCTGGTCGAATCCCGGGCGCGGATTCTCGCCTTAGAAAAAGTTGGCAAGGCGCTGGCCGATGCAGTAATCGACCGAATCGTTAACCTCGGGTTGTCAGAAGGATGATTGAGGCTGAATAGTAATAGATAAAGCAAGGGGCGGGGATTGATCCCGCCCCTTTTTAATGATTAAAGTAGCGGTTCGGCCGGTTTCTCCATCGCAACGCGGTCCTCGGCCGTATGTCCACGCTGGAAGAGATCGAGTTTTTGAAATAACCCGGGTCATCCTTTTGAAAGGATTGCTATCAGAAAAAGGTCGTTCTTATATTTAGGGTCATGGAAGTTTGCTAAACTGACTTGTATCCGCCCCGTTTTTTTCCAAATAGTTTTGATATTCCACAATTCTCGAAAAACGGGGCGAGTAATTAATCCATCACCACGAAAGGAGATTGGCCATGGGCATTCTGACTTGGATCATTATGGGATTGATCGTCGGTGTTGTGGCAAAGTTCGTTTTGCCCGGCAAAGATCCGGGGGGCTTCATTGTTACCATTCTGTTGGGGATTGGCGGTGCTTTCGTTGGCGGATTTTTGGGGAACATGATTGGCCTTGGTACGGTTTCCGGATTTAATATCGGCTCTTTTGTGCTGGCGACCGGCGGGGCCATCCTGCTTCTGATAGTCTATCGCATGGTTAAAAAGTAGGATGACGCATAAAGTCGCTAGTTGAGAATCCTGGAACGATACCAACTAAGCTGTTGATGAAAAGGAAAACATGCAATGAAAGTTAAATGGATTTTGGCTCTCGCTCTTATGTTTGCCCTTCCGGCTTGTAGCAACATGTATTACCAGGCCATGGAATCGGTGGGCGTGCACAAACGCGAGATCATGGTTGACCGCGTCGAGGAAGCGCGTGACAGCCAGAAAGACGCGAAGGAGGAGTTTCTGACGGCTCTTGAGCAGTTCAAGAGCGTTGTCGATTTTCAGGGTGGTAATCTGGAAAAGGAATATAATCGCCTCAACGATACCTTGCAGAGAGTCGAGGATGGGGCCGATGAGGTGCACGATCGTATCGCCGCCGTAGAGGATGTTTCTAAGGCTCTGTTCAAGGAGTGGCGGGCCGAGATCGATCAATACAACAGCGAGACACTGCGAAGGTCGAGTCGTCGTAAATACGACGCTGCCCAAAGTAGGTA
>LGVE01183031.1_pt4 | contig 10752 bp, 13 predicted proteins | sample 469871 | NCBI WGS metagenome assembly LGVE01 (sample SAMN03893561, study PRJNA290197) | marine sediment metagenome | material: sediment; isolation source: combined push core samples #3730, #5133, and #5579 collected at Hydrate Ridge | place: Pacific Ocean: Hydrate Ridge | reverse complement strand
TCTCTAACATATTCCTGTACCATTTGAGTAATATCAATTAACTGCTCATTCTTTTCTGTCGTTATATTAAAAATTTTCAAAATTATTCCTCCATATTCTTTTATGCTTTCTTTTATTATAAACGATATTTTTTTAAAAAACAAAAACATATCAGCTTACCCTCTATAAATATTCGTTTTTTTATTTCTCAATTATACAATTTAATCTACTTTTTATCTCTAAATTATGCTAATATTATAATATTATTTGAAAGGAAGTGTTTATGTATAATTTCAGTCTTTTATTTACTTACTTTTTGCTTTATGCAATCATTGGATGGGCATGCGAAGTAATCTATTGTTCTTTTTTACAAAAGAAAATTGTGAATCGAGGATTTCTTAACGGTCCTTATTGTCCAATTTATGGCATTGGCGCAATTGTGATCGTCTTTTTTCTTGCACAGTATACCAATCGTCCTGCTGAAGTTTTTTTTGTCGGAATTATTTTGACTAGCATTCTTGAATATATTACAAGTTGGGGAATGGAAAAACTATTCCATGCTAAATGGTGGGATTATTCAAACTATAAATTCAATATTAATGGTCGTGTATGTTTAAAAAACTCCCTTATGTTTGGACTCTTATCCCTTGTTTTAATGTATATCATACATCCTTTTTCAAAAAGTATACTTGAAAACATCCCACCATTTTGGTTAGAAGTCATTGCATTAATTAGTGCTGTCATTTTCTTTGGTGATGTTATTGAATCGACTCGAGAAACAGTCGCACTTAACAAAAAACTAAGTTTCGTAACCGAAACAACAAAAGAATTCAAAGATGCTTTAAAAGATAAGGGAATTCATACTGCTCAAGAACTTTCTAACAAAATTCATGAACTTAAAACAGAAAAGTTTTCAGATGCAAAAGATTCTGCCCAAAATGCTGTTGAATATTTCACAACTCGCATTATTGAACCCAAAAAATTAAACCGTTATTCTCAACAACGCATATTAAAAGCATTTCCCCATATGTCCCATCATCTTCACCCTGATTCTCTAGAAGTATATAAAGCGTCATTATTATCAAAAAAAGCAAAAAAACAGTCGTAAAATAAAGCGTTACAATACTATTTTCCTAAAAGGTGTTAATTATGTTATATCACAATGAACTAAATCTTATTAGTCAACTTGCTGCACTAGATCTGCCAATTGATCCACAAAAATTGCCTTTTTATTGCATTGGTGAGATGGTAAACGATCATATGAAAGAAATCTATTCTCTTAATGGTGATGGCGCCATGTCATCAAAGGAATGGTTAAATTCTCTTACCCTTATCAAAAACAATCCAAAAATCACAGCGCTAAAAGTCCTTGGTTATACTAATCAACCTGAGAACGGTCTTGTGTGCTATTGTTTTTCAGATGACCAACCCAATTCAGCCATTCTTGCATTTCGCGGTACAACAGGTATTGGTTGGGTTGATAATATTAAGGGAGGATTTATTTCAGATACTCCACAACAGCTAAAAGCTCTTGAATTTTTTCACACAATTGATTCTACCTATAATTATCCACATTATATTTTAACTGGACATTCAAAAGGTGGCAACAATAGTCAATATATTACTATTGTAAATAGCACTAAGATCTCATTATGCATTACCTTTAATAGTCAAGGCTTTTCAACTGAGTTTATTCAAAAATATGCTTTCCAAATTAGAAAAAACAAAGAAAAAATAATTGCTTATGAGTCTGCCTGGGATGTCGTTAATATCCTTCTTAATAGCATTGCAGGTAATCGAATGATTATTAGTAATGATTCAAAGCTTCCCCATCAAAATCATCCACCAAATCGTTTTTTAGACCAAAGTGGTGATATTCGTTGTCGTGACAAACGTCATCCTTTTTATGTTGGCTTTCAAAGCTTTACCATGAACTTATCTAAACTAAGTTCAATTCTTCAACAACAATTGAAAAACAAAGACAAAAACAAAGACAAAAACAAAGACAAAGACAGTCTCAAATAAGATACTAACCTTATTTGAGACTGTATACAAGCATAAAACAGTACCGACAGTTAAGTTGCATCATGGTGTAAACAGGACTCATCCTACACAAATTGTAAGCCGAACAGATTAACAATTATCGATACGAGGTTTGTCAATAAACTTAAATAAAATTCTAGCCTTATTTTTTACGTTCAATCCGCTCATTCGTTATTTTACGAAATACTGAATAGAATACTGCAAACGTTGGTATTCCTAAAATAATTCCTAAAAGCCCAAACAAATTCCCTCCAATAATCATACCAATTAATACCCAAATTCCTGATAACCCAATTGAATTTCCAACAACGCGTGGATAAATGATATTACTTTCAAATTGCTGTAGCGCAATGATAATAATGATAAACCATAAACAATACCAAGGATTCACAACAAGCAGAATCAGTCCACTTGGAACTGCTCCTAAAAAAGCTCCAAAAACTGGAATAATACTGGTTGCACCCACTAAAACCCCAATCAATAATGCATAAGGAATTTGGAATATAACTAACAAAATCGTACATAAAAACCCTAAAATAAACGCCTCAGTAATCTGTCCTGCAATAAATCCATGAAAAATACGATTCGCTGTTACACCAACATCCACAATAAAATCCGCACGATCTTTTCTCACATATGCAAATAGCAACTTATCTTTTAATGTTAACAATCTTTCCTTATCCGCTAATAAATAAATTGAAATAATTATCCCCATTAAAACATTATAAAAACCTAAAGTAACGCTTTTTGTTGCACTAAATATTTCTGGGACCGAACTAATAATATAATTTCCAACTTGGGTCATTAAGGCATCCCACTGTGATACAATATCGTTCCATGTCGTATCGGGCAAACGAAAGAATGCAAGCGTTTGATCAATAAAACGATTAAATGAATCAATATAACTTGGAAACTTGACAATTAATGTATTGATACTCATACTTAATTGTGGAATAACAAAAACGATAATTCCTGCAATTATACCAAGCAATAAGATAAAGGATAATAATATTGAAAGAACACGCTTCATGCTTTTCATATTCCGATTTTTTTTTCGTTTAATCTTATCCAAAAACTTTAATACATAATTCTCAAAAAATGTCATCGGGATATTCATCACAAATCCCACCCCTAAACCGATCAATACTGGTGTAATAATTCCTACAAATAATCCTAAAACTTCAAATAATTTTTCAATATTAAAAAGCAACCCCAATAATCCAATTCCAAATGCGATTAATAATAAATAACTTCTAAATTTATTGTCACTCATCCCTCGATCTTTATCTTGTTCTAACTTAGGATTTGATTTTTTATTGTTAATCTCCATCTCCAACTCCTTTCAATATAAGTACAACCAATTATCTTTAAATTAATTTTGTATAAAAACAACTCTCTTTTGGGTATTATCCAAAAGAGAGTTGTTTAAACACAATTTAATTTACAATAATAATTAACGACTTTTTCGCTTACGATCAAGTTCTGATAATTCTTTTTTTCGGATTCGAATATCCGATGGTGTTAATTCAACAAGCTCATCATCATTAATAAATTCCAACGCTTGTTCTAATGTCATCACACGAGGTTCTACAAGTTTAAGTGCTTCATCTGTTCCAGAAGAACGGACGTTTGTCATTTTCTTATTTTTCGTTGGATTCACTGTCATATCATCACTACGATTATTAATTCCAATAACCATACCCTCATAAACGCGTGTACCCGCTGTAACCATCATTTCTCCACGATCACTTAAATTAAATAATGAGTATGCCATGGTTTCGCCATTAAATTGTGAAATCAATACACCATTTTGACGTCCAGGAATATCGCCTTTATGTTCTTCAAAAGCAGAAAAACGACGTACCATTGTTCCTTCACCATGTGTATCATTAATAAATTCACTTTGATATCCTAGTAAACTTCGCGTAGGGACCGCAAATTCTAAACGAGACCAACCTTCCTCAGCATACATTCCTTCCATTCTACCTTTTCTCACATTAAGTTTGGAAATAACCGCTCCTGAATATTTATCAGGAACTGAAATAATAACTTGTTCTACTGGCTCTAACAATTTATTTCTTTCATCGCGATGCATAATTACTTCAGGTTTTGATACCGCAACCTCGTAACCTTCACGTCTCATGTTTTCAAGCAAAATTGATAAATGTAATTCCCCACGACCTGATACTTTAAAACCATCGGTTGTATCTTCTAGTTCTTCAACTAATAATCCAACATTTACTTCAAGTTCTTTCATTAAACGTGCACGAATATGTCGCGTCGTTACAAATTTCCCCGATTCTCCAGCAAATGGAGATTTATTTACAAGGAAGTTCATTGATAAGGTTGGTTTTTCAATTTCAATCATTTCCATTGGTTCTACTTGGTTGATTTCACCAATGGTTTCACCAATCGAAATTTCAGGCATTCCAGAAAGAACAACAATGTCTCCAGCTTGAGCTTCTTTAACTTCGACACGTGCTAATCCGCGATAAACAAAAACCTGATTGATTTTTTCTTTTTTATAACTACCATCGCGTTTGTAAACTTCAATGGTTTCTCCAGCATGAATTGTACCTGAGTAAATTTTTCCTATACCTAAACGACCAATATAATCATCATATCCTAATGATGAGACTTGCATTTGTAACGGCTCTAAACTTATATCATCTTGAAGTCCAACATGTTCCACAATGGTTTCAAATAATGGTGCTAAATTAAGTTGCTCATCATCCATATCTCGGATTGCAACCCCTTCTTTAGCCACACCATATAACACTGGAAAATCCAATTGTTTATCTGTCGCTTTTAATTCTACAAACAAATCAAAAACCATATCCACAACTTCTTCCGCACGTTGATCTTTTTTATCAATTTTATTAATAAATAAAATTGGATTTAATCCTTGTTCTAAGGATTTATTCAAAACAAAACGTGTTTGTGGCATTGGGCCTTCACTTGAATCAACAAGCAATACTACAGTATCTACTGTTTTAAGGATACGTTCAACTTCTGATGAAAAATCAGCATGACCTGGAGTATCCACGATATTTATTTTAATATCCTTATACATAATTGAGCAATTTTTCGAGTAAATCGTAATGCCACGTTCACGTTCTAGATCATTACTATCCATTACGCAGTCTACAATCTCCTGATTTGCTCTAAAAACATTGCTTTGTGCTAAGAGTGCATCTACTAATGTAGATTTTCCTGCATCGACATGAGCGATGACAGCAATGTTAATAATAGGTTGTTTCTTATCCATAAATTCCTGCTTTCTAAATTTTTATATGGTGTAACACTGAAAAGTCCTGCAACATTGAATGTCGCAGGACTTTGAAAAAAGTCTGATATTAACGTTTTGAAAACTGTGGAGCACGACGGGCTTTTTTAAGACCGTATTTCTTTCGTTCAACCATTCTTGAATCTCGAGTTAAATAACCAGCTCGCTTCAATGATGGACGTAAATTAATATCGGCTTCAAGTAATGCTCGAGCAATTCCATGTCGTATCGCACCCGCTTGACCGGTGAATCCACCTCCATGAACATTTACAATTACATCAAATGTATCAAGAGTTTGAGTCAATGTTAAAGGTTGTCTTGCAATAACCTTTAATGTTTCCATTCCAAAAAATTCATCAATATCACGTCCATTGATTATAAATTTTCCACTTCCTGGTAATAACCGAACACGAGCAACGGAAGTTTTTCGTCGTCCAGTTCCTAAATATTGTATTTTAGCCATTCTGTTTTTCCTCCTTCTTAGCGTTAAAATTCGTATTTTTCTGGCATTTGAGCAGCATGTGGATGTTCACTACCAGCATACACTTTAAGCTTAGTAGCAATCTTATCACCCAATTTATTATGTGGGATCATTCCTTTTACTGCTTTATAAACCAATAATTCTGGTTTTTCAGCTAAGAATTTTCGATAGGTTACTTCTTTTAATCCACCGCAGTATCCANNTAACACTACTTTATCAGCATTAATGACAATAACAAAATCTCCGCAGTCCATATGTGGGGAAAAAAAAGGTTTGTTTTTTCCTCGAACAATGTTAGCAATTTCCGTTGCCAATCGTCCTAGCACTTTACCTTCTGCATCAATAACGTACCATTTACGCTCTATTTCATGAGATTTGGCCATAATTGTGGCGTTTGAATTCATCTCAAAAGTCCTCCTCAGTTCAATAATTTTCTTAATAAAAATAATACTATTTCTCTGATAAAGTGGGATTTATCAGAATCGTATTCGCCTGTATCGGGGCTAGTGATACATTGACGTCCACTGTTAATTGTATAACATTGACCCGGGTGTGTCAAGCTATTTATATGTTTTATTTTTAATAAAAAACTTCTTTCAAATATAAGCCATGGGCCGGTACTGTCACTCCAGCCTTTGCCCGATCCAATCCTGCAATGATTTCTGGAATTTCTTTTTGTGAAATTCGATGTGACCCCACTTCGAAAAGTGTCCCAACGATAATACGAACCATATTATACAAAAAACCATTCCCTTTACATGAAATAATATAATCATTCATGCTCCTTTGAAAATCAATTTCTTCGATCGTTCTCACCGTATCTTTAACGGCACTACCACTTGCCATAAATGTTTTAAAATCATGTTCTCCAATAAAATATTTTGAAGCTTCTTCCATTGCTTTCCAGTCCAATTGATATTTGACGTAAAATGATAAATCCGTTTTAAAAGGACTTGGCACTACCACTTGATTAATATGATACTCATATTTTTTTCCTTTTGCTGAATATCGGCTATGAAAATCCATTCCTATATCACAGCTAGAAATGATTCGAATATCCTGGGGTAATTTAGAATTAATTGCTTTATAAAACACCTTTGGTGGAATCGTTGATTCTGTTTTAAAGTTCGCAACTTGACCAAAAGCATGGACCCGAGCATCTGTGCGACCTGACCCTATTAAATTTATTTTTTCATCTGTTAATTCATATATTGCTGATGTAAGAACTTCTTGAATTGTTATTCCATTGGGTTGAATTTGCCAACCTGAATAATTTGTTCCTCGATAACTGATTATTAATTGTATATTCTTCATTGATTCTAAACTGGAAATATTAAAGGAATCTGTATCATATTTATTCCAATAATACCAAAAATCATAATTCCCATAACCACATATGCTCCAACATCTTTTTTTTCAAACCGTAGTTGTTTCATTCGTGTTCTATTTTCGCCCCCACGATAGCATCTCGCTTCCATTGCCGTTGCTAATTCATCCGCTCGACGAAATGCTGAAATAAATAATGGCACTAAAATTGGAATCAAATTTTTGACTCGTGCAATAATTGAACCCGTTTCAAAATTTGCCCCACGTGCCTTTTGTGCTTTCATAATTCGATCTGTTTCTTCCATTAATGTTGGTATAAAACGCAGTGCAATTGACATCATCATCGCTAATTCATGGGCATATCGTCGTACAAATGGGATAAAACGCATACACCATTCCATACCATCTGTTAAATCAATTGGCGAGGTCGTTAATGTCATAATACTGGTACCCATCACTAAAAAAATCAATCGTAGTGCCATAAATAGTGCAACTTTCAAACCTTCTAATGAAATACTCAATGGTCCAATTGAAGCAATCGTAGTACCGGGTGTCATAAACAAATTAAGAACAACCGTTAGTAAAATAATTAACACCAAACCTTTTATACCCCGAATAATATAGCCAACTGGAATTTTTGACAAATAAATAATCAAGCTTAATAAAAAAAATGAAGCAATATACCCCCATAAATTATTAATTACAAATAACATCACTACAAAAGCAGTTGTAAATAAAATTTTTGTCCGTGGATCCAATTTATGAATAACTGAACCAGTTGGATAAAATTGTCCAATTGTTATATCTTTTAACATCTCATTTTCCTCTTATAACCCTTAATATTTCATTTTTCGCTGCTTCTACCGTAAAGATATCTTCTCGAATATTCGGATATTTCTTTTTTAATTTTCCCATTAAATAGGTTACCTCTGGTACAGCTAATCCAATCTTCTCAAGGGTTTCAATTTCAGTGAAAACACGATTAGGAATGTCAAAATAAACAATCTCACCTTGATTCATTACTAATATCTTCTCCACTAATTTCCCAATATCTTCCATACTATGTGATACTAAAATTACTGTTATTTTTTTTGTTTCATGTAACGTTTTAATCTGGGACAATATTTCGTCACGTCCTCTAGGATCTAATCCTGCTGTTGGTTCATCTAAAATAAGCACTGAAGGTTCCATTGCTAATACTCCCGCTATCGCAACGCGTCGCATTTGGCCTCCCGATAATTCAAACGGCGATTTATCTTTAACTTCTTCAAAATCTAATCCAACCATTTTAATTGAACTTCTAACACGTTCATCAATTTCTTCTGGTGATAATCCTTGATTTTTGGGTCCAAATCCAACATCTTTTTCAACCGTTTCTTCAAAAAGTTGATGTTCAGGATATTGAAATACCAATCCAATTTTATGCCTTAATTTGATAAGCGAGGATTTTTTCTCGGAAAAAACATCCATTCCATCGACGACAACCGTCCCTGAAGTCGGGACTAATAAACCATTGAGATGTTGAATTAATGTGGATTTCCCAGAACCAGTATGTCCAATTATTCCAACAAAACTACCATCTTCAATAGTCGTTGTAATGTCATTCAATGCCCGAAATTCAAAAGGCGATCCTTCTGAATATATATGTGATAAATGTTTAATTTCTACTGACATAGTGCTTCCACCATTTCTTCAATACTCAAAATATTATCTGGAATATCTAAACCTTCGCAATTTAATTTATAGGCAAGTTCTGTCATTTGCGGAACATCTAATCCAATCTTTTTCAATGCTTGAACATTTTTAAAGATCTCTTCTGGTTTTCCTTCCATGACAATCTTACCTTTATCTAAAACAATAATACGATCTGCATCAATAATTTCAGACATATAATGGGTAATATGAATCACTGTCATCTCTTTATCACGATTCAGCCGTTTAATGGTTTCCATTACTTCTCTGCGTCCTGATGGATCTAGCATCGCTGTTGGCTCATCAAAAATAATGCATTCAGGTTCCATTGCTAAAATTCCAGCAATCGCAATGCGTTGTTTTTGACCACCTGATAATTGATGTGGTTTCTGATGAGCATAATCTTGCATTTCAACCGTTGCTAACGCTTGGTCAACACGTTCTCTTATTTCTAAAGGTGGTATTCCCAAATTTTCAGGACCAAAAGCAACATCATCTTCAACAATGGTTGCAACTAATTGATTATCTGGATTTTGAAAAACCATCCCTGCAATCTGACGAATATTCCATAACTGACTTTCATCTTTAGTATTTAAACCATTCACTAACACATCACCTTTAGTGGGCAAAATTATCGCATTAAGTAATTTAGAAAGGGTTGATTTTCCTGAGCCATTATGCCCTATAATACCAACAAACTCACCTTTATTTATATGAAAATCCACTCCCTCAAGAGCGATTACATTTTCGACGTCATTATGTTGAGGGTAAATATAGGTTAAATCTTGAACCTCAATCATTTTTTTGTTCTTATTATTTATCACGTTTATCACCTTCTCTGGTGTAATTCTTTGTTTTTTTATACAAGAAAGGGATTAAGCGTATTAAACACATCTTAATCCCTTTTGCTACTTTATACTAATTCGATAATCGCCATTTCAGCGCCATCTCCACGACGTGGACCGACACGATAAATTCGTGAATATCCGCCTTGTCTCTCAGCATATTTTGGTGCTATTTCGCTAAATAATTGTTTAACAACATCTTCTTGTGTTATATAAGCAATCGCTTGTCTTCTGGCATGTAAGTCTCCTCTTTTACCAAGTGTGATCATTTTATCTGTTAATCTTTTTACTTCCTTTGCTCGGGTCACAGTAGTTTCAATTTTACCATGTTCCAAAAGGGCTGTTGTAAGATTACGTAATAATGCTCGTCGTTGATCAGAGGGACGGCCTAGTTTTCGATATCCCGCCATAATACTATTACTCCTTTGCCTTTTCTTCTTCTTGACTCAAGGACAAACCAATTTCTGCCAGTTTGTGCTTAATTTCATTCAGTGATTTGCGTCCGAGATTTCGAACTTTAATCATATCTTCTTCGCTTCTTTGTGTAAGTTTTTCAACAGTGTCAATATTTGCACGTCTTAAACAATTACTCGACCTTACTGAAAGTTCTAATTCTTCAATCGACATTTCTCGAATGCGTTCTTTTTCACTTTCTTCTTTTTCCACCATTATTTCAACTGTCGATGCATGCTCAGTTAAATCAATGAACAAATTTAAATGTTCACTTAATACTTTAGCCGCAAGTGACAATGCTTCTTCTGGTGTTGTCGTGCCGTCTGTCCAAATTTCTAAAGTTAACTTATCAAAATCTGTTATTTGCCCAACGCGTGTATTTTCAACTAAGAAAATAACTTTTTTAATTGGGGAAAAAATTGAATCCATCGGAAGTGTCCCAATAGGCATACCTGAATATTTGTTTTTTTCAGCTGCTACGTATCCACGTCCCTGTTCAATCCGCATTTCCATATTTAATGTCGCACCTTTAGCTAAAGTTGCAATATGCATATCGGGATTAAGAATTTCTACATCAATATCTCCAAGTATATCCCCCGCTGTTACAGGGCCTTCTTCTGAAGCTTCAATATAAATAACCTTAGGTT
>LGVE01168932.1_pt1 | contig 10798 bp, 11 predicted proteins | sample 469871 | NCBI WGS metagenome assembly LGVE01 (sample SAMN03893561, study PRJNA290197) | marine sediment metagenome | material: sediment; isolation source: combined push core samples #3730, #5133, and #5579 collected at Hydrate Ridge | place: Pacific Ocean: Hydrate Ridge | reverse complement strand
CCCTGACTGTGCTGCTGGTTGACTGCCCAGATAAACTCCTCTGTCATGGCATTGAGCTCCAGTTTATACTTTTCAACAATCTCGTCCCGCATCTCAAGCCATCCACCCATCTTTCCCCTGGTAATGTTATTAGTGATGTCCCCTGTAGCGACGCCGTCCTTTCCCCCCCACATAATCCTGTCTCCGTTATCTCCTCCAGAAACGAGATTATAATTGTCGTTTCCGTGGACAAGAACGCAACCTTTGGCAGTGATTATAGTGAGAGAGCCGTTTGTCTGCTCAAAAGTCTTCACATCTATGTACTGGGCGAGTTCTGAAGTCAGTGTATTGCGCTTATCTCTTAAGTCATTAGCTATGCTTGTTGCCGCCTCCATGCCGACGAGCTGGCCATTCACCTGTGCCATCTCATTTGTGATCTCATTGATTTGAACAATACCAGCACTTAACGCCCTTGTTAAATCTGTTTGAATCTGCATTAAATCGGTGTTCAGGGTTTTAAATTGATCGGACATAAGGATGCTGTGCTCGTAGAGGGCGACCCGTTCCGTGGATCCGGAGGGGTTATTTGCAATGTCTTGGCATAAGTTCCAGAATTTTGACATCATCATGCTGATACTTGCTTCCGAGTTTTCGTTAAACAGACCCTCCACGACCTGCATATAATTCTCCAACTCTTGAGAAGTCGACATGTCCGATTTTCGGTCCATGAGTTGGCTTTCTATAAATTGGTCGCTTGCTCTCAGCACCTGCGTTACATCCACCCCTCGGCCAAGGAGTAGGCCGCCGTAAGGCGCTGGTTCCCTTGCCTCGTTTACAGAGGTCTGCCTTGAATAGCCTTCTGTATTGACGTTGGCAATATTGTGGCCGGTTACATTGATGCCATATTGCTGAGCTGCCAGAGCGTCCCTGGCAATGCTTAATATCAATCCCAGTCCGGACATTATCAGGCCTCCCTTCTGAGCAGAATATTGGCGCCAGACTCAGTAATATGGCGCTTATTATTGTACATGATCTTTGATTCGGTATTGCCTGTTATAATCGATATCATCTCGTCCAGAAAATTAAGCGAGTCGTCAATAAAGAGCCTGTTTTCCTTTCTCAATGCCTGAACCTCACCATTTAATCGTATAAGTACCTGGTATAGTTGCCGAAATTTAGGTCTATCTCCCCTTGGGATCATGCCCAGTATCTGGTTGGAATCAAAGGTCTCCTGGTCTGCCGATGGCTTAACAGCAGAAATGATTTCCTGCCTGATAGAGTCTATCTTTGAGCATATTTCCTCTTTTTCTTCAGATATCCGCCATAGTTTATCTAAATCTATATTGATCAAAGAGTCTCTTTCCTCCATAAAACAATGAAGCAGATCATTGTAANNCAGGTCATTGTAAAGCAAGATCTTATCGCAAATAAGCTTTTCAATGGATTGAACAATGGTATCTTCCATAAATAGACTCCCTTTTTATTTATCGGCATATCATGATATAAACTAAAGTGATCGGTNNTGACGATTGGGTGTAAGCGCCTGTCATTCCGGCGAAAGCCGGAATCCAGTGGATAGTCGCAACATATGATTTGCCCGGACTTATTGAGAAGTTACTTTTAAACCGTGAACCGTGAACCGTGAACGTTGAACCACCTAACCCAGGTATAAAACTTGATTATTGGGGATTTTATGCCTTTAGTCGTTCAAAAAATATCTCTCCAAGTCCTATACCCCCTCCCTTTGCAATACTTAAGGCAAGGTTTTCATCGAACATTGATCTAATAATTTTACCTTCATTATTGTTCAAAAGAATGCCCTCTCCAGCAATACTTGTCCTCATTGATTTTAACATATAGGTAATAAATATAGATTCGAACTCGGAGCAGGCCTTTTTGAGTCTGTCAGAAGATATATCCTTATGCGATCCTGGTATACCCGGTTCCAATGAAATCCCATTCAACATAGTTATTCTCCTTTAAATTATTTCCAATTCCGCCTGGAGAGCTCCGGCCGCCTTTATGGCCTGCAAAATAGTAATCAGATCTCTCGGAGTAACGCCAATTGCATTTAGAGCCCTGACTAACTCGCCAATTGTTCTTCCCTCCGGAACCAGAAGAAGCCGATTTTTTTCCTCAGAGACCGATACATCGCTTTTTGGAGAAACAACTGTGCTTCCCCCCGGCGCAACTATTACGCCTTCCTCCGTTTCCGTCAGAGCGGACCCCTCACCTGATGGCGCAAAGGGAAGAGGTTGTGAGACCTCTTTTGTCTCTTTTATCTCAATGCTCAGGTTTCCATGGGCAACAGCAACTTTTGAGATTCTGACATTTTCTCCGATTACTACTGTGCCGGTCCTCTCATTGACTATAACCTTTGCCATGGTATCCGGAACTACCTCGAGTTGGCCGATTTGAGCAAGCAGGTCAACCGTCCTGTCATGGAATTCGTGAGGGATCCTGAATTTCAAAGTGCCGGAGTCTACTGGTTTAGCAATGTCATCTCCAAATCGCGAGTTGATCACGCCGGCAATCCTAAAGGCTGTATTAAAATCAGAATTATTTAAAATAATGGTTAATTCCTGTTTATTTTTGAGCGACAAAGGGATTTCTCTTTCTACTGTAGCTCCTCCACTGATTCTCCCTACAGTAGGATGGTTTTTTGTAACACCTCCCCCAGCGCCACCGCCGGCGCTGAAACCACCAACGCATATAGCGCCCTGGGCAAGAGCGTATACCCTGCCGTCAACCCCTTTCAGGGGAGTTAGAAGAAGATTTCCTCCCTGCAGGCTTTTAGCATCGCCAATAGAGGATATTATTATATCAATCTTTTGCCCTATCCTGGCAAATGGCGGAAGCATAGCGCTAACTACTACTGCGGCAACATTGCTCACCTTCAGATTCGTCGCACTAACATGAATCCCCATATGTTCCAGCATATTAGCAAGGCCCTGAATGGTAAAACTTGCTCCAGCTTTATCGCCGCTGCCATTCAAGCCAATGATCAGACCATACCCAAAAAGCTGGTTTGGCCTGATACCTTTAATTGAAACAATATCCTTTATCCTTGCCGCCTCACCAATAGAAGGTGAAAAGAGAATAAAGGCTAAAATGATGAGCAATAAAAACCTAAAACGGCCATACATGATCAATTATCCTCCCTAACCAGCCAGGTTTTTGCTTGTCTGCCAGAGGACCGATGCCGGCATAATTTATCCTGGCATCAGCCACGTATGTGGAAGAAATCTCGTTTGACAGGCTTATGTCCTCCGGCCTTATTATGCCTGACAGGGCTATATACTGTGTTTCATTATTGACCTTGATCTCTCTTTTTCCATTTATGTAAAAGTTTCCGTTGGGAAGGACCTTTATAATTACAGCGGAAATATATGCCTTTATATGTCCATCCCTGTCACTCGAAGCCTTTCCATCAAACTTTGAAGCAAGAGTCGCATTTATCAAGTCGTCAGTACCTGGATTTTGGGCAAGCCTGGAATTTTTTTCGGCCATGGCCTTCATGTAACCTAAAAGCTTGAGTTTTGCGCCTATACTCGAGGCCCTGCTCGTGCTGGTATTGGCGTTCAGTTTCGCTTCCGGATCCTCCACAATCCTTACGATGACAATATCTCCTACCTTTCTTGCCCTTTTGTCAGGATAAAGACTAATGCCGCTTGTTTCCGACCATAATGATCCCTCCGCTATTTCAGGGGGTTTATAATATGGAAATTGCGGGTCCTGAATCCTTTTTACTGCAGGAACATCAGAGGTGCTTAACGGAAAAGCAGCACAACCGGACAGGAAAAGAATCATTACTAATAAAAATGCAAACTTTTTGAAGACCATTTTTTTCCTTTAAAAATCTACCTTTACAGTTAAGTTATTAATTACCCTTGCGTACAGTCTTTTTTTAGTCATTGCGTTTTGAACCCTTATAATCTCGCCTGAGTAGCCTTTATCCAAGACTTTGCCAGGAACAGTCACCCTTAGGCCATTTGATTCCGCCAGGATAGTTACCATATCCCCCTTTTTTACTATTGGAGATTTTTTCAGCATCCATCCCTTAAGGCAGGTATCTGCTTTTACATTATGTTTTATCATGAGACCGATCACCTTGTTCAATTCACCTATAATGTCTGCACGCAGGTGGGAGATGTTTTTTCTTTCTAAATAAACGTCACCATTTTTAATGATCTCTTTCCTTTTCAGATCACGGGAAGCGCAAACTACAGATTCGAACACATCAACCCACGCAATAAGTTGCACCCTGTTTTTTACTATCCCGTTTACACTTATCATGGCATTTAACCTCACATATCCGGCAAGTTTTGTCTTGCCCTTCGGGAATAAGCGGATACTCACCTCACCTGCAGGAACAGGCCTGTTGCGGATAACCTTGAATCTGGATATAATTATATCTGATTGTTCTTTTTCTAAATGCCGGCAAAGATATTTGCTAAAGCATTCCCGTAACCTGGCCTCTGGTATGGATTGACAGGTTTGATTGATTGCGGCCTTACTATTCGTTTTTGCAGCCGGTTCCGCGTTAAGAGGGAAACAAATGCCCCAAAAACAGGCTAAAAGAATCATGATATGTATATTTTTAACCATGATGACTACCTCTTGATGTTATTGGCTATCTGCAACATGCTGTCTGCTGTCTGTATGGCCTTGCTGTTTATCTCATAGGCTCTCTGGGCCGCAATCATGGAAACCATCTCCTTGACTACATCCACATTAGACATCTCGAGAAACCCCCGGAGTATAGTTCCTACACCGTCTGAACCAGGTGTGCCGGAAATGGCCTCGCCTGATGCATCCGTGCTTCTATATAAATTATGCCCAATACTAAAAAGACCTGCGGTGTTTGGAAAGGTATATAATTCTATTTCCCCAAGGGATGTCCCCTCGCCTGAAGAATTAAAGACTGTTACTGTTCCGGCTCCGTCAATCTGAATGTTGACAGTATCTGTTGGAACAGCCATCTCCGGTTGCAACTTGTCTCCATTTGCCGTGCAGATGTTTCCATCTGCATCTAACTTAAAGTTGCCCGCCCTGGTATACAGTTCCTCGTCATTGCTGAGTACTTTAAAAAAGCCTTTTCCCTCTATAACCATGTCCAGCTCATTTTTTGTCTCTTGAAAATCTCCCTGCATAAACACCTTATGCACACCAAGAGGCATTGTCCCCATGCCGATTTGGATGCCTGTGGGAATCTGACTGCCACCCGATGTTTCTGCGCCGGACTGACTTATGGTCTGATACATCAAGTCCTGAAATTCGGCGCGGCTCTTTTTGAAACTTGTTGTATTTACATTGGCCAGATTATTGGCAATAACATCGATCGTCATTTGCTGGGCGGCCATTCCTGATGCCGCTGACCACATTCCCCTTAACATGATTATCTCCTCCTCTATTATTGCATGCCAAGACTATTAACCATTTTACCGGTCATTTCATCCATGCACTGAATTGCCTTTTGGGCCGACTCAAAGGCCCTGAATGTCTCTATCATCTTAACCATTTCTTCTGTTGGATTAACATTGGATTTCTCTAAATAACTTTGCCGAACATCGACATTTTCGGCTGTAGATATTTCTTCCTCCCCCCCTTGATACATATAGTATGAAAATCCTTCCTTTCTAAGAAGTTGCGGGCGTTTAAAATCTACAACCAATATCCTGTCAACAGGCTGGTTGTCCACTAAGACCTGTCCGTCATTTTCTATTGACACCTTGATTCCATTGATACTTATAGCGCCGTTTTGGCCCAATACTTTATCACCCTTCGGGGTTACCAGAAAGCGCTGGGCATTCAGGGTAAATGAGCCGTTTCTTGTATATCTGATACCCTGGGGAGTCTGTATCTTAAAAAGTCCCTGAGTGGCCAGCGCCACATCGAGTTCGTTCCCCGTATAAATTACAGGACCCGGGCTGAAATCTGTTTCGGAAACATATTTCATGGAAAGTGTCTGATTAAATAAGATGATATCTTTTTTAAAGGCATTTGTATTAATATTTGCAAGATTATTGGCGATGTTATCAAATCTGAGCTTTTGAATCATGGCGCCATCTACTATGTTATGAATTCCTGATATCAACTTGTCTCACCCCTTTTTATGTTTTGAGTCCGCGGTAATCCCGACAGAGGAAAATGTTATTACTTTACTAAAGCAATATTAATGCCAGAAAAGCCAAAATTTTAACACTGCGTAATATGCTGATAATAAAGAAAAAACAATTAGAGGCTAATCAGGTTGGAATGGGTGATGAGGAAAAAAATGCCTATTCAGACCAGGCAAAGGAGGACTTTTTTCTAAAGCTCAAGATAACCCCTTTGCCACGAAACATTCCGGAAAGAGGCGTAACGTCGATATCACAGGCGATCCCTGACATCTGGTAGTTCTTAATTATTTGGGTTGTGCTGGCTTCAAGCGCTGAAACAATTTTTTCTTTTACAATTTTTGAAAAGTAATAGTTAATTTCTTTCCCCACCTCAATATTCTCACCGTTTATAGATAAGGATTTTACATCTCTATTGATTACGGCAATCATCCCTTCCACGCTGATACCGATGATCGGAATGGGCAGGTATTCTAAGATGGCGCGTGAAAGCTCGAGCGCATGGTTCTGAATCTCAAGCTCCATTGTTCTTTCTTTAACGAGTGTCTCTAAATTCTCATTTATTTTTTTTAAGTCTTCATTTTGTTTCAGAACTTTTTCATGCAGTTTTTTGTTAGTCTGAATAAGGTCGTATTGTTCTAATGCCTGATTGATCTCCAATTTCAAACTTTGATCGTTCCAGGGCTTAAGAAAGAATTTATAGACATGACCTTTGTTAATTGATTCGGTAATGGAGTCCACATCTGTGTAGCCGCTAAGAATAATCCTGATTGCATCGGGACAACGTTCTTTTACTATGGCAAAAAACTCGGTTCCGCTCATCTGGGGCATCCTCTGGTCTGAGATCACCAGGTGAACATCATTCTCCTCAAGGATATTGAGACCTTCAGCGCCGCTTGAACATGTAAGAAATCGGTATTTCTCCTTCCTGAGCAATCGTTTTAAGGAATGCAGGATATTCTCCTCATCGTCCACTAAGAGAACCGTATGTTTGTTATCATTCATCTTCTTACTCCGTATCACTTTTGTTTAAGAAAAAAGTCGCAGGCTGATTCGATTTCGGTCGCTACATCCGGAAACCAGTCTGAAACAGTCTCTAACTGTTGTGACATGATCGTTTTGGCTTTAGGATCAATAGAGGAAAAATCAGCGCTAATTTCTGAATCAACCTTGTAGTTATTAACAATAGCATCAGCCGTATGCACGATTATCAATTGGTTAAGATTTGATACAGTTTGTCTGATTTTGTGGTGATAGGTGATGGAATCAATGAGGCTTACTGGAAATTGCCATTTCTTTGCTAAATAACCTCCTATTTGGGCATGATTGACAGGCAGAAGGTTTTTTTCTGCCTCATAAAAGGATAGGTTATCCTCTTTTACCGATTCCCATACCTCACTAAAAAGATCTGGAAAATACTGGTAAAGAACTAACTTGCCTATATCATGTAAGAGCCCTGACACAAAACAGTCTTCCGGAGAATCAAGTCTGGTTTGTTCAGCGAGATACCTGCTTGTCACGGCAACGGCAACAGAGTGCTTCCAGAACTCCTCTATTTCAACTCCTTCACAGATGTCTTTCTCTGAAAATGTCTTTATAATCGACACCGAAACCACGGCATTCCTTATGGTGTTAAAACCGAGTACAATAATGGCATGTGGAATGTTTTTTATGCTGGATCTAAACCCATAAAAGGTTGAATTGACTAACCTTAAGATCTTAGTGACCATAGACTGGTCTTTTTCTATGGCCTTGCTCAAATTTTTGATGGAGGTGTCGTAATCCTGAAGCATTTTGTTCACCGTGACCACAATACTCGGCAGTGTTGGAATGTCAGGGATACTGTCAAGCTTTTTAAAAAATGTCTGTGCATCCATGGGCCAGCGCTCCTTATTGGTTATTTCGCATTTCACTGTTTGATGAACTCGTAAAAAGTCTCCTAAACTTGTCATTTCGAGCGAAGCGAGAAATCTTTGCTCTGTAACGCATTGAAAATATAAGATTTCTCCCTGCGGTCGAAATGACATAATAGCTGAATTCGACTTTTTACGAGTTCATCACTGTTTAGCCGTTGAAGTTTTTACATGAATTGGGCCTTCTATAGCTTTTTGTTTGCACAGCCTGTGAATCGTCGAGATCAAAGATTTACTGAGGGTTATGCCTCTGCGAAGCACAAGTCTGCCATCCGTGACACATAGATTTTTCGTCAGAACCATCCCTTCTTTCAGGTCATCAAAATGGACTGAGAAAACCTCTTTCTCCTTTTGCTGCTTTTTCCTCTCTACTTTACCTGGCTCTAACTTTTTCACTAACTTCATGACTACGTCAGGATCATACTTCTGGGTGGCGTGAACAAGGAGGATCCTTTTGGCGATATCATTAATCAAATTCTTGCTGTCGGTGCCTGAAATGTTGTTCGTTGACGGTCCAATATATTTTCGAGCTTTTGTCATTATTTGATTAACATCCGTTGGCCATGTTCTCACTATTTTGCAGTAATCAGCCACGACAGCAATAATCCGCGCCCCCAGGGGAATGTCCTCTCCTCTCAACCCATCTGGGAATCCGCTGCCGTCGTAGTGTTCATGGTGAGAAAGTATAATAGCGCTCACCTGATCCTGGCTTTCCACATGCTGTAGACAAATCTGACCTATAGCCGGATGCTGGCTGTATATTTTAAACTCTTTCTCGCTCAAATCATCTTCATCTTTTTCCAATATCTTTTCCGGTAATCCCAGCAGACCAATATCATGAAGCATTCCGGCTATTTCGATTTGATCAAGCTCTTTCTTGCCGAGCCCGTATTCCTCCGCAATCTCTCTTGCAATCGGCGCAACCTGCCTCATTTGTTCACCCAGCTTAGGGTTCAAGGTTTCAATCAGTGAGGACAGCAGCCTGATAACGTTCAAAAAACTCTTTTCCAGCTTTTTGTTAATCTCCTGGAGCTCTTTATTTTTTTCGATGATTTCCCTGGATCGCTGTGCCACTTTTTCGTCCAAATGCTCGTTTAGTTCTCTTAGCTCCTTATTTTTCCTTGCTGTCAGGGCCAGCAGCCTCTTATTTTCCACTCTGAGTTCAAACTGCTCAAGGGATTGTCTGATTTGGATAAGCAAATCATCGTCATTCCAGGGTTTAGTGATGTACCGATGAATCTCGCCCCTGTTGATGGCATCCACAATAGCATCCATATCTGAATAACCGGTCAAAAGAATTCGTATTGACTCCGGGAAGATTTTTTTCGCCTTCTCCAGAAATTGTGACCCTGTCATCCCGGGCATCCTTTGATCCGAAATGATCAGTGAAAAGGGTCTTTTGTCTTCTTTGAGCGCCTTCAACCCTTCTTGACCGCTCGATGCAGTGTGAATTTCGTATCCCTGCCTGCGAAAAATGCGATAAAGGGCCTTTGTGATAGACTCTTCATCGTCCACAAAAAGGAGTTTATGTTTGTATTTTAGCGCCATGACACGCTCCTGTTATTTGAGGCATTTGTTTTCTCATCCTGACTTTTGAGAAATACGTCCAAGATTTCTGGGTCAAATACTTTTCCTGAAAGCCTTTTCATCTCTGCAAGGGCTTCATCTACAGACCATGCCTGCTTATACGGCCGCTTATGGGTCAAGGCATCAAAAATATCTGCCACTGTCACGATTCTGGCAGCTAAGGGAATATCCTCCCCTTTAAGCCTGTCTGGATATCCGTTCCCATCCCAACGCTCGTGATGGCTGCGGGCAATTTCGCGTGCCGTGCGGTAAAAAGGCTTGTTGCCTAAAATTTTTTCCCCTGTAATGCAATGTGTTTGCATTACAGTCCATTCCTCATCGGTCAGAGCGCCCGACTTCCTTAATATGTTATCCGGAATATGGATCTTTCCCACATCATGCATTATGCTGGCAAAACTAATCTGCTCGAATTCCTTAGCCGACATACCAATGCCTTTGCAGATATCACGGGTCAGGGCCTGAATCCTGTTTATATGATCTCCGGTATCGTCATCCTTTGCCTCTGCGGCCATGGCAAGCATTACGATCCCTTCCTTTACCGCTTCTTCAAGTTGAATGGTCCGATCACGAACTAAATCCTCAAGGTTTTCGTTGATAAGCCTTAGCTGCTCGTTCTGGTCTTGAGCCAGTCTTTGAAGCCGCTTATTCTCCATTACCAGGTTATAATGTTCAAATGCCTTAGCAATAGCTCCTTTCAATGCCTCAGACGACCATGGCTTTTTCAGGTACTCAAAAATTTGAGAACGGTTGATGGCAGCTATGGCATTGTCCAGACTGGCATAGGCCGTCAGGAGCATTCGAACCACGTCCGGTTTTTGTTGTTTGACATGCTCCAAAAAGGTAACCCCATCCATTTCAGGCATCATATGATCTGATACGACCACACCTATGTCGTATCTTTTCAGCAGATCGAGGCCGGCCTTTCCGGAATCGGCCGAATAAATGGTGCAGTCCTCATGCCTGAGCTGCCGTTTCAAACTGGAGAGCACATTCTGCTCATCATCTACGATTAATAGGTTATTATTCATCTCAATATCCTAAGGGGTTCCAACTTTAGAACCGGGGTGCAGCTTGTCCTTCCCCTCCATCTCTTTTATCCAGCCACTTTTCTATTGCCTGTTTGCGAAACCGCCAGTGTCTTCCAACTTTCTGGCAGGGAATCCCGCCCTTCTGGGCGAGTTTGTAAAGGGACGATCTTGG
>LGVE01160879.1_pt3 | contig 10826 bp, 12 predicted proteins | sample 469871 | NCBI WGS metagenome assembly LGVE01 (sample SAMN03893561, study PRJNA290197) | marine sediment metagenome | material: sediment; isolation source: combined push core samples #3730, #5133, and #5579 collected at Hydrate Ridge | place: Pacific Ocean: Hydrate Ridge | reverse complement strand
TTAGAAGATATTAAACTTAATCCTAACGAACGATTTGGAATGACATTATGTGAGCATTGTGTGTCAGATTTAGAAAATTTATTGATTGGTGATTATTTCTTAAAAAATAATTCATTAGTAAAAGAATTAGGTGGAGCACAAGGTATTACAGTTTATAAATATCCAACTAATCCAAAATATACAATCTATGATCAATATGCGAAATCAGGAACAACAGGCACAGGAACACTAACAGTAGATAGCAGTTATATGTATTTTGAGGTTACAGTACCAGCGGGAAATAGTTGGGCAGTATGTAAATCAACACCACCATATAACGTGTACTTTGCGTATAATAATGAGGGTACAGATTTAACAAGAGTATATATAAATTTATTAAAATATAGAAATAGATTAAACAACTTAACATAAAGGAGTGAAATAAAATGAATTTAGTTTACAAATTAAACACGACAGATAATAGCATAGACAAATTAACTAATTTATATCCAATCAAAGAAAATAACTATACTGATATAGCATGGTTTTATTGTGATTGGGGAACTAACACAGCAAAGGTAAAATTTGTCGCACAACAGTTTTTAGACTTAACGGGAGTTAATCCTCTACCAGCATTAAAAATGCGTAGGGAAACAGACACAGAGATTATAGATGTCATAGTACCAAGTGCAGACCAAGAACCAGGCTGGAGTTTATATTATTTCCATATTGTAACGGGAATAAGTGGATTATTAAAATCTAGTCGAGCAACGCAATATGATATAGCGTTTCAAGAATTAGAGATTGATTTATCGGATGAAGATTATTTAGGTGAATTTGCAACGGATGAAAGTGTTGAAACTACTATTTCAACAGCAATCAAAGTAGTCTATCCAACAGCCGTTAATACTAACTATGTGAATGTATATGAGACAACGGATAACGATTATAAAACTTGGGAATTTGATGGAACAGATTGGAATAAACAAACCACATTATATAACGAAGCATTATTAACTAATACCCAAGCATATCGTGAAACATTCAAAGCAACGGTATTAACGAATGAAGATTATAATGTAACGGATGCAACGGAAATGGCATTAACGCTAAATACAATCTATGCTGAATTAGATGATTTAAACACACGCATAACAGCATTTGAAACTGGAGCATCAGCCCTTATGGAAATTGCAGATTATGATACAGAGGGAACAGCAACGGAGTCAGTTAAGTATGCTAGGAGATTATTAGATACTATATCAGCAAGTGAACCCGGCGAATTATATTGGGTATCAGCAAACAAACTACATTTACGAGCAACTAACGGGTGGGAATTTCAAACATATGGAACTACTACAACAGGAAGAAGTTACTCATGGATTAAATCGAATGGTGATAGATTAGAATTTTATACTAAAGATACTTCGCACGGTGCAACTCACATACTAATGAATGATGGTAAAATAACTATAACTATTCAAGGTGGAAATATCCTTGATATACAAGGAAATACCGAGATAACAGGTACATTAGATGTAAGTGGAGCAATTAAACAAAATACCGTACAAGTAGAATTACAAAGTAATCTAGTTACGGCATTTTCAACGCCAACCGATACACAATATCCAAGTGCTAAACTGACACAGGATTATGTAGACACACAAGTTGCATCATTAGTAGACGCAGCACCTGCAACATTAGACACATTAAATGAATTAGCAGCAGCATTAGGTGATGATGCAAACTACGCAGCAACAACAGCAGCAGCAATCGCATTAAGAGAATTACTATCGAATAAAGTTACAAGTTGGACTTCTCCAACAACTAATGTTAATTATCCAAGTGAGAAGTTAGTTAAAGATAATTTAGACTTAAAACTAGCAACATCATTATTAGTTACAACATGGACTGGAACACCATTAGATACTAATATACCTAGTGAGAAATTAGTTAAAGATTATGTCGATGCACAAATAGCGAGTATTGATTCATTTTTAGAAATGGCAGATACCCCAAGTGCATATACTGATAAAGGGCATTATAGTGTTAAAGTTAATGTAGGTGAAACAGCATTAGAATTTGTTGTACCTGATAATAATAGTATTACAAGTGTTATAAGTGGATTTGTAATTAGCATAAATACTGATACAACTAAATTTGATGTAGCGAGTGGTTACTTTAAATTCGTTGAATTAGATGGTGACCATATGGATACTGAACATAATACATATGCAGGTGAGTTAGCAATTAGTGCATTGAATATTACAACAACAACTAGAACTTATGTTGGGATTAATTCAAGTGGTGTAATAGTTACACAAAACACACCATTCACTACATTACAAAATAGAACAATAGCAAGAATAGGATATGCAAATCATCCACAAACTACAATTATTAGTGTAGTTACAAAACCAATTACAGCCAATCAATTTGGATTAACAATAAACGATTTGCACCCACATCCTGAAGTAGTAAACGGGAATGTATATGATGCAGCTTCTACTGATATGACAATTAAAGTTAGTGGTGGAGATGTTCAAGCAATAGGAATAAACTATGAAACAGCACCACTTAATCCAAATGTTCATACATTAAGTGCCGTTGATCCTATTACATTCGTTTATGTATATAGAGATGGTGGAGTATATTATACTTTACAAATGGCACAAACAGATATTATCCCTAATTATTATGATGATGATAGCGGTACATTAAGCGAATTAGCATTACCTGCTAATCAAAATAAAGCAACGGTACAAGGGTTATATAGAACAGAATATTACGGTGAAACTGCGGTGGTGTACGGTCAAGAAATATTCGATAGTATGGCAGATGCAATAGAAGCGGTAGATGCAGGAGATGTTACATTTGATATACCTGAAGTAGTTACGGATAACAAAGTATTTAGAGGTTATTTAATACTTCGAGCAGGTGGAAGCAATTTAAGTATAGAAGGCGATGCAATATTCAAAACTGTATCAGTCGGTGCAGGTGGAGCAGGTTCAACAGTAGGCTCATTAAATGATGATAAAATACTTAATACTTCATCAGATGCACCCACTTTAGCACGAGGAGCAAATCAACAACTTGTGAATGAAAGTTTATCGGAAGATGTAATTACACTTGAACATAAAGTTGATATGGTATATGTGAGTGCAGGGCAATATAAAGCAACAGTCGATAATTTTGTATTAACTGATGGCCGTAAATTAACCTTGCTATTTCCTAATACATTAACCGACTTAACCACAGCAGTACAAGTTTCATTCGATAATGGAGTTACATATAAATATTTAAAATACGATGACACCGATAATGATGTCACAGTTAAACATACCCAAAATCTTAAAACTGAAGTATATTACAACAACACCGAATGGCTTATGAACGGTGAACCACTAATCAATCAATCAATCACATTCGATAGTATAGTTAATTCAACCAACGGAGCAGTCAAAGGTATCAAAGGCACACCACAAATGGTAGGTGTCAAAGGGAATACGTTTAATGCTCAACAAATTAATGGTAATTTTGTGGATACATCAGAGTGGGATACAAGTGCATTAACAAGTTTTACAGTTAGTGGAAATGTAGGAACAATTTTAGCGTCAGCACAAAATGGATATATACGCCAACAATTTGAATGTATATTAGGTGATGGTTGGTATTTACAAACTTGGGTTAGAGTTACTTCGGCAACATCAAATGATGTTCAAGTTCATTATTACTTAGATGCCTCACCTTATACTGCATCAATTTCACAATATCACACAGGTGGTGGCGAATGGGAATTATTGGGTGGTAAAGGTGATATAACAGCAAGTGGAACACAAAATTTAAGAATTATAGATAGAAGAACAAGTGGTTGGAGTAATATTGAAATTAAACAGGTAATATTAATCAATCTTGAAAACACAAGATACGCTTCGCATACAGCCGACCAAATGAACGCAATTATACCAAGTTATATAGAAGGAATAAACAGTATAACCGATTTCACTTTAGGCACTAGAGGGCTTAATTTGTTTGATGGTGAATTGGAGCAAGGTAGCATATCGGCTACAACTGGGATAGATGAAGTTGGAGATAGATTGCGGTCTATTGGATATACACCTATTAAACCAAGTACCGAATATATAATAGCAAATGACAATTCTTACGGTATTAGTATATTTGAATATGATATAGATATGAATTTTATCCAACATACAACAGCGAGTTTCACAACAACATCAAATACTTATTATGTTAGATTTAGAACTGGATTAACTCAAAATGATGTAACAACATTATTTATGCTAGAAGAAGGAACAACAGCCTCAGCATATGTAACATACAACGCACCGAGCAACGATTTAGTCATCACAACGCCATTGAGAAGTGTAGGAACAACGGTACACGATTACGCTTACCCTCTTAATGATAATTGGTGGTTGGATAAATTAGTAGAAGTCTATACATTAACTGCTGATGATATAACAGGCTATACTGCATTAACTAATGTTGATTTAGTTAGTATTGATACATTACCTAATTCAATTAATGGGGGACTAGGAACTACGATTGTTAGTTTGGCTATGGTAAGTGGATATAATGAGGTAACTAGAACAGCAAGAGATACAGTAGGAAATGATAATATGTTTTATACTTATGATGTTGCAATAGTAACATTTGTTGTAGCAACGGGAACTTACGCAGATTTAGCAGCAGCGAAAACAGCGTTGACAGGAACAGTTGTTTATTATGTTAGAGATGAAGTTGTAACAACTGAAATACCATATAGTGGCTCATTAATTCAAGAGAGTAATACTACATTGGTGCAAGGGAACTCGAACTTTGCTACTGAATATGAGATTAAGTTTAACCTTAATGTTAATGCACAAGTTGGTGTATTAGTAGATAAATATTTACAAGTTAGAGATGATGTAGATACACACGATACGAGATTAGATAACATTGAAACAAAAACTGATTTCATTACTGTAACTCAAGCAGTAGATATAGACGATATTGAAACCAATGCAGATGCTTCAAAAGTAATCACAGACTTTATCACAATTACTCAAGCAGTTAATTTAGATGACATAGAAACAAATAGTGATGCAAGTAAAGTTAAAACTGATTTCATTACTGTAACACAGGCTGTGGATTTAGATACAATAGAAAGCGATACAGCAACGAATAATGATAAAGTAACTTACCCAAGTGCAGATAGTACTAAAGTAGGGTATATTACGGTTGCAGCGAATGTTGATTTAGGTAAGGTTAATGAATGGACTGAATTAATGGCAACGAAAGTTGATATAGGCTCAACGGATATTGGTACAACTGCAAATATTACATTAAGTGCATCAATGGATAACTACGATTTCCTTGCTTTCCAACTTACCGACCCAGTTAATAATAATGGTGAAGTAGTTATAATCCCAGTTCAAGCAACAATAATCACAGCATTGGATATTAAAAATACTAAATTATCATATCAAACATTTGACTTAACAAGAAGAAGCACAACTACATTCACAGCAGATAATGCGGTACAAATAGCATTGACAGTTGGTGGGGCTGGAATTTGTGCAATCTCATCAACGGGTATTACTTCGTTAGATATTGAAAAAGTTTATGGAATTAACTTATAAGGAGTGATGAAAAATGAAAAAACTATTATTAATCTTCTCTCTATTATTAGTATTAAGTTTGGGTGCGTGTAATATCGCACCTGACGATACTGATTTAGAAAATAGAGTTGATATATTAGAAACACAAGTAAACGAGTTAGAACAAATCCTCATTGATTTAGAAGTAATCGAGGGATTAAATAAGCAACGGGAATATTATATACCACAATCAACGGGTGTTAGTGCTATGTCATATGAAGTATTAGGTGATGAACTCGATAAATCAAAAGCACCTAGTTATGTATTAGATGTTGAGGATAATTATATTACATTTGATATGGTAGCTGAATTATTAGTTGAAAAATACTTTGGAAGCAATGCTAATGTTGAAGATGCTTATATAGGGTTTATAGTTGTTATTAAATTATCATCTATGGATATTACTCAAGAAGAATATATGGCTAAATTAATTTTATTATTAGAAGAATTAAGCAATTATGACTGGTATATAATCGGAAGTTGCGAGGTATATATCCAAAGTGATTTCAATGGAACAGCATATATTAAAGTGCCTGTGCAAACAATGAGAAGTACATTTATTACATTAACACCATTTACCATATACAATGGATTATATGAGATACAATTATTTGGCCATTCATTTGATAATGAATTAGTACAACAATATTATGATGAGTATGTAGTTAGTGAATTATACAACGGCTATGTATTGGATTATGAGTGATATATTATGACAATAAGTGAAAGATTAGTCGAGAGAACGAAACAATTACGCACGGCAAAAGATGAGATTAAGCGATTAAAATTAGATGTTAAGCAACGTGATGATATGATTAGCGGGCTTGATATGACATTAAAGGAAACACAATCGAAGCTCGATAAATGGATTAAGCAACAAGAGAACGGATATTGTGCAGTAGCAATTAACAATGGTTATGTAGTAGAGGCGGTTAATGTACCACCATATTCAATATTTACCTATACACAACCGATTGATAGTGATATTAGTACAGCGTTATATCGCACGATTCCGTTTATCAAATTAATAGATGGCAAGATGGAAATTGACACAGATCAAAAATCGAAATACAGAGGAGTGATTTTATGATAGCGGAATTTTTAGCACAGTACGGAGTAGAATTAGGAGCAGTATCAATAGGTACAATAGGGATAATCTCTTGGCGTATACTAGGATTTTTCAAGAAAGACAAATACATATTGCCATTCGTGAATGTTGCGAAAACAAAAGCGAACGAGATATTCGGTAAAGAGAATGTTACAGAGTTCATGGCGATGGCTAAATCTACTAAACTTGAAGATGTGAAAACATTAGGAATTGAAATGATGGCTAAATTCAAAGCAGTAGATAGCAAATTAGATTTATATTTCAAAGTGTTATTATCATTAGGTGCATTAGATACTGTCCCCGAATTAAAAGAAGAAGTCGAACAAATTGTCGAAATTACTTGATATAACATTTAAACTTACATCATTAGGGCTTATATTTGTTGCTCCTATCGTTTATTTGATATGGAAGTATAATAAGACTACAACACAAGTAGTCGAGGTTACAGACAATTCTATGCCTATTCTAATAGTGATTATATTAAGTATATTCGTTATGATGGTTGTAAGTTATATCTTTTCACAAACTATGCAATATATTAAAGACTCACCCTTTGGGTACGGGAGCATATTTTTCTTCGGTGGCTTAACTGGTGGCGTTGTATTTGTTGCAATAATGTGGATTGATAAGATTGCAAATTTAATTAATTATAATGTCGTGCAATTCACGGAAGATTTACAAACATATAAAAGTAGTATGTGGGTAATCTTAATCTATATATTAAGTGGATTAATAATCGGCACAACTGGGATAGTGATTAAAAAAACAGCATAAAAAAAGAGCGACTTAAACGGTCGCTTTTTCTTTTGGTTGTAAGTGGGCTATTAATAATCCTTGTAATGTGATTATCTTTTCTTGTGCCATTTTATAACTATGTGTTGTCTTATATGATGTTATTAAATATTGCGATATAATTGTTACTATCATTGTTAGTAAATATCCTATATAGAATAATAATACTGTACCTATTGATTCATTGACAACGAATGGGATAGTACCTAATAATCCTAATCCTAATGCACGAATTGGCATACTTAATAATATTGTGATTAGGTTAAGTTGTTTAGGGTTAGACTTAATTTCGGTGTTCCCTTTTTTCTTTGATAACTTAATACCAATTTTATTAACATTTCTAATACGTTTCACATCATACGGTGTGAATTTTTTATCCGTTAATGGCTCTTTTTTTAATCGTTCTATTTGTTTATCGTACCATTCAGCTTTCTTATCCTTACCGTTTAATCTATGGCGTAAAGCTCGTTTCTCATATAAATCAATTTGCTCATTAGTTTTAATTAAATCATATGTCGCTTGTTGCTCAACATTATATTGATTACACCATAACAATGATTCTTTACCCGTTTTATCAAGCTCATTAATTGTCTTGCTATTTACTTCGATTTTACTTTGATTAGGAATAATATCCTCATCTAACTCGACAGTATAATCAAATGCTATGGACTTCGTTTCAATGGTAGCGAGTAATACACTAAATGTAATAACTAAAATAATACTACCAAACGCCCAAGTCCACAACGATCCGAATGTAATGGTGTCCTTAAATCCAAACCACACAATCGGTACAATCAAGATAATCAAGATAATTGATATAGTCCTAATTTGTTTCAATAACTTTTCATTACTAAAGAAATTTAATATCGCTTGTTGAATTTCTTCCATACTCCACCTCCTATTAATAAATTAGATATAATAAACCAACTCACTTTCTTTTGTAGGCTATCCCTTTTAATGGGATGCGTAAATCTTCGCTGTTAATATCATAATATCCTCGTAAATATGTTTCACAATAATATTGAATCGCACGTGCAACCTCGCCACTCACACCGTTATCTAAATCATGATGATGTGCTTGACACAATAATACACCGTTCTCTTTGACACCTAATCCACCTTTTGAACGAGGGTAAAATATATGTGCGACACCGATTCCAAATTGATTAGTACATTTAGGCATAATGCAACGGTAATTATCACGGTCATAAATAATGGCTCTAGTCTTACGGTTAAACTCCGTTAATCGTGTTGTCTTACTCACTTTGTATTGCCCCACTCCTTATCATATTGATTTTCCATTATGCGTATTTTAAGTTTATATACGTTTACGGCCTCTAACGCACTTTTATACATCGTTTCAGCTAAATCACGTTCATACCGTAATTGTGCGATACTAGGAGTACCATAACATAACTGCAAGACTAATGTTGCAGGTTGCCCCTCATCACGTAATTTTAATATTTCAATACGCATAGCAATTTTATAGTTGCGTTCATTATCAGCAAATACCTTACCACGTTTCCCTAATTCTTTTAAAGCCGATTCCATTACAGCAACTTCATTCATTATCTCGTTATACATCTAATCATCCTTTCTAAAATGGGAGCGAATCAGTATCCACGTCAATCGGGTTATAATTCTTTTGTGCTTCGTTTGGTGTTGGTACATCAACGTGAGGCTGTTCCGTTTCATAATATTTCGCTAATACGGTATCCGTGATGTCCTCTCGTGCTTCTTTGGTGATTGGGTAGCATATATCTTTATATTCACCCGTGTTCGTTTTCCTTGATGGGAATGATATAAATAATCCCTTTGAACCTTTTATTATGCGTAATCCAGTTATTACAAACATATCATCAAATGTGATAGTTGCTAGTGCTAAAGTGGTTGCGTTATCTAATTTGGTTACGTGTATTTTAGTTATGTTCATTATGCACCCGCCATCGCTAAATCTTTTTCTTTTGAAATCTCTTGGCGTACGATACTCATTAATTTGCTGAACTCGTGATTATCTTTGAATGTTGCACTAGTCCATTCTTTCCATCCATATATACCACATACATTTTTAATAACTTCATCACGATATGGGAAATTGTCAACTCGGACTAATAATTTTTCTATGTTCTCCATTCCTTTATCAACTGCTTGTTTAAATGCTTCAGCTTCGGATAAATTTCCTAATGTAGAATGTTGTTTTTTAGGTGGTTTTGTATATTTTTTCATATTAGTGGGGGTTGTATCGTTGCTGTGATTTTGGTCGGGATCATCACCTGTTATAATTTTATAGGCTTTTAGTAAGGCATATTTATCACCGTATGTCATAGCTTTTCCTGGTGCTTTATCCATTGGATCTTCACCATCACTAAATACAACTTGGTCTACATACTCGCTTGGTTCATTAACATTAACAAATCGGTAAGTAGTTTTTAATCTAATAACAAATTTGTAAGTTCGCTTTGGTGGGTCTGTTGGTTTATATCCTGCTTTTTCACCAGTAAACGCTTCAGCATAAATCATTTCTCTATCCATTGGATAAGAATATACACCGTACTTAACTTCTAACGGTTTAACTGCTGATAATACGTCAGCTTCACCAACACCTTTATATGCTGATTTTCCTACGCCCACCGTTAATTTTTTAGCAACCGTATCTAGTTCATCCGTAATCTTTAATAACTTTTCATAAATATTCATTATTTCTCCTCCTTATTAATATAGTCTATTGCAATCTTCGTAAATCCTAATCGAAGCGTATTACTCAATCTATTCATATCGTGCATAGATGGGATAACTTTCTTTGTTTCCCAATTAAAAATTGATTGTCGTGATACACCTAATTTCTTTGCTAGTTGAACTCGTGACCAACCTAGTTTCTTTCGTTTTTCCTCGATAACGCTCAAAACATCACCGCCTTTCTTATCTCGTTAAAATAATAACATACCTTTTCAACATTGTCAATTATAAATTTACACGAATTGTAAAACTATACTTGACACGCTATAAAAAATAGTATACAATGAAATTGAATTAGCACCACCAAATAAAAATAAGGAGAGATAAAATGAAACCAACCGAACTAGAACTATTTAGACAATGGTTAAACAAGTTTCAAAATGACCATGAGGAATTAGCACAGTTAGCATATTTATTAGAACATATACTTTACTTATACAATAAGGAGCGTGACATAAAATGACAATATTAATATACGGTAATCACATAGCAACGGACAACGAACAAATGGATGACCACATATTCAATGTATTATCGCAACATTCACA
>LGVE01187012.1_pt1 | contig 10839 bp, 8 predicted proteins | sample 469871 | NCBI WGS metagenome assembly LGVE01 (sample SAMN03893561, study PRJNA290197) | marine sediment metagenome | material: sediment; isolation source: combined push core samples #3730, #5133, and #5579 collected at Hydrate Ridge | place: Pacific Ocean: Hydrate Ridge | reverse complement strand
GATGCGGTAGCTTAGCTGCTTGGGGGTCGGGCACGAGTTGACTTGATTCGTACCGGCAGCGAAGAGGCTGTGGTGGAAGCGGTCTTTGATTTGCGAGGTTAGCCGGCAGTGCGCGAGGCTCTGGCCGCTGGTGGGTTCGAAGACGAAGATGAATTGTTGATTAAGAGGGTCGTTAATCGCAACGGACGCAATAAGATTTACATCAACGGAAACTTGGCCAAACTGGCCCAGTTGCAGCCATTGACCAGTCAGTTGATGAATATATATGGTCAGCATGAGCACCAGGGGTTGCAGCGGGCAGACAGTCATTTGGTCTTTCTCGATAGTTTCGCCGGGCTGCAACCGGAATTGGGTGTCTACCGGTGTTGCTTTGACGAGATTCAGGGGTTAGAGCAACAACTCCAAAAGCTACAGGAAGCTGAGGCTGGCCGTCTGCAGCGACTTGACCTGTTGAACTTTCAGTTGCGCGAACTCGATGAAGCGAACCTGGTGGCAGGCGAAGATGAAGAATTGCTCGCCGAGCGTTCCTTGCTGCAACATGGCGAGCGTCTGTCGCGTTCCGCTTTAACCGGTTACGAAACTCTTTACGGTGCCGAGCAGGCGGTTTGTACTCACCTGGATGCAGTCGCTGCTGAACTTGAAAGCAGTGCTGCGATCGATGGTCAGTTATCGCCTTTGGCTGAGACGGTACGATCATCTCTATATATGTTGGAAGATGTCGCCGAGCAGTTGCGCACTTATGCCGGCAAGGTCTCTTTTGATGCCGCTCGCCTCAACCAAGTGGAAAAGCGGCTGGCGATGCTGGCCGATTTACAGCGAAAGTATGCTAGTACTATTGACGGTTTGTTGGTGTATCGAGATGAAATTGCTCAAGAGAGTGAAGCTCTGGTGCATGCCGATGCCACCAAGGAGGAGTTGACGAAGCGTCTTGAGCAGGGGCACCTGCAGTTGCAGCAACAGGGTGGCGCTATTTCAACACGGAGACGTGTCGCCGCGGAGACTTTACGGGAAGCTGTCGAAGGGGAATTAGCCGAACTGGCCATGCCAAAGGCTCAGTTTGAGATGCGCCTCTTTGCCTTGCCGCAAGCGGGGCCGGGCGGGCTGGAACGGGGTGAATTCTATCTGGCTGCCAATCTGGGCGAAGATTCCAAACCGCTGGCCTGGATTGCTTCGGGTGGCGAATTGTCGCGCATTATGTTGGCCCTGCGCCGGGCCGCACCGGGCGCTGACCATATCGCTACACTGATTTTTGATGAGGTCGATGCCGGCATCGGCGGGGNNGCGCGGTCGGTCAAAAATTGCAGGCCATTGCCAGAGAGGCCCAAGTGCTTTGTATCACCCATCTGCCCCAAGTGGCGGCCTTTGCCGATCATCACTACCGGGTGGAAAAACAGGAGCGGGATGGCCGCACCTGCACTGGCCTGGTACATCTCGAAGGTGAAGAACGCATCGAAGAGATGGCTCGTATGCTGGGCGGAGCTCAGGTCACCGAACGCACTCTGGAACATGCTCGCGAGATTATCGCCCAATCGGCCCCTCCAGGTATAGTTTCGAGCGGGCCGCGCTCACTATAAACACATCAAGCGAAGGTAAGCCGATGGCTATTCGTAAAGCACGCATACCCGACGCCAAAGCCATTCATAAGCTACTGATTACCTATGCCCAGCAGGAGTTGATGCTGTCCCGCTCGCTGCCCGATATTTATGAGCGAATTCGTTCGTTTTATGTTTATGAGGTTGCTGGCGAGATTTTGGGAACGGTCAGTTTGCAGATCTGCTGGGAGGATCTGGCGGAAGTGCGCTCCCTGGCTGTTGCCGAAACCCAGATGAAGAAGGGAATTGGCCGACAGCTGGTACAAGCCTGTCTCGAAGAGGCGCTGGCGTTGGGCCTGAAGAAGGTCTTTGCCCTGACTTATCAGCCGGTCTTCTTTGAGAAGATGGGTTTTCAGTACATTGAGAAAGCTGAGCTTCCGCAGAAGATCTGGAGCGATTGCATCAAATGTCCCAAGTTTCCCGATTGTGACGAAATCGCCATGAGTGTTGTTCTGTGACTTGTTTGCTTCGTTGGTGAGGGGATTAATGGCTTGACAGAGAGACGGTTTTTTTCTATTAATTAGGGCCGTTAACCCAACTTGGGCTATTAGGTTCTGAAGTGTTTGTCGCCCGGATAACAGCCCGGGTGTCGATTTAATCAAGCAGTTTTCCTGTGTGCTTTTTAGGGGAATATTCACTTGGCTGAACAGAAGTTGTCTATTATCGTCATCCCTGATGGTTCCCACCGGGTGCGGCGCTTTCGTCTTGGGACCCGTGGTCTAAAATTGACTGCCGGGGTTATGGCGGTCTTTCTGTTGGGGGTCGCCTGGTTGGCTTTTGACTACTGTCGGACGACTTTTGATCGAAGTGAGTTGCAGCAGCTGCGAGCTGAAAAGGGCAGTCAGCAGGAGTTGATTCGCTCTCTGTCGGTGGATCTCGAGAGCCTGCGTCGCGAGATGGTGATTCTGGCGCAAAATGACGCCAAGGTTCGCTTAATGGCGGAACTGGTCGGCCCCACTCCCGAAATTCCGGCCGGCTTGGGCGGTCCGATCGAGGTCGATGCTGCCGGCGAGCTTTCCGAGCTGCAGCAGCATATCGATCAGATACGCCGAGACATCGATTTGCGCCGCCAGAGTCTTGAAGAGATACAGAGCTTCTTCAACGATCAGAGCTCGCTGCTGGCGGCTAAACCAAAAGGGTGGCCAACCAAGGGGTGGGTTACCTCCGGGTTCGGTCGCCGCCTGTCACCCTTTACCGGTCGCCGCAAGTTGCATCATGGTTATGATATCGCTGCACGAACCGGTACGCCGGTACTGGCTACGGCTAACGGTGTGGTCAGTAAGGTGGCGTCTTTGTCTGATTACGGCAAGATGGTGGTCCTTGATCACGGCTATGGATATCAGACCTACTATGCGCACAATTCCAAAATATTGGTCAAGGTCGGGCAGCGTATCCAGCGGGGCGAAAAGATTGCTGCAGTAGGAAATACCGGCCGATCGACCGGTTCCCACCTTCATTACGAGGTGCGCCTCAACGGTGTTCCCGTCAATCCAAAACGTTACCTCTAGGAGAGTGTCTGACTTAACGGGCCGAAACGAAAAAGTGGCTGTTCGAGACCAGATTTTCGAGAATTTGAGAGCGAATAGCAGGGCTATTTGGCGAAAGTTATCGGAAGTATGGGCCAATCAGACGATTTTGCAGTCGGTTTATGGTAAGTCCGACACCCTCCTTGATACTGTTCAATCCTAGGCCCCGCTTCGACGGGGCTTTTTCTTGGCCGGTAAGCAACCTAAATAGTGTTGCTGCCGGCTGTGGCGTTCCGGCGTTTTCGTCTTGTCGGTCGTTAACCGCTATGATAAAATTCGTCGTTTCTAAGGGGATTATCAGCAGTCCCTTAGAATGTCCCGACAGCTGAATAGTTCCTGTGTGAATTAAATATTTAGGGAGATTATATAGATGATTAACCGTTTTCTACAGAAGCTTTTCGGTAGTAAAAATGAGCGCGAATTGAAGCGTTTACGGTCGCTTATTGAGGAAGTCAATGCCATCGAAGAGACCTTTGCTGGACTCGATGATTCGCAATTGGCAGCCAAAACCGAGCAGTTCCGTCAGCGTCTCGCCGAGGGAGAGACCCTGGACGACCTGTTGGCCGAAGCCTTTGCCGTGGTGCGAGAAGCTGCGAAACGGGTCTTGGGCATGCGTCATTTCGATGTGCAGTTGATCGGCGGCATAGTTTTGCATCAGGGCAAGATTGCCGAAATGAAGACCGGTGAAGGTAAGACTTTGATGGCGACCCTGGCTTCTTATCTCAATGCCCTGCCGGCCAAGGGAGTGCATGTGATAACGGTCAATGATTATCTGGCCAGCCGCGATGCCGGATGGATGGGGCAGGTGCATCTTTTCCTGGGCTTAACGGTCGATTGTATTGTCCATGGACTGACCGATGAACAACGCAAAAAAGCCTATCGGTGCGACATCACTTACGGCACCAACAACGAATTCGGTTTCGATTATCTGCGCGACAATATGAAGTTTTCCCTGGACGATTATGTACAGCGTCCTCTTTATTACGCGATCGTCGATGAGGTCGATTCGATCCTTATCGATGAGGCCCGGACACCGCTGATTATTTCCGGACCGAGCGAAGATTCCAGCGAACTTTACTACACCGCCAACCGCATTATCCCGATGCTGAAAATGGGCGAGCTCATTGAGCACCGGGACGGTACCATCGGCCAGACGGTCAAGGAATATACCGGCGATTATACCATCGACGAGAAGGCCAAGAGCTCCATGCTCACTGAGGAGGGGGTAACCCGGGTCGAAAAACTTCTGAATATCGACAACCTCTACGAGCCGGGCAATATCGCGCTGCTGCATCACGTCAATCAGGCTCTTAAGGCGCACGTGCTATTTAAGCGCGATGTCGATTATGTGGTCAAGGACGGCGAGGTGATGATCGTCGACGAATTTACCGGCCGTTTGATGCCCGGACGGCGTTGGAGTGATGGTCTGCATCAAGCGGTAGAGGCCAAAGAAGGGGTCAAGATCGAGAGTGAAAACCAGACCCTGGCTACTATCACCTTTCAGAACTATTTCCGCATGTACGACAAGTTGGCTGGTATGACCGGTACCGCTGATACTGAAGCGGCCGAATTCCACCAGATCTACAAGCTCGATGTAGTGGTTTTGCCGACTAACCGGCCGATGGTCCGTAAAGATCAGTCCGACGTTATCTACAAGACAGAGAAGGAGAAGTTTAACGCACTGGTCGAGGATATCGCCGGGCGTTTCGATAAGGGCCAGCCGGTGCTGGTCGGTACTATCTCCATCGAGAATTCCGAGATTCTGGCAGGCCTGTTGAAAAAACGGGGTGTTCCGCACCATGTGCTGAACGCCAAGCATCATGAAAAAGAAGCCGAAATCGTGGCCCAGGCCGGTCGCAAGGGGGCGATAACCATCGCCACCAACATGGCCGGTCGCGGTACCGATATCGTCCTTGGCGGCAACCCGGAGATGCTGTCCCAGCGGGAAGCGGCTACGGCTGACGATCCTGATGCTGTCCTCCCGGACCTGCTGGCTAAGTACCAGGCACTGTGCGGCAAAGAAAAAGCCGAGGTTCTGGAGGCGGGCGGTCTTTACATCCTTGGCACCGAGCGTCATGATTCGCGGCGTATCGATAACCAGTTGCGTGGTCGAGCCGGTCGTCAGGGTGATCCCGGCGAAAGCCATTTTTACCTCAGTCTCGAAGACGATCTGCTGCGCATCTTCGGTTCCCATCGAGTGGCCTATGTCATGGATCGGCTGAAGATCCCCGAAGGAGAGCCTATTGAGCACGGCATGATCTCCAAAGCCATCGAGAACGCGCAGAAAAAGGTCGAAGGGCATAACTTCGAAATTCGCAAGCACCTTATCGAGTATGACGATGTCATGAACACCCAGCGCAAGGTTATCTACACCCAGCGCAAGGAGGTTCTGGCCGGAGAAAATCTGCGGGATATCGTGAACGGTATTATTGGCGAGTTGGTTGAAGATACGGTGGCGACCTTCTGTCCGGAAAAGACGCCGCCCAAGGATTGGAACTGGAATAGCTTGGGGGAAGACTTTTACGGTCTGTTTAATATACTATTTGTGGTTCCGGAAACCATTGATGAAAAGCTGACTCAGGCGCAGCTGGTCAAGCAACTCAAGGCCCAGGTGCGCCATCGTTTGCAGTAGCGGGAAGAAGAGTTTTCTACCCCGGTATTCGAACATCTGATGAAGGTCTTGCTGCTACAGGTCATCGATTCCCAGTGGAAGGATCATCTGCTGTCCGTCGATCACCTCAAGGAGGGCATCGGCCTGCGGGGCTACGCTCAGCAGGATCCCAAGGAAGCTTACAAGCGCGAGGCTTATGAGCTGTTCTTGGAAATGATGGGCCGCATCCGCCAGGAAGTTATCGAAAAGCTGTTCCGTATTCAGCTCGCCCGGGAAGAAGATGTCGATCGGATGGAAGAACAGCAACGGCGTCGGCGGCTTGAGTTTAATCGTGCCGGTGGTGAGGATCAGGTGCGCAAACCGGTGACTCGTCAGGATGCAAAGGTCGGTCGTAACGATCCTTGCCCTTGCGGCAGCGGTCAGAAATACAAGAAGTGTTGCGGGGTGTAAGGACGCCGTGGCGCCTGTTTTTAGCTCACGCAGGAGTATGGCAACTATGATAACGACCAACCAGTCTGACGAAGTATCGGGGTTCAAATTCGCGGCGGAGGCTTCGGGTATTCGAAAGTCCGGGCGACTCGATCTGGCCCTGATCTATTCCGAAATTCCGGCCCGCTGTGCCGGGGTTTTTACTACCAATAAAATCAAGGCCGCACCGTTGCAGCTAACCGAACCGCGCATCGCTGCCGGCCTGTGCCAGGCTATCCTGGTCAACAGCGGTAATGCCAATGCCTGTACCGGAGCTCCGGGGTTACGTGATGCAAAGCGTTGCTCAGAGCTGGCTGCGGCCGCGTTGCAGATACCAGAGGATTATCTGGCGGTCTCATCCACCGGCGTCATTGGTGCGCCGTTGCCAATGGATCCCTTTGAGACGTACATCCCTCTGCTGGCTAAGAACCTGGCTTCCGCCGGAGTCGACAGGGTCTCCCAAGCGATTATGACCACCGATTCCTTTTCCAAGCTGGCTTCCTGTCAGGGGGAGGTGGCGAAGACCCCTTACCGCCTGCTTGGTGTGGCCAAGGGCGCGGGCATGATTCATCCCAACATGGCGACCATGCTTGGTTTTGTATTGACTGACGCCCAGGTGGAACCGGCCCTGTTGCAGGAAGCGTTACGCCGGGCTGTGGAAAATTCCTTTAATATCATTACCGTCGATGGCGATACCTCTACCAACGATATGGTGCTGTTGCTGGCCAACGGCGCTGCCGGTAATCGGGAGATCTGCCACGGGACCGCAGACGGTGAACGCTTTGTCGAGGAGCTGACCGGGGTTTTGCTGGAACTGGCCAAGATGATCGTGCGGGATGGGGAAGGGGCAACCAAGCTGGTGCGAATTCGCATCACCGGCGCTGCCAGCGATGACGATGCCAAGAAAGCCGCGACCAGTGTGGCCACCTCCTCTCTGGTGAAAACCGCCTTTTTTGGCGAAGATGCCAACTGGGGTCGAATCATAGCTGCCGTCGGGTATTCGGGGGCCGCCGTCGATTCCGAGCAGGTCGAAATTAGTTTCGATGATGTACCAGTGGTCCGGCAGGGAATTAGCACCGGTAAGGAACTGGAAGCTCAAGCTACCACGGTACTGAAACAGGCTGAATTTACCGTGACTGTCGACTTGGCGCTAGGCTCTGCTAGCGCGGACTATTATACCTCCGACCTGACCTATGAATACGTCAAGATCAATGCCGACTACCGGACCTGATATCGTTTCTGACGAGGTGGCTGAACTGGCCCGTTGCCTGGACCACACCTTGCTCAAGGCCGGTGCCAGCGCCGCGCAGATTCGTAAGCTTTGTGAAGAGGCCCGGCATTGGGGGTTCGCCTCGGTTTGTGTGCCGCCGCGGTTTGTTCCTCTGGCTGTTGCACAACTGGCCGGTTCTTTGATAGCCGTCGGCACAGTAATCGGTTTTCCCCTCGGTTACCAGACCACGGCTTGCAAGGTTTTCGAAGCCGAACAGGCGGTTGCCGCTGGCGCAGTCGAGCTTGATATGGTTATCAATCTTGGTCTTGCTCTGGACGGATGTCTTGACCAGGTGGAGGCGGAGATTCTTGCGGTAGTGGTCGCCTCCGGCGCTGCTACGGTGAAGGTGATTATTGAATGCTGCTATCTGACTGATGAACTCAAGGGTGCGCTTGCCGAGGTAGTGGTTCGTTCTGCGGCCAGCTATGTCAAGACCTCTACCGGTTTTGGCAGCGGCGGCGCGACTCTGAACGATGTGTGTCTGCTAGCCGGTCGTGTTCAGGGACAAATCGGTATCAAGGCCGCCGGTGGTATTCGCGATCTGGCCGCCTGTCGGGCTTTTCTGGCTGCTGGAGCCACTCGCATCGGTACCAGTAACGGGGTGGCTATCATGACTGAGTTGTTGCGTGGAGTGGTCTTGTGAAGCGGCAGGCATGCCAGCGAACGGTGCTGATTACCCTTGATGGCGTTGGCGTTGGCGCTTTGGCCGATGCCGCAAGTTACGGTGACGCCGGGGCCAATACCCTGCGCCATGTGGCCAAATATTGTGGCGGCCTCGACCTTCCCAACCTGGCCGATCTCGGGCTCGGCAATATCGCCCCCCTGGCCGGTGTCGCGCCAGCGGGGCAACCGGCTGCGGCCTATGGCCGTATGCTTGAGGCTTCGGCCGGCAAAGACTCAACCACCGGCCATTGGGAAATCGCCGGTCTGATTCAGCCACAGCCCTTTCCCGCCTATCCACAGGGGTTTCCCGCCGAAATTATCGATGCTGTGAGCCGCGCCATTGGCGTCGAATCTATTGGCAACGTCGCGGCCAGTGGTACCGAGATTCTTCGTGAGCTTGGCGAAGAACATTGTCGCAGCGGCCGTCCTATTGTTTATACCAGCGTCGACTCGGTGTTTCAGATCGCTGCTCACGAGGAGGTTGTCAGCGTCGAGCGGCTCTACGAGATCTGTCGAACTGTCCGCCGCCTGCTCGACCCCTATCGTATCTCCCGTGTGATTGCCCGTCCCTTTGTGGGGGATTCGGCCGATACCTTTAAGCGAACTTCCCGCCGCCGGGACTTCTCTCTGCCGCCCAATGGCCTTACCCTGCTTGATAAATTTTTAGCGGCGGAGTTAGAGGTCTATGGAGTCGGCAAAATCAGTGATCTTTTTGCCGGCCGCGGCATAAGCAGGTCTTTTAAGAGTCGTAGTAACGCCGAAGGTATGGAGCAGACCCTGACCGCACTGTCTTCCCTGAAGAGAGGACTGGTCTTCACCAATCTGGTCGACTTTGACATGCTTCATGGGCACCGTCTTGATCCCGCCGGTTTTGGTCAGGCTCTGGAAGCTTTTGACCGTTGGTTGCCCCGCCTGTTGGCGGAGCTCCGGCCCACTGATCTGCTGATCATGACGGCCGATCATGGCTGCGATCCGACAACTCCAGGTACCGACCATAGCCGTGAGAGTGTTCCGCTGCTCTGCTGGCATCCACTCTTGGCTGGGGGACTGTCTCTTGGCGCGCGTCAAAGTTTTGCCGATGTGGCTGCAACCATTGCCGATCTATATGGTTTGTCCATGGAGCACGGCCAGAGCTTTGCCGAAAGCCTGTATCCGCAGAACCACCCTGGTTAGCGGGTGGTGCGTAAGGCAGCAAACGGCAGGTTCTGTCAGGGGGACATTGGGCGAAAATACAAATTTTGATGCATTCGCAAAAACATTATTGGATGGCTAAACAAAAATTGTGACCTACAAGGCCTGGTGTTTTTTAAGGGGCGAAGGCATGCATCATGTATGTCGAGGTCCTGAAAAAACGCCGTAACGCCGTAGGTCGGATTTTTTGTGACGCCATCAATCTTAGGCGGCGGGATTGATCAGGTGTAGGGTCGGTTTTTCGGTACTGTCCTTCAAAGAACTTTCTGCAGCAAGCTTTTCACCGACCTGCCCGGGTAAGCCGTCGAGCAGGCATCCTTCAAGAAAACCTTGTAGCGCTTCGAGAGTATTCAAGTCGATATCGGTAAATTCAACCCCCACCCCCTGAAGGAAGTTGTTATCCTGGTCCGGCTTGACGCTATAAAGGACCCGCCCCCCCAGTTCCAGTTCCTTCTTCATTCCCAGCAGGGGAAAGACTATGCGAAAGCTGTCGCCTTTTTGCAGCCGAAAGCCGGTCTTGATAAATAAGCCCCGAGTGCTGAGGCTTATTACTTCAGCTAGATGACAACTATTCCCGAGACAGAGCATGCCCGGCAGCTGTAACGCCAGGCGAATGTTCTTACGGGGATATTCTTCCAGGTATTTCTGTACCTTTTCAAACAGATTGAAGATGTCCACCGGCACAGGTAAGGTCTCATGCGGGACCTGCAGGGCTGGTAACGTCAAGTTTTCGGGCATTAATAGTAGAGGCGTACCGTTGGCCACTTTATCAGCGACCATTTGGCTCAGCGGGGATGAGGTTTCCTGGAGAATGCGCGCACCGAAAATTAGCAGATCCGGGGTGGTTTCTTTTACCAGAGACGTTAGCCGTTGCTGGCTGGACGATACCAGTGTTCGATAGCCCCAATGCCGCAGGATGGTTTCGAGGGTTGCTAGAAGATTTTCGCGATGATCACCAACCAGAAGACGTTTCATGAAGAGTAACCTTTGTTGATTTCCTGATGCTTTTGATTGTGGTGCAAGGGAGCTAAGAGTCAAGTGAAAAGGTGGTTGCAGGTTGTTGCCGATTCTTCCGTCCAGTCGACGCAGTTGGTGATTCAGAAAATAGGAGAAAAAATCGGTCGATCATGGGATGGAATTCACAGAACTTGAGCTAGGGTGGAGTGGCTTTCCCTTTGACTGTTCCTGCCAGTTTAACATAAAAAAAGCGCCCGAATCGGGCGCTTTTTAGGCAAGAAACCAACTATTATTTCTTTTTCGCTTTAAGGCGGGCTGCACGGGCTTTTGCCAGGTTTTCACCGAGTCCCCGATCAACAGCCATTTGCAGGCGGGTTTCGGAATAGGCGCGGGCTGCCAGAGGTTGGGTGCGGGGAATATCGAACTGCTTGCGATATTCAGAAGCGGTCAAGCCATGAGCGGACTTGAGATGCCGGGCAAGGGTCTTCATCGCTTTGCCGCAGATCATGCAAACAATTTTGTCTTTGCCAAAAGCCTTTTTGCGCGTAACAACTGGACTGG
>LGVE01002153.1_pt1 | contig 10937 bp, 6 predicted proteins | sample 469871 | NCBI WGS metagenome assembly LGVE01 (sample SAMN03893561, study PRJNA290197) | marine sediment metagenome | material: sediment; isolation source: combined push core samples #3730, #5133, and #5579 collected at Hydrate Ridge | place: Pacific Ocean: Hydrate Ridge | reverse complement strand
GGTCATCGAGTTAATCAATAACAGCCAAAAGCCGGTTTTGAGTCTCGACATCCCCTCCGGGGTCGCGGGCGACACCGGTCAGGTCTTGGGAACGGCGGTTCAGGCCACAGCCACGGTAAGCTTCGGCCTGCCAAAAATCGGCAACCTGCTCTACCCCGGCTTTGCCCTGGGCGGCAGCCTGCATGTCAGCCATATCTCCTTTCCTCTGGCGCTGACCGAAGATGAGCAACTGCAGGTGACTATTAACAATCCGCCACCCCTGCCAATCCGGGATGTCACCGGTCACAAGGGAAGCTTTGGCCAGACGCTGTTCATCGCCGGTGCCGCCGACTACCTCGGCGCCCCGCGCTTTGCCGCCCAGTCCTTTCTCAAGGCCGGCGGCGGCTACAGCCGACTGGCGGCACCGGAAGCCATCGTACCCTTTCTGGCCATGCAGGCCGGCGAGGTCGTCTTTGTTCCTCAGCAGCCGACCCCTTCCGGCAGCATCGCCCTGAGCAACCGCGATGCCCTGCTGGAACTTGCCGCCAGCCAGGATTTTGTGGTTATAGGCCCAGGCCTGTCCCTCGACCCTCAGAGTCAACAACTGGTTCGAGAACTGACAGCGACCATTGACCGGCCACTGCTGATCGATGGTGACGGATTAACTGCCCTGTGCGCCGAACCGGAGATTTTGCAACAACGAACCGCAGCGACGGTACTTACCCCCCATCTCGGCGAAATGGCCCGCCTGACCGGCCGCAGCATTGCCGAAATCGAGCAGGACAAAATCGGCGTGTTGCGACAGACGGCGGCCAGGTTGCAAGCAGTTATCGTCCTCAAGGGTCCCCACTCCCTCATCGGCACCCCCGACGGCCGGGTCTTCATCAACCTGTCTGGCAACAGTGGCATGGGGTCCGCCGGCACCGGCGACGTACTGACCGGCACCATCGCCGCCGCTTTCTGCCTCGGGCTGCCCTTTGTCGACGCGATCTGCAAGGGCGTGCTGCTGCACGGCCTGGCCGGCGACCTGGCCGCCGCGGATCTGGGCGAAGACGGCATGACCGCCGGGGATATTCTCGACTATCTGCCCCGGGCCTTGCAGACGGAACGCATCGGCCTTCCGGCATCGCTGGCCCTTCGCTATAAGGGCCCCCTTCCAGTTTGAGCCCAGTCATTATCCGTGGTGACGTCAACATAGCGTCGCATTAACGCTTGTTGCGGCGGCATTGAAAAATCAGACCCGACAATAACAACGGTTGGTTCGAAAAAATCCACTCGCTCTTTTCCAGACAACCCCTTCGCGGTAAACCGTTCCCCTTCCAGAATGTAAGATTACAGCCCAAGTTACGGAGTTATTATGGAACTCGCCCTGTTCGGCTAAATCAGCCAAGAACTAGTCAATTTTGTCCCCCTCAACCTTTTGTCGATCAGCACCCTGGCCATCCTTGAAGGGCTGTTGTCAGTGGACAACGCTCTGGTACTGGCCATCCTGGTGCGCAATCTGCCCGAAACTCAAAGAAAGCGGGCTCTGAGCCTCGGCATCATCGGCGCCTTTTTATTTCGCTTTATCGCTTTGATCTTTGCCGCCCAACTGATGCGCTTCTGGGTCTTTAAGTTCGTCGGCGGCGGCTACCTGATCTACCTGGCCATGAAGCACATGTTCTTCTTCTACAAAGAGGACGCTCACCAGTCCGGCCCGAAAATCGGTGTCAGCTTCTGGAAAACGGTCTTAGTGGTCGAACTGACCGACGTCGCCTTCTCCATCGACAGCATCACCACTGCCGTGGCCATGACCGATAAACTGCTGGTGGTCTGGGTCGGCGGCATCCTCGGCATCATTTTTCTACGCTTTGCCGCCGGCTTCTTCGTCAAACTGCTCGAACGTCTGCCGCGCCTTGAAGATCTTGCCTACCAGCTGATCTTTTTTATCGGCACCAAACTGTTTCTCGAGGCCTTTCACGTCGAGATCAGCCACACCATCTTCTGGCTGATGATGGGTATCATCGCCGTGCTCGGCGCCTCGCTGGTCTATCGCGATTACCATCAGCGCCGCACTCAAACCCGCTTTGAAAACCGCTTGCTGACACGCCTGGAGACAGGGGAGATGAGTATTGACGAAGCCCTGGCTCTCGATCCGCTACCCCGCGAGGTGCTGGATTGGTTGCGTGAGCAGGGGCGCTTGAAAATTTTGCCGTAAGGGAACCGAAGCTCTGGGATTCAGGGACGATGGCGGCAATTTTCGCGCTGCGGTTTTATGCTGACCAAGCATGGAGAAAACCATCAAGCGAAACGCTTCAAGCATCAAGCCTTTCGCCCTTCCAGCCCCTGTGACGCAGCCGAAGCTAAGTGGACGTTTTACGATCAGGCGGGGAAATGTTTGAGCGCAGCGAGTTTTGGCCCGCTCGTAAAACGTCTGCGCAGCGCAGGGAACCCGCAGGGTATGGAGTTGGGGCGTCTTTTTCTGCTTACTCTTTTGCCGCGCAGAAAAAGAGTAAGGCGTCGTGCGGGGACGCAACCCTGCGCTCTTGTAGTTTGCGTAGCGGAGCTAAAAATACTGCAACAAACAAATCTATGAATCGGCCGGTTCCGCGTGGACGCAACCCCGCGGTCTTGCTCTTCGGCTTACAAAACCATGAGGCATCTTAACGGACCATTATCGTCCCAGACATTCCTGCATCGATACCAATAGAAAAAGGCCGGGGAAGCATCATCGCTCCCCCGGCCTTTTTTCTCTCTATTCAGCCCTACTCAATACCGCACCCGCGCCCGATAAGTCAGCAACACCTTACCCTCAGCTGGGACTTCAACCTGCCAGACAGCGGTACGGGCGTCCTCCTTGCGATGAGGCAAACTCTCCTCGACGATCGCCCAGTCGCCGGGCAGCGGTTCAGCTACCTTGACCGTTACCGCCTTGTCGGTAGCATTGCTCAATTCAATGAGATAAGCGCTTTCAATCAGGTTCTCCCGGGCACCGGAGGCCAGCTTCTTGAAATCGGTCTGGGTCCGTTGTGCGGTGACATCAAAGGCCGCGCCGAGCTGTAAACGCACCGTTTGGTTTTTGGCTGTGTGGTCGATACGGTCCTCGCCGACGAACTGGGCGTTACCGGCCCGGTCGTTTTTGTAGACCCGCAAAATACCCTTTGGCAGGGGCAGGCCGAGACCGTCTTGCTGCCGATTGTCGAATTCGAGATAAACCGCTGCCTTGAGCTTTTCTCCCAGCTTACCATACAGACCCCGATAGTAATATTCGCTACCCCGTAGCAAGTATTCCTTACGCACCGGCACCGCACTGGCGCCAAGCAGAGCGACCTGTTTGACCTGATTCTGGCCGATGGTGGTAGGACGATCCAGGGTGTAGAGATGGTAGTCAAGGAGGCTTTCTTCAGCCATAGCCGGTGCCGCGGCCATGGTTTTAACCGCCCGGCCATCGAAGGCGGCTCGTTCCAACAGCGCCGGCCTGACCCGGTTAACCTCGCCGGCCACCAACTGCAGAAGAGCATTGCGATAGGTGCTGCCGCTGCGATTATCGAGGGTCACCCAGCCGGACAGGTCGAGCTGGCTATCATCGACGCTAAGCTCAGCCACGTAATCAGCCCGCCAGGACAGACCGCTGCTCAGGTAGCTGAGTTCTATCTCCCGCGATCCTGCCTTGCTATTGGCCAAACGCACCACCAGGGTCGGTCGGTCGCGCAGGTTGGCCGGCACATCGGGAAACACCAGCCGGCCGGGAACACCCGTTTCGATGCGGTCGCCCATACGCAGCACCACCCCGCCATTAGCCGCCAGCACTGTGGCCTCCTCCAGAGTTTCGGCACCGCTCTGCGGATGCACCCGCACCACCCGCACTGTCTGACCGACATATTTTTCCAGCAGCTTCTGCGGCGTCAACAGATCATAATCGAAATTCTGCTCCACCACCTGCAAATCACCTTTGCCATCCAACTGACGAAGCAAAGCAGTTTCTGCCATCATCCCGCCACTCACTTCCCGCAGGGCCAACAGACTTTCGCCAGCCGGCAGCTGGACCCGACGACGATCTTTGATCAAGGCCAGATCGCCATTGTATATGGTTACCGCGACCTGCTGCTGATCCTGTAAGGTGCTGCGCAACTCGGCGGGCTGTTGTTTCGCACGGGCAGTCAGAGCCCAACCACCGAGGCAATAGGTCAGTGCCAGGACAATCGTCAAATAGTATCCGAATTTTCTCCGCATCTTTTCCCCCTCTGCAAAGATCCGCTGCTGGACTCCAGTGTAAGGTGCACAAGCGTTCACCGCCCATTATAGCAGACTTAGCTGGCCAGATTTGTCTCGCCAAAAGCTCTTAAGCTTGGCCAAACCCGTCTCACGCTCGTTCGCTTCGCTCAAGACTCAAAGGAGCGGGCGTGAGCCGCTTTAGCTTTTGTGTCAGGTACTTCTACCAAAACTTTTGGAGAGGAAATCGACCGTTGAAGGGAGAATTCGGCATAGTCAGTTGCTTGAACTCAAGCCGGTTCCAGGCCGGCGAATTTAAGCAGCAGCTTCTTCAGACCGACGGTGCGGAAGTAGATGCTAACCTTCTGTTTGTCACCGCTCCCCTCGAGCCGGCGAATGGTGCCAACCCCAAACTTGGCGTGCCGCACCTGCTGACCGAGACGGGGTCCGAGTTCGGCCTCGGCCACCTGGCGCACTTCATCGTCGAAAAAATCGTCCGCATCCATCGGTTCCGGGGCCAGATCCTCAAACACGGAGGCCAGATTGTGGCTGTCAGTGGAACTGGCGCCCGATTGATCAAAAACCGCAGCGAGGTTGTGGCTGGCGGCCTGACTTGTGCCCGCTTCATCGAAAACCGAAGCCAGATTGTGGCTAGCCGCATGACGCAGAGTCGGCTGCTCATCTTGCTCCAACAATCGCAGCGGAACTTCAGCCAGAAAACGGCTCGGCGAATTGTACTGAAAGTCACCGTAGATCCGCCGACGGCGGGAATGGCTAAGATAAAGTTTGTCCATGGCCCGGGTCATGCCGACGTAGCACAGCCGCCGCTCCTCCTCAAGCTCGGCGCTATCTTCGCCGCTACGGCTGTGGGGGAACAGTCCTTCTTCCATGCCGGTCATGAACACCACCGGAAATTCGAGTCCTTTGGCGGCATGCAGGGTCATGAGGGTAACCCGGTCATGGTTGCTGTCGTAGGCATCGAGATCGGCAACCAGCGCCACCTGCTCGAGAAACTCCTGCAGGGTGCGGTCGGTGGACTGATGTTCCTCCATACCAGCCAACAGCTGCTCGAGGTTTTCCAGACGGCCCTTGGCCTCCTGACGTTCCCCTTCGGCCATGGCCCCCTCGGCCTCTTCCCGCAGCAGCGGGCCGTAGCCACTAGCCTCGATGATTTCAGCGGTCAATTGGGGGAAAGGCAGTTCCGTCAGCTTGACCTGGAAATCGGCCATCAGCTCCACAAACTTGCTCACCTTGTTGGCGGCCGCCCCCTTGAGCACGCCGCGCTGCAAAGCCAGATTGCAGGCCGGCAAAAAACCACCAGCCTCCTGCTCCAAGGTGGCGATACGTTCCACCGTTTTGGCGCCGATTCCCCGGGCCGGTACGTTGACGATGCGCTTGGCGGACAGGGCATCGGCCGGATTGACCAGGGTACGCAGATAAGACAGGATGTCCTTGACTTCCATGCGGGCAAAAAACTTGACACCGCCGACCATCACATAGGGCAATCGCTCGGAAACCAGAGCTTCTTCCAAGGATCGGGACTGGGCGTTGGTGCGATAAAACACCGCAACATCCCGCAAATGGCGCCCGTCCAGCTTCAACTTGGCAACCTCGGCGGCCACAAAGCGCGCCTCGGCCAGATCATCGCTGCAATCCTTGAGGGTAATGCGCTCGCCGGCCGGATTGTCGGTCCACAGGGTTTTGCCTTTACGGCCGACATTGCACGCCACCACCTCGCCCGCCGCCTCAAGAATGGTCGACGATGAGCGGTAGCTCTGCTCCAGGCGGACCACTTGAGTTCCGGAAAAATCCCGTTCAAAATTAAGGATATTGCTGATCTCGGCACCGCGCCAGGCGTAGATAGACTGGTCATCGTCGCCGACCACACAGAGGTTGCCGTGACCGTCGGCCAGCATCTTGACCAACCGGTACTGAACCTGGTTGGTATCCTGAAACTCATCGACCAATAGATGCTGAAAGCGCTCGGCATAACGGGCCAGCACCGCCGGGTGCTCCTCAAACAGACGCAGCGTACACAGCAGCAGATCGCCAAAATCGAGGGCATTGGCCCGTTGCAGACGCTGTTGGTAGAGCTCGTAAACCCGGGCGGTAAGTTCGCCGTAGTAATCGCTGCGATCGAGCTGGTGCGGCAACAAGCCGCTGTTTTTGGCACTGTCGATGGCCGACGCCGCTGAACGGGGCTTGAGGGTCTTCTCCGGAATGCTAAGTTCCTTGAGACAGTCCCGCAACAGCCGCTGCTGATCCTGATCGTCGTAGATGGTGAAATCGCCATTGTAGCCGAGGGCTTCGATATCCCGCCGCAGAATCCGCACACAGGCCGCATGAAAGGTGCTCACCCAGGGCAGCTCCCCCGAGCCAAGCAGCGTTTCCAGCCGTTGGCGCATCTCGGCGGCGGCCTTGTTGGTGAAGGTCACGGCCAGAATCCGCCAGGGCGCCACGCCCCCTTCACGAATCAGATGAGCCACCCGGTGGGTCAACGTCCGAGTCTTGCCCGAACCGGCCCCGGCCAGGATCAGCAAAGGGCCGTCCTGATGCAACACAGCCTGCTGCTGCATCTCATTGAGGGAGGCGAGCAAATCAGTCATCGCTTTTTTCCTCGAGTTGACGAACCATCAAGGCCCGGTTATAGGCCGAGACCATATCCCGGCGGGAGACAATACCGAGCAGCTTACGCCCGGTAGCGCGATCGACCACCGGCAGCTGTTCGATATTGCGATACCCAATCTTGCGCATGGCGCTGTCGAGATTTTCATCTTCCTGAACGGTGATGACGTCAAGTGTCGCCAACTCCTTGACCACCACCAGATCCAGCAGGTCGTGCTCAAAAACCACACCCATGAAATCCTGCACCGAAATGATGCCGGTGACCTCGCCGATACGATTGATCAAGGGGAAATTGGTGTGCCGGGTACTGGCCATAAACTGGTTGAACTGGCGCAGGGTCATGTTTTCGGGAATCGACTCGGGATCGCGGGTCATCACCGCGCCGACCCGCAGGGACTTCATGATATTGCGCTCTTTACCCGATTCCAGATCGATGCCGGCCCGGGACAGCTCCACGGTATCGAGGCTGTCCTTTTTGAAGTGGCGACTGATAGCGGTGGCAATCACGCAAGAGAGCATGATGGGGATAATGATATCGTAGGACCCGGTCATCTCGAAGAGCAAAAAGAGGGCGGTCATTGGGGCATGGGTGGCGGCGGCGAGAAAAGCACCCATACCGACCAGGGCGTAGGTGCCGGGCAAAGTAACCACCCCGGGGAAAAAGACCTGCACCACCTTGCCGAAGGCCCCGCCGGTGACTGCGCCGATGTACATGGACGGGGCGAACAGCCCACCCGGCAGCCCCGAACCGAGGGTGATCGAGGTCGCCAACGCCTTGATCAGGATCAGCACCGCCAACAGCCAGAAAACCCCCTCGCCGCGCAGCACCGCCTCCATGAACTCGTAGCCGTTACCGAAGATCTGCGGAAAGACGATACCGATGAGACCGACCAACGCGCCACCGAGAATCGGCTTGGCAAGAGGATGCAGTTTCAAGGCGGCAAAGCGGTCCTTGATCCGGTAGTGAAAATCGATAAAGAACACCGCCAACACCCCGACCAGCATGCCCAGCACCACATAGAAGATCAGCTCCCAGGGGTGGGCCACCGAATAGGCCGGCGCCCGCAGGGCCGGCACATCACCGAGCAAGGCCCGGGAAACAACGGTAGCGATACCGCTGCTGATGACGATAGCGGTGAAGCTGCTCAGTTCAAAGGCGGCCAGCAGGACGATTTCGTGGGCAAAGAAGACCCCGGCAATGGGCGCATTGAAGGTCGCGGCAATGCCGCCGGCCACGCCGCAGGCCACCAGCACCTTGAGTCGCTCACCGCTCATCTTAAAGACCTGCCCGGCCTGACTACCGATGGCGCCCCCGATCTGGGCGATGGGTCCTTCCTGGCCGGCCGAGCCGCCGGTGCCGAGGGTGATGGCGCTGGCCAGGCCCCGAGTCAAAATCGTACGCCCAGGAAATTTGGCCCCGCGCAGATTGGCCCGCTCTAGAAAGTCGGGAAAACCGAATTTGAGATCTTTGGCGAAAAAGATTCCGAAAGGAATCATCAACAGGCCACCGATGACCGGAAACAACAGCGACCAGCAGCGTGCCATGCTCCACTGTTCAAATGAGATGGCAAAAAATTCCTTGCCCTGTTCGATAACCGCCCAATGGATCAACTCAATAGTCTGGCGAAAAACAAAGTTGCCGAGCCCGGCCAGAATGCCGATAGCCAACGCCAACATGACCATGAAGGTGTTTTCGGTAATGCCAAGGCGGCTGAGAACGACCGGACTGCGATGGCGCAGCCAGGCCAGGGCCCCCATGGCGGAGGCGTGGTGTGATTTGTTCATGACAGGACAGTCTTTCACTTGCTGGAGGGGAACAATGACGCCGGCGAAAGCCGGCAGATGAAACAATTATTAATTTTAAAATTTCCCGGCCGGCAAAGCAACCGCAAAAGCCGCCGGGGGCAGGCTGCAGAACTCCGATCAGATACGATAGACCTGCTCGGTGCTTAAAGTTTCCACCCCGGCCTCGCGGAAAATCTGCTGAACGGACTCGACATCCTCGACATCCTCGACATCGATGACCAGAATGGCGCTACGCTGGTCGCCGAGCACCGTGCCGTAGGCGTTCTGCACATTAAGGCCGGCCTTGGCCAGCAGCAGCAACATGTCGTGCAGGGTGCCGGGTGCGTCACCCATCTTCACCACCACGATCTCCCGCAGTACCGCCGGGTGCCCCGTTGCCGTAAGGATTTCGCAGGCCTTTTCCGGTCGATCGACCAGCAGATTGAGAATCCCCCAGCCGGCGGTGCTGGTCGACAGGGTCATGGCGCGAATGTTGACCTTCTGCTCTTTGAGGACTGCAGTGATCTTCTTCAGTCGGCCCGGCTTATTTTCCAGAAACACAGACACCTGATGGGCGATCATATCGACTCCTGTGGCTTGCGCAGATCCTGAACCCGTACCGCCTTGCCTTCACCCTTGGGCAGGCTGCCCGGCTCCACCAGGCGGACGGCAGGGGTCACCAGAACTTCGTCGCGAACTTCATGGCTGATCTTGCGGGCCAGGTTCTCCAGCGCCTCCATGTTGCCGGTGAACCATTCTTTCTGCACCTCGACCTTGATCAGCATCTCGTCGCTGCCGTTGCGGCTCTCCAGAACGATCAGATAGTCGCTGCCGACCTCGGCAAAGCGCATCAGAACCTTTTCGATCTGCATGGGGAAGATATTGCAACCCTTGAGAATGAGCATGTCGTCGCTGCGGCCGCTGATGCGGTCAAGGCGGCGATGGCTGCGCCCGCAGGGGCACGGTTCGGGTAAAATGCGGGTCAGGTCCCGGGTTCGATAGCGCAGCAGCGGCATGGCCTGGCGATCGAGGGTGGTCAGCACCAGCTCACCCAGCTCACCATCGGGCAGCGTCTCGAGGGTTTGCGGGTCGATGATCTCGACCACAAAACAGTCCTCCCAGATATGCAGACCGTTCTGCTGCTGGCACTCAAAGGCCACCCCCGGCCCGTTCATCTCCGACAGGCCGTAGGAATTGTAGGCCTTGACACCGAACAGCGCCTCGATGCGCCGACGCTGCCCCTCGCTATGTGGCTCGGCACCGATGACAAAGAGACGCAGGTCGGTATCCCGGCGGGGATCGAGGCCGAGCTCACTGAAAACACTGTGCAAGCGCAGAAGATAACTGGGGATGGTATGGACCGCGGTGGTACCGAAATCCTGCATTAACTTAATCTGGCGGCAGCTGTTGCCAGCGGCGGCGGGAATGACCAAGGCACCGAGATGCTCAGCGCCGTACTGAAAGCCAAGGCCGCCGGTAAATAGGCCGTAGCCGCAGATATTCTGAAAAACGTCCGTAGCCCGCACCCCGGCGCAATAGAGGGAGCGCGCCACCAGGTTGGCCCAGGAGGCCAGATCGTGCTGGTCATGGAAAATCACCGTTGGGTTGCCGGTGGTGCCGCTCGAACAGTGCAGGCGCACCGTACCGTCCTTGGGCACGGTCAGAAAACCGTACGGAAAATTATTACGCAGGTCGTCCTTGGTGGTAAAAGGCAGGCTGCGGATATCGTCGATGTGCCGCAGCTGCTCAGCAGCGACGTCGGCAGCAGCGAACTGCTGCCGGTAAAAGGGCGAACGGCCGGCGCGGTTTATGGTCTTGCGCAGACGTTCGAGCTGCAGTTGCTGCAGACGCGCCGGCGGCAGCTGTTCGATCTCCGGTTCCCAGTACATGTGCGTAATGTCCTTCTCGGCAAAATCATCGGGCCGGAATCGGCCCGGTCATGAAATCTTGGGCGCCACCCCGCTGGCCAGTCGCGGTCAAAAACGGGTCGGCGCTGCCGAACATAGCAGATTTTGCGATGGAATGGTAGGAACGGAGAGAAAGATAAGGCCGAAACTCAACGCAGCGGAGTCGCCTCCCCCTGACGGGCCTGCACCGCCGCCAGGGTATCAAGATAAGCAGTCGTGTGGGGGCTGGCGGTAACCGCCCGTTCCGCCCAGTGGCGGGCCTGCGCCAGTTCCCCCTGCTGCATGAGCACCCAGGCGAGGTTGTTCATCGCCTCGGCCTGCTCGGGCTGCCTATGCAATGCGTCCTGATATAGCTCGGCGGCCTGCGACCATTGCTCCAGCGCCACCAGCGTATTGCCGCCGTTGATCAACGGCCTGGCCCAGCGATCGTCGAGATCGGCGGCCCGCCGG
>LGVE01177495.1_pt1 | contig 10960 bp, 7 predicted proteins | sample 469871 | NCBI WGS metagenome assembly LGVE01 (sample SAMN03893561, study PRJNA290197) | marine sediment metagenome | material: sediment; isolation source: combined push core samples #3730, #5133, and #5579 collected at Hydrate Ridge | place: Pacific Ocean: Hydrate Ridge | reverse complement strand
ATGATCTCGATCACAGTCGGGTATTGGCTTGAACGTCAGATCTTTAACAGAAAGGTTCTGGTTGTTTTTTTTAACGGTAATGAATTCGTCACCTTCAGCATCTTCAGCGACAAATTCACAACCAAAAACCAGACGATTATTTTGACCAAGATCGACATGACCTTGCAGCGAAGCGCCAAGTGCTGAGGTCTCAAACTCATTGCTCTTTAACGTATAAACAGGCTTCTTTAGGCTGGGGATGTCCGCCTCATAGCTGCGCTGTTGATCGACGTACCAGCCCCTTATTTGTAGATCCTTGAGCCAGCCAAAATTCCGACCATGGTATGCCAACTTATAGGTGTCGGTGTCGAATGCAGTAAAATGGGAATATCTGGCATCCTGTTTCTTTGTTACCCCCATATCGTCGATGTTATTACTTCTAATACTTACACTCAGATCGTGATTACGAGCATCATCAAGAAAATAACGACTCTTGAAATCGAACGATTGGCCTTCAAATTGACTGTTTTCAACCTCATCGCCATCGCCATCCTCATAGCTCTTAGCGTCACGACCAACAACCGAAAGTGAAAAATCTAAACCGTAACCACCGCCACTCAATGCATAGCGGCCCAGCCAACCTTCATCGATCGATGAATAACGGCTTTCGATGCTATTTAACAAAGACCATCCTTTGGTCTTAGCAAAGTCGGTCTGCTTACTTATGACATTAATAACTCCACCCAGTGCATCGGTGCCGTAGAGCACTGATGCTGGGCCTTTGACAACCTCTATTCGCTCTACATTAGTGACATCGACAAAAGGGATCAGTGGTGATCGGCCAGCCCAAAGGTTGTTTTCACGATCACCATCAATTAACACCAGAACCCGATTGCCCCCGAGACCACGAATCACTGGGATTGTATTCCAAAAACCCGCACCCGAGAGTGATACCCCGGAGAGTTCAGCCAAAGGTTGCGCCACCGTTGCCGGGCTATTTCTCATCATGGTTTCAGAGGTAACCACCTCAATAGGGGTTGGAACATCAAAACGGCGCTCTTCCAAGCGGGTTGCTGTGATAACAACTTCATCCATTACTGATGTTGGTATCTGTTCGCTAGCTGTGGCAAGTAAAGGTGTGCAGAGTAAAAACGCCATGACTGCGACACCCCACTTTTTTCTCTTAATAGCACGTAGTTCGTTGGAAAGCATTCGACCTCCTTGGGTTCGGAGATGCCCGTCATAAGGCAAAAAAAATCCCCGAACCAATAAAATTGATTCGAGGATTCCCTGTTTTTCCACGAATATGCATAAGCTTACCTCTTGACCATAAAGGTAGGCTCTTTTTGTTTTCAGACAGGTCTTCTGACTTCCGATTCATCCTACTAGTTGCGTCTTCCCATTTGCGCTTGGCAAACAGTGACATTATGCAACATTCGTCCTCGGTTACAGCGGTGGGCCCGTCCTGGATTTACACCAGGTTCCCTATTAAGCTCAAACAAGAGCATCTGAAAAATTCGATCAACACTAACGGAAAAATAGAATAAAGTCACCACATACCTGAATAACCCTATATTACTTAGGTCATTATAATCAACAATACACCCTCATTTTTAGCTCAATTTTCATCATAAACACCCGCAATATGGTAGTGTTCATACCCTTACACAGGGTCATCCTTACATTGGAGCACAAATGAAAAACACTACTGAACAATTTTTTGTCATTGTCCCACCGGGATTTGAATCCACCTGCGCCAAAGAACTAGCGCAGTGGGTCGATGCTCCACTAACCCTCTGCCACGGTGGCATCACATTTGCGGGCAAGTTACGAGATCTCTACCTTGCCAATCTATGGTTACGCTGCGCCAGCAGGATTTTGGTACGACTTGACAGCTTTAGCTGTCGTGATTTCCCAACACTTCACCGAAAATCACTTCGTTTACCGTGGGGCCGTTTCATCCAACCGGGTCGTCCACTGACACTGCGTGTCACCTGCCGTGGGTCGCGACTTATCCATAGTGACCGCGTTGCTGAAACCATCGAAAAAGCGATTCACAAAGCTCTTGGCACCACAGCAGCAGACAGCAATGTCGGCCAAGAGAGCCAAACTATCTTTGTCCGCCTCGATGACGATGCGTGTACGATCTCCATTGATAGCAGTGGCGACTTACTCCATAAACGGGGCTATCGGGTCAAATCGACAACCGCGCCCCTACGTGAGACACTTGCGGCGGGCTGCCTTCTCCATTGCAACTGGCATGGTGAGACCCCATTATGGGATCCATTCTGTGGTTCAGGCACCTTCCCAATCGAAGCAGCAATGATTGCGGCCAACATTCCACCCGGCAACCAGCGCACGTTTTCATTTATGAACTGGCCCGGTTTCCGCCAAGGGCTGTGGAATGCCCTCATCAGCGAAGCAAACAAACTTAAACGTGACACAATCGTAACGATAAACGGTAGCGACCTAAATGAAGATGCCCTTAGTGCAGCACAACAAAACGCTAAACAAGCAGGGGTAAATACAATGATTCAATTTCATCAGCACGATGCGTTTAGCCCTTATGACGCATTTGATGAAGGCTTACTTATTTGCAATCCCCCTTATGGTGAACGGCTCGCATCTGCTTTCTCACCGGCAAAACTTTTAGAGAAACTAGCGCAACAACTTAAGGATTCACCCAAGATATCAACAGCTATCGTCCTGCCCCACGATAAACAGATGCCACAAAATACACAGCTTAATTTTTCCAATGGCGGCCTTGATGTTGCCCTCTATTCAACAAAAAAAAGCCGCACCCCTTAACAGGTACGGCTTCAAAACTTCCTTAATCTTGTCACATTTACTCTGAAGTCAGGCTACTGCCAGCATGGCCCACATTACCAATGCCACTTAGGANNGATAGCTAATAAAGCAACTCCAGCATTGGGCACGGTACTCAAGACTGATAAGATTTTCGAGTCTTTGTTTATCACCAAGGTCGTAGCGATACTCATACTTAGCATACACCGGCTTCAACAGATCAATATCGATTGTCGCAGCAAGGTATTCCGAGGTAACTTCGGTGTAACGATACGCAGCGGAAAAACCGACATCATCAGAATAACGGGCACCTGTTTCAGCATTGAATTTAGTAAATTCATTGCGGTGCGGATCATAGCTTAAATCGACATCAACAATCCATTTTGCGGTAGGGCGTAAAATGAGTTCGGTGCGAATATCAGAGAAACGATCCTCGCCCTCTTTCTCCTCACGGTCACGGCGGCTGAGCCAAAAATCATGACTTTGAGACAAACGCAAATAACCGAGCTCTCGGTAAGTTGGTCGATTACTTTCTTCAACAAAACGGCCAATAAAACGGTTAACTAAAGCATATTCCACTTCATTTCTGTTTTCGATACGATCTGTTGAATCAAAATAAGGCAGATCTTCCTGCTTGGTATTTGGAGTATAATAGTAGGTCACTTCAGGCTCAATACTATGCTTAACTTTGGTCAGTCCCTGAGTACGACCTAAATCGAATACACGTGAGACACGAGCCGAAAAGCGCGTTGAGAAATCAACATTTTCTGCATGTTCAAAGCTAGGTCCTTCGCTTGAGGTCCAGTACAAACGCTCACGACAGCCAACTTCTGGTTCAACCTCTAAGATATTTCCTGGCTGAAAAAATGCGGACAAAGCAGGACGCATATCAACGCGCTCGCCCTTAAGTCCCTCACGCCGCCAAAAGTAGGTGGAAGTTGAATCAAAGCTAAAATAAAAGGGGCTATTACCGAGACGGGTGCGATTATAGTCCAACTGGATTTCAGGTAAGCGTTGCAAGGTGGTATCATTATCAGCATTGAGCTCAAGGTCTTTGGTGTAGAGGATTTGTCCCGTTAATGACAAATTCCCCCAGCGACGACTTAGGGCAATGGTCGATTCAACCTCATCCTTATCGTATTCCTCAGCGATCTCACCAAAATCTTCGAAATACTCACGATCACTGACGTATTCAACATCAGCACTAAAGCGGACATCGCCAGCCAATGTTCCAAGGTGGTCCCAACGGTAGGCAAAGCGATCATCTAGATCACTAAAATCTGAATCACCATTGCTTGAAACATAATAGATATTGGCGACACCTTCATTATCATCACCAAACACATAGCGATACTGAAGTCCAGTACCGACCCCCATGTCTGAGAAATAATCAAGATACAAAGTGGCATCCATGTTGCGTCCCATCACTTGATAGTAAGCCAGGGATATCTGTGCACCGCGCTCAGCGGAATAGCCAAACATCGGCAATAAAAAACCAGACTCACGTTTGTCGCTAACAGGATAGGCTAAGTAGGGGACATAGAGGACAGGAATATCATAGAGATAAAACTTAACATGCTTAGCTCGTGCAAATCCTCCGACGGTTACGTCAAGTTCTCTTGCTCCAAACTTCCACGCGGGAACATCACCATCACACGTAGTAAATGTACCATTTTTTATCCGATAACTTGCTTCGCCAAGCTTGCTAATTTCATCGCCTGAAATATGGAAATTATACGCAGCAATAAAACCGTGAGCATATTGAGCAACACCAACGCCAGTTTTAATGTTGACATTCATCGACTCACCAGCGAGAGTTCCACCTAGATCGTCAAGCACGGCATTACCAACAGCATCGGCATCACCGGTCAGGGTGTTGTAATGAACTTGATCAGCCTGTAGTCGAGTCTGGTCTTGCTGTAAGTCAACTTGACCTTGGGCAGAGTAAACTGACGTAGCCTTGTCAAAATCGAGCTCATCAGCCTGAATCGATACAGGACTATCACTTTGGTCAAAATCGCGTGCGATTGCTGATGTGGTCAGCAGACAAACGACACACAAAACCCCTACCACAATACGATAACTAAGCTTTACACCGTGCATAACATCATTCACCTACAGAGTTCAAATATTCACGACAGGCTGCCACCAAAAACAACGATCCGGCAACAACGACAATTTCCCCATGTAAACAATCTTGTTGTGCAGCTTGGAGGGCCAAACCAATATTGCAATAATTTTGAGCTTCAACGCCGATAGCTTTAACCTGTTGTTGTACACTATCAAGAGGATAAGGTTCCTCCACTGGTGGTGCAACACCATAAAACTTTTGCGTCAACGGCAGTAGCGCATTAAGAATCGCAGGAACATCCTTGTCAATTTTAAATCCACCAACCCAACGTATATGACGCAACTCCTGCGAGACTAAGTACTCCGCAAGCACCTTCGCGCCAGCAATGTTATGTGCACCATCAAGGAGCACGGCAGGATCAACGTTAGGCCACCACTCCAGTCGACCAGGCCAGAAAGCTTGACTAATCCCTTGCTTAACAGCAGCATTCGCAACGGGAAAGCCTTGCCCAGCAAGAACCTCTAAGGTCATCAGTGCAACCGCAGCATTGTCCCCCTGATGAGCACCGACAAGCTTCGGCTTTAACCCCGGCCAACGGTTGCACGGAGTCGTTACAGTGAAACACCCACCAACAGGTTCACACTTAAAATCTTTACCGCTCACCCAAGTATCGCAATGATTCTTCACAGCGATGTCACGGAGAAGTTGCTCCACTTCAAGTTGTTGTGGGCCAATCACCACAGGGGTGCTCGACTTAATGATCCCGCCCTTTTCTGCGGCAATATCGGCAAGGTTATCACCTAAATAGCTGACATGATCACGGCTGACGGGAGTGATCACTGAAACGAGAGGCTGAACCACATTAGTGGCATCGAGCCGCCCTCCCATGCCAACTTCAAGCAACACAATATCCACATTTTGACGTGCGAAGTAAAGCAAAGCTAAGGCTGTAGTAAACTCAAAGAACGTAGCTTGACAATGTGTGTTTTTATCACGAAGTTCTTCAACAAGGGTGGTCAAATCATCATCGTCGATGGCCTGACCGTTAACGGTGATCCGTTCGTTAAACTCATGAAGGTGGGGCGAGGTATAGGTGCCAACGCGATAACCAGCTTGCGTCAGAATTTCACGCATAAAGGTACAAACAGAACCTTTACCATTTGTTCCAGCCACGTGGACAATCCCATAACTGTTTTGGGGATTGTCCACTGACTGTAACAGTTCATAGCTATTTTCAAGACCGAGTTTGATCCCGAACATCTGGAGCCCGTAGAGAAACTCCAATATGTCATTTTTAGCCATATCAGTTCTTCGTAAAGATTCGCAGAACTTGTGAAAGGCGAGCTTTCATCTCTTTTCGCCGAACAATCATATCAATCATTCCGTGCTCAAGTAAGTACTCGGAACGTTGAAAGCCTTCAGGAAGTTTTTGCCGGATCGTTTGCTCGATAACGCGTGGGCCAGCAAAGCCGATCAACGCCCGTGGTTCCGTCATATTGATATCGCCCAACATTGCAAAACTGGCAGTAACACCGCCTGTCGTTGGATCAGTCAGTACGGAAATAAACGGTAAGCCTGCTTCTTTAAGCTTCGCTAAGGCTGCACTGGTTTTTGCCATTTGCATCAGAGATAAAATACTCTCTTGCATCCGAGCGCCACCGGAACAGGAAAAGATGATGACGGGTGCCTGTGTTTCAAGCCCTTTTTCAATCGCGCGAGTAAGTTTTTCGCCAACAACAGAGCCCATACTGCCACCCATGAAGCTAAAATCGAACACAGAAACCACAACAGGCAGGTTATCAATCGTACCACTACCGCAAATGACCGCATCGCCGCCGCCGGCTTTTGCCACCGAGGCCTTAATACGATCTTTGTATTTTTTGGAATCTTTAAATTCTAGAAAATCAATGGATTCTAGCCCCGCGTCCATCTCGACGAATGAACCTTCATCAAGAACCAAATCAATCCGATCTTTGGCACTAATACGGAAATGATAATCGCATTTTGGGCAAACGTTGAGGTTTCGCTCAATCTCTTTTGCATAGATAATTTCGGCGCAATTTTTACATTTTGTCCAGATACCTTCAGGTATTTGAACAGTCTTTTTTGCAACAGGCGTAATAGGTGCCTTTGATTTTCTAAACCACGACATGAGTTACCTCACTTAAGTAAGATCTGTCGCTCGAAGAATTCCCTGTTTAAGGCCATCAACGAATTGATAAACTTCTTCAAGCAAACGAGATGAATCAGCATTGTGCTTAATAACATTAACGAGAGCGCTTCCAACCACAACGGCATCGGAAAAACGTGCAATAGACTCTGCATCCTCAGCGGTGGTAATGCCGAAGCCAACGGCCACCGGTACTGGGCTTAGATCACGTAAACGCTTAACTTGTGCTTCAATTGAAGCGCCATCAACTTTTGTTGTTCCAGTGACACCCGTCATCGACACATAATAAACAAAGCCACACGCTTGAGATAACAACTGTTCTGTTCTCAGCGCTGGTGTTGTCGGTGCTAATAACGTTATCAGATGAATCCCCTGTGGCTCCAAATAGGTGCACAATTCATCTTTTTCTTCAGGAGGGAGATCAACGAGGAGTACCCCATCGACACCCGCATTTTTAGCCTGCTCAGCAAAAAGTTTCGTTCCATAGCGTAAGATCGGATTGTAATATCCCATCAAAACAATTGGAACTTGAGTCCGTAACCGAACACGTTCAACTAATGCTAGAACACCTTTGAGCGTTGTCCCCGCAGCAAGAGCCCTTTCAGATGCAGCTTGAATTGTTGGTCCATCGGCCATCGGATCGGAAAAAGGCATGCCGAGTTCGATGATATCTGCACCAGCATCAACAAGAGTATAAATAATCTGCTCTGTTGTCTCCAGGTTGGGATCACCAGCGGTAACAAAAGGGATCAGTGCTGCTTGTTGACGCTCTTTAAGTTGTCTAAATGTCTGTTCTATCCGCCTCACTCTATCCCCTTGTTCTATCAATCAAATTCAATAATTTGATCTCAATTCAACCTTTACATAATCGCATGAGTGTAATTCATTAGCGGGTTCGCTTTCAACCGTTTTCTCATCACAATGATGCTGTTAGCAACACAACGCCGGATAACCGACCGTTTACATTGACTTAAATATTGTTATGGCCGGTCAAATATCTCTTTAGCTTGCGCAAGTACTGCGTGGAACAGTTGCGGAGTAATGCGCCGAGTCTGGACATTATAACGACTCGTATGGTAGCTGGCGAGTAAGTACTGACCATTCGGTAATCGATAGGCCTCATTATGCTTGAAAGGATAATCGGCTATTCGTTCAACCAGACCAACCTCTTTCAAAAGACGCAACACACTCATAAACGCATCACGGCCCAATGCTAAAATCACCTTCACCTGAGATAGTTGCTGCCATTCTTGTTTCAAATAGGAGCGACAGGTATTAAACTCGGCACTCGTTGGCTTGTTATCGGGTGGGACACATTTTACCGCGTTACTGATGTACAGATCATGCAGAATCAAGCCATCGTCACTATCGCACGCAACAGCTTGGTTACTAAACCCTGCCTGATAGATGAGCGGGTACATAAAATCTCCCGCGCCATCGCCAGTAAAAGGCCGACCAGTTCTATTGGCACCATGCGCACCTGGTGCGAGGCCAACAAGCCATACTCGTGCAGCAAGATCACCGAAACCTGATACCGGATGATTCCAATAGTCGGCACGACTGCGGCCAGACTTAGGCGGTAACTGTGCAAGGTAATGAACGAGTCGTGGACAACGCGTACACTCGTACAAACTGAGCAAATCCAATTGTGCCAACGACACTATGGTTTCTTCCCAGATGGGGACGATGGTTTGCGCCGCCGCGGACGCGCACTTGAGGGTTTATGTCCCGCTGACTTACCCGCTTGTTTACGATGGGGTGGTGTTTTCTTCTTAAGCTGAGGTCGTTGATATTTCCAGCGGAACAATGCCTCCGCAGGAATTTCACTCGGGATTTTAGCGCTAATGTATTCCTCAATAGCAGGCAAGTGAAAGACAAGGTTTTCATCGGCCATGGTAATGGCAAGTCCCGATGCGCCGGCACGTGCAGTACGACCAATACGATGAACATAGTCTTCTGCATCTTGCGGAACATCGTAATTAACAACATGGGTCACATCATCAATATGAATCCCACGCGAAGCGACATCGGTAGCAACAAGGATATTCAATTTACCATCTTTAAACTCTTGAAGAATTCGCATCCGCTTTGCTTGCGAGATATCGCCAGAAATTTGAGCAGCCTTAAAATTATTCGCCTGCAACACTAAGGTGACATACTCGGTCTCACGCTTGGTATTGGCAAACACCATCACTCGACCAGCCGCCATGGGTTCATCGAGAAGACCAATCAACAACGGCAATTTCTCTTTCATGCCGACATGATAAACAATCTGGTCCACCCGTTCAGCGGTAACTTGTTCAGGTTCGATATCAACCTTTTCGGCATTGTTCATAAAGTCATAAGCCAACTCCATGACTCGTGGTGACAATGTCGCTGAAAACAACATGGTTTGCCGTTTATCAAATGACGGCAAGCGACGTAATATAAAGCGTAGATCACTAATGAAGCCCATGTCGAACATCCGATCTGCTTCATCAATAACAAGGACCTCAATATGGTTAAACGAAAAGACCTTCTGCTTGGCGTAATCAATTAATCGCCCCGGGGTCGCAACGATCACATCAACACCATCCTGAAGTGCTTTCCGTTGCTTCTCATAATCTACGCCACCAAATACCGGCAGTATTTTCAATCCACACGCACCACCCAGCCCCTTAGCATCTTCACAANNCGCTCCACCCAGCCCCTTAGCATCTTCACAAATCTGCACGACAAGTTCTCGTGTCGGTGCGACGATTAAAGCGCGGGGATTTGTTGAGGTGCTCTGACGTTTTTTCAGCAATTTCGTAAACAGTGCGATCCAGAACGCCGCAGTTTTACCTGTGCCAGTTTGGGCTTGCGCCGCAACATCTTTACCCAATAACGCCAACGGGATTGCTTGCTCTTGTACGGGTGTCAACTCTTCGAAGCCAAGTGCTACAACGCCCTGTTGCACCTCTTCGGGTATTTCAAGTTCGGTAAAACGCATAAGTAAACTCCCGCTATAATTTCACATTAAAGGCTTCGGCAACAGTGTGTATATCCTTGTCGCCGCGACCTGATAAACAGACAGCAATGGTTTGATCAGCCCTCATTTTAGGCGCAAGCTTGATCACTTCAGCAATTGCATGAGCGCTCTCAAGGGCGGGGATAATCCCCTCCAACTGTGTTAGCATTTTAAACCCATCGAGTGCTTCGTCATCGGTTACAGCACAATATTCCGCTCGTTTTATCTCATGCAGCAATGCGTGCTCAGGGCCAACACCAGGATAATCAAGACCAGCACTGATTGAATGGGCGTGCTCAATCTGCCCATCGTCATCTTGAAGTAGGTAGGTTTTATTGCCGTGTAGAACCCCCACATGTCCAGCACTGATACTGGCTGCGTGCTTATCCGTATCCATACCAAGACCCGCTGCTTCAACACCAACTAGGCGAACCTCTTTATCATTAATAAAGGGATAAAACAGCCCCATAGCATTTGATCCGCCACCGATACAGGCCAAAGCGACATCGGGCAAAGCACCTTCAATTTCAAGCATCTGCTGTCGAGTTTCGCGACCAATAACAGACTGAAAATCACGCACAATCTGAGGATAAGGATGGGGGCCTGCAACAGTGCCGATGACATAAAAGGTATCTCGTACATGTGTAACCCAGTGACGCAGGGCATCATTCATAGCATCTTTAAGCGTTGCCGTACCGCTGGTAACACCATGTACCGTGGCGCCTAATAGTTTCATACGAAAAACGTTAAGCGATTGACGTCGAATATCTTCTGTCCCCATAAACACATCACACTCAAGACCAAAACGAGCAGCAACCGTTGCCGTAGCGACACCATGCTGACCCGCGCCAGTCTCAGCGATCACTTTCTTTTTACCCATTCGCCGCGCTAAGAGAATCTGCCCTACGGTGTTGTTTACCTTGTGAGCACCAGTATGGTTGAGATC
>LGVE01185046.1_pt2 | contig 10977 bp, 9 predicted proteins | sample 469871 | NCBI WGS metagenome assembly LGVE01 (sample SAMN03893561, study PRJNA290197) | marine sediment metagenome | material: sediment; isolation source: combined push core samples #3730, #5133, and #5579 collected at Hydrate Ridge | place: Pacific Ocean: Hydrate Ridge | reverse complement strand
GATTTAATTCATTCATCTATACTCCTCCTACTTTCCTTTTCTTCTATTGGCTATTATTTCTCGTTTAGCCACACGAATAGAAGAAACAAGTGTTCTTTTTGCTGGGCAAATATAAGAACAACTTCCACATTCAATACAATCCATTATATTATTTGCTTCACATTTTTCCCAATTGTTTTTTAAAGAATATTCCGCTAAATAAAGTGGTTGTAAATGAATTGGACACACTGATAAACATTTTCCACAATGAATACAATTCGATGGTAATGGAATTTCAGCTGTTTCTTTTGTGATACATAAAATCCCCGATGTCCCTTTCATTACAGGTACATTAATTCCAAATTGAGTCACACCCATCATTGGACCACCCATAATTACTTTTTTAGGATCCGCCGAAAATCCACCACATTGGTTAATCACCGATTCTAATGAAACCCCAACACGAATTTCTAATGTTTGTGGATTTTTTATAGCATCCCCTGTACATGTTAAGATTCGTTTATATAATGGCATCCCTGTTTTCATGGTTTCTGCAACTTGTGCAGCCGTTCCAACATTCATTACCACTACTCCAGCATCAGCAGGTAATCCCCCTGACGGAGCTTCTCGACCTGTAATGGCCGCAATTAATTGTTTTTCAGCACCTTGGGGATATTTCGTATGTAATGCATACACTTCCATACTTGTATCAGTACCAATTGCTTTGACTAAAGCTTCAATCGCCTCTTCTTTATTATCTTCAACACCAATAAAACCTTTTTGAACACCAACCGATTTCATCGCAATTTTCAAGCCCATGACAACCTTTTCAGGATAGGCTAGCATTAAGTGATGATCCGCTGTTAAATAAGGTTCACATTCTGCTCCATTTAATATAACACAATCGACTTTTTTATCAGGAGGTATTGCCAATTTTACATGTGTTGGAAATGTTGCCCCTCCAAGCCCTACAATCCCTGCATCTACCACCATTTTTTTAATGGCATTTGCATCCATTTCTTCCACTGAACCATACGATTTTATACTCGGGTCGACGGTATCCAAACCATCTGACTCAATAACCACTGCCATGACGTGGTTTCCGTTAGGATGCGGTCTTTCCTCAACAGCCTTAACTTTTCCAGATACACTTGCATGTATTGGTGCTGAAACAAAACCATTTGCTTCTCCAATTTTTTGTCCAAGAAAAATTTGATCACCTTTTTTTACAATTGGTGTACAAGGTGCACCAATATGCAGCGACATTGGTATCGTCACTGTATCAGGCATCGGTCCAAAACCCAAAGGTACTTGAGCAGTACTTTCCTTCCCGTAGGGTGGGTGGATTCCCCCCTTAAAGGTTCCATGTTTTACATTCATATAAAGTTAAACACCCCTTAATTAAGATTTTTTATACAAAAGCAACTGTATACTTGTATATATGAGTTGTATCATAACATAAATCCGTTTTTTTTTCTATATATACCATTAAATTTGTTTAAAATAATACTCTAGTTATCGTAGTAAATTAAATCCTGAAAAAAACTTGTACTAAAAGTATATTTTTTAGTACAAGTTTCTCTATTTATTCATTTCATTCGATTAATCAGGCTCATAGATATACAATCTTGTATCTCATTTTTATGTTTTTCTAATTTAAAAATGCCTTATATCCTTTATAGCACATATACAAATCTACTTTTGAAGCAATTTCAAAAGGTGAGTGCATACTTAGCAAGGCTGGCCCACAATCTAAAACATCCATTCCATATTCTGCTAAAATATATGCGATTGTTCCACCACCACCAAGATCAACACGACCAAGCTCACCCATTTGCCAAATNNTCATTTGAACCTGATTTTCCACGTGACCCACCATATTTTGACAATACAATTCCTTTTCCAATATATGGTGCATTGTATTTATCATGCGTTCCTTCAAAATTCGGATCAAGACCAGCTGTTACATCTGCTGATAACATTTCAGAATTCATTAAACAACGTCTTATCGTCAATTCTGGTTTTTCAACACTGAGTAAATCAACTAATTCCGCCACCATATTTTCAAAAAATTTTGATTGCATCCCTGTGTTACCAACACTTCCAATTTCTTCTTTATCAGCTAAAATAACACAAATTGTTCTTTTGGGTTTTTCTTGATTAATTATCGCATTTAAAGCTGTAAATGCACAAATTCGATCATCTTGACCATAACCACCAATTAAGCTTTCATCAAAACCGACATTTCGAGCTCTTCCCGCTGGAACGACCTCCAATTCTGCTGTTGCAAAATCTTCTTCAATCATGCCATACTTTTCAAAAAGGATCTTTAAAATATTAAGTTTTACGCCTTCTTTAATATCTTTTTCTGGATAAGGTTCACTTCCAATAATAAGATTTAAACCTTCTCCTGTAATTCCTTCATTCATTTTCTTAGTATTTTGTTCTTGAGAAAGATGTGGTAATAAGTCTGTAATACAAAAAACAGGATCCTTTAAATCTTTTCCAATTGAAATATCAATGCTTTCGCCATTTTTTTTAATCACAGTTCCATGTAAAGCTAATGGAATCGTCACCCAATGGTACTTTTTAATCCCACCATAATAATGGGTTTTTAAAAATGCCATATCATTACTTTCATATAATGGTATTGGTTTTAAATCCAAACGTGGTGAATCAATATGTGCACCAATAATTGCCATCCCTTTTTCAATTGGTTCTGATCCCACAATAAATAATACAAGAGCTTTTTTCTTATGAATACCATAAATTTTATCGCCGCATCCAATTTTTCCAATTTTAACATACTCTTCTATTGGCTTAAATCCTTTTTTTTCTGCCATTTCTATACTAATATTAGCACACTGGCGTTCTGTCTTTCCATTGCTAAGATAATCTAAATAGTCATTACTCATTTTACTTAACTCTTGTTTTTCTTGATTATTTAATGTTTTCCATGCATTTTCCCATGTTTTAGTTAACTGTTCTTGCAATACCGTTCCTGTACTTTTTTCTTTATCTGCGTTAATCATCTATTAATCGCTCCTTACTTATGCTTATCTTATTTTTTGTGGCTAGAATCACCCATAAAATCATGTTGCTCTTCTTTATTTTCTTCTTCTAAAACACCAGCTTCATCATATCCACTATTAACGCCACTAATGCTTTCATCTTTTTCTGATTTTTTTTCTTCAGTTAATTCTCCCAATGCTTCCGCATTATCATAGCCTAGGTTTGCTTTATCTTTTTTCATGTTATTCTCTCCTTTTTCATTTGAAAACTCATTTTTATCGTCATCAACAATTTCAATTCCATCCAATTGTTCACGAAAATTTTTTCGAAAAGATTCCAGATAGACTGCTCGAAGTGCTAATTGCTCCTCGAGCTCATCCTCTTCTAATCCGATCACCTTTTTTTTATTTGCCAATTCGTTGATTCGTTCAATCATTTCTTTTGTAATCATAAAAAATCCTTTCTTACTTTATTTTTATTTAATACTTATTTCATTCCCTTAAAATTATAATCTAATCATATCTTGATCTAAAAGCCTTTGCAAACTCAACATTAATCCTAGTTTCCCATGATAATGGGTCAATCCCCCTTGGAAATAAACAATATATGGTTCTCGAATTGGTGCATCAGCGGAAAGTTCAATCGAAGATCCCTGAATAAATGCACCAGCTGCCATTATAATTGGATCTTCGTAACCCGGCATTTCCCATGGTTCTGGGGTTACATGACTATCGACTGGCGCTGCTTCTTGTATCGCCTTACAAAATACACAAACAGCTTCTTTGGTTCCTAAACGTATGCTCTGAATAATATCACTCCGATAATCTTTTACTCCTGGACAAACATCATATCCTATTTTTTCATAACATGCTGCTACTAATACTGCTGATTTAAGGGCTTGGGATACAATTGTTGGTGCTAAAAATAGTCCCTGCAAAAACGTACGATTGATCCCTAAGGTTGCACCTGTTTCTCTTGCTACACCTGGCGCTGACAAACGGCAAGCTGCTAAATATACCAAATCAGATCGTCCCGCAACATATCCTCCAGTTGGAGCAAGTCCTCCCCCTGGATTTTTTATTAACGATCCTGCTATTAAATCAGCACCAATTGATATTGGCTCGCAAGAATCTAAAAATTCACCATAACAATTATCAACAAAAACAATGATATTGGGATGACTATTTTTTATTTTTTCAATCACGTTTTTCATTGCATCAATTGTAACAGCTTGTCGCCAACTGTATCCTGTTGAACGTTGTATATAAATCATCTTTGTATTGGGTTGTATTTCTTTTAATATTGCTTCTTCATCAAATGATCCGTCTTTTTTTAATTCAATTTGATTATATTCTACACCAAATTCCATTAATGTTCCATGACCAATACATTGATCACTTAATCCAATAACTGTTTGGATAGTATCATACGGTGCTCCAGTTATCGCTAATAAATGATCTCCCGGTCTTAAAACCCCATATAATGCCAATGAAATAGCATGTGTCCCTGATGAAATATGTGGACGCACCAAAGCATCTTCTGCTCCAAAAACATCAGCATAGATTTTTTCTACAATTTCTCTGCCTAAATCATCATAGCCATAACCTGTTGCTACTGAAAAATGGCGTTCACTTAAGCCTGCTTTTTGCATCGCTTTAATCACACGATATTGATGAAATTCACCCATTAAATTTAATTCTTCTAATGAATCATGAATCTCATTCTCAATTTGATCGACATAATCAATCACTTTGGAACTAATCTTTAACTCTTCTTCTAAAAAAATTTTTATCTTTTTCTTCTTTTCCAAAAATTAATTCTCGCTTTCATTCTGTCTATTTTTTTATGTGAATTATTTTATGTGAATTATTTCAAAATTTCTAAGCAATTTTCAAAACTTATTTCTTTGAAATGAAAACATACCCAAAAATTATTCACCATTATTTCACTTATTTGTTTTCGAAAATTTTAATACACTCATTTACAATTGTCTCTTGGTTAAGATCTAAATCCATATCAATCCAATGAATCCGTTTATCTTTTCTAAACCACGTTAATTGACGTTTTGCAAAATGCCGAGTATCACGTCTTAATCGATCACACGCTTCTTCTTTTGAAACCTCCCCATTTAAATATGGTTTTAGTTCTTTATATCCAATTGCCTGTAACGCTGTTAAGCTCCATTCATAACCCCTATCAAGTAAATCTTCTGTTTCTTCGATAAGTCCATCATCAATCATCTGATCGACCCGTTGATTAATCCGTTGGTATAAAATTTCTCTTGGCCAGTATAATCCAATTAGTTCATAATCATATGGCATCTCATCTGTACTGGCTTTTTTATCAAAATATGATTTTGGTTTTCCTGTTGTTTCAAATATTTCTAAAGCTCGAATAACGCGCTTCACATTATTGGGATGGACAATTTTCGCTGTTTCTGGATCAATTTCTTTTAATCGTTGATGCAGTGCTTCGACACCTAACATTTCCGCTTCTGCTGCTAATCGCCAACGAATTTCTTCATCCTCATCTTTTTCTCGAAAACTCCAAGGTAATGTTAATCCATTAATATAAAGTCCTGTTCCACCAACTATTATAGGAATTTTACCACGCTTTATGATCTCCTCAATACATTTTAATGCATCATCTTTGAATTTTGCAACACTGTATTCATCATCAGGTAATACAAAATCCACTAAATGATGGGGTATACCTTCCATTTCTGATTGTTTTACCTTTGCTGTTCCAATTTTCATATACTTATAAATCTGCATAGAATCCGCTGAAATGATCTCTCCATTTAATGCTTTTGCTAAGGCAACACTTAGAGCCGTTTTCCCACTCGCGGTAGGACCAACTAAAACCAATACCTTTGACTTTTTATCTTCCTTCATTCTTATACCACCCGTTTAAATAATTTCATGAGTTCATATTCTCTAAGCTTAGAAATAATTGGTCGACCATGAGGACAGGTAAATGGATTATCAAGACTCATTAAATCCTTCAACAATTGTTTGATTTCAATAATCGTTAAGTCTTGCCCTCCCTTAATCGCAGCTTTACACGCCATTTGAATAATTTTATCTCTATTCTTTACTGTATGCATCTCATTTCCTTCAAATACCATTGATTCATTACTAATCAATTCGTTTAACCATTGACTTGTTTGTGGTTCTCCCATGAGGACTGGTACACTTCGAATCATTAATGACTCTTCTCCAAAAATGTCACAATCATATCCTAACGCTTCATACATTTCTAATGATTGTTTAATTCTTTGCATATCTTTTGGTCGAATTTTTAATGGTATTGGAACTAAAAGACCCTGTCTAACCATTTTTTCATTTTTATTAAAAATAGTCATTAATTGTTGGGTTAAAAAGGCTTCATGGGCCGCATGTTGATCAATTAAGAAAATCACTTTATCCCCTTCTAATAAGAGATATGTATTAAATAATTGTCCAATAATTTTCATTTTAGTAAAATCAGGACGTTCTATTTTTCTATTAGACTTTATTTCACAGTTCTCATAAATGCCATTATTTTCTTTTGTAATCGTAATCGTTGGTTTTTCCTTTATCATCGGTTCCACTTGACTTAAATGATCTTTAATTATTATTTCTGGTTTGCACGCCTCATCATAACTTGGTTCTGAATATTCCTTGAGCATCATTTGTTCTTGTGAAGCCGTTTCTAACAACGTCACGCTTTCATTTTTCAATTGCGAAGCAACACCATTCGGAGGCTGATCATTCATCATTACTTTTTCGTGATTCATTTCACTACTTTTTTTATCTGTTATATTTCCAATATCTACCACTAAATTTGCATTCTTCAGGGTTTCACGAATCCCTTGCTTAAATAAAAGCAATACTAAACTCTCATTTAATATCTTGATTTCTGTTTTTGCTGGATGAATATTAATATCCAACATCCGACCTGGAAGCTCAATAAACAAAATTCCAAAAGGATGTTTATGCATCATAGTATAGCCGTCATAGGCATCATCAAAACTCTGGGATAAACTTAGGCTTTTTATATAACGTGCATTCATAAAAAATAGTTGGTCCATTCGATGATTTCTCATCATTGATAAATCACCGATAAAACCCGTTATTTTCATTGGTTGATTCTCATAGTTAACTGCGATAAGTTTTGAAGTAACATCTTGTCCATAAAACGTTGCAATAACATCCAACACCTTTCCTGATCCAGGAGTATTAAAAATTTGTCGTTGATTTGAAGTAAAAACAAAACTAATCGTTGGATTTGATAGTGCTAATTTTTCGACTAATTCTCGAATTAAGCGTTCTTCTTTTTTTTCTTTTTCCAAGTGTTTCCGTCGTGCTGGCGTGTTAAAGAAAAGATCCCAAACTTTAATTTCAGTCCCTTTTCCGTAGGATGCAACACGTTGATTGATAAATTTCCCAGCCTCAAGACGCGTGATACTTCCAATTTCTTCTGTTTCAAATCGGGTTGTTATTTCCACTCGTGAAACTGCAGCAACACTTGATAATGCCTCACCGCGAAATCCTAACGAATCAATCGTTTCTAAATCATCAATAACGATGAGTTTACTTGTAGCATGGCGTTTAAAAGCAAGTGAAACTTCTTGGTAGGCAATCCCACACCCATTGTCTCTTACCGTTAAATAATTTTTTCCTCCTGCTTCAATTTCAATTGTAATCCGCGTTGAACCCGCATCAATCGAATTTTCAACCAATTCTTTAATCACAGAAACGGGACGAACAATCACTTCCCCTGCTGCAATTTTATTTATTGTATCTGAATTTAACATTTTTATTTTCATACCTATAGTATAACATGCCACAAAAAAATTTCATCAATAAAAATATTCAAATATTATAANNACTATAGAGAAAGATATAAAGCAGTCCCGACAATTGTTACATCATGATGTGTGCCTCAAAGCGAACAGGCAGTAGCCTGTACGAATTGCCAGCATACAACAGATTAACAATTAGTCGAGACCGGGTTTGTCGACGCTCTGGGCCTTATCAAAAGATAAGGCTTTTTTATTGATTTTTTTTTAATTTATCTGAACATTTGATTTTTGAGTTGGTTTATTAAGTAGTAATTTGCACTCTGGAAGTTCAATGTTTAGTGTTTCTTGCAGTGCTTCTTCAATGTTTGAAATATATTGAATAGTTAACATACTTCGCACTTCTTCTGGAATATCCTCAACATCTTTTTCATTTTCTTTTGGAAGTAGTATTTTTGTAATACCACTTCGATGGGCTGCAATTACTTTTTCTTTTATTCCACCAACAGGAAGAACTTGACCACTAAGTGTAATTTCACCAGTCATTGACAATTTTGAATCCACACATTTTCCTAAAATAAGTGAAGCCAATGCGGTTGTTAAAGCAACACCTGCCGATGGTCCATCTTTTGGTGTTGAACCTGATGGTACATGAATATGTGTATCATATGAAAAGAAATCAAACCCTTTAATAAGTTCTCCTAATCGCGAACGAATAAGACTCATTGCAATGGTTGCACTTTCTTTCATCACGTCTCCTAATTGACCTGTTAATGTTAATTTACCACTACCAGGCATTAAACTTGCTTCAATAAATAAAATTTCTCCACCAACAGCGGTCCATGCCATTCCTGTCACCACACCAGGCTTATTATTTTCACCTGCTTTTTCATGACGCCGTGTTTTATTTCCTAACACGTCACCTAAATTATCTAATGAAACACGATATGGCAATTCCTCAGTTTTTGAAACAATCTTTTCCGATGTAACGCGTGCAATTTTAGCTAATTTTTTTGTTAATCCACGAACCCCAGCTTCAGCCGTATAATTTTCAATAATTGCTTCAATCGCATCATCATCAATTATTAGCATATCCTTTGTTAATCCATGCTCGATTAATACATTCGGTAATAAATGGTCAATTGCAATTCGTTTCTTTTCACCATTGGTATAACTTGACAATTCAATGATTTCTGCTCGATCTAATAATGGTCCTGGAATTGTACTTAAATCATTGGCTGTCGCAATAAAAAATACGTCTGATAAATCATAAGGAACTTCAAGATAATGATCTGAGAAGGTACAATTTTGTTCTGGATCCAATACTTCTAATAATGCCGATCCTGGATGTCCCTGATTGGAAACCCCCATTTTATCAATTTCATCTAAAATAAATACAGGATTTTTTGCTTCAGCAGTATTTATTCCTTTAATAATTCGTCCTGGCATTGCACCCAAATACGTTTTGCGATGGCCTCTTATTTCAGCTTCATCTCGGATGCCACCTAAACTTGCCCGTACATATTTTCGATCGAGTGCCTCAGCAATACTTTTTCCTAGGCTCGTTTTTCCAGTGCCTGGAGGTCCTACTAATAATAATATTGACCCTTGTTTATCTTTTTTTAATTGCATCACTGCCAAATGCTCAATAATTCTTTTTTTAACATCATCAATTCCAAAATGATAATGATCTAATACTTCTCGGGCATGATTAATATCAATATCATGACTTTCGCTAACCCAAGGCAATTCAATTAATAGATCAAGATAATTCATGATAACATTGCTCTCGCCACCATTTGGAGGTGCATTTTCTAGCTTTCGTACTTCTTTTAATCCTATTTTTTTAATATCTGATGGCATATCTGATTCTTTAATTTTTTTTCGATAATTAATATCCTCTTCCAAATCACCTTCCATTTCGCCAAGTTCTGTTTGAATATTCTTTAGTTGCTCACGTAACATTGCTTCGCGATACGTTTTATCTTTTTGGTGAGAATATTTCTTGCTTATTTCAAGTTGCAAATGCACTGAATCTTTTTCTTTTAAAATATAATCAATAAATCGAAGGGAACGTTCCTTAGCTGAATCAATTTCTAACAATGCTTGTTTATTTTTCAATGGAATTCCCATCATTGGAACCGTATAACCCATCATCTCTTCTAATGACATTAAATCATTAATAATACTAATGAAATACTCTGTTCCTTTGAAATTATGACTAAGATCTTTTATTAGTCCTTTAATATACGCAATCATTTCCAATTCTTCATCACTCGTTAAATCATGACTATCTTCTTGAACAGTATATGACGCAGTAATTTGTTTTTCATCAAATGAGAAATCAGAAACTTTCACACGATTGATCGTTGTAATATCAATTATATAACCTTTATCCGACTTTTGAATGCTATCAAAAGTCATTAACACCCCAATTCGATAAAAAGAATCGGCGGTTAATTGAACAAGTCCCTTATAGTCTTTGGTTGATAATCCGATCGCTTGTGTATTATCTTTTGCAATCAGCTCTTTTATATTTTTACCAATTTCCTCATTTACTAGAATTCGATTTGAAATCCCTGGATATATTACGGTTTCCGTAATTGGTATTAATGGTGCATTTTTTATTTCTAATGTATTCATAATTTTCTCCTTTTCCTCGCATAAACTATGCTAAAGGATCTTGTTTAATAAACGTATTAGTTCTTTTAATTCAGCTTCTGTTAATTTATTTCTAATATGCTCAATAAATTGAACATGGGTGTTTTCTTGAGCTCTTGCAATTGATTGACCTTTTGGGGTTAAATAAATGTAATAAACCCGACGATCTTCATCCGATTGTTGCCTATAAACACAATCCATAGAAATAAACTTACTGATTAATTCACTAATTGTTGGTTTTGAATTTTGTGTTTCTTGTGCAAGTTGACTAAATGTAACACGTTGATTTTGGTCAATAATCTTAAGATAATAAACTTGTTTTACTGTAATACCCAGTGCTTGACATTCGCATACTTCATTTTCTTGAAGTTTTGCTTCCATTTCAATTAATTTCTGATACGCTTGAAATAATTCATTTTTATTACACAACATACTTTCCACCTTGCTGACTATTATTAGTTAGTGTTAACCTAACTATTTAGTTTATTCTATCCTTTCTTCATATCCATGTCAAGAAAAGTATTGATTATTAATATTTTATT
>LGVE01015888.1_pt1 | contig 11000 bp, 8 predicted proteins | sample 469871 | NCBI WGS metagenome assembly LGVE01 (sample SAMN03893561, study PRJNA290197) | marine sediment metagenome | material: sediment; isolation source: combined push core samples #3730, #5133, and #5579 collected at Hydrate Ridge | place: Pacific Ocean: Hydrate Ridge | reverse complement strand
GCACATGTTGTCAGACTCCAAATAGAAACCAGGAGTGGCAGTGGTATTAAAATTGGTTGCAAAGAGAGTAAAAGGCGCTGGACCGCCGCCGATAGGGAATGGCTCAGATCCTACTACGCCGGCATGCATCTCATGACAGTGGGCGCAGTTGCCTATGGCGTAGCCTAATGTGCCCATAGCCGGTCGAAATACACCGTTCTGGAAGTCCCCGTGGGCTGAATTCATGTAGTCGCCGGCCCAGACCATCTGACATGCCAGAAAAAAAGGAAGAATTGCGATGACCAGACACTTTTTCATCATTTCTCTCATGTCAGTTTTTTGTAGTGTGACATACCGCACACCCGTTGTATCCATCATTTCCAGGCCACTTTTTGTAATTCCATCTGAGAATGGCGTCATTTGGTGTNNGTAGTGTTTAAATTTGTGTCGGTATCGGATGTTGCAACAGGACTTACAACGCTGTAAGGATTGCCGGTGCCTGTCCCCCCGTTGTAATATTTGTATTCTTCACCGGACCTGGACTTGGCTCCTCCCATGTCAAAATCCGTAGGATGCCGGAGCCATACACCGCTTCCAAAGGCCCCTGATGCGATCTCTCCTGAACCATAGTGGAAGTCACCGTGACATTGCCTGCAGAGGCTACTGATGGTGCCTTCAGCACTATCTGTCTCTATAGTTCTGTCTTTCCCATAGTACTTGTTATGGTGTCCTGCGGCAGTGGGTCGATATTCGTAATCAGGATCTTCCAGGCCCTGGACCCTGTTGAGGAAACGATAGCTTTGAGCCAGGGTCGTGCCATCCTTCCAAAGGGACGTTTCATTGTTGTGGTGGGCCCCGGACATGGCCTTATAGGAGTTGTCAACCGACCTGTCACCGTGGCAGCCATTGACCCCTGCACATGTCAACTGTTCACTCAAGCTCACACCATTCGTACTCCCTGGGGGGGTATTAGCCAGTTGAGCATCCGGCGTAGCCACGTCTGCCACATTGTGGCCCGTCCGCGGTAAATTCATAAAAGCAACCCAGTAAAAATTTCCCCCTGCCAGGGTATCGCCATCAGTGCCCGTTGTCCCATAAACAGGTTCACTATTAGTCATCAATACATAGGGCGTCATGTTGCTGCCTTCATTAATACCGGTATGACAACCAATGCAATCAGAATTCAACAGGCATGGGATAGGCCCTCCTGCGGCCACCACGGATACTCCGGCCTGGCTGTTGTGCATGGTATGGCAGCTTGAGCAGGGACCGGTAACCTTTGCAAACAAAGGAGAGTATACCAAGGATACCCACGCAAGCATCAGTATTCCGATTATTATTCCCCGCACAGCCTTTTTCTCCCTACCTTTTGAATATTTCTACCCGGCCATTGCCTTCCTCAACCACGCAAAGCCGTCCCCATGGATCGAATTTCAGCTCAATTGGATAGTAGAGTCTGCCTCGGGACTGGCCCTGAGTAAGAAACCGGTATTTGAATCGGCCATTCCGGTCAAAAACAGCCACGTCTCCTTCGTGACGATCCAGGACGTAAAAGATTCCGGAAGGTCCTACTTCAAAAGAGTAAGGAAACCCTGATACATTTTCAAAGGCGACACTGGATACCAGTTTTCCGTCCATTGAAAAACAACAGGCTGCCTTTCCACCCATTTCCATAGCCCAGAGGGAACCGTTTCGAATTTTGAAATCCACAAAACCGCTTGTACCGTCCCGGCACAAAAAACGTCCTATTACTTTCAAATCCCGGTCCAGTGCAAGGACCCGCCCGGTGGCCTTGTCAAGGACATAGAAGATATCGTCTTCCCATTCAAGCCGGTCCGGAAATACCTCGCGACCGCCGTCAGAGAGAGTATGTTGTTCTACGGCCTTGTTCTGAAGATCGATCATGGTCAGACTGTTTCGCCCCTTTTCTACCAGCCAGATGCGGTCTTCCCGATCTTTAACCATATCAAATGGGGCCTGGAGCTGACCACTGGCGTTGAACTCCTTTAAAAATTCCCCATCTTTATCAAAAGAGAGAAGACGGTTGTTGCGGGCGTCCACCACGTAATAGCGTTCAAGGGCATTATCGACATACAACGCCGAGGGCATGCACATGGGACGCCCGGAAGGCTGCCCTTTCAGAGACGAAAGCCACTGCCAGGTGCCTGCTGAATACCCTGGCATCGGGCCTTCAAACAGGAGAACAGTCACAGCTAAAATCATCAGTAAATGAGGCTTTTTCATAATTAATCCTCGTTCTGTTACATCTTTATTTATATAGGCGTTCACACAACTACCGAACATTCAAGGGCTATTTCTGTTTCTTCATCTTTTCCCATTCAAGGTTCGATGTTGGACGTTCGATGTTCGATGTTCATTTTTTTCAGTAAACCTCATCAATAAGTTCGGTGACATTGAATACAGAGGTCCTTTTCGCCGCTCAATTTGAGGTTGTCCTTGAAATCCGTTCCCATGGGTTGATGACAACTGACACAGGTCACTATCTGACCTGTNNTCAAGGACTTTCTCGCCAACCGGATGTGTGAATTTTCCCTGGGTCTTATGGCAATGGATGCAACTCTTGTTTCCTCCCCCCTTCAGCATGGCGAGGTGATTTGATCCATGGACATCATGACATTCCTTGCAATCAGACACTTCCTGGTGGATGTAGAGTCTGTCCTGGTATCTGTTAAAGGTGTCTTCGTGGCAACTCCTGCAGATCTGCTTCTGTTTTCCCTTGAGCAGGCTTCCGGAATCGCCGGCATGAGGACTGTGGCAGGCTGTGCAACTGCAACCCTCTTGATCCAGCAGGTGACTGTGAAGGGCCAAAACCTCCCCTCTTATTTCCTCGTGGCAACGCAGGCAGGTTTCCGCACTCATCCTGCCCCGGCCGTGACACTCGGCACAGTTTTTCTTATAGGGTTTATGAAGAACGTCACGCACTAATGCCCGGCGGCTGCTTCCATGCGGGTTGTGACAGGAGAGACAATCATTTGCCTCTTTGGGGAAATCCCGATGGGCCTGCTTCACGGTATCACTCTTATGACAGGAAAGACAAAGTTCGTCCGGTCTTGATTTCAGAAGTTGCGTGTTACCGGACTGATGGGGCCAGTGGCAGGCCAGGCAGTCTCCCCTGGCATAGGGCCTATGTGTATGCTTGAACTTGGAAAGGAGCGTTTTGTGACAGGCAAAGCAACTCTCGGACAGGCGCCCCTTCTGCAATCCTTTTGCCTCTGAGGCATGGACGTCATGACAGGTCAGGCACTGCCCCTGCCGGACAGGCTGATGTACTATACCTTGTGTGAACACTGCGGCCTTGTCCTTGTGACACCCATAACAGAGTGTTGCTCCGGACTTCTGAAGCAATCCCTTGAAACGGGCCACGTGCGGATTATGGCACAAACCGCATTGGTCTTTGGCAACCGGCTGATGTACTATTTTTCCCTGGAAATCAGCCCTTTTGTGGCACTTAAAACAGGGCGTTTCGGCGAAACCGGTCGCAGCATGGATAAAAGACAGGACTATTAATAACAGCGGTAACCTTATGAGCTTTGACATCATTTGGCCCTCCCTGGATGACATGGGCGACAGTTGCCGCGTTCGAAGGGCGAATGGCTGACGGGATAGAGAAGTGAACTGTCCGGGCCGCCGTGAGGGTCGTGGCAGCCAAGGCATGTTTCCTGCCCCGGCTTAATACTCCGATGGGCCTTTAAGAATCCGACCGTATCCTCATTATGGCAACCGGCGCACAGGACGCCCGCACTTGTCTTGAGAATGGCCGGATTTTTTGAGCCGTGAGAGCTGTGGCACTGGGAGCAGTCCTTTTTTGCCGGATCGTGGGCCACGCCGCTCCGCCAGTACTCAGCCTTCTCCGAGTGGCACATAAGACAGAGATCCGGCTGTCCCTTAAGCAGTAAATTTTTATGGGCAGAGCCATGCGCAAGGTGGCAGGCCCCGCAATTCAGCCGGTCTACAGGCTTGTGTTTTACAGGGAGCTTTTTGAGTTTTGACTTTATTCGAGAATGGCATTCCAGACAGATATCGCCGGATTTTTTCTTCATTATGTAGGCGAAGTTACTGGAATGATGGGCATGACACTTCAGGCAGTACCCCCTGGCAAATGGTTGGTGGAAGGAAATGTCAGGGTCAGCTTTGGTCAATCCCTGATGGCAGTTAAGACACAATTCTCCCCTGGTGGTTTTCTTCTTGAGCAAAACCCTGTTTTTACTCCGGTGGGGCTGGTGACAACGGCTGCACTCGCCACTGGCAAATGGACGGTGGAGGCTGTACAGCCCCATTTCATCAAGTGTCTTTTCGTGACAAGACAGACATAGATCTCCTTCTTTACGGATTAGCAGCACCCTCTGTTTGGATTGGTGGGGCTTATGACAGTCCAGACATTCGCCTTTGCCGGCTGGATCGTGGACCACGGGACCGGTGGCGAAATCGCCTCTTTGATGACATTTAAAGCATAATGTCTTTGGATCTGCCTTGAGTAGAAATTTTACACTGGAACGATGGCCGTAATGGCATGACAGACACTCCCCCTTCTTTGCCGGAGAATGAATGCTCTTATCCTTTTCGTCCTGACCCTGCTGGTGGCACTTGAGGCATAATGTCTCAGGAGACGTGACGAGCATGTCCTGAAATGCACTGGCGTGGGCCGCATGGCATTCCGTGCACTCTTTTTGGCCGTAAGGCTTGTGTGTGTGTGCTCCGGCCTTACCGTCCTCTTTGTGACAGGAAACGCAGAGTTTATCCGGCGAATCTTTAAGGACCATCTTATTTGCAGGGTCCACCTGGTGGCAGGCTTCGCATTGGCCCTCCGACATGGGTGGGTGAACAATCTGCTTTAGAAGACCGGAACCATCGGAGCTGTGGGGCGAATGGCACAGCACACACTTGGTCTTTACAGGGTAACCCCTGTGTGCTGTTATAAAGGCCTTTGTACCTGTCTCGTGACAGGAAATACAGGTCTTATCCTTGCCCTTCAGGAGCAGATCAGGGTTGTCAGAGGCATGATTCCTGTGGCATGTCTCACAGCCCTTCTCAACCGGAGAGTGAACATTTGCCCTTAATATGGCCTTACTGTCGTGACAGGCAAAACAGAAGTCCTGTCGTTCCGCCTTGAGGAGACCCTGGAAGGGCCCGTTGTGGACCTCGTGACATTTGTCGCATTGACCCTCTTTAAAGGGTTTGTGGACCGATTTTTTATTTTCGGCTTTAGCGAGTTCCTTATGACACAGAAAGCAGAGACCCGGCTGATCCTCGCAGAGATAAGTCCCCCCGATGAGACCGTGGGGCATATGACAGGCCTCGCAGTTTTCTTCTTTCACAGGGGAATGCACAATCCCGGAAAAGAATTTCTGGCGCATCTCCTCGTGACATTCCAGGCATTTCTTTCGAGGCGGTCTTTTTTTCTGCTGAGGTACACAGGCCGCTATCAGGGCAAGACACAAAAGCCCTATAATAAACTTAGCTCTTTTTCCTGTCATTTTTTGCCCCCATACTCATTCTTGAGCTTTTTCCAGGCCTTCTCATTTATTTCTATATCGGACCTGGCCAGGAGTTGCTCAACATAATTTTTTCGCAGACGTGCAGGCTCTTCTTCATTCAGGCGTTGAATAATCTGTTCCCTTACTTCGTTGAAAGGCATGTGGCTTACAGCAGTTCGGTCCACAAGTTTGACCATGGAGGAATGGCCCTCAACATCAACCGGCGGGCTGACTTCTCCTTTGGCCATTTTCTTTACGACCTCTCTCAAGACCGGGACCAAATGATCGACAGGAATACGCTGGACCGGAATATCGCGGGAGTAATATTTCCGCACAACGCTGGAAAAATCTTCACCTTGCTTGATCTCAGCCCACATTTTGTCAGCCAGATTCTTATCATCTTTCAGGACGATGATACTGACGATTCCCGGTTTGGTAAATTCGTCCAGGTGTTCTTTGTAGTAAGCAACCACCTTATCATCACTCAAATCTATTTCCGGAAGAAAGAGGCGTTTTTCAAGTTCTTTGGTCAGACGGTGCCGGCAGTAAAAATCATATACCCATTTGAAAGGAGGCCTCTCTTCATAGTGACGATCCATGGACTCCCATGTGGTGAGTGTCTGGGAAATCATCATGTCAAGCACCATCTTCTTCAGGTAATCCGCTGCTTCCTTTGTCTGAAAACGGTGGTATCCTCGCAAATTTTGCTCTTTACGCAGTTGATTGAGAAACACCCTCACCGGGACGTTGACACGATTAGTGGTGATGAGAATCTTGTCCATAAGCTCTTCCNNCTCTTCCGGAGTGTTGTTCACATCCAACTCAGCAAACAGGTCCTCATCTACATTGACTTTGTACTTTTTTCGAAGCCGGCGTACCAGATCCGATGACAGCTCGGCCTGGCGCATGTCCCGGACTTTCTTGCGGATTTGAGATTCAAGTGACTGGAAATCGGCCTTTTCCGGTCCCTTTTGTCCCTTAAGGTAGAGTACTACATATCCTTTTCCCATTTGGAGAGGCTGTGTAACCTGTCCCGTATTCAGTCCGGCCAGGGCATCCTGCCAGGCATCATGGCAATTGCGAGGCCTTAACCACTTCTCCTCGTGATTCACAATACCTCTGTCGGTCATGGCCTGTTCTGTTATGTCGTTAATGACCAACCGCCCTGAACTCAATTCCTCATATACCTGTTGAGCCTGTGCTTCCTGGTCAAAGAATAAAATGTTCACATGCCAACGAGGTGAGTACTTTTGCTCGTATTGATCCCAGAGGTCTCTGTCACTGATCTTGATCTTTGAGTCAACTTCCTCATTTTTCAGGATCATCAAGGTCCTGGCCTTGAGGAAGGTATTAACTTTATGCTGATAATCCCGCTCCCTGTACAGCTCCATGCTTCCGGCTTCCTGGGCCAGAAGATGCCATTCAATGAAGGGCTCCGGACTGTCAGGAAACGGGGTGTCTTTTTCCTTCCAATTTTCCCACCAGTGCAGGAAGTCTTCTTTTGTGAATACCTCACCATTAATGGTCACAAGGGCACCCTTGCCCCACGGCCAGGCCTGCAGGTTAGCGGGTCCAAGTAGCTGGATTCCAATAAGCAGTACTAATATTTTGATTAATCGATGCATCCTTTGAAGCCTTCCATAAACCATAGTTCCAGTATCTCCTTTGACACCTGATGTGCCAGACTTGTTACTGTATTCAGCACGCCGAAATGCATCACCTTGCGGTATCGTTCTCCTTCTCTTCGATGATATGTACTCCAGAGCGTTTGATCGGCCCAGGAATCAATGATCTTGAGAGATACGGCCAAGGTGGGGTTTACTATTTTAGCCTTTGGGACTTCGGTCATCTCTACTACCGCACCGGTTATGACTACTCTGACTCCCAGTCGGTCGCCCAGTATTTTCATCTGTTCAATATTGGGCTGTTGACCCGGCCTGATTTTCAAATGGCGATACACTTCCCTGATATCCCCTTCCTGAGCAACTTCAAATTGACCGGTTCGAGCCAATTCGGCAATGAAAATACGGTAAAAAATAGTACCGGCCTGGGGATAATCCGTTTCGTTCACAAAAGGAAATATTGCTATCCGGCAGATCTTTTCCTGAGGAAGGGGGGCGGACTTATGAAGAGTAGGGACCTTCGGGCCGCAGGCCGAAAGACACAAGAGCACAAGACCAATAAGTAAAAGGAGAGAATTAGGTGTTATCTGTCGAAAACACATATTACTTGTGGCGGGCGTTTCAAGCATAAAAATTATTAAAACTCCGCTGTCCATGTGTCCAGGGGTTTATCTTCGCCCTCTACCTGCCTGATTAGAGAATTGATGTCCTTGATTTCCTTGTGCATATGGTTTCCAAGGATATCCCTGGCCGTAACAATGCACTCCACCGCTGTTTCAGGGACCGTGACATCGACTTTGGCAGTCAAAGCCTCTCCTTCTACTGTTTTGATAAGGTCACCATCATCGGTCAGCATTTCCAGATGCCAGAAGGCGATTGGTATTGCACCCTTATGCCGGATGTCCAGGACAAGCTCCTGTTTATGTTTTCTTGCTTCTAAAATCATATCCGGCGGGTTTCGCACAACAGCAACCTTCTCTGACACTGTGGCAATATTTTGGGCATGATCCCACACTTTGAGGGTGATCTGATAACGGCCATCAGCAACGGCCGAGCCATCACCACACTGCCCTTTCCAGATAAAACGGGGAGGGAGCTTATCCTGTTTACCCTGGTGCAGTATTACTTGTCCTTCTTCGTTCTCAATGGAAAAATCCCAGCGTGATATGAGTTCGCGCTCCAACAGGCGGGGGACAATGAAGATCCTGTCCCTAAAGGCCACGGCCCCCTGAAGCCTCACACCCCTGATGCCCAGGGTTAGGACCGGAGGACGATTGTCCACATGATATGTCCCTAGAAAGGCAATTCTCTCTTTGTCTGAAGGCCATTTCAGAATAATGCTTACCGGATAGAGGCCTTCCTTTGCGGGGGCGGGCCAAGATGCCTCGTAAACATTCCCTCCTTTGCGTCGCATGCGGAGGAGGTCTTTGGATTGGATCTTCAAGGAAACCTCAGGATTATGCTCATCCATGATTTGTCGGAGCCGCACTCTGCAGGTAATCTTTTCACCAGGGCTGACGTGCTGACGCCCCAAGTCGACATCGGCGATCTCAAAGACCGCATTCCGGTCCCTGTTGAGGCCGATATTCTCCGGCCAGTTCGCCATCATGTTTTTGACTACAACAGGCATAAGGTCTTTAGTGGATTCCGGCTCGGCAACAGCGAATAGATGACGGACGTCGTTACAGGAAAGTGCCCCGGCATCAGACCAGATAGTCCTGGCATCATCGGTCCGGATCAGATACAGGACCATACCGAAGGCTGCGGTCGGCTTTTCAATGCGCTGGGTAACCGTCCCGAGAAGAATCAGGTCGGCCCCCAATTCCTTGCGGGCTTGGAGAATATAATACGTATTAAGAAAACCCAACCAGCGTATGCGGTTGCGGGCCATGAAGGAGATAACAGCCTTCTGAGATACTAACTCCAGGCCTTGTTCTTCAAGATTTTTTTCCAAATATTCGGTGAGCACAAAATTGACCCCATTTGGCCCTTGGCTTAAGTCCTCCACAGGGAAAACGGCTATCTTCTCAGCCCCTGCCATTGATGACCAAAGTAACCCTACGAATAAAACAATAAAACAGTATTTTGAGCGCATGGTCTTGTCCTTTTCAGGAAGTTGGATTCCTTTTGGGGCGAAGCCTCTAATTTTCAACCGGCTGGTATTGTCTCTAAAATGTCCTTGATAGTTCCTAATTCAACCTGGAAAATATCCCGGGGCGCCAGGCCGAAAAGCCGTCCCCATAGGCTATAACCGCTTCCATGGCCGCTGGCCTGCCAGAGAACGGTTGCAGTGCCGACATCGATCAACCGCAAAGTAATAGAAAGCTCCGGATAAGAGTAATTGCCTCTTCGTACCTCTTGGGCATAATCTACAGAACCCAGCAAAAGAGCTTGAATGTTAAGCCTTTTCCCTAAACGCTTTACCGTAGGCAGGTCCAAAGGAGTTCCGGGCTCGATGGCCTCTTCCCGAAGAATGCTATCCACCAGGCCCTTGTCCACTATATCGAATAGTCCCATTGCAAGTCCCTGCGTAATGGTGAAATCCTGTGCCCTTGCGGCGGCATACTCGTCATCGCTGTGATTTTCAAAGGGCAACACTGCTACCTGCCGCACATAACCAAGCTCTATGTCCTCACGCAAAAACGACTCTGAGCTGGTTTTAATGCCGCAGCCGCTCAACAGATCGACAATCAGCAAAACAAAAACAATAAGGAGAAATTTAGTCATCCCAGGTAAATCCTTATTCCTTTTTTCAGGAATCATTTTATCCGCTCTTGCTGTTATTGTATTACGAAAAGTCACTCTATTACCTCCATTTATAGTGCGGAGAACCGCGCCGTAAGCTGCCCGTTAATACTCCATGGCTCATTGTCCTCTTTGATCCGGTAACTGCCATTGGCATACACGGAGAAAATGCGGTTTATCTCCCAGCTCCAGAAAACACTGTAACTCTCTGTAGTTGTTGTACTGTCTGCATAGGAATAAGTCAGGCTCACCTGGGTTTTGTGCGTGGGGATAAAGTTGAAAACCAGCTTGTAGTTGGTTTGGTCATCATCTTCATCCTCCCAGGTGAAGCTGGAACTGCCACGCAAAGAGAATATATCCGAGGGCCGCCAGATCAAGGTCAATGCGCTGCTCTTGGATGTCGTGTCGGATTCTGCCTCGCTCTTACTGTATTCACTTGTCAAATCCGCTATGAGCTTAGGGCTCAAGCGGGCGGTAATAGTATTTGTTACTCCGTAAGACCGGCTGTTTTCCTCGTCTACATTGTCAGTGGTACTGTAATTGAGATCCAAATCAGTATCTAAGTCCGGGAACAAGATGGCAGTGATATAGAGGTTATAATTATCAGTGGTGGACTGTTTATCACCGCTCTCGTAGTTTTCGCTACGGGTAATACCCATGCTAAGGTCCAGTGTGGACAGCGGGTCGGAAGCAATCCTGAAAGAATAGGAGCGACTTAAAGTGCCGTTGTCATCTTGATCGTCGCTATCATAGTCCTGGCGGTATTCACTGGCGCTCAGGCTGGGTGAAAAATAGCGACTGGGCGTCCATGCAAGAGTTCCTGTCTGGGTTCGCCGATCCTGACGTCGATCCGAGTCACCGTATTCGGATTTTCCAAAGTCTAATGATAGGTTATAATTAAGGTTCAGGTCGGTTGCCAGACGAAACCCTAAACCGATATCCGTGACGTAATCAGTATAATCACTTTCCTCTTTTTCCGATTCGGCACGGCGCATTACCTGGACTTCGCTGAATTCTATGGTATTTACGGGAGTGTGTGTTGTCACCAGCTTTAAGTAATTTACCTCCACCCCGGGGATTTCAATCTCAAAACGCGAAAGAGTGCTATTATAAATAAAGGTGAGGTCAGTGGACTCCTGATCCCAATCAGAACCATTTT
>LGVE01035258.1_pt2 | contig 11062 bp, 11 predicted proteins | sample 469871 | NCBI WGS metagenome assembly LGVE01 (sample SAMN03893561, study PRJNA290197) | marine sediment metagenome | material: sediment; isolation source: combined push core samples #3730, #5133, and #5579 collected at Hydrate Ridge | place: Pacific Ocean: Hydrate Ridge | reverse complement strand
ACGTAATAGACCGGGCGCTTGGGCGCTGGGCTGTGGTGGCTGAAGCCGCCGGAGAAAACCAGCACCAGTACCAGATGCAGGATCAGCGACAGCAGGACCAGTCGACCGATTTTCGGATCGGGGTGAAAGTCAGCGCCCCGGCGTTGAAAGTGGTTTTCAGCCATGGTGATTCTGCAAAGCTATCGTTTAACCGGCGACTCGGGCGGTTGCGAAACCATGCCGAGCTTGTTGATGCCGGCTCCCTTGATGGCGGCCATAACCTGCACCACCTTGCCGTAGGGAACGTCACGGTCAGCTTCCAGAAAAACCTCCTTCTCTTTGCGGGTTTTGAGAATCTGCGTTAGAACCGGCATCAACTTGGCCACACTCTCCACCTCGGTTTTGCCGATGGAGATGGCGCCACTTTGGGTTACCGTAACGATCAACGGTTCTTTGATGGACTCAAGGCCGGGAGAGTCAGCCACCTCTGGCAGGTTGACCTCGACCCCCTGCTCAAGCATCGGTGCGGTGACCATGAAGATAATCAGCAGCACCAGCATCACATCGACAAAGGGCGTGACGTTGATTTGAGACAGGGTGCTGCGGCTGCCGCCGTTACGTTGGCCGACTTCCATCTATCCCCTCCGCGCCATGCGTTCGACGATGTTGAGGAATTCCTGGCTGAAATTGTCCATCTCGCCGGTCAGCAGGTTGACTTTGTTGACGAAGTGGTTGTAGCCAACCACCGCCGGAATCGCAGCCACCAGGCCGATGGCGGTGGCGATCAGGGCCTCGGAGATGCCGGGAGCGACTACCGCCAGCGAAGCGCTGCCGGTCTGGCCAATGCTCTGAAAGGAGTCCATGATACCCCAGACGGTACCGAACAGGCCTATGAAAGGGGCGGTGGATCCGGTAGTGGCCAGAAAGGTCAGAAACTTTTCCAGGCGCTGTCGCTCCAGGGTAGTGGCTCGGCGCAGGGCGCGGCCCACGTTTTCGCTCTGGCCCAGGTCGGTGGTAAAGAGGCCTTCTTCGTCGACATTACGGTCGCTCTGGTTGCGCAGCAGTTCCTGGTAGCCCTCGCGAAACAATACGGTCAGGGGTGAATACTGGTAGTTTTTTAACCCCTGACTGATAGTGTCGAAGCGCTTCTTGGCCCAGAAAAAATTTTGAAAACGGGAAGAATCGCGGGTGGCGCGATGGATAACCCGAAATTTAAAGAAAATAATGGCCCAGGAGACCACGGAAAAGTAGGCCAGAACCAGTATGACCAGCTTAACCACCGGTCCGGCATTGAGAATCAGATCCAAGGGGTTGCCTCCTTTAAGGGATGGGGTAGAACCGGGAACAATTATCTGCCATTCGCTCGGGGCAAGTCAACTGCCTTGCTGTTCGGGAGCGACTGACTGGATGCCGCTGGAAAGGGCAGAGCAGGACGCAAGAATCCGGCGGGCCAATTGAGCGGTTGGCGATGCGGGACTGCGCTGGCAAAGGCGCTGCAGGCTGGCCAGGTCGTCTAGGTCTTCCCATCCGTCCAGCTCGCGGCAGCTAAGGCCAAGCTCCTCGCCTTGCTGTCGGGTGGCCGGCCAGAGGTCGGCGCTGCTCCAGGGCATGTCGCAAAACAGTTCTGGGCTATGGACGCTTTGACCGATGAGCACATAGCCGCCGTCCCGGGCCGGTGCTACGGTTAAATCGTGATTGTTCAGGGCGGTGAAGGCATCGGCAACCAGCGGCATGGGCAGATCCGGGCTGTCAGATCCGATCAGAGCTACCGCACTACACCCTTCGGCAAAGAGCTGGGCGAATGCTCGGTCGAGGCGGCGGCCAAGGTCGCCATCGCTTTGCGGGATCAGGCGCAGGTCGGGAAAGGTCTCTGCAAAAAAGATTCCATCGCCATCAAAAAAGAGTACCCGTTCCGCTGGCGCATCGGCCATCGCGAGGACTGTCTCCTGCAGGCAGGTGCGGTAGAGTTCCGCAGCCTGTTGCGGGCTCAGGGGTGGGCAGAGTCGGGTCTTTACCCGGCCGGCAATGGGTTGCTTGGCAAAAATGCCCAGAACCTGATCTGCCATTGGTCGTTCAGCTTTCGCCAGAGGTATTGTGGGGGCCGGAAAAGGCCGAGGGATGTTCCACCAGGGCGTAGGCCGAGTGGTTATGGATCGACTCGAAGTTTTCGCATTCGACCCGGAACCACTGAATGCCCTCCACGCCTTTTAGTTTTTCAGTCACCGCCCGCACGATGTCCTCGACGAACATGGGGTTGTCATAAGCCTGCTCGGTAACCGCCTTTTCGTCTTCCCGCTTGAGCAAGGAATAGACCGGGGCACTGCCGCAGTCCTCCACCCAGCTGATCAGATCCTCGATCCAGACGAATTTGTCCGAGCGGATCTCGACCCGCACCGCGCTGCGCTGGTTATGGGCACCTCTTTGGCTGATCTCTTTCGAGCAGGGACAGAGGGAGGTCATCGGCACTTCCACGCCGAGTACAAAGTCTTTGTGGTCGTCCAGGGTGCCGCTCAGCCGGCATTGGTATTCCATCAGACTTCGGGCTTTTGAGACCGGAGCTTCCTTTTCAATGAAATAGGGAAATTCCATCTCCAGGTGGGCGCAGGTCGCTTCAAGGCGGTCTTTCATCTCCTGCAGGATGCTGCCCATGTTGCGCATGGTAATTTCACCGCGATACTGATTGAGGATCTCGATGAAGCGGCTCATGTGGGTGCCCTTGAAGTGGTGGGGCAGGTCCACATACATGTTGATGCGGGCCACGGTGTGTTGTTGGTCCTTGTTTTTATCCATCACCACGATGGGATAACGGATGTCCTTGACGCCCACCTTGTCGATGGGAATATTGCGGGTGTCCCGCTCCATCTGTATGTCGCGCATGGTGCTCATGATCTATGGCTCTTTCTGAAGATAGGGTACGGGATCCTCGACGCCGGCTTCGCGAAAGCCTTTGAGTCGTAGGCGGCAGGAATCGCAGGCGCCGCAGGCCTGGCCGTCGGAAGTCGGATCGTAGCAGGAATGAGTCAGGGCATAGTCGACACCCAGATCCAGGCCCCGGCGGATAATCTCGGCCTTGGTCAGATCGATCAGCGGGGTGTGAATGCGATAACGCCCCTCGCCTTCGACGCCGGCCTTGGTGGCCAAGTTTGCCATGGTCTCGTAGGCGGCGATATATTCCGGCCGACAGTCGGGATAGCCCGAATAGTCAAGGGCGTTGACGCCGATAAAGATGTCAAAGGCGCCGAGCACCTCGGCCCAGGCCAGGGCAAAGGAGAGAAAGATGGTATTGCGGGCCGGCACATAGGTAATCGGAATGCCCTCGTCGACGGAATTTTTGGGTACCGCCAGATCGGAGGTCAGGGCGCTGCCGCCGATGCGACGCAGGTCGATATTCACCAGCTGGTGCTCAACGGCGCCGAGTTGGGGGGCGTATAGAGCCGCTTTGGTCAGTTCAACGGTATGTCGTTGGCCGTAGTCGAAGCTCATGGTGTATGGAGCAAAGCCTTCGGCCCGGGCAATGGCCAGGCAGGTGGTTGAGTCGAGGCCGCCGCTGTAGAGGATAATTGCCTTTTTGCTCATAGTTGTAGCCTTTCACGGTCGATTGAAGCTGGAGCATATGCCAGCAGGGGGGGCGGGGTCAAGATGTCCTCAGTCGGTCGGATCATCAGGGCCGCTGTCGAGTCGATGGGCTTTCATCAGATTGGTGGTGCCGTGGGCTGCTAAGGGGCTGCCCATGGTGATGATCACCAGATCTCCTCGAGTCAGTACGCCCGCTTCAAGGACCGTCTTTTCCAGTGAACGGATCTGGGCCTCGGTGTCCCCCTGAAAATCGACTTGCAGGGAGCGGACGCCGGCATAAAGGGTCAGCCTGCGGCGCACGCTGCGCGAAGGGGTGATGGCGTAAACGGGGTTGGCCGGGCGGTAGCGGGCCACTCGGGCGGCGGTGGCGCCGGTCTGGGTGAAAGCCAGAATCGCTGAGGCCTCGATACTGGCCGCAGTACGGCAGGCCGCCTCGCCAATGGCATCGGACAGGCTGCGTGAGCCGCTGTCGGCAGGATAGAAATTGAAGATCGAGCTGTGCAGTGTAGGATCGTTTTCAACTCGTTGCGCCATGCGGTCCATAAAAGCGACGGCTTCCGCAGGATATTGCCCCACAGCCGTCTCCGCTGAAAGCATAATCGCGTCGCTGCCGTCGATAATAGCGTTGGCCACATCGGAGGCTTCGGCCCGGGTCGGTCGTGGCTGGCGNNGGTCGTGGCTGGCTGACCATGCTCTCGAGCATCTGGGTGGCGGTAATCACCGGTTTGCCCGCTTCGCGGCACTGGCGGATAATCTGTTTCTGTATCAGCGGTACCTGCTCCGGGCCGATTTCAACTCCCAGATCGCCCCGGGCCACCATGATGGCGTCTGACACTTCAAGGATCGCCGTAAAATCGGCGACGGCCTGGGGCTTTTCGATCTTGGCGATAATCGGCAGGTCGGCTTGCAGGTCGGCGAGATGCTTCTTGAGGGCCTGTACATCGGCTGCCGTGCGAACAAAGGACAGGGCCAGGTAGTCGAGGTCTGCGGTAATGGCGAAGTCGATGTCCCTTCGGTCCTGCTCGGTAAAGGCCGGTAGCGACAGTCGGGTTTCGGGCAGATTGACGCCCTTGCGACTCTTCAGCAAGCCGCCGCTGCGCACCCGGCAGCGAACATCGCCGGCGGTGATGGCGACGACCTCCAGTTCAATCAGGCCGTCATCAAGGAGAATGCGCTGGCCCACCTGAACCTCGCTGGCCAGTGGGGCAAAACGCACCGGAATGCGTTGTCGATTGCCTGTCATCTCGTCCGTCGAAAGAAGCAGTTCCTGGCCTTCTGATAGCGCTACCGCATCGTTCTCCAGGTCTCCGACACGTATTTTCGGTCCCTGCAGGTCGCCGATAATGGCCACTGCCCGTTGACGTTTTTGTGAAAGACGCCGAATGCGCTCAACAACTCTGGTCTTGCTGGCATGGTCGCCGTGAGAAAAGTTGAGGCGAAAAATGTCGGCGCCGACCTCCATCAGCCTCTGCAGTTGTGCTTCCGATTCGCAGGCGGGACCGACGGTGGCGACGATCTTGGTGTGGCGGACAATAGGCATTGAAATATCCTGTGAAAAGAGTCCGGTGCGTTATTGAAAGCAAAAAGGACCCTGCCGGCGAGGGAGGGTCCTTTTTATGAATGTATGCTGCGCTTACTCTAATGGTGGTAGCGTCCCACGCGCTCTGTGTGTGCTTTGCTCGGGCCGCGGTGGCAGCGAAAGCAGGGCTCTTCGGAGATTTTTTGCTGCTGCATGGGCGAATCTTGCTCTGGCAGGATAGACTCTTCTGTCTGCCAGGAATACCTGCCGCTTTCATCGCTTAAAGTTGCCGGGGTGTAGGCAACTGTCCAGTTGGCGTTAATCGGTACCGTATGGCACTGATCGCAGCCCCCCGGAGGCGGAATGGCTTTCCAGGCGGTGAACATGGCGCATCCACAGAGGGCGATTGCCGCGAATACGGCAAAACCGAATTTTTTCATACTGAACAAAACCTCCAAAGTAGATGTTGTATCTGCTTGAAACTATAGCATAGCCAGCGGGTCAGGCAAATGCCAAAGTCGCGGTAAGAACATTGCGGCCGACGGTGAAATGCTGGCAAAATCAGCTGCCGGGAAAAGGTGGTCGAATTAGTGTCCAGGCTGTTTTGTTGGCTGACTTGTCTCGCGGCTAAAGGAGGGGCGTCTGCCCTGCAGCGGATATTTATAAACCAGACAATGAAACAATGTCTTATCTTCCCCTGTGCCCTGTCTTGGGCGCTGTGAAAGATTGCCTGGAGCGGGAAGAGGTTGCTTGTTTTGCTCTAAAGGCTTAGGCTGGGGTTCCCGTCGGCGAAGTCTTGGGCGGTCAAAAATGAATTGAAAAACTTAAATATAATGAGGTGTTTAAGGGGAAGACCTGTTGCGAGAGAGGGGTGTCTTTGCAACACCAAAATATTTGAGCGTTGCTTAATGTTCCGAAATGGGGCACATTGATACAAAACAGTCTGGTTGCAATTTAGCGAAAATGTGGTTTTATTTCCTCTGTAAGAACGGGTGCCATTAAATAAACAGCTTGCATTTTTCGGGTTGTTGTGGCATCGATATTGCGAACAGATTAAAACAATGGTTTATTTTCGAACGGTCGGAGCCGAAAAGTTATTTGCCAGTGGAAAAGCGTAGTGTCCAGATTGATCCCGGTAGGGAATTTTATTTGGTTGCTGCGTCACGTGGGGTGCAATCTGGCACTATGGCTTGAGGTATCTCCCGATCGAAATGTGTGAAGCAGGCCAGCAGTATTAAGAGGCAGAGACATCCAGTTGTTGGGGTGCAGGCGCAGTCCTTACCGGGTACGGGATAGATGGCCTGCCAGTTCGTTGTCAGAGAGCAAACCCCTTGCTATGTTTTTTTGCAGTGGTCGCTGTTGCGATTGGACGGATGTGTTGCTGCCTTTGGCCGGTATCGATTGTTCAGAGCCGTTGCTGTTGTTTTTTTAGTCCTATTGGTCGGTTACCGTTTGGGAGAGCGGTCGGTCTGGGGGGGGCGGACGATGGCATGAAGCGGTCGAGGGTTGGTATCGGGCAGGGTCTGCCGTTGTAGTGGACTAGGAGCGCTGTATTCATTCAACAACTGTATGGGAGGAAAGTAAATGACACCTGCAATTCTGGTTATGATCAGTATGATGTGGATTCCTTTGGGACTGCTTTTTCTCGGCAAGGGCGAAGCCAAGAGCTGTGGTTTCATGACCTCACTTGTCGGCATAATGACGCTGATCGCGGCGTTCTACCAAAGCGCCAACGCTGACCTGTTTACCGGTGCTGCTCTGTTTGTATTCGGCATTCTCTACCTTTCGGTCGGTTATGCCCTGTTGACTGGCGTCGAAGATATGCGGTCAATAGCCAACGCGGCTCTGGTCGTGGGTTTAGTGTGCGCCATCTCGTCCTACATGCTTTTCACCGGCACGGCGAATGTCGCCCCAGTTAACTACTTAGGCTTTATGTTTGCAGCGTTTACGGTTCTTTGCGTAGCGGTGTTCGGGAATGGTTATGGTAAGATTTCGGCTCCTGTCGTGGCTTGGTTGCTGATCGTTGAGGCCTTGGTCTGTCTGATCCTGCCGGCCTACACCCTGATGGGCTCAGGAACCCTGCCTTTCTAAAGAAGTCTCGTCTGCCGGCGATGTTTGCCGGATGATGAACAACAATGAACAACAAAAAGCCCCGCTTCGGATGAAGCGGGGCTTTTTGTTGTCATTTTTAGCCAGCCGACAGGCTTAGGTTCTCCCTCGTTCTTAGAGCCGAATGATCCCTGCGGCCCAGGTGAAGCCGGCGCCGAAAGCGACCACCCCGACCAGGGCCCCGGTCTCAACGACACCGTTGCGGCGGGCTTCGTCCAAGGCGATGGGAATCGAAGCGGCGGAGGTGTTGCCGAAGCGGTCGACATTGACATAGGTCTGTTCGGCGCTGATTTTGAGCCGCTTGGCCAAGGCTTCAATGATGCGCAGGTTGGCCTGGTGAGAGATCACCAGATCTAGCTGGTCGCTGGTCATGTCGGCTTGTTTGAGGGCTTTTTTCATGGCTTTGCTCATGGCAACTACCGCATGGCGAAAAACCTCTTTGCCTTCCATGCGCAGGGTATGAATCTTTTCCGGAACGTTTTCCAAAGTCGGCATGTTGATGCAGCCGCAACCGGCATTGTACAAGAGGTTGCTGTAACTTCCGTCGCTGCCGATATGGGTCGAAATAATACCCCGCTCATCCTGGCTCGGTCCGAGCACTACGGCTCCGGCTCCGTCCCCGAATAGTACGCAGGTATTACGGTCCTCCCAGTCAACCATTGAGGTCAGGATTTCAGCGCCGATCACCAGAGCGTGGCGATAGGTCTGGCTGCGCAACATGCCGTCAGCGATCTGCAAACCATAGATGAAGCCGGAGCAGGCTGCTGAGATGTCAAAAGCGGCAGCATTTTTGGCTCCGAGCAGTTCTTGAATAAAACAAGCGGTGGCCGGAAACTTCATGTCGCCGGTAACAGTGGCGAGAATGATGAGGTCGATATCTTTCGTCTCAAGGCCCGCGTCTTCGATAGCTTTGCGGGCTGCTTCAGCGGCCAGTTCGGAAAGGGGAGCACCCTTTTCGGCTATATGCCGCTCACGAATTCCGGAGCGCTCAACAATCCACTGGTCGTTAGTGTCGACAATTTTTTCCAGATCGGCGTTTGTAAGAATTTTATCCGGCACGGCACGGCCGCTACCGAGAATCATGGTCTGAGGTATGTTAGTCATCTTGCTCTCCTGACAAAGACGTTAAAAAGCACTGCCAAAGTAGCACGTTTACCTCTTCCCCTCAAGGGGGCGGCAGATTTTTTAAACCTGCACGGTCGCTTGTTTGACATGACCAAACCCAGCCTCGGTTAAGCCCTTTGCGAAAGCTTCAAACGTTGGGGGCTTTTCGGCCGCTGGTAACGCTGGCCAGCAAGGTGCTGTCGATGGAGCGCAGGTGCAGATCCTGCTGTGGGAAAGGGATTTCTACGGTGGCCAGACGGAATTGCTCGTCGATGGTCAGCAGTAAGTCGCTTTTTACCGCCAGACGCATATTGATATCGGCTACCCATACGCGCAGTTCAAAATCGAGGGAGCTGTTGCCAAAAGCGGTGAAGATAATTGAAGGCGCCGGAGTGTCGAGAACTTTGGGGTGCCGATCGGCGCATTCCTTGAGAATGGTCAGTACCAGGGGCACGTCGCTGCCGTAAGCCACACCAACAGGAACAACCACCCGACTCTGTTCGCTGGACAGAGTCCAGTTGATGACCTTCTGCGAAATCAGATCCGAGTTGGGTACGATGATTTCTGACAGATCAAAGGTTTCGATGGTGGTAGAGCGTAATCCAATTTTTCGAACGAGGGCCCATTCGCCGTCGATCATAACCATATCGCCGACCTTGATGGGTCGCTCGAAAAGCAGAATTAGGCCGCTGACAAAGTTATTAACGATATTCTGCAGACCGAAACCGATACCGATGCCAAAGGCGCCAGCCAAAACCACAAAGTTCTGCGGGGTCACCCCCAGCAGGCTCAAGGCAAAAATCAGACCGATAAGTACCACGCTATAATGCAGCAGTTTTTTGATCGAATCACGAATGCCCCGGTCGATGGCGCTGCGTGGGAAAAATTCGCTGTCGAGCAAGGCTCGCAATAGCCAGGAAAACTGTATTGTCGCATAGAAGGCTACCGCGGCAAGCAGCACCATGTAGGCCGTCACGCGCGTTTCTCCGAGGGTGATTCCTGTCTGCATGAAGGTCGTCCAGGCCTCTCCGGTTGATTCGAAGACTCCCCAGCTCCAGATCACCAGCAGATAGAGGGTGGCGTAGCCCATAAAAGTGAGGCGCAAAATCTTTTTAAGCTGGGCGAGTAGTTCATCGCCGAAACGGCTGAAAAAGGATTGGCGGCGAAAAAACGGCTGACCGAATAGATAGTCGAGACCGCCGCGGCCCAGGCGGATGCCCATCGTGGCGAACAGACCGAGAAAGACGGTTTTATTGGAGGATTCGAAAAGCCGTGAAGAGAGGTTATTAAAGCCGCCGAACTGGGCCAAAAAGGCCAGGGACAGGATGATTGCCCCGAGGCGCAAGGCCAGGACAAATCCGTCCGATTTGCCGAGGCTTCGTCGGAAGCGCGCAGCCAGTATCAGCAGAAAGGGAATTCCGCCTACGCAGAGCAGGGTCAGGTAGAGTCGGTACAGCGGCACCGGCAGGGCAATGATCTGCAAGGCGGTAGAAATGACCAGTAAGGCGGCCATCAGGTAAACCATCAGGATTTTGCAGCGGCTTTTCAGCAACCCGGAAACCAGAATGGCGGAAGAAAAGGCCGCCAGGCCTACAAGCAGTAACCGGAGTTGGCCGGGGGGGGCGCCATATAAGGGGCTGAGCACTGCGACAGCGACAAACACCCCGGTCGCCAGCGGGTGCAGGACGATGAACCGCCATTCTTCCGATACCCGTACCTTACCCCGTTTAAAAATAATAAACCAAGCCAGGCCGGCCGCGAGCAATAACTGCAGGGCCGCGACATGTCCTTTCTGCCTGAGAAAGTCCTGGCCGAGGGGAACGACCTGGCGCAGGTTTTTTTGCGCCTCAATCAGCAGGTCTCGGTTGAACTGGCGGTAAAAGTCTGGACTAGTAAAGGACTTTTCGGTTTTTTCAAAGGTTTCGCCGCGCATAACCTGGAGCATTTCATCGATTTTGGTCCACGAGAGCTGGTTATGCTCCTGTAATTGAATGACTGAATTTTGCAGCGAAACCAATGGCTTGCCGGATTCCGCAATCTGTTCGAGGATGCTGGCAATAGTGTTGGCGGCTTTGGCAAAAGCCTCTTTCTGATCCTCGAGCAGGCCGGGGGGGGCTGTCTGGCTCCACTGTGCCCAGAAGACCTGCTGCTCCTGCCAGCTCTGGCGCAGGCCATCCAGTTCAACCAGCCGGGCGGAAACAGCGTCCAGCAGTTCTGCAAGATCCTTCTTTTGTTCCGCCACATGTTCGTGGCCTGCGAGCAGCCGGTCGAAGCTCCAGCCGTCGGTTTCGAACTGAGTGATGCCCTGGGAAAGCTTCTCTTGTACCAGGCTGGCCAGGGCCAGGGGCTTGGCAAAGGATTCCGTTTCAGTCAGCGCGCCGAATTGATTTTGCACGGCGGCGGCTTTTTGATTCAACAGCGCCAGCCGCGGAATGATTTCGATGACTCCAGGCAGGGGCAGCGGCTCCTTGGGCTCCACCGTTTCGGCGGAAAACACCAGCGTAGGCAGCAAGATCAGCAGAAGCAGAAAGCCGTATGTGCCGGTCAGAATTTTCATAAACCATCTCCAGACGAAGAAAGAATACAACGGTCAGTTTGCTATCCGATTTTCGCGAGCCATTTGGGCAGGTGTCCCTGCGTATAGTTTAATGGCAAGCTTCCTGTCTGCCAGGAAAAATCGCATCGGTCGAGACTGTAACCGCTTGTTCTGGTTTAAGTTGGAATCCTATCAACTGCCGTAGACTTGCATTTTGTGCCGGCCTGTTAGAATTAAGA
>LGVE01184091.1_pt3 | contig 11080 bp, 9 predicted proteins | sample 469871 | NCBI WGS metagenome assembly LGVE01 (sample SAMN03893561, study PRJNA290197) | marine sediment metagenome | material: sediment; isolation source: combined push core samples #3730, #5133, and #5579 collected at Hydrate Ridge | place: Pacific Ocean: Hydrate Ridge | reverse complement strand
TGGAAAAAAATTAGCGTTTTCATTTCTGAGATATCTTTTTGAGAGAATTGAGAAATTGGTTTCATTGCTTTAGCAAAGCTTTCAAGGGCTTTTTCGAGTTTTTCTGAATCGCCTTTATCATAGCGCACAATTTCATTAATAATGGTGAGAGTGGAATGATAAAGTTTATTATTATAGGTATGATTGGCTAAAATTTGTTTTAATAAAGGAAGGGTTTCGTTTTTTAGAAGTGTTTGCACGGCGTTTTGGTTGTTTTGATTTAATCTCTCATTGATTTTTGTTAATTGTAATTCCAAAGCTTTTTTTTCATTCGGTTGTAAATAGGTAAGCATGCGATTGATTTCAGAGAGAATGGCATTTAAAGTTTGGGAACGATTTACGTAAGCATCAAAATGTCGAAGTAGTGAGACAATCGCATTTTTTAAATCGGGTAAATCGGGTAATTTTGTAAGCATACGTAAACTGTCAAAAAAGGCACCCTTAAAAATAGTTTCGGTTTTATCGCGCGTTAATAGTTCACTGAGTAGATCCTGAGACCCAATAAAGAATTGATCAAGGATTGTTTTAGTAATTCCTTTTGAATTTGTTTCAAAAAGTTCAGCAGTTAGGACGAGTTTTCTAAGAATATTTGTTTCAGCGGTCGTTGAATTTTTTAAGGGTTTAAAAATTTCTTTATTTAAATTTTGAAATAAAATTTCTTTGAAATTTGCGTCATTTAGAAGGTTTGATTTTTCAAATTTTTCAGATGAAAGCGTTGCTTTATCAATATTAAATTGAGAATCAAGGGGATTTTCTTTTTGAGTGTTATCAATTTTTTTTATCGGTGAAACAGTGGATGTTATCTTTATCGGATCGACCAATGTTAAGAACTCCTTTCATAGACAGGTTATTTGTAGTGTAAGATATATAATAGATTATACTTGATTGTCATGGTATAATCAATTATTAATGTGCAATCCCAATAATAAAAAAATTCAAAATAACTAAATATTTCTTTGGGATTGTCGATATATAAAGTAACAGATTACTCTGACTATAGACAAAGATATAAAGTAGTCCCGATAATGGTTAAATCATGGTTTGTGTTTACGGCAATAGTAACTAGCGGTAGCCTGTCCGAATTGCTAACCGAACAGATTAACAATTAGTCGGGACGGGGTTTGTTGACGCTCTGAGTAACAGGTTACTAATTATTTATAAGGATTTAATGTATAATNNATAAAACAAAATTTATAATGAAATAAAGGATGGTTAATATGAGTAATTATGATTCTGGAAACGATTCAATTATGGAAATGTATCTTTTTGAATCCGAGACACTTCTCGATCAATTAGATGAGATTTTATTACAATCAGAAGAACAGGGAAATCTTTTAGAAGAAGATGTTAATGAGATTTTTCGGATTATGCATACAATAAAAGGATCATCAGCAATGATGGAATTTGAAATAATAACCCATATTTCACATATACTAGAAGATTTATTTTTCGTGATTCGAGACGAAGGGATTGAAGACGAATACTTTGAAGATTTAATGAATTTGGTATTAAAAGTATCGGATTTTTTAAAGATTGAAGTTGAGAAAATTAAAAATGGCGAAGAATTAACGCTAGAAAATAAAGAATTAGAGCAGGAAGTTGCTTTGTTATTAAGTTGTTTAAACGGGACAAATGACGAACTGAAAAAAGTTGATGAAACTGTCGAAGAAATCGCAGTAGAAGAGGAGATTGGATCAGAAGAAGACATTCAGTTAGAAGATGAAATTAAATTAGAAGAAGAAGTTGAATTAGATATAAAAGATAATAATGGTGGGAAAAACCGCTATTATCTGCATGCTCGCTTTGCTCAAGATAGTCAAATGGAAAATATACGAGCCTTTATGTTAGTTAATAAATTGGCATCAATTGGAGAAATCATTGAGTCGATTCCAAAGGAACTCAATAATAATCCAGAAGCAGCTGAAATAATACGTAAAGAGGGTTTTGCTTGTGCATTAGAATCATCCTGTAGTGAAGAAGAAGTAATGAGTGTAGGAAAAAGTATATTGTCGGTCGATAAAATTTGTTTTATTGATGCAATGCCAGAAGAAAAAATAAAAGTGCCAAATAAAAAAGTGGATCAGACGATTAAAGTCNNGTTGATTTAAATAAATTGGATATTCTTATGAATCTCATTGGTGAAATTGTGATTACCGAATCAATGGTGGTTGGGAGTGTTTCCTTAGAAGGTAAAGAACAAGAGAGTTTTACAAAAGCATCCGTTCAATTGCGTAAATTAACGGATGAATTACAAGATATTGTGATGTCCATTCGAATGGTTCCTGTCGCTGGAACATTTAAAAAAATGCACCGAGTTGTTCGTGATATGACGAAAAAGCTTGGTAAAAACGTTGAATTAATTACGATGGGTGAAACAACGGAAGTTGATAAAACCATTATTGATGGGATTGCAGATCCGCTAATGCATTTGGTAAGAAATGCGGTTGATCACGGTTTAGAAACACCAGAAGAAAGATCTGAATTGGGTAAAGAACCCGTTGGAAAGGTGATATTATCAGCCCAAAATATTGGTGGTGACATTGTTATTTCAGTTAGTGATGATGGTAAAGGATTAGATACCAAAGCGTTATTAGAAAAAGCAAAAGAGAGAAAAATATTGACCAAACCCGAAGAAGAATATTCGAAAAAAGAGATACTGAATTTATTAATGGTAGCTGGTTTTTCAACGAATGAAACAGTTACTGAATATTCAGGACGTGGTGTGGGAATGGATGTTGTTAAAAAAAGCATTGAAAAAATAGGGGGCTCGATTTCAATTGAAAGTGAATTAGGATCAGGCACAAATATTTTTCTTAAAATTCCATTGACCTTATCAATTATTTCGGGAATGCAAATTCGAGTAGGTGAAAATATTTGTGAAATTCCAATTAGTAATATTCGAGAATCATTTAAAATAAAAGCGGATCAACTAATTGTAGATCCTGATGATAATGAAATGGTAATGATTCGTGGGGTATGTTATCCATTAGTACGCCTTCAAGAAATATTCAAAGCGGAAAATTATATTACAGATATTGAAGAAGGGGTATTAATGCTTGTTGATTCTGGAGATAATTTATCATGTTTCTTTATGGATGAATTAATTATGAAACATCAAATTGTTGTTAAACCAATTCCACAATATTTAAATAAGCATGCTGTGAACAAATCGGGAATTGCAGGGTGTACTATTTTAGGGAATGGAAGTATCAGTTTAATTATTGATGTTGCCAGTATTTTGGATAATTATTAAGTTGGGAGCTAAGGGATAGATCGTGAAAGTAGATGACAATGAATTCAAAGCTATTACTTCTTATATTCAGACAAATTATGGTGTAGATTTAAGACAGAAAAGACATTTAATTGAAGGTCGATTAAGCAATCATATTACAAAATTAGGGTTTTCAAATTATATGGATTATTTTGAATATGCGAAATCAGATAAAAAGAATAATGAAATGGTGGTATTAATTAATAAGTTAACGACAAATCACACTTATTTTTTTAGAGAACGTGATCATTTTGATTTTTATAAAAATGAAGTATTGCCATGGATTGATCGTACCTTGAAAGCACGTGATTTAAGAGTATGGAGTGCCGGATGTTCGTCGGGTCAAGAGCCTTATACATTAGCGATGATTACGCAAAATTATCTTAAGAATAGAAGAGAAAAATGGGAAAGCACAATTTTAGCTTCAGATATTTCGGACAAGGCACTTATTAAAGCGCGATCAGGAATATATTCAGAAGAAGAATTAGTAAAAGTGCCGGAAGAATGGCGACGAAAATATTTTGTTCTCCGTTCGGAAGATCAGTTTTCAGTATCCGAAGAATTGCGAAAAGGTGTAGCTTATCGCAATTTTAATTTATTAAATAAGTTTCAATTCAAAAAACCTTTTCACAGTATTTTTTGTCAAAATGTTATGATTTATTTTGATGTGCCGACAAAAAATAAGGTCATAAAAAAATTCTATGATGCTTTATTACCAGGGGGATATTTTTTTATAGGACAAAGCGAATCATTATCAGCATGTGAACATGATTTTAAATATATCCAACCTGCAGTATATCAAAAAGAAGTAAAATAATAGCGAATATCTGGAAGGTAGAACACGATAAAAAAATAAAGCTTAAGTCTTTTAATTACATTTTGATTNNGATTAAGTCTTTTAATTACATTTCGATTAATAGATTTGAGCCAATAACTTTAGGAGGGCGAAATGTCAATATCAACAAGTAGTACAACAAGTTCATTAACATCATTATCAACAAAAACAGGAATTGGTGGGTTAGTATCAGGAATGGATACCGATCAATTAGTGGAGAGCTTGACACTTGCAAATCGAACAAAAATAACGAAACAAGAACAAGACATTCAACGGTTAGAATGGGCTCAAACAAGTTATCGAGATGTGACAAAAGACCTAAAAGAATTTCAAACAAAATATTTTGATGTATTATCCGATACAAATATAAGAAGTAGTTCTTTTTTTAATACAACGCAGGCAACAAGTTCAGCATCAAATATTTCAATTTTATCATCAGAGAATGCAAGTGAAGGAATGATAAAAATAAATGCTATTCGTCAACTAGCAACCCAAGAGACGCTGACAGGAATCCAAACAGCATCAAGTCCTCTTACAGGGGTAATGACAAGTGCAATAACGGGAATTATGACAGAGGCTGATGTTTCAACACTGTTATCAAATATTTCAGGAAAATCAATGGTTATGACACTCGATGGTACGACGAAATTGATTTCATTTGATGATGAATTTATAGCAAAAGCAAATGAAAATTTAAGTAGCGCGGGTTTGCAAGTTGCGTTTCAAGAAGTGGTAGATGAAGCTTATGGGGTGAAAAATCCAGAAGATCGGGTTGTAAATGTGTCTATTACGGATGATGTATTAAATTTTTCAGCGACTGGTTCAACTATAACACTAACAGCACTAAATGAGGATACCCAAACATTAGATTATTTAGGATTAACAAATGAACAATCAAATAAATTGACAACAAATAGTAGTTTAGCAGATTTATCTTTTAAAAATCCGTTAGTAACCACAGACGATACTTTGAAATTTACGATTAATGGTGAAGCGTTTGAATTTAACACTTCAGATTCATTGGAAAGTGTTATTGAAAAAATCAATAGTAGTGAAGCGGGTGTGACGTTAAGTTATTCTGCGATTTCAGATAAATTTTCGATGGTTTCAAAAACAAGTGGCGTTGGAGAAAACATCGTAATTTCTGAAGAACAAGGAAATTTATTTTCGAGTTTAGGTTTAACAGCAGCTAGTGGTGTTGAGATGAATTATGGAAAAAATGCAATATTAACAGTGGATGGTCAAGAAATAGTCAGAAGTTCAAATGACATTATAATTAATGGGGCAAAAATTAATCTCAATGAAACGACTCAAGCAGGTGATGATCCCATTATTATTACCCTAAAAGAAAATGGCGAATCACTCTTTGAATCGATTAAAACATTTATAGAAGATTATAATAAAGTGATTGATAAGATTAATAGCTTAACGAAAGAAAGCAAAAATTCAGATTATGACCCTTTAACAGCTGAGCAAAAAAAAGAAATGACGGAGACGGAAATCGAGGACTGGGAGAAAAAAGCGAAAAGTGGTATCTTAAAATCTGATTCCATTTTACGTGATATCGCATCAAAATTACAAACAGCAATGTACAGTTCAGTAAAAAAAGGTGGGATTAGCCTAGCGAGTATTGGGATTACTTCAGCAGGGTATGCAAAAAATGATATATTGGAAATTGATGATGATGTGTTAAAGAAAGCCTTAAACACGAATATGGCAGATATTAAAGAACTGTTTACACGATCAGATACGGGACTTTCAAATGTCCTCAATGACGTGGTTACAGGTGCTACAAAAACATCAGGACCCCAAGGAACACGGGGGAGTTTAATCGAAAAAGCAGGGTATGAATTAACCTTATCGGATATTGAAAATAGGATTACTAAAAGCATTACCCAAGATGATGATTATATTGTGACATTAAAAGCTCGGCTTGAGAATCAAGAAGCGATGCTATGGAAAAAATTTACAGCAATGGAAACAGCAATTCAACGATTAAATACTCAAAGTTCAATGTTTACTCAGTTTAGTTCAAATTAAATTAGAAAGGAACAGGGGAAATGGAATATGCAAATGCTTATCAAGAATCAAAAAAACAAGCCTTAGGATTATTAACAAAAGGTGAAGTTGTGATCAAGCTATTTGAAGAAGCTTCAAAACAGTTAAAAATGGCAATCTTTTTACTTGAACGTGAACAGACCGTAAAGGCTTTTAATTGTATTGCTAAAGCTCAAAAGGTTATTGGTACATTAGATCGTTCATTGGATATGAAGTATCCCATTGCTGAAGAATTAAGGGCAATGTATAGTTTCATTTATGAAAAATTAGGTGAAGCTAATGTTTCACGAGATGTTGAGTTAATGAACGAATTATGGCTATTAATAAATGAGCTTAAAGATTCGTTTAAAGAGGCGGATAAATTAACGAATCCTTCTCAAATGAAAGGATTATAAAATGTCGAAAGATTTAAAACAGTATGGGACATTGAAAATTAGTCTTTTAAAAAAATATATCTCAAAAAGTGAAGAACTATTAAGCGGTTTAGCTGCGTGGGAATCATTAAATGATATATTAAATGATCGTGATTGTTTGATAGAAGAGTTGCAAATAATAGAAGATGATTTTCAAAAATCCCTTGAACAAGTGGAATGTAGTCAGAAGCAAAAAGAAAAAATAGACCACTTAATGCAATTAATTTTCGATATTGATGCTGATTGTAAAAAAATGATACAGCAGGAAAATAAAAAAGTAATGGACGAGTTAAAAATAAATCAAGAATCTCAAAAAGTATTAGCCTATGGTTTTAAAACGTCGACTGAAAATGGGATGTATCTTGATTATAAAAAATAAAAATAATATGCATCAAAAAAAGCAACTGATTTTCAGTTGCTTTTTTTTGATTTATAAAATATAATTTATATATTAGAATAAACTTATTTTATTATTGGAAAAACAGATGAGANNTTTATAGAAAATAAGCTGAAATCGTCGAAAGTGCAATTACACTGGAAAATTAATAGGGCTCATGATAAAATATAAGAGTTGTAGTTGGATATTGCTTTTACGAATTAAGTGACATAGTGTAAATAATAACCAAAAGGAGAAAAGATGATTGGAAATTCAATAACAACTAATTTATATGAAAAAGCGTTAGATGGGACATGGGCAAGACAAAAAGCAATTAGTAATAATATTGCAAATCAAGAAACACCTAGATATAAAAAAATTAACGTTTCATTTGAGAAAACGTTAAAGAACGAAGTGAGTAATATTTTTCAAAATAATAACAATTCTCAGCTAGAGAGTTTAAATAAAATTCAAGATTCTAAAATAAGTATTACAAAAGATACGACATCCGAGAGTCGAGCAGATGGGAATAATGTAGATATTGAATCAGAAAATGTTGAAATGTCAAAAACAGTGATGGAGTATTACTATTTAGTGAGGGGAATCACAGATAATTATTCACGTTTGAAATATGCAATAAGTGAAGGGAAACGATAAAAATGAGTTTTTTAAGTTCGTTTAACATTTCAGGTTCAGGTATGACTGCACAGAAATATAGGTTGGATGTAATTTCTGAAAATATTGCAAATGCGCAGGTGACACGCACTGAAAATGGCACGCCATATCGGCGTAAAATGGTTGTTTTGGAAAGTATTAAAACAAGGACATTTCAAGATACTCTTAATTCAGCGGTAAAAGATACTCAGCAAGGTGTTCAAGTAAGTGAAGTATTAGATGATCCATCGCCGTTAGTTCCGGTGTATGATCCAGGGCATCCCGATGCGAATAATGAAGGCTATGTTATGTATCCTAATGTTAATACGGCTCAGGAGATGATTGATGCTCTTGCGGCGAGTCGCGCATACGAGGCAAACGTAACTGCGTTTAATGCAACAAAATCAATTGTAATGAAAGCTTTGGAAATAGGAAGATAATTCAGGAGGAAAATATGGCAATTATACCGATGAGTTCAATTGTTGGACAAAATAAGATAGGTTCAACGTCAAAAATAACAGAAAATAATGCAGTATCTATTGATGAAAGTAAGGGAAGTGGTTTTCAAGAGATGTTACAAGGGTTAATTAGTAATGTAGAAGAAACTGAGGCTCAAACAAAAGTCGACGCTTACAATTTATCGATCGGAAATATGGATGATACCCATACAATGATGATTAATTCTGCCAAGGCAGAAATTGCGTTACAAACGATGGTTCAAATTAGAAATAAGGTGATGGAATCGTATTCGACAATTATTAATACAAACCTATAAGCGTATTAATAATTGTAATGTTTGTGGAGAGAGCAGGGTAAGGATGTAAATTACGTAGATAGATGGAGTATCATGGATCAATTTAAAAAAGTATATGAAAACATAAAAAAGACATGGAGCGGTACTTCAAAAAAAGTTAAGCAGCTTGTTATTGGAATGGGCATTTTGGTGTTAGTAGTAGCACTTGCAATGACTATTCTTATTAATGTTAAGGACTATGTTCCTATTTTTGAAGATTTATCAGTGAATGATAGTAATGAAATTTTAGCACAATTAAAAAGTATGGATTATGATATTAAGATTGATAATTCGGGAACAATATTGGTGCCTAGTGCTGATGAGTCAAAGATACGGATGGAGTTAGCAACAGCAGGGTATCCGAAAGATGGGCTCAGTTATTCTTTAATCAAAGAAAACAATAGTATGTTAACAACCGATTATCAAAGAAAACAATATGAAAGCATGCAATTGCAAGAACGCATCGGTGCGAGTATTGAAACATTAGATGGTGTTTCAAGTGCAGTTGCAACAATTTCAGCTCCGTCGGAGAGTGCTTTTTATTTACAAGATGAAAAGAGTACAACAGCGTCGGTTATTATTCATATGACACCAGGCAATAATTTAACACAAAATCAAGTTTACGGGATACAAAATCTTGTGTCAAAATCAGTATCTGGATTATCAAAAGATGATATTGCCCTCTCGGATAGTGAAGGAAATGATTTAACAAGTAATATATCGGCAATGAGTGCTAATACATCAAAATTAACCGTAACGCGGCAAATTGAAGAAGATATTAAGCGTAAAGTTGTGAATGTTTTAAATGGACCCTATGAGTCATCAAAATATAAGATTGCGGTATCTGCGATTGTTAATACTGATGCTTTAAAGAAAGAATTAGTCGTTTATACGCCATCTTCAGATGGTGACAACACGGGTGTGATCAATCAAGAGTCTACAAATATTAATACAACGGGTGCCTATACAGAAGATGGAGGGGTTGCGGGAACAACCAGTAATTCTGAAGTGACAACCTATGTGGCAGCCGATGGAACAACCATTCGACCGGGTGTAGACATGGGTGAAAATTATACATATTCTGTGAGTTCAGATACAACCCAAACAGAACGGTTAGATCCTGTTGTTGAATCAGTATCCATCGGGATTGCATTGGATGATATTAATTTAAATGCAACGGAACGTGAAAATTTAATACAATTGGTTGCGTTTTCAGCAGGGGTTGTTCCTGAGAGTATTACTGTACGGAATTTTGATTTTTATACCCAAGAAGAAAAAGAAACAGTAGAAAATGAAATTGATATGAATCAACTATTGATTTATGGTGGCATTATTGGTGGGGCATTATTGCTGTTGATTGTGTTGCTAATAATTGTTATGTCAAAAAGCAAACGGCGCAAAAAACTAAAAGCTCTCACGAGCCAAGAAGGCGCAAGTTTCGATTCAGATGAACCAATGGATGAATTGTTTGGAGAAGTATCTGTTAAGCAACAATCAATAAAAGCAATTGAACCAGTAAAAGATGATAAAAAGGATAAGATTAAAGAATTTGCACAAACAAACCCAGAAATTGCTGCACAATTATTAAAATCTTGGTTGAAAAATGATAATGAATAAGTTAAGAAGGATGTTATTGATATGAGTGGTGGTTTAACCCCAAGACAAAAGGCAGCCCAAGTGGCCATTTCTTTAGGTGCCGATGTTGCTTCCAGTATTTATAAACATTTACAGGAAGAAGAAGTTGAAATATTGACCTATGAAATAACTCGACAGGAAAGTGTTCCTCCAGAGGTTTCAGATCAAGTTATTGATGAGTTTTATGGATTATGTGTTGCCCAAAAAGTTTATATTGAAGGTGGCGTAACTTATGCAAAAAATGTATTAGAAAAAGCATTTGGTGCTCAACAGGGAAATGCATTGTTAGAGAGAGTGACAAAAACTTTAAGAACAAAAGCTTTCGAATTTATTCGTAAGGCAGATTATAAAAATTTAATGAATATGATTGTAAATGAACACCCACAAACAATTGCATTGATATTGTCCTACGCGCGAGCTGATCAAGCATCGGCTATTATTTCAGAATTACCCAAAAGCATGCGTGTTGAAGTTGTTGAACGCATTGCAAAGATGGATCGGACCTCGCCGGAAATAATAAAACAGGTTGAAACAATTTTAGAACGTAAATTTGAATCAGTTGTTTCTTTTGAACTTCTTGAAGTCGGAGGAATTAATTATATTGCGGAAATTATGAATAATATTGATCGCGGAACTGAGAAATATATTTTTGATGAATTGAATAAAAATGATTCTAAATTATCAGAAGAAATACGAAAACGAATGTTTGTATTTGAAGATATTGTTATTTTAGATCCGATGTCAATTCAGCGATTTTTACAGGAAATTGAAACAAAAGAAATGGCAATTGCGCTTAAGGGTTCAAATGATGAAGTTTCTGGTATCATTTTCGAAAATATGTCCCAACGTATGGGAGAAACGGTCAAGAGTGAAATGGAATATATGCACAATGTTAGAGTACGTGATGTAGAGGAATCACAGCAAAAAATTGTTGCTGTGATTCGAAGATTAGAAGAAGAAGGAGAAATTGTAACCTCAAAAGGTGGAAAGGATGAAATCATTGTCT
>LGVE01002896.1_pt2 | contig 11120 bp, 5 predicted proteins | sample 469871 | NCBI WGS metagenome assembly LGVE01 (sample SAMN03893561, study PRJNA290197) | marine sediment metagenome | material: sediment; isolation source: combined push core samples #3730, #5133, and #5579 collected at Hydrate Ridge | place: Pacific Ocean: Hydrate Ridge | reverse complement strand
TGAACCGATATCGGACAACACCCTCGGCAGAATCTACGACACCTAAAGGCATCCCCTACATTATCGGTAACGAAGCTGCCGAACGATTCAGTTTTTATGGCATGCGCGCCATTTTAGTGGTTTTTATGACGCAGTATTTAGTCCATGCTAATGGGCAGGCTGATTACATGTCAGCTGATGAAGCTAAAGGCTGGTTTCATTTGTTTGTTTCTGCAGTGTATTTCACGCCGCTGCTAGGTGCCTTAATCTCTGATGGTTTCCTCGGTAAATACAGAACTATTATTACCTTATCGCTGGTTTACACCCTGGGACATTTTGCTCTTGCGCTGGATGACAGCCGTATCGGTTTAGCCATTGGACTTGGATTGATCGCACTGGGAGCTGGAGGCATAAAACCCTGCGTTTCGGCTCATGTTGGCGATCAGTTCAGCAAAACTAACAGCCATTTATTACCGCACGTCTTTGGCTGGTTTTATTTTTCCATCAACCTGGGTGCGTTCAGCTCTACCCTGTTGATTCCATGGATTTTAGAAACTTACGGATCATCTACAGCCTTTGGTATTCCCGGGATATTGATGTTACTGGCGACGATTATTTTCTGGTCCGGGCGTTATCGTTTTGTGCACATACCTGCCGGCGGGAAACAATTTATAAGCGAAGCATTGAGCAGCGAGGGATTAAAAGTCGTCGCAAGGCTAAGCATTCTATATTTGTTTGTTGCCATGTTCTGGGCACTGTTTGATCAGACCGCCTCCTCATGGGTTTTACAGGCTGAAAAAATGGATAGAACGTTGTTTGGTATAGAGCTTTTATCTTCTCAGTTACAGGCAGCTAATCCTTTGCTGGTGATGATACTGATACCCGTGTTTACATACCTGCTTTACCCGGCAATAAACAAGATCTTCATTTTAACGCCTTTACGGAAAATATCGATCGGACTCTTTATTACTGTTTTCGCCTTTGGCCTCAGTGCTTTCACTCAGGAAAAAATCGATGCCGGGTTCACGCCACATATAAGCTGGCAAATTCTTGCTTATATAGTTCTCACTTCAGCAGAAGTAATGATATCTATTACCTGCCTGGAGTTTTCCTATACCCAGGCGCCGGTAAAAATGAAATCATTTATCATGGCCTTTTTCATGATGTCGATCGCGATCGGCAACCTGTTTACCAGTGCAGTCAACTTTTTTATCGAAAATGAAGATGGCACAAGCAAACTGGCCGGTGCAGATTATTTCTGGTTTTTCACCCTGCTCATGCTGATTACTGCAGTCGTATTTATCTTTGTTGCCAAAAGCTACAAAGAAAAAACCTATATACAAAAAGAGGCTCTTGCAGAAAAAAGCGCATATAAACCAGCAAAACCTTGATTTCAGCGGTAGAATACGCCGCTTAACCCGGATATTAAAATGTTCAGGTTAATGCCCTTTTCACTACTGCCCCGTTAACGGTTAGAGACATAAATCGGGGGGCATCTACCAACAACCANNAGCGGTAGAATACGCCGCTTAATTAGTACTACACAACGAACAATAACCTAAAACGCAAATAACAAGTCCATGTCAGCAGAAGACGAAACTACCACACCGACAAACTTCATCCGCAACATCATTCAGGATGATTTAGATTCTGGTAAACATAACGCCGTACAAACACGGTTCCCACCAGAACCTAATGGTTACCTGCATATCGGTCATGCCAAGTCCATCTGCCTGAATTTTGGCGTGGCGAATGATTTCAAGGGAAAGTGTAATTTACGCTTTGACGATACCAACCCGGAAAAAGAAGAAGAAGAATACGTGCATGCCATTATCGACGATGTGAAGTGGCTGGGTTTTGAATGGAGCGAGGAACATTACGCATCGGATTATTTTCAACAGTTATACGATTATGCGGTAGAACTGATCACACAGGGCATGGCTTATGTGGACTCACTCAGCGCTGATGAAATTCGCGAATATCGAGGCAGCCTGACTGAAGCAGGTAAAGAAAGCCCGGACCGTAATCGCAGTATCGAAGAAAATCTCGACCTGTTTGCGCGCATGCGTGCCGGTGAATTTGAAGACGGCAAATACCTGTTACGTGCAAAAATTGATATGGCATCGCCCAATATCAATATGCGTGACCCTGCCCTCTATCGCATCAAAAAAGCCCATCACCAGCGCACTGGTGATGAATGGCCGATTTATCCGATGTACGATTACACACACTGTATTTCTGATGCTATCGAAAATATCACCCATTCATTATGCACGCTCGAATTTGAAGACCATCGCCCACTGTATGACTGGGTGCTGGATGAAGTTAAAACCCCGTGCCATCCACGGCAGATCGAATTTGCTCGTCTGGAGCTTAAATATACTATTACCAGCAAACGAAAACTGAACCAGCTGGTAACAGACAACCACGTCAGCGGCTGGGACGACCCTCGCATGCCAACCATTTCCGGTCTGCGCCACCGCGGATATACGCCCGCATCGATCCGTGATTTTTGTGATCGCATCGGCGTTACTAAAAAAGACAGCTTTATTGAATTAGCGGTACTGGAAAACAGTATTCGCGAAGATTTAAATGAACACGCAGTACGTGTTATGGGGGTATTAAAGCCGCTTAAAGTCACCATCGAAAATTATCCTGATGGCCAGGTGGAAGAGCTGACGGCAAAAAACCACCCGCAAAAAGAAGAGATGGGAACACGTAATATTCACTTTTCCAAAGTCATCTATATCGAACGTGATGACTTTCTCGAAGACGCACCGAAGAAGTTTTTCCGCTTATCCGTCGGTCGTGAAGTACGTTTACGTTACGCCTACTACATCACCTGCACCGATTTTGTAAAAGATGATAACGGTGAAATCATTGAATTAATTTGCACTTACGATCCGGAAACCAAAGGTGGTTCATCGCCTGATGGTAGAAAAGTAAAAGGCACCATACACTGGGTTTCTGCCGAACATGCAATTGATGCTACGGTTAATTTATATGATCGACTTTTCACCCATCCCAACCCAGCTGCATGTGATGATTTTACCGAACACTTAAACCCGGAATCTTTAACCGTATTAAACAACTGCAAACTGGAAGCATGCCTTGCTGACACGACATCGGGTACACCCTATCAGTTTGAACGCACAGGTTATTTTATTAAGGACGATAAAGCGGATACTTTAAGCTTTAATCGCACAGTTACTCTGCGTGATACCTGGGCAAAGATAGATAAGCAGAACCAATAACTTTCACACTGTCACCTGAACGCTAGTGATCCCTGCGTGGCAAGGATTGTTCCTACAACCCTATTGCATTTCCTCCATCCATGGAGGTCAGATGGTAACTACTCAGTGAGTTTGGGGGTAAGGGTATAGATTGTTTATTTACTAATAAGTACGTTGATTATGCGACATGCTATTGCAGGTCCGTCAGCAGCAGGGATGCTGCTGTCGAGCTTACAGGGNNGCTCCTGCAATATCTGCACTTCCTACATCCGAGTAGGTCGTATTTACAGCGTGACCTGCAATAGCATGTCGCATAATTAATAACCTCATTAGTACGTCAGATGTAGATTATCTAGTAGCCACATACATATCAGCATTTTCCTACAAGGTTATCCATATCTGTCTGACAGAGATTAGTAGCTAATAATTCTACCCCTTGCTAAAGTCATCAACATTGTTGATGGTCGGGTAAAACATACCAAAACACGGAGAAATAGAAATGGATATTCTTAAATACGCCTGCAATGAAATTTGCTGCTTTATAAAATCAAGCTTTGATATTTCGATTCAAAAAATTCAACAAATTTTTAATCTATAAAAACTTGAGCTGATTGCCTGGGCATGTTTGGCGTGCCCACGAAGAGTTAAACGCCGCCTTTAATTGACAACAGTTATACGTTGGTCAGCACAGGATAGTGCAAATGAATTCCCCGTTTTGTTTTCGGTGAATGCGTACAGGGTTTCCCGTCCCTTCTTTTTAATACTTTTCAGGGTGACATCCGTGTGCATACCAGAGGCATAATCAGATGTCTGTTTTTTATCAGGACATTCACCCATCATCATATATTCCTGCACCATCATCATCCGAACACTGTTTGCAGCCATTAATGTTTGCGCACGCAGGACATTTTTAAGCGCGTTTCGGCTAACAGACAAATTATCCAGTGCGGACTGCGCTTCCTGTGTACGCATCAAATGATCACTGTTTTCAGCCAGGACTTGCCGATAAAGATTTTCGGCATTACGAATAGACCTGGAGATTGCTTTAGGGTCACCACTTCCCATCGCAACCATCGACTGCCTGGCTTCAAATACTGTCAGACCGTATATGAGCTCATCTTTTGCCAGCGTGCTTAAGCGCTCGCTCCCTTCACCGGTAGCGGCAGCTACCTGCTCAAACAGGATGCGTGATTTATTATATTGATACTGGCGTTTTAATTTTTGCGCCTTATCGTAAACTGCTTTTAATTTTTTGTTGTTTGGTGCCGAACTACGACTTAATTCATTAAGTGGTTTTACAACTAAGGCTTCCGTTTTATCATTTAGCCTCTGCGCAGCGACCTGACCAATATGTTCAAAAGCATTATAAATCCCCTGAAAATCCATATCATGAACAGAAATCGACGCCGTTGAAACATAGCTTGGTTGATCTTTTAGATCAACCTGAATTGTCAATTTTGCTGTTTCCGCAGGACCAATTAAAGAAATCTCCAGACGTAATTTATTCGATTCATTTTCTGCAACAATAGAAAATAAACCGCCTTTAGTAAGCTCAGCTAACGCGGTATCCACCGCCGCCGCTTTCATGTCTACTTCTGGCAACGGATACCAGTCGCCGTTACGTATATTTATTTCAGTACTGACGGCAAAAGGTTTTGCCTGTATCGATGAAGCAAAAAATAATAACAGCAGATAAAACATATTTCTATAAATAACCAACACTTTAACCTCTCCTGTTCAGGCAACAAAAAAATGTAAATAAAGGCACCTCAATTAATTACCTGCGGCCTTAAGCCGCGTGCCAAATTTCTCGTTTCAGTGCTCTCACCATCTCGGCACCTGTGGCATAACGCTTTTCTGGATTTTTCTGTAATGCTTTATTAATAATACGCGTCGCACTGGCAGGTAAATCAGCACGCACATCTCTTACCGGCCGGTATTTCTCATTGGTTATTTTATAGGCCAGATTAGCCAGCCCATCTGCTTTAAATGGCAGCGATCCTGTGAGCAATTGATAAAAACTGACACCCAAAGAATAGATATCTGCGCGTCCATCAACATGTGCACCGGTCATTTGCTCTGGCGCCATATAAGACGGGCTTCCCAGGAAACTGCCGGTTCGTGTTTTTACTGAATCGGTAATGCGCGCTATACCAAAATCGGTAATTTTCACCTGCTTGTCTTTCGGGTTGTACATGACGTTACCGGGTTTGATATCGCGATGAACGATATTCTGCTGGTGCGCATAATCCAGCGCTTGTGCGACAATCTGAATGATGCGATAAACTTCTGGTACCGGCAGTAAAGCCTCAACCGTTGTGTAATCAGACAGGGGGACACCTGAAACGTAATCCATAGCAATAAAAGCAAAGTCCTGTTCTTCACCCATATCATACACAGTAACAATATTACTGTGACTTAAACGGCCGGCTGCTTCTGCTTCGCGGAAAAACCGATTTTTAACCGTATCTAATTCTTTTTTAGTAAACTGCGAGTAATCAAGCGTTTTAATCGCAACCTGTCGATTAATTTTTGGATCGCTACCCAGGTAGACCACACCCATCGCACCACGGCCTAATTCTCTCTCAATTTTATAGCGGCCAAACTCCGGCAGCTCCATCTGCGGCATCACCAGTGTTTTCTGCAACTGATTAGGCGATGAAACTTTTGTCGGTGTTGACGTGAAACCGACAATGGATTTAATGCGCTTTTGTATGTCTTTATAATTTTTCCGCCGCTCACTAATATCGGTATAAAGCTGAAGCCCTCTATCATATTGTCGTTTACGTTCAAAACTCAAACCGATTTCATATAAATCAGCAAGCGCACCTTCATCCGCACCACATTTTAATAAACTGGTGATCGCCGTTTCATAATCCCCTTTTTCGTACTGATAATGCCCAAGCTGAAACCATGCATCATGCTGTTGCTTCAGCAGACTGTTTAAAATAGCCTTACCTGACGTGTAAACATACACCACTAGCTGCCCTATCAGCATGAGCAGCAATATATTAATTGTTGGCCACCAGATGCCTTTAAGTATCAACAGCACCGGCTGTGCTGAAATTATTCCCATCACCAGAAACGCACCCAGAAACAGGCCGCTTGATTTCGACAGCAAGGGCAGCAGCCATAATAAATAAACCACCACTAATGCCAATAACGCAGGCTGTAACCACCAGCTTTGCGAAGGTGTGTAGTACATTGCTTTCGCCTGTAAACTGCTGAGTGAATCAGCCAGTATCTGTAAACGATTTATATCCTGACCTATCAACACCATTCTATTTTTAAAAAAAGCATTCGGTTTTGCAGCCGCAACCTGAAGAGATTGCACATTTAATTCTGTATGGCGTCCGCTTAGCGCAGAGAAATAATTAAACACCTTACCTGAAAGATTAACGGGGATATCTAAAGCATCCAGACGAACCTGGCCATCTTCACTCCAGTGTAATTCAGCACTTTTCTGAAAACGGCTAAACACGGCCAGGGTCAGATCCGGCAGAGAAAATTCCCTGGCTTCGTCATACCAGATCAAAGGCTGTTCATCAGCTGCGTGGGGATTAAAAGGGTAAACTCTGTAAGGTAACAAGGTATTAGTTAACCTGAATGTCTGCACCTCAGGTAAAAACACCGCAGGTATATACTGCCGCCAGCCATCCCGATAAAGCAAAAGCTCACTGTAAGGTATGTAATTTTGCTGATCGGGTACGTTGTTATACTGCGTTAAAAACACACGCTGGTTTTCCAGCATCCACGCCAGCTTATTGCGTTCACCCTGCGTGGGCTGCCATTGCTGCTCTTCATTTTCACTACTGGGCGCTGAGCTGGCTTTCGACTTACTGGTTTTCGATTTCCTGGTTTTTGTTTTACTGGATTTTGGCTCAGGCTTTTCTTCTTCAGCCTGCACATAATCCATCTGCGGAAAATCATCGCTTAACCAGACAATTTCTGCTGCCTGTGATTTTCGCAACTTACGCAAAAAGAAGCGAAACTCACGTATCCCCTCAGGTTTCTGCATGCGGGCTTCATCCAGTTGTATTACACGAAAATCATTTAACACTGACTGTGCTGGCAACAGGTGACTGGCAAAGCGAAACATCTGCGCATCCAGCCAGCGAACGCTACTGTTTTGTGAGGAAAATAAAATCAGTAAAAAACAGAAAACGATAAATACTGAAAAATAAAGTCGTCGGTGCTGATTCAATGAGGTGCCTGTTTAGTATTCTAATTACTGCCGTAATGCTCAAATTCGATTCTGCCAGGAGCATTTTCGAGGTGACAACATTCGTCTTTATGGTCAGATTAGTATAGTAGACAGATGCAATTTTTCATTTAGGAAGACGGCAAATATATTCTGTTCGGTATATTTGTTTTCATACAGTCATCAAAGGCAATTTTCGCGACTTTAATCTGTGTCAGTCAAAAACATTAAAAGCTTTCACCACAGAGGCACAGAGTACACAGAGAAAAGATTTATATTGTTAACCGTGCCGTAGGCGCTGTTAACAAAGAAAAACTCTGTGCCCTCTGTGCCTCTGTGGTGAATCGCTTTTAATGTTTAATTATTACGACAGGATGGCTCATCATCCAGCAAAGTTTCATCAGCGACACGCGTCCAGATCTGTGATTTTAGCGTTATAGAGGGGTCATCAGGATCAGGAAAATATACTTTTAATGCATTGCCGGCATCCAGTAATTCCAGTTCAACTTCAAACTGTTTATTAGCATGCAACTCTGCCGTTACCAGAAAACGGTTTGCGCCAATTTTTTTCACCGAACCAGAATCTATCTGGTAGCACTGCAAACCATTATCAACTTCATCACCGTCGAAATCATACTCGATAATAGAACCACCGCTGGTTACGCGGGTATAGATCACATCGGTTTTTGCACCTTGATTTTCTGAGCTGTTCCATAATCCGATCAGGTCTGACATTTCTACCTGTGTCGAGTTACTGCCCGTTGGTGAACATGCGCTGGTTGATATCATTATTAATAACAGCAGATAGCAACGTAGATCATGGATAATATTTTTCATAAGATGATTTTTCGATTAATTGTTGTTCAACATAAAGTCTGGCGTTAGTTAATATAGCAGATCAAAAGATATAATCAGTCCGCGACTAAAATGCCTGGATCATTTTGAGCGCACGATAGTGCGACCCGCAGGGCGTAGCGCAGGATAGCGCGAAGTAATCACGCAAATAAAAACGTAAAAACTTTCACCACAGAGGCACAGAGAGCACAGAGTTTTACTTTATTAACAGCGCCTGCGGCGCTGTTAATAATATATCTTTTCTCTGTGCTCTCTGTGCCTCTGTGGTGAAATTTTATGATGTTGTTTTTATTTGCCGTTTCGCGGACTAATGTTTTTCTGCTTAATTAATGCTCAGCCTGGCAAATTTTCGTTTACCCACCTGAAATACAGCTTCTGTGCCTTTCTGGATTTTCACTGATTTATCAGCCACTTTCTCACCGTCAATTTTTGCCGCACCCTGTTGAATCATGCGCATGGCATCACTGGTACTGGAACATAAACCGGCATCTTTAAGCAGATTGGCAATGGCATAACCTTCTGCAGGCGCTTCAAAACTAAGCTCTGGAATATCATCCGGAATTTTATTTTTGGCAAACTGTGCGATAAAACCCTCACGTGCCGCAGTGGCTTCTGTCTCATTATGAAAACGTGCGATGATTTCTTCAGCCAGTAAAAATTTAATATCACGCGGATTTTTTCCCTGCTGCATTTCCTGTTTAAACCCTTCAATTTCACTCATTGGCCGGAAACTCAGCAGCTCAAAATAGCGCCACATCAGGTCATCAGAAATGGACATGATTTTGCCGAACATATCTTTAGGCTCATCAGCAATACCGATATAATTATTTAGCGACTTGGACATCTTCTGCACGCCATCCAGACCTTCAAGAATCGGCATGGTCAACACACATTGCGGTTTTTGGCCGTGCTGCTCCTGTAACTGGCGCCCCATTAACAGGTTGAATTTCTGGTCAGTACCGCCCAGCTCAACATCTGCCTGCATCTCTACAGAATCATAACCCTGAATCAGAGGGTATAAAAACTCATGGATCGCAATTGACTGACCGTTTTTGTAACGTTTACTAAAATCATCACGCTCCAGCATACGTGCTACTGTGCTACTGGCTGCCAGTTTAATCATGTCAACACCACTCATTTTGTTCATCCACTGCGAATTGAACACAACTTTGGTTTTTTCCTTATCAAGAATTTTGAAAATCTGCTGCTGATAAGTTTCTGAGTTTTGCTCGACTTCCTGTGGCGTCAGCGGTGGTCGAGTTGCTGATTTTCCGGTGGGATCACCAATCATGCCGGTAAAGTCACCTATCAGAAACAGTATCTCGTGCCCTAAATCCTGGAACTGGCGTAACTTGTTGATTAATACGGTGTGCCCAAGATGCAAATCAGGTGCAGTAGGATCAAAACCGGCTTTTATACGTAGCGGACGGTCTTCTTTTAACCTGTCAACCAGATCCTTTTCCACAAGGATTTCATCTGCTCCACGCTGGATTATTTCTAGTTGCTCTTCAATTGATTTCATAAGTTTTCCTGGCTGGCGCTACGCTAAAAAGATGTATAAGATACTCGTGCTTTGATGCTTTCTCAACCTACTCATTAGGAATATTGAATAAATGCTTCAAATTCATAAAGTTTTTGGACTATTTGCCGATAATTTCATTGACCAGACATTGTTTTACGGCTACATTTAACATATATCTATAACATTTAATACAGACCCTATTTACGCCTATGTCCATGATAAGTAAAGATTTTCGCTCAAACCAGCAACAAACAGGTCAACATAGAACTATCCGTATGCGTTGGGCCTTGTTCGCTATCGCGTTTGTAGGCATTGGTGCTGTGATAGCTAATACCAATACTGGATCTACTAATTCAGCGAAAAATTCAGAGAGTATAGCCACTGACTCACTACCAACTTTCGAGTCTGTAGCAAGCACTTCAGATAAACTGGCAAGAGATAGTTTTTCCCTAAGCCTGCCCGAACTGCAGGCACAACAAAAAATTATTGACGATGCCAACAACCTTGCCCCCAAACAATGGCGCGAGTTCAAAGTAAAATCTGGCGACAGTCTTGCCAAGCTTTTTAAACGCGCAGAACTCAAACCACAGCAACTTGATGAATTAATGAAGTCAGGTAAAGCGGTGAAAACACTTCGCAAAATATTCCCAAAAGATATTATTCGCGTTTTATCTGATGATGCTGGTGTATTGCAGGCACTGCGCTATGACATTGACCACAAATCTTATTTAATGGTTGAGCGCACCAGCGGTGTACTGGTTGCAAAAACCTACAACCACCAAATAGAAACCCGCCAGGCTAATGCCAGTGGGGTAATTGAATCATCGCTATTCCTGGCTGCGCAGGAAGCAGGCATTTCGCAAAATATCATCATGGAACTGGCCAATGTTTTTGGTTGGGATATCGACTTTGCACTGGATATTCGCAAGGGTGACAACTTCACCGTGTTATATGAAGAGTTATTCCGTAATGGTGAAAAAATTTCTGATGGTGATATCCTGGCCGCTGAATTCACCAATAATGGCAAAACCTATCGTGCAGTTCGATACACCAATCCACAAACTAACCGTAGTGAATTCTTTACCCCTGATGGCAAAAGCATGCGCAAAGCGTTTTTGCGCACACCGGTTGATTTCACCCGTATCAGCTCACGTTTTACAGTTAGCCGCTATCACCCGGTTCTGCACAAGGTCCGTTCTCACAAAGGCGTTGATTATGCAGCGAAAAGTGGCACACCTGTCCACTCTGCAGGTGATGGTAAAGTTATTTTTAAAGGTAAAAAAGGCGGTTATGGCAAAGTCATGATCGTGCAACATGGCACTAAATACAC
>LGVE01183095.1_pt1 | contig 11127 bp, 9 predicted proteins | sample 469871 | NCBI WGS metagenome assembly LGVE01 (sample SAMN03893561, study PRJNA290197) | marine sediment metagenome | material: sediment; isolation source: combined push core samples #3730, #5133, and #5579 collected at Hydrate Ridge | place: Pacific Ocean: Hydrate Ridge | reverse complement strand
AGATTAAATCTTTAGATGCAGCAAAACTATTTGCTGCAAAAGAGATGAGAATCAATCAAGATTTTATTACAATTAATGTACTTGAGAAAAAAGGTATGATTATTAAAACATACAAAGTTGAAGCCGTTGTAGATGTTAATCCAGCAGAAGCAGGGTATAAAGCATTAAAAGGAATGTTTGAAAACATGCAAATTGAAGCACAAATTGAAATGAGAAGAAAAAATGATATAGAGATTAGTTATACAATNNGATTAGTTATACAATAAGTACAGCGGAAAACCCGTTATTAATTGGTAAGAATGGGAAAACGCTTGAAAGTATTCAATTTTATATTAGAAATTTAGTTAATTCTTATAGTGATGAAAAATTAATTGTTTTAGTTGATATTGGTGGATATAAAGCAAATCGTAAAAAGCAATTAGAAATAATTGCCACTAAAACAGCTAAAAGTGTTGCAAGATCACGTATTGAAGCAAAATTACAACCAATGAACGCATATGAAAGAAGAGTAATACATACAAAACTTTCAGAGTGGCGTGATGTTACTACAATTTCTGAAGGAGAAGGACAAGAAAGACATTTAGTTATTAAACCGAAGAGGCGATAATATGAAACTAGTTGTAGGACTTGGAAACCCAGGTAGAAAATATAAAAAAACCAAACACAATATTGGATTTATGTGTTTAGATTATTATGCTGAGAAGTATAGTGTAAAATTTAAAAAAGACAATAAATTCAAAGGGGAATACCTTAAAATAGGGGATTTAATCCTTTTAAAACCTCATACATTTATGAATTTATCAGGCCAAAGTATAAGAGCAGCTAGTGACTATTATAATGTTAATATTGAAGATATATTGATAATATATGATGACTTAGCTCTACCTTTAGCAAAATTAAGATTACGAGAAAAAGGTAGTTCTGGCGGACATAATGGAATAAAATCATTAGTACAACATCTAGGAACAGAGGATTTTAAAAGAATAAGAATAGGAATAGATTCAAATCCTTTAATAGACCCGAAAGATTATGTTTTAGGAAAATTTTCTAAGAAAGAATTAGAAGAAATTAATTTAAAAATTGAGACTACTCAACTAATTATTGACGACTTTAAATCTGATTTAGAGTTTTCACAAATAATGAATAAATATAACTAAGCCATTTGGCTTAGTTATTTTACATTGGAGTAATTTTTTGCTATAATATATGTACTAATGAGAATGAAAGGATGATATAAATGTCAAAAGATTTAAAAAGAATTCTTATTGCAATACTTAGTTTTATTATCTGGCCGGTTGGAATTGTGTTATATTTTGTTTACGGTAATAAAAAAGACGCAAAACTATTTGGTTTGTTAGGGTTAATAGGAGCAATACTGACAATTGTATGGAGAATATTTTAATAAATAAGCCGTTTAGGCTTTTTTATTTGGATAAAATCAGCAATCATGATAGTATAATAATACAAAAAGCGAATCCCCCCATAAGGAGGTATTCGCTATAAGTGCGTGGAGTGATATTATGGAAAAGATTCTAAATTATTTAGAAAAAACACCTCTATTTACCAAGATTATTACCGAGTATAATCATAATGATGAAACTCACATAACTAATACGAATGACAGTATTAGTCTTTTAACTGTGCTGAATCTCTTTAATAAAGTAAACCATACAGTTTTAGTAGTAACACCTAATATTTATAGCGCACAAAAAGTGTATGATAAACTTGCAAATATACTATCAATTGATCAATTAGGATTTTTTCCACAAGACGAATTTATTACAACTGAGATGTTAGCAATGAGTAATGAATTTAAACTTGAAAGAATAAATACAATAAAAAAAATAATTAATAAACAGAAGATGATTATAGTAACAAACACAACAGGTCTAATAAAATATTTAATGCCTAAAAAAACCTGGGAAAAGGCTATATTAAGACTTCTAAAAGGAGATATAATTGATACACAAGACCTCTTAAAACAACTAGTTTCAAGAGGGTACAAAAGAGAAGAAACAGTAGAAAAACAAGGTGAATTTAGTTTTAGAGGTGGAATTCTTGATATCTATCCACTTAATGAAATAAATCCACTGAGAATTGATTTCTTTGATGATGAAGTAGATTCAATTAGATTTTTTGATATCACTACACAACGATCAACAATTAAAGTTAAGACCGTTGAAATTTTTCCAATGTACGAGTTTTACTACACGACAGAAGAATACACAACTATCAATGAAAAAATCAAAGAAAAGCTAGAAAAAGATGTTTATGATGATAAATCATTACAACGTATAGAAAAGGAAATGAATAATCTAGAAAATTACCACGAGATAGATAAACTATCAAGATACATTACTATTTTATACAATAAACCAGAAACAATTATTGATTATATTGATAACAGTACAATTATTTACTGGGATAATAAAAAAATCAAAGAAAACAACAAAGAAGTAATTAGAGATATTACAGACTGGTATGAATCTACAAATGACTATCCTAAATTAGGATTTAAATTAGTTAAAGATATCAATCATATTTATAGTGGAAAATCTCTTTATTTAGATGTTTTTGGTAACGTAAAGAAAACATCAAATACAATTGATATTAGGGCAAAAGAACCGGTAATATATAATAATAATGTTCATATGCTTATTAAAGATTTAATTAAATACAAAGGGTTTACTACTGTGATTATTTCACTTAAATCACAAAACGCATTAAAAAACTTTGTTAATTTGATTGAAGATAAAGTTGATTTCAATATAATTGGTAAAAAGGATAATATTATTGAAAAACAAATTAATTTAATAATAAGTAACAACGTTATATCATTTGAGTTATTTGATATAAATACAATTTTACTAACAGAAGAAAATATATTTAGACAAAGAGAACGGAAAAAGGCTAAATATAGGTCTTCTTTAAAAGATGCAAAAAAGATATCTAAAATAGAAGAATTGAAAAAAGGAGATTTAATTGTTCATTATGATCATGGTATAGGGCGATTTTTAGGTGTAAAACAAATGACACTCGGTGTTAACACAAATGATTATATACACATAGCTTATAAAGGGGACGATTCTCTTTATATACCAGTAGAAAACATTAATTTGATTCAAAAATACATTGGTAGTGAAGGAACAAGAGCTAAAATTCATCGTTTAGGTGGAGCTGAGTGGGCTAAAACAAAACAAAGAGTTCGGAACAAAGTTAAAAATATAGCAGATAAACTAATTAAACTGTATGCCGCAAGAGAAGAAGCTGAGGGGTTTGCTTTTAGTCCGGAATCAGATTTGCAAATTGATTTTGAAGCCGATTTTCAATATCAAGAAACACCAGATCAACTAAAAGCAATTGAAGATATAAAAAGAGATATGGAATCAAAAATGCCAATGGATAGATTACTTTGTGGAGATGTTGGATATGGTAAAACAGAAGTCGCATTACGAGCTTCTTTTAAGGCTGTTTTAGATAATAAACAAGTTGCATATCTAGCGCCAACTACAGTGCTTTCCCGTCAACATTACTATACATTTAAAGAAAGATTAACACAGTATGGAATTAAGGTTGCTCTTCTTAATAGATTTGTAACAAAAGCAGTTCAAAGGGAAGTCTTAAAAAAAGTTCTAACAGGAGAAGTTGATATTATAATTGGAACTCATCGTATTTTATCAAAAGATATGAATTTTAAGGATTTAGGATTACTTATTATCGATGAGGAACAGCGTTTCGGAGTTGAACATAAAGAAAAAATTAAAGAGATAAAAATAAACATTGATGTATTATCATTAAGTGCAACCCCGATTCCTAGAACACTACAAATGGCAATTATGGGTGTAAAAAGCATGAGTTTATTAGAGACACCACCACTAAACAGATATCCAATTCAAACTTATGTTTTAGAAAGAAATAATACAATTATTAGAGATGCAATTGAAAGGGAAATGGCTAGAAATGGACAAACATTCTACCTTTACAATAGAGTTGATGATATAAATGTTGTGGCTAATAAAATAGAAAGATTAGTACCAGAAGCAAGAGTTGCATACGCTCATGGAAAAATGAGTAGATTAGATTTAGAAGCAGTTATTAGTAACTTCTTAGATGGAGAATATGACGTTTTAGTTTCAACAACAATAATTGAAACAGGAATAGATATACCAAATGCTAATACCCTGATTATTCATGATAGTGATCGATTAGGATTATCACAGCTTTATCAAATAAGAGGACGTGTTGGAAGAAGTGATAGAATAGCTTACGCATACTTAATGTATCAGAAAAATAAACAATTAAACGATGAAGCAGTTAAAAGATTAAAAGTTATTAAAGAGTTCACAGAACTAGGATCTGGATTTAAAATTGCAATAAGAGATTTATCAATAAGAGGAGCGGGAGACGTCTTAGGTACTGAACAATCAGGATTTATGGATAGTGTAGGATTAGATNNAGATAAAGGAACACCAATTAAGATAAGAGTAAATAAATATATAGATTCTAATTACATAAAAAATGATTACGTAAAAATTGAAATGCATAGAAAAATAGCTAAAATAAAGTCTAAAGAGGATATAAAAGAACTTAAAGAGGAATTTAGCGATCGTTTCGGTATTCCTTCAGAAGAAATTGATCTATATATGCATGAAAAGCTTTTTGAGTATCTAGCAAAAGATAAAGGAATTGAAAAAGTAAGAGAATTTAATAATATAATAACTTTTACAATCAATAAAAAGAAATCTTCACAGATAAATGGAAAATACTTATTCCTAAAAGCTAATGATATTAGTAGATTTATTCTATTTGAGTTTAAAAAAGAGAAACTAAATATAATGATTGATCCTACAAAACTAGATCGTCATTATCTATATTATATTGTTGATCTATTAGAAATCATGTAACACTAGGAAAAGGCTAGGTTTAGCCTTTTTTTATTTATATAAATTATAATAAAAACAATTAGAACTCGTTTGATATTGACATCGTTTTTTTTAAGTGCTATCATACAAATGGAAATACTCAAACACGGCGTATCAAATTTTGAATAATAGAACGCTACTGGTGTACCTATTATGGGTACTTTTTTTATTTTTATAGGAGGTAATACTATGGAATTTATCTATGATGTTGTGGTTGTTGGAGCAGGACCTACAGGAATTTTCACAAGTTATGAACTTATTGAGAAAAATCCTAATTTAAAAGTTATTTTAATTGACAAAGGACTTGATATTTATGGTCGTAAATGTCCTATTTTAGAGAAAAAAATTACTAAGTGCCCTATAAATAGAAAAGGAGTAAGTGGATGTTACCCAACTTGCTCTGTTACAAATGGATTTGGTGGTGCAGGTGCTTATTCAGATGGTAAATTTAATATTACTAGTGAATTCGGTGGATGGATGACAGAGTATTTAGAAAGAAATGTAGTTGAAGAACTAATTGAATATGTTGATAAAATCAACTTAAAGCACGGAGCTACTACAAACATAACGGATCCAACTACTGCCAAAGTTAAAGAAATTGAAAAAAGAGGATTAGCAGCTGGTCTTAAACTACTAAGAGCAAAAGTAAGACATTTAGGAACAGAACATAATCTAGAAATATTAAAAAGTATATATGAACACTTAGCAAAGAAAATAACGATGAGATATAATACTGAAGTAACAGATATATTAGTGGAAAATGGCTCTATTAAGGGAGTTATATTAAATGGAGATATAATATATTCTAACCGAGTTGTTATTGCTCCTGGGAGAGATGGTTCCGCTTGGTTAACGAAAATTAGTAAGCAATATAATATACCACAAGTAGCAAATCAAGTTGATATTGGTGTTAGAGTAGAAACAAATGATGAATTAATGGAAGAAATTAACGAAAATCTTTATGAGGGAAAATTTATCTTTAGAACAAGTGTAGGAACTACGGTAAGAACTTTTTGTTCTAACCCTAGTGGACATGTTGTTATTGAAAATCATAGTGGAACAATGCTTGCAAATGGACATTCTTATAGAAATCCTGAGTTAGGTACTAGAAATACAAATTTTGCTTTGTTAGTATCTCATAAATTTAGTAATCCTTTTAATCAACCAAATGAATTTGCTCATGAAGTGAGCAGATTAGCTAATATGTTAAGTAATGGATCAATTATAATACAAACATATGGAGACATAAAAAAAGGACGTAGAACAACAGAAAAACGCCTTAAAGAGAGTTTTGTCACACCATCATTAAAAGAAGCTGTACCTGGTGATTTAGGATTAGTATTGCCTTATAACACAATGAAATCAGTGATTGAGATGATAGAAGCACTAGAAGCAGTTACTCCGGGAATTGCTAGTGATCATACACTATTTTATGGTGTAGAAGCAAAATTTTATAGCGCAAGACCACAAGTAAATGAATATTTTGAATCTCCGATAGATGGATTGTATTTTGGTGGAGATGGAGCTGGAATAACGCGCGGTTTAGCGCAAGCTGGAGCAAATGGAATTTGGATAGCTAGACACATAATAAATAATATTTAGGAGGTTACTATGAAAGGTGTAGTAGTAGTTGGCACGCAATGGGGAGATGAAGGTAAAGGTAAAATTACCGACTTCCTAGCTGAAAAAGCAGATGTAGTAGTAAGATTCCAAGGTGGAAATAACGCAGGACATACTATTAAGTTCGATGGAAAGAAATTTGCACTTCACTTAATCCCCTCAGGGATATTTAGAGAAGAAGCAATAAATATTTTGGCAAACGGAATGGTAATAAACCCAAAAGCTTTACTAGAAGAGCTGGAAATGCTTAAACAAGGCGGAGTAGACAAATTTAACTTAGCCATAAGTGATCGTGCTCATATTGTTTTACCGTACCATATTATATTAGATGGATTATTTGAGGAATTGAAAGACGATTCTAAAAAAGTAGGAACAACAAAAAAAGGTATAGGGCCTACCTATACGGATAAATACTCGAGAATTGGTATTAGAGTTTGTGATTTTATAGTTCCTGAAATATTCCAAGATAAATTAACTGATAATTTAAGTTATTATAATAAAATATTTAATTTATTTGGAAAAGAAGAAATGAATATTGATGATATATACCAAGAATACAGTGAGTATGCATCTTTAATAGCTAATTATGTTACTGATACATCAATTCTTCTCAATAATATGTTTGAAGAAGATAAAAAAGTATTATTCGAAGGAGCTCAAGGAGCATTACTTTGTATAGATAATGGGACCTATCCTTTTGTAACTTCTAGTTCACCTACAGCAGCATCTGTTCCCCTAAATACAGGCGTTTCCCCTAAATATATTACAGATATAATAGGAATAACAAAGGCTTATTCAACACGAGTAGGAAGTGGACATTTCGCAACTGAATTTGAAGATGAGATATCGAGAAAAATTAGAGATGTAGGAAATGAGTTTGGAACAACAACAGGAAGACCTCGAAGAATAGGATGGATAGATACTGTAATTTTAAGACATACAAAACGTATAAGTGGACTTACAGGGCTAAGCATTATGTTATTAGATGTTTTAACAGGAATAGAAACATTGAAGATATGTGTTGCATACCGATTGAATGGTGAAATTATCGATTATGTCCCTGCGAATATAAAGGATTTTGAGAGATGTGAACCAATCTATATTGATGTTCCAGGATGGAACGAAGATATTACAAGAGTGTCTTCACTTAGCGATTTACCGTTAAATGCACAAAACTATTTAACGAAGATAAGTGAGTTAGCTAAAACAGATATTGCAATATTTAGTGTTGGACCAGATAGAGAACAAACAGTTGTTTTAACAAAAATAATGTAAAAGAAAAAAGGTTATCCGTCGGATAACCTTTTTAAATACCTTTATTTACAGCTTGACTTATTATTTTTGCTTTTCTCATAAGTTCTTTAAACTTTTTAGGTTTAAGTGATTGTGCACCATCACTTAAAGCTTTCTCAGGTTCATGGTGAACTTCTATGATTAATCCATCTGCACCAGCAGCAATACTAGCCATTGATAAACTTTCAACTAAATCCCAGTGTCCTGCAGCATGTGAAGGATCAATAATTACTGGTAAATGGCTTAACTTCTTAACAATTGGCACTGTAGAAATATCCAGTGTATTTCTTGTATATGGTTCAAATGTTCTAATTCCGCGTTCACATAAAATAACTTTTTGGTTTCCACCAGCCATAATATATTCAGCACTCATTAGCCATTCTTCAATTGTATTTGAAAATCCTCTTTTCAAAAGAATAGGTTTATCTAATTTCCCTAACGCCTTTAATAAAGCGAAATTCTGCATGTTTCGAGCACCAATTTGAATAATATCTACATATTTTACAAACTCATCAATGTATTCGTTACTCATTAATTCGGAAATAACTGGCATTTCGTATTTATCTCCAACTTCTTTTAATATTTTTAAACCTTCAAGACCCATTCCTTGGTAAGAATAAGGAGAAGTACGTGGTTTAAAGGCTCCACCACGGAGAATTTTTGCACCACTATTTTTTACGTGGCTTGCGATAATATCAACTTGCTCATATGACTCTACACTGCAAGGTCCAGCCATTACTACGATGTTGTCTCCACCAATTTTTATTCCGTTTACATCGATAATTGAATCATCATTAACAAATTTACGATTTACTTTCTTAAAAGGTTCTTGAACACGAATTACATTAGCGACACAGTGGAAAGCATATAAGCTTCTAGTATCGAATTTTGCGGTATCACCAATAACACCAAATAAACTATAGGTATGCCCAATACTTTCATGAATTTCAAAGCCTTTAGCAACAAGATGATCTTTTAAAGCCTGAACATCTTTTAAATCTGAGTTTCTTTTAATTTTTACAATCATTGTTTTGCACCTTCTTTTAGTAATAATTTTAATCCTTCTTCATAACTAGTAAATCCTAATCCCATAATAGTTCCAACGCAAGCATCTCTTATAACAGAGACTTTACGAAATTCTTCTCTTTTTGTGATATCTGATAAATGAACTTCAACAACAGGAATCTGTATTGATTTTATTGCATCATACAGAGCATAAGAATAATGGGTAAAGGCTCCAGCATTAAGAATAACTCCATCATAAGTATCGTTTCCATAATGTAAAATATCAATTAATATTCCTTCTAAATTAGATTGTTTTATATCAATTTTTACCGAATAGGAGTTTTGTAGATCCTTTAAGTATTTTTCTAATTCATTATAAGTTTTGTTTCCATAGATTGCAGGTTCTCTAATCCCTATCATATTTAGATTAGGACCATTTAGAACTAATATATTCATCTATCTTCACCTCTATTTCCTTTAATGTAGCTGTTTCATCGAAGCTTGTTCTATTTATTATAATATCAGCACTTACCAAGTACAGTTCTCGTCTTTCATTATACAGTTTATCTATATCTCCACTGTTCTGTAGTAATGGTCTGTTTTTTGGATTCTTCTCTTTTAGTAAGTGAAGAGGAGTATCGATATAGATGACTAATCCATTTTGTTTTAGCATGGTTATGTTATCTTGATTTAATATAATACCACCACCGCAGGAAATCGCCTTACTGTGTTGTTTAAAACATTTTAATACTTGGTCTTTTTCTAAGTTTCTAAAGAAAGATTCACCATGAGTATCAAAGATATTATCGATAGATTTCTTAGTTAAATTTTCAATTTCCTCATCAATGTCAATTAATTCTATATTATATATCTCGGAAATCTTTTTAGCAAGAAAAGATTTACCACTCATTGGCATTCCAATAAATACAATGTTTAACGATTGAAATAATAATCTTTTATAGTAGTTTTCGATATTAACATCAGGTATTTTAATATTATGAAACAATTCAATCGATTTTGCAGCTTGACTAATTAGCATAAATAGGCCATTAACTGCCTTTATTCCTAATCTTTCAGCTTGGATTAATAGATTTGATCTAAGAGGATTATATACAACGTCTATAACTGAACTTAAATTAGGGTGCTTACTAAGGTCTATTAAGGGGTTATCATTATTGTTAGGAAACATACCCACAGGAGTTGCATTGAATATGATATCGATGTTTTTTAAGTTATCCACATTGCCTAAAAAGTACTCAGAATGATTTGGATTACGAGCTAAAATAAAGATATTTTTAGCTTGGTTTTTTCGACATATTGCATTTATTGTTCTACTAGTTGAGCCGTTTCCCATAATAATTACACTCTTACCTTGTAGTGAGATACTATTGTAACTAAGGGCTTTAAGCATTCCGTAGTAATCGGTATTATAACCTATAAGTTTTCCACTTCTAAAAATAATGGTGTTAACTGCCTTTGTTTCTTGTGCTTCTGATGATAATTCATCTAAATAAGGAATTACCTCAGATTTATAGGGAATTGTTACATTTAGGCCCTTTATTTGGTTGTTTTTAAAGAAAACATCTAAATTATCTGTTTCAAATAGTTTATATTCTATATCAACAAAGCTTTCATGAACCTTTTTAGAGAAACTATGACCTAATTTTTTTCCGAGTAGTCCAAACATACTACCACTACTTTCTTTGTTCTTTTTTACTTTCATGTATTATTGTTGTATAAACGTGTCTAATTTGTGGGGAATGGCTATATTTAGATATCTTGTTCAATATATGTGATTCCCTATTTACATCAAAAACTTCTTTATTTGATTGCTCTTTTTGAATGCCTATTTCTCTTGTTAGAATGTACCTTTTTTCCAATAAATTCATCAGTTTATCATCAATTACATCAATTTTATCTCTTAATTTTTTTATTTCATCCATTTTGTACCCTCACTTCTGACAATTATTTCTAATAAGGCATAGTTTGCCATAGCGGTTACAACATGAACTGCTCGATGAACTATTGCTGGATCGTGTCGACCTTTTAATTCAATAGTTACTTCTTCTAATGTTTCAATATTTACCGTTGTTTGGCGCTTTCCTATTGATGATGTAGGTTTTATTGCAGTCTTAAATATAATTGGCATTCCATTACTTATTCCACCCTGTATTCCTCCAGAATTATTAGTTTTGGTCTTAACATTGCCGTTTTCTATGAAAAATTGATCATTTGCTTCAGATCCGTATAACTCAGAGATTGCAAATCCTTTTCCAAATTCTATTCC
>LGVE01187821.1_pt1 | contig 11130 bp, 13 predicted proteins | sample 469871 | NCBI WGS metagenome assembly LGVE01 (sample SAMN03893561, study PRJNA290197) | marine sediment metagenome | material: sediment; isolation source: combined push core samples #3730, #5133, and #5579 collected at Hydrate Ridge | place: Pacific Ocean: Hydrate Ridge | reverse complement strand
TGTCGGCATCGGAGCTATAAGTCCGTAAATCATCAAAATAGATTGTCCCCCCGACCCGCATGACCTTTCCTTGTTGGTGACCAAACCACAAGAGATCGCGCCATGCTAAGCCGAGAGGACTTTCTCATGATAAAGCAACTTCACCAACGAGGCGCCCATCTCGTGGACATTGCACACCAGATCGGCTGTTGTGAACGTACCGTTCGGCGCCACCTGACCCGTGAGGCGGCACCCACCGGGCGACCGGCCAAGCCACGAGCGAGCAAGCTGGATTCCTTCAAACCCATCATTGATCAGCTGCTGGCCGACAATGTCTGGAATGCCGAGGTGATCTTCCAGTTGATTCGCGAGCAGGGCTACACCGGCGGCAGCACCATGGTGCGGATGTACATCCAGCCCAAGCGGGCGTTGCGGCCCAGCAAGCAGACCGTGCGCTTCGAGACCCCGCCCGGCTTTCAGTTGCAGCATGACTGGGGCGAGATCGAAACGGTCGTCGCTGGCCAGCGCTGCAAGGTCAATATTGCGGTTAACACCCTGGGCTATTCGCGGCGTTTCCATGCCTGGGCGGCCCCCAGCCAGGATGCCGAGCATACCTACGAGGCACTGGTACAGGCCTTCCGTTATTTTGGCGGCGTACCGCGCACCGTACTGGTCGATAATCAGAAGGCCGCCGTGCTCAAGCATGACCGAGACCACCGGGTGATCTTCAACGCCGGCTTCCTGCAACTGGCCAACCATTACAGCTTCGCGCCCAAGGCGTGCCGCCCGCAGCGCCCGCGCACCAAGGGTAAGACCGAGCGCATGGTGGGCTACGTGAAGCAGCACTTCTTCCAGCGCTACCGGGCGTTCGAGGGCGTTACCCATCTCAACCAACTGCTCGTGCAATGGCTGGAACGGGTGGCCGATCAGCGGCCACTGCGGCAGTTCCGGCAAACGCCGACGGAGCGCTTTACGGCTGAAGCTGCGGCCCTCCAGGGGCTACCGGCCACCGACTTCGATACCCGCTACCACGACCTTCGCCAGGTCGGCTGGGACGGCTACATCGAAGTCCGTGGCAACCGCTATAGCGTGCCCGACGGCTATTGCGGCCAGGCGGTGGTGATCCGGCTCAGCCTGGATGATGAACTGACGGTGTATACCGCGGCCGGCGACCTCATTGCCACGCATCGTCTCCAGGCGCCCCAAGCCGGATGGCACACCGTGCCAGAGCACCATGCGGCTTTATGGCAGCAGACGCTCTCCGTTCAGCAGCGTGACCTGAGCGTCTATGAGGAGGTGCTGTGATGGCCCTGGAACAGCTACTTGATCGCCTGAAGATGGAGCATCTTCAAGCATCGCTCGACAGCCTCTGCGAGCACGCCAGCAAGCAAGACCTGAACTACCGCGAGTTCCTGGAACAGGCCCTGTTGCAGGAATGGGGCGGGCGTCATCAGAAAGGCCTGGAGTCCCGTCTGAAACAGGCCCGACTGCCGTGGATCAAGACCCTGGAGCAGTTCGACTTCAGCTTCCAACCCAGCATCGACCACAAGATCGTGCGCGAGCTGGCGGGCCTGGGCTTTGTCGAGCGTAGTGACAACGTCGTGCTGCTCGGGCCGCCTGGTGTCGGTAAAACGCACCTCGCCGTGGCGCTGGCGGTGAAAGCGGCCGAAGCCGGCCACCGGGTGCTGTTCATGACGTTAGACCGGCTGGTCAGCACGCTGATGCGTGCCCGACAGGAAAACCGCCTGGATCGACAACTCCAGCAACTGACGTACCCGAAGGTGCTGATACTGGACGAGATGGGCTACCTGCCGATGACGCGCGAAGAAGCCAGTCTGTTCTTCCGCTTGATCAACCGGCGCTACGAACGGGCCAGTACGATCCTCACCTCGAACAAATCGTTCATGGACTGGGGCGAGATCTTCGGTGACCAGGTCATCGCCACGGCTATCTTGGATCGGCTGCTGCATCACTCGACCACCCTGAACATCAAAGGCGAGAGCTATCGACTGAAGGACAAAAGACGTGCTGGCTTAGTGACGACACCGACGACGAAGGAGGACAACACCTCAAACGAACCTGACGCTGTTCCGATAAAAGAGCACTGATAAAAACGGGACAATCTAGAGTGATGAAATGCGGACAACCTTCATTGGCGTTGACAATAGAGACGGTTCAGCCCCCTGATTCGGCATACATGAAGGCTCACATGCCTGGCCAGTCGGGTAGCCTCCTTCCGAACACGCAGATGTTCATACATCGATCATCCCTCACAGCAGCGCGATGGCTTCAGCTCTCGTCACACTGAGCCTGAAGTAGGACGGCAATTTCTCGCTCGACTGACGCGACCATTGGCTGCAACGCCTCATCAACTTCATCCCGCCCCAAACGTGCGATCTCCTTCCAGCGCACCAGTGAGTCACGGGAAACAAGATAGGTCCGCGCACAGCCACCCTCGGGCACTTGCATCTGAAGCGACTCCAGCAGATCGAGGTCACGCAGCGAAAATACCTGAATTGCCGGCACGAGCAGTCCAGCCTCTTCTGCTTGACGGCCCAGTGATGCCTTATCCCAGTCACTCTCGGCCGCTTCGTAGGAGGAGTGTGTAGTGGTCTGGTAGCCGCATCGCTGGCACACCAGCCAGTGGGCATGAAACCAGTCAGTGATCCGTTGTAAGTAGTCTGGGCTGTCCTGACAGGCACAGACTGGGCATGAGGCTCGCTCTGTCATAGTGCTATCTGGCATATCATGTTGAATGGGGAGTAGGGCTGTGGCTTTCATGCATGGCCACCGGAAAGCTGGCTGAGTGTTTGTGCTCGAATATTGGCTGACTCCCGCACGATGTCGGGAGAGAAGCCGACGCCACAGTGAACCTCGTTGATCATCGCCAGCTGCAGATAGCCGCGGTGGATAAGGTATTGGCCAAAGCCTGCATCCGAGATGTCCCGATGCGCATAGGCACCGGAATTCTCCATCGCGTTAATATCGTCGATGGACACGATGCCTTTATTGAGCCTATCCAGTGTCGCTAAACGATAAGGGGCCTGCAGGCAATACTGTTCGGCCAGTTCACCCAGGTTGAAGTCAACAAGTGCGCGATAGAGCCCGCTGCACTGGTAATGGGTCGCCCCGCCGCTGGAGAGAGCCAGCAGCTCGCCTTTGCAATGACTAGGTTTCGCCATCCATTTGTCTCCTATGATTGTGTTCTCCCCCCTTGGCGATACCGGCATGGGTCAGCTTGTGGGCGCTGAGCATACAGGCATAGGCTGAGTGCATCGCATCAGCAATGATGCGATCGGCCAGTTCAAGAGGAGTGGTATCGATGATGCCAACACGCCGCAGATCCTGCTCAATAACGGCACGGTGACGTAGGTACTCATGAAGATCGTTCGCAAGCGGCTCGTTTGCGATTAGATCCAGTTTCTTCGTTGCATGGAGTGCAGAGTCCATGTCTACCCCCTACGTTGCGGCACAGCTGGACGGCTGGGGCCTAAGTATCTCTGCCAGTCGGTCCAGGGCTGTGACGGAGATGGTCCGCCCTCCCGCTGCACAACGCGCCTCGTGTCGGCGCAGCAGCGAAAGATCCCTTGGCGAGAACTCGTGATCACGGCAGAACGCAGCCTGAGTCATTTCACGGTCCCCGAGCAGCTGCTCAAGGGCGTCACGAAGCTCAACAATATCGGCATACGCGAATCCTCCCTTTCCCAGCTCACTGTCATCATTCGCTTCACTCATACTGGGCGTACCCAGCTCCGGTTCGTGGTTGCACGTAACGGCCTCGGTGTTTACAGCACCGGCTACAGCCAGGTTTTGCCCGGTCTCGAGCGGTCCCCCGCGCAAACTGCCACAAGTGGAGGTAGGGCATGGTGTGACACCCGCAGCGATCACTTGCTGGCGCTGACTGGATAAAGTGGTGATAGCGAGCACCGCGGCCAGCTGGAAGATCAGCAGCGCCACCGCCTGCATGCCGATCACGGCCTGCTGGCGCCGGTTCGAGGTCACGGCCGGGGGCGCTGCCACGAGAGTCGCCAACTGGGTGTCGACCTCGGCGAGACGGGCCTGTGCGTCCTGTATCGGTTCGAGCCAGCCAGCACGAGCCTCACTATTAGCCCGAAAAGTCTCGATACTCTCCTCAAGGCGCGAGGCTTCAAGGGTCAGCCTCTCGATCCGCAACTCCCTGCCGGCGTCGACGTGAGATGACGACTGCCATTCCTCAATAAGGGGTTCGCAAACCATATAAACGGGGCCAGTAAGTGTGAGCACGCTGGCGACCATGGCCAGCATTCGCCGTGCCAGCTGGCGCTGATACCAAAGCCACAAGGCAACGACCTCTAGGAGCACGGCCCATGCCCACCCCATCGGCCCGATGAACTCAGTCCAAAATTGAATAGCATGGACCTGAAGTAGCGCGATCGCGCCAGCAAGCACCAGCAGCGGTAGTGCCATTTCGATGAACCTAGTTGTCGGCGACTGATTGCCCATTACGTTGACTCTCCACAAAGCTCACACACTGCTAATTTCCCTAGCTCCCTCGCCAAGAGGGCAGGGGGTTCTCAATTCTTCTCGTCCGTCTTTGGCTCGGATTTGACGGTTAAAGAGGTGATAACGGCCATCGGTGTCCCTAGTTTCGGTGCCGAGGGCGGCGGCTGGTTAGGCTCAGACGTGGCCATGCGGATACCGATCGTCAGCGCCAGCAGCACCGACCAGGCGATCATCCAGCGGATAAGAAAGCGGCGATCCTTGAGATTGCCCTTGCCGATGATGAGCATTACAGCCAGGAAGACGGCATACGCGAGAGCACCGACCCAGAGGATGGAGAGGAAGCCGGTCATGCCACACCTCCGGTCACCATCGGAACAGCGTGACCAGACTGGGATATACAGCCCCGGGCCACACATTCCTTCCGCTCCGCGCTTTCAAGCGCTCGGTTGGCCATGGGTCACTCCTTTATGAGTCGGGTGTAAGGGTGGGGCTGGCTGTCGCAGCCAAAGAGGTAGCGAGGTGAGCCTGCGCCGCCCGGTGACATGACGGGCTGTTCGCCTGATGGCAGAAGGATGGCCAACCAGTACGACACGGCGCTTGCCACGAGTGATACTGGTATAAAGCCACTGCCGTTCCAGCATGTGCCAGTGCGATCGCGCCAGTGGAATGACCACTGCTGGAAATTCTGACCCCTGCGCCTTATGTCCGGTCATCGCATAGGCCAGTTGCAGTTTGCCGAGGGCATCACTGGTAAACAGCACTTCCCGATCCTCGAACCGCGCCAGCACGGTTTTTTCCTCGGGGTCAGCCGTCACCACATAGCCGAGGTCGCCATTGAAGACATCACGGTTGTAGTCGTTCTCGGTCTGCACGATTTTGTCACCCGGCGCCCAGCGGCGACCCTGGATCGTTACCGAGCCCCGGTCCCCCGGGATGTGGAAGCTACGCAGTGCCTCATTGAGAGCACGAGTACCGACCGGCCCACCATGCATGGGCGTCAGCACCTGCACCTCATGGAGAGGATCGAAGCCATGCGCCAACATGTCTTCCGTGGCCACGCGCAAGGCCACCTGACACACCAGCTCGGGATCACTGCCCTCCGGCACCTCGACAATCTCGAAGTCGCTTTCTGCAACAGACTGGGGGGCGTTGCCCTGGTTGACGGCATGAGCCTGGACCGTGATTTGCGAGCCAGGCCCTTGGCGGCGGATCTGGAGGAGCCGAGCCACTGGGATACCACCCGAGGCGATCACATCACGCAAAACGTTCCCCGGGCCTACCGAGGCCAGCTGATCCTGGTCACCGATAATGAAGAGCCGGCAATGGTCAGGTAGCGCCAGCACCAGCGCCCGAAACAACAGCACATCGACCATCGACGCTTCATCGATAATCACCACGTCCGCTTCGAGCGGGTTGCCCGCATTGAACTCAAAGCCGCTGGCGCCAGCACCCAGGAGACGGTGAATTGTCGACGCCGGCCGTCCAGTTGCCTCTGCCATTCGCCGAGCAGCACGGCCAGTCGGCGCACACAGCGCCAGCTCAAGGCCAGCATCATCCAGTGTCTGCGCCAATACCTCGGTCACCGTGGTCTTTCCCACCCCCGGGCCACCCGTGAGCACAGCCACGCCATACGCAAGACAGGTCTCCAAGGCTTGGCGCTGCTCTTCGCTGAGTACCCGCCCATCCGACAACTCCCCGTCGACTCGAGGCAGGTTNNATCCCAGAGCGCTGCCCGCGCCAGCATCGCCGCGGCAATGGTTCTCTCTGCCTCCACCAGCGAAGGCAGGCCAACCAGCCCACCTTCGACGCTGATGAGCTTTTCATGCGCCAGCAACAGCTCAACAACCGAGGTCATGCGTGCCACATCAACCCCGAGGAGCTGCGCGCCTTCCGAGGCCAACTCCTCCGAGGTTGCCAGGGTATGCCCCGAGGATGAACGTGCATCCACGACATGGCGAAGCCCCGCGATGAGTCGATCCCTATGGGTCAACTCGAAGCCCAGAGACTGCGCTATAGCGTCGGCAATACGAAACCCGATGCCACGGGTCTTCAACAAGGTACGGTAGGGGTTGGCGGTTACTTTCTTGATGGTCTCCTGGCCCAGTTGGCGGAAGACAGCCATCGCACGCGAAGCGCCGAGGCCATGACCCTGCAGGAAGATCAATGCGTCACGCGCCTCCTGGTGCTCGCTCCAGCTTGCCACGATCCCCGCTGCCTTCTTCTTCCCGATGCCCGACACAGCCCGCAAGGCCTTTTCATCGCCGAGAACATCGCGCAGCCCATCCCTAAAGTGTGCAACCAGTCGAGCGGCGAACTTGGGGCCAATGCCGGCTACCTTGCCACTTGCAAGGTAAGCGCCCAGCGCTTTGGACTCATGAGGTATTTGGGTTATGAGGCGTTCCGCCTTGAACTGCTTACCGAACTTGGGGTGAGTACTCCACACGCCTCGAGCCTGCACATACTCTCCCTCGTTCAGCGGCTGGCAAACGGCCACAAGCGCCACCTCCTGCTCCTGCACATCGCGCACAGTCAGGATCTGAAATCCCTCTTCGCCAACGAAACGAACGGCACAGACCACACCGCTCAATTCCTCCAGGTTGTCCATGAATCGCCCTCGCAAATAAAAAAAACCCGGCTGGGGAGGCCGGGTGAGGTACAGGGAAACAGGCTCTTAAAAGGGGAGCGCGGCATGTCAGCACGCCCGGGCCGTGCCCGACTTCAAACTCTGGATCTGCTACTGGGGAGCCCTCTGAGTTGAGAGTGAGAGAGAAGCCGGATCAGGGCTAACTCAGAAGGCTCTCCGGTAGCCCCGTTACCGAGACGACCAGACGGCTGATGCGCGTCCCCGAAGCCGCGTCAGGGGAGAGAGGAGATAGCGGGCGCATTCCACTTAATTCGTTTGGCAGAGGGTGTATCTCTATTTCTCGTACCTATGCTTTGCTATACTATACGACACTTTCTATTTATGCAATACACTTTTGAATAGTAAGACAACGTATTGTCGGCTTGCTTCTGAGCGGTGCGTATTCCGCTCATTTTCCTCTACCGAAGGACGATATTCAGGATGACATCACGAGCACTCATTCTGTGTGAGAAACACTCGGATCAAGCCGACAAAATTGCACCTGCTTTAGGTCTTACGCGCAGCGGAAACGCCTACACCGGCACCTGGAATGGTGTAACCCTTACCCTAGTATGGGCAGCTGGTCATTTGCTGGGGCCTGTTGAGCCTTCTGTGGTGACCCCAGAGGCCAACTGGCGCGACCCTAGCAGCCTATTGCCTCTGCCTACCGCATTCCCCCAGACGCCTACCGAGCGCGGCAAGAAATACCTGGGAAACCTGAAAAAAGAACTCTCACAAGCCGCCGAAGTATGGTTAGCCACCGATCCAGATCGAGAAGGTGAAGCCATCGGTTACGAGATCCTGCAGTACGCAAAGTACCGGGGAGCCGTGAAGCGCATGTGGTTGACCGGCTCTATGGAAGCGGCCGATGTTCAAGCCGCGGCCAAGCGCCTAAGAAACGCGGGAGAAACCATTTCTTTCTGGCGGGCTCAGCAGGCCCGCGCCAACGCGGATGGGTTCTGGCAGTACCTTGTCCGTGCATACACGGCAACCGCTCGCCTAGGCCTTATGGGTAGCGATTTAGCCAAGGGCAAGGGCAAGGCAGGGCTCGTGTCGGCCGGCCGCGTACAGTCCGCCACCCTTGGGCTAGTTGTAATCCGCGATCGCGCAATTGAAGCCTTCGTTCCAGTGGATCACTACCAGGCAAAGATCACCCTGGGCGGGGGAGAGCTGACCTATTCTCCAGCCCCACCAATCGCTGGCGCCAGCAGCATCCAGCTGCAGGATGAAGCCAAACCGATGTTTCTGGATCGCGCAGCCATGTTGGCATTCACCAAGCGCCTCGAGGCTGCCGATACTGCCACGATTCTGGAGGCTGATACAAAGCAGACGGCTAAGCATCCGCCGCTGCCATACAGCCTCACATCGCTCCAGCGTGACATGTCCAAACTGTACGGCCTAACCGCCACCCAGACGCTCAAAGCAGCCGACTCATTGCGTAGTGATGGTTACCTGACGTACCCCCGGACAGAGCATGGCGAACTCCCCGCCAGCATGTATAACCGGAACAATTTACTGGCCATCCTGGGCGGCGCGGCAAAGGCAGACGACACGCTTATGGCGCCAGCACGTCAGGCCGGTCGGCGGCACTGTATGGAGGGCGCCGAGGCACCACGGCCACGCTGCTTTACCGACAAGCCGATGAACCACCACGGGATCATCCCAACGCGCAAGACACCCGACCTCACCGCTCGTACTGAGGCCGAACGAAAGGTCTACCTGGCATGTGCCAAACAATTCATTCAGGCCCTCCTTCCAGCAGCAACCGTCGAGTCCTTGAGAGTCAGCGCCAGCATTGAGGTTGAGGACGTGCTAGAGCGCCAGCCAGCGCTATTCACTGGCACCTTCAAGCGCATCATCGACCACGGCTGGATGACCGCTTTCGAGGCCCACAAAGAACAGAAAGACCTGCCTGCGCTAGTGGCCGGCGCCAACATTCCCGTCGAGGCTGTACGACTCCACGAGGCACGCACCGAACCGCCCAAACCGTTCACGCTTCACGACTTACTGAGCGCCATGCTTAATGCAGGCCGACATATCGATGGAGAAGATGCCGCAGCCCTAAGAAAGGCTGAAGGGATCGGCACACCAGCCACCCGGGATACGGTCATCCAGACGCTGTTCGATCGCGAATACATCACCACCAAGCGGCAGGGAAAACAGCAGGTAATTGTCTCCACCCCGCGAGGCCGCGCATTCATCGACAACACTCCCTCGGAACTCTCCGATGTGCGTGTGACAGCCGCCTGGGAGCGACAGCTAGATGCAATCCAGAACGCCCCTAGCGACACAGCGGCCAAGCACGCCCGTGACAACTTCATAAACGCTCAACGCGACTTCATCACCACCCGCATCAAAGAGGCAATCGACATCATGGACAATGCACCTGAGGCAGTTATGGCAACAGCCAATGGACCCACAGAAAACATGATTTCCGCTGCACGCAAGCTAGCCGCTGCACGCAGTCTCTCGCTACCAGAGGGCATCGAAAAGAGCTTCGATCTGTGCCGTTCATTCTTGGACGATGTAATGCAGCAGGCACCGCCCCCCACTGACAAGATGAAGGCTTTAGCAATGCGCTTGGCTGATGAGAATGAGGTGACATTGAACGGTGAGTTGACCTGCTTCAGGGAGTGCAAAGCGTTCATCGACAAGTACATGCAGATCCAGGCCCCAACCGCGAGAATGATAGCCGCCGCAGAGTCCGCAGCAAAGCGCTACAAAGTGTCGCTTCCCGAGGCCGCCCGCACCTCAATGCAGGAGTGCCGCGTGTTCCTCAACGACCACCCACGCTAGCCGCGCCGAGAAGCACCCCGGGCTCCCCCTTGGGCGGGGATATAGCACAAAGACGAGCGCGTAAATTGAATCGAGTAAGGCCCCCCTCGCCAAGGAAGGCATTCATTAAAATACCTGTCAGACGTACCCGTTCAGACCAATTTCAGCCACTCAGAGCACCATGCCTGAAGTGTCATAGAAGACGATAGGAATCACTATGCACGAAGCACATCACCACGACGATGAATTGCAGGAAGAGAGCACTAATCAACGTCGATCACGTCGCACTGTCGATAGGGAGGTGCTAGCTCACGAGGCGGAGCTAATGGTGGGCGCATTGACTGCTGATATAGAGGCAATTATGGGGGAGTACACAAGGCAGTTACTGGACATTGTTGAGCGCATCCGGCAGGCCCAGCCACGCACCCATGGGGCCGTGCTTTTAGATGTTAGTCGGTGTGGTTATGGATGCTTGGGATGTCCCCACCCGGTATGGCGTAAATGGGTCAACCGACAACAACATAGCCGGCACGCACCCTCAACCTGGCATGCCGTCCGAATACAGCGTCCCGGTGTTGCAGCAAGGGCCAGAACCGTACCGCAGGAAGCGCGAGACCTGATAGCAGAAGCACTCTTACTGATTGAACGTAGAGCACGCTTTATTGACCATTTAAAACGTATTAACAAGGCCATTGGCACTGCACGCTACTATCGTCCAGAGCTAGGCCAACAAGGCCGTAATGATGAAAACTAGACGCCTGTTGTAAGCGCAATAAAGCACCTTTGTATATGGCTCGTAGGTTAACTCTATGAGCCATTTTTTTTGCCTAGCGGGGCAGTCCACTAAGCCATAGAAGCACACCGCAATGGCGCCAATTCCGCGATGCACTAACTCATGGAAATGGTCACTCGCCATATACCAGACACACATAAGCGAGACGTAGCACCGAGTGCTAAGCAAACACTCTATGTGCATCTATTTACCTAGAGGAGGATATAACTAAATGTCCGTGGCCAGAGGCACCAAAGGGTAGCGCAGGGGTGTTCTGTAATGCAGGGAGCACTCGCTTTGCTAGCCTCCACCCTAACATCATGTAAACGGTAATCGTGGGATATCCCGGCCATGCCACAATGCTCGATGTTGGCACCTTCGATGCGTGAGCAGCAACGGGAATAATGTACCTGTCGGGGAGTGGGGGAGTCTTGCCACCGTGCTCGATGCTGGCGCCTTCGAGGCGTGAGCAGCAACGGGGATAATGTACCTGTCGGGG
>LGVE01146782.1_pt4 | contig 11161 bp, 10 predicted proteins | sample 469871 | NCBI WGS metagenome assembly LGVE01 (sample SAMN03893561, study PRJNA290197) | marine sediment metagenome | material: sediment; isolation source: combined push core samples #3730, #5133, and #5579 collected at Hydrate Ridge | place: Pacific Ocean: Hydrate Ridge | reverse complement strand
GTAAAAAGCCCATTGGAAAATTGAATCGGAATAGGCAGAAAAATTTTCCTCTCATGCTCCAGTCCGAAGTGATTAAGAAGCTGGATGTTTTCTATGGTAGATACAAATCTTTTGAAAAGAACGCTTTTTCCTTCATTAAGGTTAAGGAATCTTGAAACCAGGCCTTTCAGGTCTCCTCCTATGAGTTTATTGAGATTATTCCCGGCGATTGTCTTATTTATGAATGCCTTTCGAAGTTTTGCCTCCCAACTCAAACCCGATTTTTCAATCAGCGTCTTTAGCAGGTCCGGGGCGGATTTTGAAGATAATCGAAGCAACAGGTCGTCCATCAATTCCCTGAACCGGGATATTTCTGCTTGCGGCAGGCCATGGTGATCTACGTTTTCATGTATAGATTTCCACAGATTTTCCTTCATTGCAGACAGTATAATGGAAATATTAATTGCATCTGAATCTGCGAATCTAATTCCAGAAAGTTTAAGGGTTGGGGTGGGTCTAATCTCTTCAACTTTCAGGGATAGAACACTCCCTTCCCCCAGCGGGACATGGGTTCTTGCTATCACCTCTTTTCCCTTAATGAGAAGCAGAACATTGCCTGAAGAAAACGATTTTAATACCTTTCCCTCAATAACCTCATTTGTGCGCAATTTAAGTGGGGATGCAACATCCTGATCAGGCTTGAGAAATATTTTTGATACTGAATACAAGGTATTAGCAACATGCATCAAGGCACACCTTCTTTACTTCCTATCCGGGAGAGTTTTTTCTTTAAATCCAGGACAAGCTTTATCTTGCCCTTGGGGATTGAAAGTATCCGGGCTGTTTTTTCTAAATCGCAACCCTCTCTTGCCAGTCTTAAAATCTCTTTTTCCTGGCTTTTAAGAGAAACCAGGTTATCATTCGCGTCGGCAGATCCCATGTTATATGAAGAAAGCGTTGCGTCAGCCCTGTTTAACAACACATTCAAACTCATTATCCTCTTGTCCAGTTTTTCATTAAGACCTTTTATGAGTTGATGTTTTTCTTCTAACTCTTCCCTTAATTGACCTGATATTTTATCTGCATCAATAAGCAAAGATTCAAATATTTTTGTTCCTTTATGGAACGATTTGCCGTTATTAAAAGACCTTAACTTCCTGATTAAGAAAACAAAAAAAATAATAATAGCAATATCAATTCCTATCAGTGCAAGAATCAGCAACTTTAACTCGATGAATGACATGATTATGCCTCTATATCTATAAGGCTTCCTCCTGATGAGTCGAGGACTTCTTTTGATTTTTTCTTTTTTGAACCTTCTTCATCATACCTGGAGTCTTCCCTGTTCTTTTTCTCTTCGTCACCCTTGATCTCTATCCTGTTTCCTGTTTCAAAATCCTGGACCTTTTTCTTGTCCTCCTTTTTCTTGTCCTCTGTTTTTTGTGCAACAAATTCCTGATTCAATTCCAGATTCTGTCTCCCGACATTATGCACTTCCTTTATGGCGCTTCCCTGACCCAGGACAATATTCATATCAGCTATATTTGACATTTCCACCTCCAAAACTCAGAAAAATCGTAACAGCTTAGCCACCAAGGCACTAAGTCACAAAGAAAACACATATTTTTTAAAACCTTATATGAAAGGAAAAATTCATTCCCAAAAACATTGACAGGTATTGCTTTTTACTGTGCCTAAGAAATATCCGCCAGAGCCCGTTGGCGGATTAGAATCTTAGTGTCTTTGTGACTTTGTGACTTTGTGGCTGAACTATTACCAAAACTCAAACAGCCAAAAGATCGGTTATATAGGCCTCCTTGATCCTCCCCATAGATAAAGCCCCGTTAACTGCTCTGATAATACACTTCTTAAGTTTCTCCAATGAAGGGACATCTTTGATTCCATTTATCTCTTCTGTCAACATATCATAGATGATTCCTCTAAGCCGATTTTTCTCCTGTATCATTTCTCCCATTAATTTTTTATCACGCAAATTAAAGGCAATAGTTAAAGAGAGATAGGTAAATTTTTTACTCTGTTTAAAGGGAATAACAAATGAGTCAAATACGAGTAATTGCTCTTTTGGGATCGCAAATCTGTCAGGTCCTTCCTTTTGATTAGATGTTACAAAAGATATTTCTCCTTTCATATAAAGATATCCTGTCCCTATCAAAAGACAGAGCGCAATTGCAATACATAACCATAACCTTTTCTTTTCTTTACAGAATCCTGTTGAAATAAGTAACCGTAACCTTTTTCTCTCTCCATGCTTCAACTCAAGGCTTTTAGAACCTTCCTTTTCCGGAATTGATGGTAGATCTAATTCATCTAATTCAAGTCCGGTAAATCGGTTTTTATTTTCGTCGCCATTTGAAGAAATCATGATCAACCTCCATGAGGCGTGCTTAGGGCTCGCACAAAAATAACTTGACATTTTAAGCGCCGATGCATCCCGCCTGACTGCGTTGCGAAAGCTCAGAATATCCTGATATTCCTGCACTTTCGCGCCTTGCCAGACGGGCGCCTCAACACTTAAAATTGCCAACTTATTGTTGAGCGAACCCTTAGCAAAGAATAAATAAGTTATTTATTTTTCATCAAATAATCCAGGAGTCGCCGCGCGGGTTCTGAGTTATTTGATTTTATGCACTCTTCGAGCGCCACTATCGCTTCTTCAATTCTGCCAATTTCAAAATAGATCCTTCCTAAATTATAAAGGATGACATCATTTCCTGGGACGAGGCTCAAACACTTCAGGTATTGTTGAATGGCTGCCTCGTGCTGCCCAATTTTTCTCAATTCTACAGCATACTTGTTAAAGGTCTCAACTGTTTGCGGAATTGGATCGATAGTTTGATCTAAAAAATTCCCTGCCTCTTTTATGTCACCGGAATCGAGATAAACTTTTCCCATATCCACGAGATTGAGATCGGTCGGATTTGTCTTTGCTATATCACTAAATATTTCAGTGGCTTCATTTGCTAATCCTAACTTCACATACACTTTTCCCAGTTCTATTTTCCTGCTCCTGTTCAATGGATTCTTTATGCTAGCTTGCTTGTAGTATTGAAGGGCTTCTTCATACTTTTCTTCTTTCATGCAGATATTGCCCAGCAAGTTAAGCGCCTTGCTGTCTATTTTTATATCCATTAACCTGTCAATATATTTTCTTGCATTTTCAAAGTCTCCGGAACTAAAGTAGCACTCGGCTAAAATAGAGAGAACGGTTGGATGTTCTTTTTGCATCAGGAGTTGCTGGGCGTAGTCTTTCGCCTCATCGTATCTCTCGTAAATTTTAAGGAGGGACAACTTTTGTATTTGGTGTTGAATTTCATCAGGATTTAATCGTTTTCTAAAAATGCTTCTTATTGCATCCATTATGCGTTCTTCAGTAAAAGGCTTTTGCTGATAACCATCAACGCCCTCTTCGACTGCGTAAATGACCTTGTCTTCGGACATTTCCCCTGTAACCATCAGAACAGGCATGTTATGGTATTTTGAATCGCTTCTTATCTTTATTAAGAGTTCAACACCGCTCATTTTGGGCATTTCCCAATCAGTAATAACAAAGTCAATATTAGTCTTTTTAAGTATAGTAAGAGCAGCTTTTCCACTATTAGCTGTGGAAAGTTTTCTATAACCATTACTTCTTAAAATTCCCCTTAATAGCTGTATAATGAGATCTTGGTCATCTACAATTAAGAAAGTGTAATTTTGTGTATCTAACATGCCTCACTCCATTTGTAAGAAATCGTAACACTTTAGCGCTTTTAAATATTATTTGTATGCATTCCCACGCTGGAGCATGGGAACGAGAAAACCTGCAGATGTAGAAGTATTTATTGCTATTTTCACCACAGAGCACACAGAGATCACAAAGAAAACGCTTTTTCTGTCAACCTTCACTAACCCTGAACCCTAAGCGCTGAGTTAAAAATTAATGTCCTGAAGTCAGAACCCTGAACCCTGAACCCTTTATGAACCTTCATAATATGATCGAAGTTTTGCCCTTAATTTTATTATTGCCTTTGAATGGATTTGAGATACCCTTGACTCTGTCAAATCCAACACTCTGCCTATTTCCTTTAATGTCAACTCATCATAATAATATAGTGAAACAACTAACTGTTCCTTTTTTGAAATCCTTAAAAGCGCCTTAGATATGACCCGTTTCAATTCCCTTATTTTTAATTCATCAAAAGGCGAGGGTGTGTCGGATGTCCGATTGGTAAATTTTGGGACAGCGCCGTCCTGCGTGATCTCGTCAAGGCTTAAAAGTCTGATTCCCTGTGCTCTCCAGGTCATCCTGTAGTATGAATCAATATCAACTCCCATCTCCTGGGCGACCTCAAAATCCTCCGGCTCCCTGTCAAGTCTGCATTTAAGGGTGCTCAGAGCGTCTTCAATTCTGTGAATATCTTTCATGACAGACCTGGAAGCCCAACCCATTTTTCGCAATTCGTCTAACATGGCTCCTTTTATCCTGTGCGTTGCATATGTCTGAAATTTAGCCCCCTTTTCTGAATCGAATTTATCAAGGGCATCATATAGCCCTACTATTCCCGCGCTCGTCAGATCTTCTTTCGACATACTGTGGGGCACTCGAATCGCCATTCTGTCCGCAATGTATTTTACAAGAGGAGCATATTCGAGAATAAGGTCTTCTCTGGCCTTTGTATCCATATAACCCTGATCTGTTTGGAAAGCCTGCTTGTATTTACTAATCTGCACCCTCATCATCTTAACCCTCTGCTTTGCTCATCAGTCTTTTCCAGAAGAATTTTATATTTCCGTCAACTGGTCTTTTATCTGTCTGGTTTAAAAGGTAATTAGCCAGTTTTTTAAAACTGTTGCTTGAAGATGCTCCAGGATAACAACATAGAACAGGCTCTCTTCTGCTTACCGCCTTTTGCAAGAAATCATCCCTTGGGATATATCCGGCATACTCTATAGATATGTCTCTCAGAAATCTGTCCACAACCCTGCTCAGATTCTTGTAAACCGATTTTGCCTCTTTTTCGTTTCTAACCATATTTAACAGAACGAAAAAATTCTTAGTCCCGTGCTGACAAAACATGACTTTTAAAACAGCATAGGCATCCGTAATTGATGTGGGTTCAGGGGTCACAACTATGATTCTTTCCTGCGCTGCCAGGTTAAAATAGATAACATTGGAGGAAATCCCTGCGCCGGTGTCAATCAGCAAAATATCAAACATGCTGTTCAAGTTATCAAATTCATTTAACAGGTTTATCTTATGGCCTTCCGTTAGATTGACCAGTTCCTGTATGCCGGAACTGGCTGGTATGACCGACACACCTTCCGGTCCTTTAACGATAATCTGAGATAGATCTTTTTCTCCCCTGATAACCTCATCAATGTTATGCTCCGGGTTAAAACCAAAGATAATATCAATATTGGCGAGTCCGAGATCAGCATCAAAGATTAAAACCCTTTTCCCCATCCGCTGACATGCAATAGCCAGATTACCAACTATATTTGTTTTGCCGACACCACCCTTGCCACTGGTAACGGCAATAACTCTGGGAGTATTTGCTGTGGGAAATAATCCATTTTCATCATCCTTCTTGAGCATATAAATTTTGTCGGATTCTCCCTTTACTATCCTTCTTAAATGTGTGGCCTGATCCATCTTTCAATTCTCCTAAAGAGACTTTTTTTGATTAGTAGCCGTCCACAGGTTCAAAGTTCCCTGACCTCTGACTTCTGACCTCTGACCTCTGACTTCTGACCCTCTGACCTCTGACTTCTGAACCTTAGTTTCTATTTAGTAACAGTTTTAAGATTTTTCTCTTATCTGCCTGCTCAATATCCTCAGGCACATTCTGTCCGGCAGTAATGTATGAAATGGGTAATCTTAATTTTATTATCTGATTTATAACCGAACCGAACCTTTCTGCTTCATCTATCTTGGTAAATATATAGGTCTGAAATTTTAATGGACCAAAGCTGATAGCCGTCTTGATCATCTCAGACTGCGTAGTTCCAACACTCAGGAGAAGGTGTGAGCTAATAGTTAAATCATCGGCGATCATTGTCTTTAGTTCCTCTATTCTGAGCATATCGTACTGGCTCCGTCCTGCTGTGTCGATCAAGACAACATCTCTTCCTTCCATTTTTCTAAGGGCAAAGAGTAAATCTTTTCTTTTAAATGCCTGGAAACAAGGGATGCCCAAGATATTTGCGTAGGTCCTCAGTTGTTCTATGGCCCCTATTCGATAGGTGTCTATCGAGATTAAGCCCACCTTTTTTCTGTCTTTAAGCATAAGCTGTGCGGCAAGCTTTGCAATTGTAGTAGTCTTACCTACGCCTGTTGTCCCAATAAACGCCGCTATTATCTGTTTGTTATCTTTTGCCTCAAATGGATCTTTTACATCTATGACCCGCATTAGCTCTTTGATTGCTTTCTTCCCGATATTATCCGCGTGATTGTGAGGGCTGTCTTTGAGCGCTCCAGCCCTTTCCAGAATATTTCTTGCATAATGATCATCAACTCCCTCCCTGATCAATTTTGCATAGAGACTGAGAGCAGCAGGATTCATCATCAAGTTTTCTATAGCGCTATCTGAATGATTCAGGAGGTAAATCATTTCTTTTATACTCACCAGCTCGGCTTTTACCTCGCTAAAGGGATTTGAAATCTTATTGGAAATATCAGATCCTCCCGGCACTGCGGATATCTCAAACAAATCGTTTTCATCCCTTCGCCTTAATCTCTTAGTAGAAATTATCATTGCATCCGGGCCTAAGGAATTTTTGACCCTTGCGCTAGCCTCTTTAATTGTCCTCGCACAGTATTTATTAGCCTGCATAGTTCAAACTCACCTCGGCCTGTTCGGGGAACAGGCCCTACTTCTGTTTCATTGATTAGCCTGCATAATCCAAATTTACTTCTCCGATTGATTTAAACCTTATATCACTTAAGAGCTCACTCTGGGACAATACCATTAAGGAAGGAATAAAATATTCCACCATCTTTTTCAAATGCCTTCGTATCGCGGGTGAAGTCATAAGAATGGGTTGGACATTTTTTGCCATAGCCTTTTCCGCCTCCTTTTTGATGGAAGTAATAATGGGATTTGCAACCTTTGGATCAATGGAAAGATACGAGCCGTGTTCTGTTTTCTGGATCCCTTTAAGGAGCAAATCCTCTACATCCTGGGCCATGGTTATCAGTTCCAACACGCCATCTTCTCCTATGTAAGGGCTGATGATAGATCTGGAAAGCTTGTGCCTGACATATTCGGTTAAGAGCTCCGGATCCTTGGTCAATGGAGCATAGTCAGCAAGCGTCTCAACGATAGTTAACATATCCTTGATAGATATTTGCTCCTGCAAAAGATTTTGCAAAACCTTTAGCACAGCGCCCAAAGAAAGAAGATTGGGCATCAACTCCTCAACAGCCTTTGGATAGGGCTTGCTCAGGTTATCGAGCAGGTTTTGAACCTCCTGCCTTCCCAGCAATTCCGATGCGTGTTTTCGAAGAACCTCGGTCAAATGGGTAGCCATTACTGTGACAGAATCAACTACCGTATAACCTGCGAGCTTTGCCTCCTCTTTCTTGCCCTCTGGTATCCAGGCTGCAGGCAAATTGAATGCAGGTTCCTTTGTCTCTACCCCTTCAATTTTCCTTGCAGAGTCTCCAGGATCCATAATGAGATAATGATTCACCATTAATTCAGCGCCGGCGATCTTTACCCCTTTAAGAAGAATCTGGTACTCGGTTGATTTTATCTGGAGATTGTCCCTGATATGGATTGGAGGTATAACCAGCCCCATCTCAAGCGCGAACTGTCGTCTGATTGAGCGTACCCTGTCAAGAAACTCTCCCCCCTGTTCTCTGTCTACCAGGCTAATAAGGCCGTATCCTACTTCTACCTCAAGAGGATCAACCAGAAGCAGGTGTTCTACAGGTTCCGGGCCGACCTCGGCTTTTTGCTTCTTCCTGTCTTCAATTTCTTTTACCTTTGATACTTTCTTTTTCCCTGTCAATAGATAAAGGCTTCCTCCAATGAATATGGAAAGTATTATAAACGGGATATGAGGCAAACCCGGGATGAGGCCGAAAAAGAAGATCGTAAGCGCTGAAAGATAGACCGCCTTTGGATATTTAATGAACTGTTTGGCAAAATCGCTTCCCATGGTCCCTTCAGAACCCGCTCTACTTACAACAATTCCGGCGGCAGTTGATATGATGAGGGCGGGAATCTGGGATACCAGCCCGTCACCGACAGTTAAGAGGGTATAATTCTGGGCAGCGTCAATGAACGCCATGTTTTTTTGAAATACCCCGATTATAAATCCACCAAAAATATTGATAATGGTAATTATTATCCCGGCAATGGCATCTCCCCTTACAAATTTAGCCGCTCCATCCATTGCTCCATTGAATTCAGCCTCTCTTGTTATTATCCTCCTGCGTTGTTTTGCTTCATTTTCGTCTATAAGCCCGGCGTTCAAATCCGCATCAACGCCCATCTGCTTGCCGGGCATAGCATCGAGTGTAAACCTTGCGGCAACCTCAGCGATCCTGGTTGCGCCCTTGGTAATAACCACAAAATTGATGATAACCAGGATAATAAACACAATCATGCCGACAACATAATTCCCCCCCACCACAAAACTGCCAAATGACTTGATAACCCTTCCTGCAGCCAGGGCTCCCTCATTGCCATGGAGAAGTATTAACCGGGTAGATGCCACATTAAGCGAAAGCCTGAAGAGGGTCGTCACGAGAAGAAGGGATGGGAATATGGAAAAGTCCAGGGATTTCACCGTATACATGGAAATCAAAAGGATAGTTATTGCAACGGTGATATTCAGGGCCAGAAGGAAATCGAGAAGCATCGGCGGCAACGGGATAATCATGACCCCAAGGATAGTAACCACTCCAATGACTGTCGTGATCTCACTAACAGCAGCAGGATTAAATTTTGATTTTGTGATCTCTTCCATAGTATTTTCCATAATCAATAACCTCTAACCTCTGAACCCTGAACCTTCTCCCTTGAGCTTATAAATGTAAGCCAAAACCTCAGCAACAGACTGGTATAAAAATGCAGGTATTTCTTGACCTGTCTCGACTATTGAATACAGGCTCCTGGCGAGTTCCTTGTTCTCTACAATCGGGATGTCATGCTTTTCTGCCAGATCTTTGATCCTTTTGGCTATTTCGCCCGCTCCCTTGGCAAGTAATTTTGGCGCATTCATGACTAACCCATCATACTTCAAGGCCACTGCAAGATGGGTAGGATTGGTAATGACCACATCTGCCTTTGGAACCTCCTGCATCATCCTTTTTCTGGCCATCTGCAATTGAATGCTTCTTATCCTTGATTTTACCAGCGGATCACCTTCCGTCCTTTTTAACTCATCCTTCACCTCTTTTTTGCTCATCCTGAGCCTGTTTTCAAAATCCCATTTCTGGAAGGCATAATCGATGGCTACAATAAAAATCATCGCCAGGGTGCACCTGACAAAAAGCTTAAAGATGGTGACAAGGATATAGGCAATAATTGAATTCAGCTCCATATCGCCTAAAAGGAAAAGATTTTTCATTTCACCCTTTATTGTGAGATATCCTACTCCTCCGACAATAGCCAACTTCAGTAAAGACTTGAATAGTTCCATGAATGACCGCTTTGAAAAAAGCCTTCCAAAACCCTTAATCGGATCTAATTTTGACATCTTGGGTTTGATCGATTCACCGGACAGCATAAAGCCAACCTGCATGATATTGGATAAAATCGCTGCAACAACAACTGCTATCAGGAGGGGGCATAATGTTAAGATAAACAAGAAGACCATTTCCCGGGCAAAAGCCATAAAATCAGGAACATTCAAATCATTCAAAATAGGAAGAGAAAATGCCAATCCCATGATAGTTTTGATATGAGTGTACATATAGGATNAGAACAGCCACTGAAGGCAACTCCCTGCTTTTTGCCACTTCTCCCTTTTTTCTGGCCTCTTGCCTCTTCTTTGGCGTTGCTTTTTCAGTCTTATCTTCAAAACTCTTTTCAGCCATTCCCTATATCCCATCCACAGGTTTCGCAGATTCTCGCAGATTATTAAAAAACAATTCCATAACAACCTCAATCACCGCTCCAATTATTGATGAATTCGTAAAAAGTCGAAATTGCTCGGTTATTGTCATTCCCGCGAAGGCGGGAATCCAGTAAATTCAATTAGTTATAGACTCCCGCCTTCGCGGGAGTGACGTACAAAAGGACTTTTTACGAGTTCATCATTGCATAAGTTTTTTTATCTTTTATATTCTTAATCCGTGTAATCTGCGTAATCTGCGGATCTCAATCCCTTAATCCCTTACGCCTTTAGACAGTTCATAGTATTAATTAACAGAGAATCAAGATCTCCAAGATATCTTTCCATAAATCTAAGAATCACATTTAAGCATACGCCAAAGAATATCAGGCCAATAACTATCTGGACAGGAAACGCTACGATCATAATGTTCATCTGCGGTATGAGCTTTGTAATCAGACCAAAGACCACCTTGGTAAAGAGAAGCGCGGCAATAGCCGGCGCCCCGATCTTTATGGCGATAACAAACATATCACCGGAAGCGTTGATGATTTCCTGAAATATCCGTCTGTCCAAGCTTAATGAGCCTACATTTATAATCTCAAAACTCTCCCTTATTGCATTCAGTAATATATGGTGGCCATTTAAAATAAGGAAGAGCACCATGGCCACAAGGTACGCTATATTCGAGAGAATTGAGACCTGTGTACCGCTTTGAGGGTCAAGGATGTTGGTGATTGCAAAGCCTGTTTGAAAACCTACGAGTTGACCCATCATCCTGATCCCCTCAAAAACTATTTTAACCAGCAGCCCTAAAATCATGCCGATTATGAGTTCCGCGGTTATCATCTGAACTATTCCACACAACGTATCAGGAAATTCAACCCCCTTATTATCTATAACCGAAAAAAGGATTATGGTTATCATAAGGACTAATCCTGCCTTGACTAAAACCGGAATAATCCGGGAACTAAAGAATGGAAACATCAATAAAATAACGCTAACCCTTATTAGTATAAGAAAAAACGCCTTAAATTCTTGATATTGTATGGGCAAAAAATTCATGTAATACCTTATAGGGTTCTGGGTTCAGGGTTCTTGAACCTCTGAACCTTGA
>LGVE01190350.1_pt1 | contig 11215 bp, 4 predicted proteins | sample 469871 | NCBI WGS metagenome assembly LGVE01 (sample SAMN03893561, study PRJNA290197) | marine sediment metagenome | material: sediment; isolation source: combined push core samples #3730, #5133, and #5579 collected at Hydrate Ridge | place: Pacific Ocean: Hydrate Ridge | reverse complement strand
ACGTCTACTGCTAGCCTGTTAATATCCGGAAATAAAATGAAAAATTCTATTGTAAGAAAGGCAGTATTTCCAGTTGCGGGTCTGGGCACCAGATTCCTTCCGGCGACCAAGGCCATGCCGAAAGAGCTTTTGCCCATTATCGACAAGCCCATTATCCAGTATGCGGTTGAAGAGGCTATTGCCGCCGGAATAACTGACCTGATTTTTGTTACCGGAAAATCCAAACGTGCAATCGAGGACCATTTTGACTCCAATCTGGAACTGGAGGCCGCTCTGAAGTCAAAAGGTAAAAGCGATCTTCTCGAATTGATCCACAACATTATTCCGCCAAACGTGAACTGTATTTTTGTCCGGCAGCCTGAAGCGCTCGGTCTGGGCCATGCGGTCTTATGCGCGGAGCCGGTAGTCGGAAACGAACCGTTCGCCGTTCTACTAGCGGATGACCTTATCCTTGCGCCGGAATTGCCGACTTCCAGAATGGTGAAGGAGTTTAGTAAAGCACCCAGCACCTTGCTGATGACGATGGAAGTTGCACCTGCAGACGTATCAAAATACGGCATCATCCGACCCGGTCGCAGGATTTCGAAGTCGCGCACAGATGTCGAAGTCCTGATTGAAAAGCCCACCGAAGCCGACGCGCCGTCTCGTATGGCATCGATTNNCCGTATGGCATCGATTGGCCGTTATATTCTCGAGCCGGAAATCTTCGACGTGCTCCGCGATCAGCCGCCCGGGCATGGCGGTGAAATCCAACTAGCCGATGCGATAAACACACTTGCGCAAAAAGGCCACGTTCAGGCAATCAGGATGACGGGAGAGCGGTATGACTGCGGATCCAAGTTCGGATATCTGGAAGCAACTCTGGATTTTGCTTTGGCCAACAAAGAATATGGCCCCCGTCTGGAAGCTCATTTAAGGCAGCGTTTGAAAGGGCTTTAGGAGTGCGCCTATCGCAGGTCAGGATTTTGCCGGACCCAACCGCACAACGATCTCGCGGCTCTTGCCTGCACCCGGAAAATTGATGGATTTGGCCTTGCTAACCTTTCCGTCGACGGTGATCCGGACAACACCATGACCGCAGCGGTCAGGATCCTCGATGGTTATGGCGAGCCGCCCGTTCGGCCCTTCGAGCGACAAATTCGCGCCTCCCCAGTCCAGTGGTAAGCAAGGATCAAGTGACAGCCGGTTGGCATTCAGTTTAGCGCCCAGAATTCCATGGACCGCAAGTTGCCAAGCCCAACCCGCAGCGCCGGTGTACCAAGACCAACCGCCCTGCCCTGTCAGCGCGCCAGTTCCGGAAACGTCGCCGGCCAGCACGTAGGGTTCGCGCAAGTAATGCAACGCGTCAGCTTTGTCCGCTGACCGTCTTATCGGGTTGATAATGTCGAAGACCTGCCAAGCCCGGTCGCCGTCTCCGAGTTGCGCAAATGCAAGGCCAAGCCATGCTGCGGCATGGGTATACTGCCCGCCGTTCTCGCGGATGCCGGGTGGATATGCCTGAATGTATCCGGGGTCGCGAGGGGTCAGGAAAAATGGGGGGTCAAGCAGGCGGATCAGCCGGTTTTCCGTATCGACCAGATTTTCGCAGGCCGACCGCATCGCGCGTTGCGCACGGTCGGCATCTGCCCCGTCTGACAAGACGCTCCACGCTTGTGCAATCAAGTCGATCCGGCATTCGTCGTTCTGTCCGGAGCCCCACGGTATGCCCTTGTCGTCAAAAGCACGCATGTACCAGTCGCCATCCCAGGCGTTCTCCGCAATCGCGGAGCGGAGTTTTCGCGTATGCCGCCGCCAGCGATTGGCGTCCTTCCTGTTGCCCGCCTTTTCCGCCAGAGGCGCGAACAAGCTGACCGTAGCAATCTCGAACCATGCCAGCCAGACGCTTTCCCCTGCGCCCTCATCGCCAATGCGGTCCATGCCGTCGTTCCAGTCGCCGGTCCCAATCAGCGGCAAACCGTGCTGGCCGACGGCCATCATCCGGTCTAGGGCGCGCGCGCAATGTTCGAACAGAGAAGCACTCGCACCTTCGTCAAACTGCGCATACCGGTCGTATTCTTCGGGGCGCAATTCCGGCGCGGACAGGAACGGCACCTCCTCGTCAAGGATCGAACTGTCATCAGTCACCGCAACATAGCGCGCCGTGACATATACCAGCCACAGATAGTCATCCGAACAGCGGGTTCGCACGCCACGCCCCTGCGGCGGGTGCCACCAGTGCAATGCGTCGCCCTCTTCGAACTGGCGGCGGGCGGCGCGCAGGATATGTTGTCGTGCGCGATCGGGATCGGTGAACAACAGTGCCAGCACATCCTGCAACTGGTCACGGAACCCGAACGCACCGCTGGCCTGATAAAATGCTGCGCGTGCCAGAATCCGGCAGGACAAGTTTTGATAGGGCAGCCATTGGTTGACCATCAGGTCAAAGGCAGGATCAGGCGTTTTAACCTGAACCGCCCCAAGCCGTCTTTTCCAAAGCATTCGCAACTCGCGCAGGGCGGCATCGGCACGCGCCGGATCTCTCCACTCAAGGATCAGACTGTTCACAACCTCGCCGTCGGCGGCTTCACCGAGCACGAACACGACCTCTTCCGTCTTGCCCGGTTCAATATCGAGGTGGACCTGATAGCCGGCGCAAGCATCGCCGCCCGGCGTAAACCGTCCGCCCAGATCGGAGCGGCGCAGCGCTTCGGGATCGGACGTATCGCCATGTCGACCAAGAAAGGCGCGGCGGTCGCCCGTCAGGCTGTGCGGATCGACGGAAGCGGTGACAAACGCGACGCGGTCACCGAACTCCGGATTCCACCGGTTGCCTGCGATAATCGCTTTCAGGGTAGCGTCATAATGACAGGCAATATGGGGTTTCGACAATGTTTCAAGCGCCCCGAGCAGCCATTCGGCATAGAAGGTCGCCGTCACGCGGCGCACGTGGTTGGACGTGTTTTTCAACCTCAGGCGCATCAACTTCACCGGTGCATCCTTTGGCACAAATGCCAAGAGTTCCTGCTCCAGTTCGTGGCTGTTCCGGCTCCAGATGGTATAGCCGGTACCGTGCCGTATCTGGCATGATGCGCCATCGTTCATCGGCGCTGGCGTCGGGCTCCACACTTCGGCTGTCATTTCATCGCGCAGATAAAGCACCTCAGTAGGAGTGTTCAGCACTGGGTCGTTCGTCCAGGGCGTCAAACGGTGTTCACCGCTGTTGACAGCCCAAGTAAAGCCGAGGCCGTCGCTGCTGGTGATCGTCCCGAAACTGTTGTTCGAAAGCACGTTGCACCATGGTGCCGGTGTGCGCATCCCGTCGGTCAGGTGTATGACATATTCACCAGCCTCCGCATCAAATCCGCCGTAGCCGTTATCGAACAAAAGTCCGTCCGGACGCTTCGGATCGTCCATGGCTCTGTAGTNNCTGTAGTTGGCTGGTACCGTTGGCTCAAAAATTTCCGAAGCGCTGAATGTCGCAAGGGCGCGGTCCAGTTTCTGATCCAGTCTCTGTCCATCCAGTTTCAGGACGACATGCGCGGCAGCGATAATTCCCTCTCGGGTCGTGCTATCCATCTGGTCCGACCAGAGCAGGTGAATGCCGCCGTTACGGCCCAGATAACCTTCGGTTTTGCTGTCATGCAGGATGGACAGAATGCGCTCTCTCAAAGGGTTCTCATAAGTGGAAACGCCGGTTTGAAGCACAACAAGATCAGTTTGCAGACCGCGCCGGCGCCACAGCCTCTGGGCCTTCAGGAGTATTTCAAGAAGCTTCACTTCGCCGTCCAGGTCCACGAGCAACAGCAAAATCGGCAAGTCCCCGGACAGACCGAAGCGCCATAGATCCGGCTGCCCCTGCCACGCTACAGGACCACCCTCGGGGACTTCGCGCATCGGCGCCGAAGGCTGAAGTAGCAGCGATGACAGGACCTGAACTTCCGGCAGATGGTCCGGGCTGAGGTCAAGCCTATTAACTTCTCGGGCAGTCTCGAGCGAGGCCTCGCGGAACGTCCGGCCTAGCGCATGTTCCGGATAGCGAGACGCAACATTCAGAACATCACGGCGCGTGGTGCCTGCGACGGTGAGAACGGCAAAACTCTTGCTTTCCATCGGCTCCAGCCGAACCTGAACCTGAAGCGCAAAAACTGGATCAAGGGTAAAACCGGTCGTGCCGCTCAGGCCGGTTTCCAGCCCCTGCGGATCGCGCATAGTCCGACCCNNAAGCGTGATACTGGGATCATCGGATACCATCGCGTGCAGTAGAACTGGTGGTTTCGTCTCAGGGCGACGCGGACGACGCTCGAATAGCAGGGCGTTGTGCTCTGAAAGAAAAGTGCTGCCGACGAACAGCTTGCTAAAGGCTGGATGCCGCTCTTCGTCCAATGCTGGTTCAAGTACCACCTCGCCGTAGGTCGTAAGCTTGATGTCCTTGGGTGTATCCCCTTCGTTGATTAACGTAATCCGGCGAATTTCCACGTTGTCATACGGGGCGATGACCAGTTCCTGTCGTGTAGCTATTTCCCGGTCGCGACGAAAAGTTTCGATCATGTGTTGGTGGAATACAACCTTGCTATCCTGACCGGTCTGATGCGTCGGCAGGTAACCGACAGACCACGGTTCGGACGAAACAGCGTCTTGCAGATACAGCCAAATTCCGTGGCAATCCCGCGTCGGATCAGGCCGCCAGCGGGTCAGCATATTGCCATTCCAGATCAACCCGCTGGCGCCCGACGCCGAGACCCGTGCCGACANNACCGCCGGCGCCCGACGCCGAGACCCGTGCCGACATGTGACCGTTACCCAACAAATGCATCTGCGGCGCGACGGTATCCGCGGACGGTATCCATGGCGACGGCATCTGCATGGTGGGGGGCTTGTCATGCGCCTCCCAACTTTCGTCTATCCGGCCCGTTTCGATCGGAATTTCCCACGGCACGCGCTCTTGCAGCAACAGATCGACAGCCGACATGTTCTTTTCAGCCATGACTCGCCGGACGTGGATATCGGTTTTCAATGCGTTCACAATGGCGCAGAGGATCATACCTTGGTGATGTGCCATGTAGGTCTTGACTGGCACGAAGGCACCTTTGCCGGACAGACGGGCGGGCGTGTAATCCAGCGCTTCCCAGAAACCGTAACAGCTGACCGCGCCAAGCCCATCTAGTCTGCGCAGGTTTTCCACCGCCGTGCTTGGGCGGGCACAAAGCGCAAGCGCGGTTGCATAGGGCGCTACAACCAGATCGTCGGTCAACCCGCGCCGGATGCCCAGTCCAGGAACGCCGAAAGCCCGGTATTGATAATTGTTGCTGGCATCGGTTACCCCGAAGGCCGACTCGGAAATACCCCATGGCACACCGCGTTCGGCCGCGTATTGGCGCTGATAATCGATAGCTGTCACTACGCTTTCGCCCAGCAGGGTGTCCCGGTTACTGGGAAGGAAAATTGGCGGCATCAAGTATTCAAACATCGAGCCGTTCCACGACAGAACTGACGGCTTGCCTTGCAAGCGGGTAATCGGGCGGCTGAACGCGTACCAGTGTTTGATTGGCACATCGTGTTTGGAGATGGCGAAAAAACTGGCGAGCCGCGCCTCGGTTGCCAGCAGGTCATAGTGGCTGTGATCCATCTGGCCGACGCTGTCGTTGTAGCCGACATAAAACAGGCGAACCTCTGGATCGTAAAGGAAGGTAAAGTCCATGCCGTAAGCCAGCGCACCGCATCTTTGGCCGAGCTTGGTGAGGCTTTGGGCGAGGTCCGCCTGTCGCTCGGCACCCTCGGATATGGCTTNNCGGATATGGCTTGCTGAACGGCTGCCAGCCAGTTTTTGTCCTCGACTGACGCCGCGCCTTGGGCCAATGCGGATGAAATCTCAGCCTGGCAGGCTGCAACGGTGTCTTGTGTCTGCCAAATAGATTTCGAAGGTGCGAGTTTTTTTGCGATGCGGTCGGCCAATTCGGCCAGTCCAATAGGCGGGGCGGACAACAGCGACATCCAGGGTAGGTGATGGTCGATATCGCGTTGCATCGCATGCAGATGGTGCTGCAATACGCCCAGCCAGACGTGAATTTCATTCATATCTTCGTTTGAAATAGCGGAAATTCTGCCGATCGAGTCTTGAATGACCTGTCCCAGTTCCTGCAACAGAACGCCGGACAGATCGGAAAGACCGATACGCCACCGTGACGGATCAGCCTGTGCGTCATGGATCGCGGCCTCGATCTTGCTCTGGCAGGTGTCCAGCGCATCGGCATCTGGCACCGGAATCCGGCGCACGGAGGAAATCAGCAAATCAAGAATCGTACGCAAACCCTCCCAATTTCGAGGATCGACAGCTGGCGCATTTGCGGCATCCGCACAACCGGTCTTCATTGCTATTAATGAGATTGCCAGATTGCCGCTGTCGACGGTCGAGATGTAGCGCGGTTCCAACGGCTCCAGCGTGCGCGTGTCGTACCAGTTCAGGATATGCCCTCTGTAGGTCTTCAGCCGGTCCAGCGTATCGATTGTGTTCCGGCAGCGTACCAACAAATCGGTAGTAGTAATAAACCCCAGATCGTGTGCGGACTGCGCCGAGGTTAAAAACATTCCGATGTTAGTTGGCGAGGTCCGGTGCGCCACAATACCTTGCGGATATTTCTGAAAGTTGTCAGGGGGCAGCCAGTTGTCCTCTGGCCCGGTGAAGGTTTCGAAAAAGTACCAGGTTCGCCGCGCGATTGCCGTCAAAAAGCGGCGCTCGCCGTCATTCAGGACTTCGCGGCGCATGACGCGACGTTGTGACGTCCTGACCGCAATTTCGGGGGCGAAAATCCATAACGCCAGTATCGGCACCGCAAACAAGAACGACCCCTGATCATACAGAGCGAGATATCCGGCAAGCGCCGCAGATACAACCGTTGAAGGCCACATCAGTTTCCATGATACAGCGCGGATCGTACTCTGCCGGAGAGAGGCTTCTTCATGAGTCGCCGATGTCCATTCCAGTAAGTTCTGTTTTGACACCGACAGCCGCCAGATCGTTCGTCCGATCGCATCCAGCCCGATGATCGTGTCGCTGACTAGAAATGTGATTGCCATAAACCAGCGCCCGCCATGATCGGCAAACCGGTGGATGGTATCTCCAATGAAACCGCGTCGAATACCGCCCGTCAACAGCGCATAAATATCGCCGATCAGGTAACTTCCCGGCGCGGCGAGCGCCAGCAGCATCCAGATTGCCGCGTTGCCCGGAAACAGTGTCCAGCCTGCAATGAAGAACAGCGTCAGCGACGCAGGCACGAGGCTGCGGCGCATATTGTCGAGGATTTTCCAGCGATCCAGATGCGTTAAAGGGCTTTCGACTTTATCACCGGTTGCGGTCGGAACTTGTCGCGTCAGCCATGGTAAAAGCTGCCAGTCTCCACGGATCCAGCGGTGCATCCGCATGGCATATTCGGGATATGTGGCGGGAAAATCCTCGTAAAGTACGATATTGCTCGCCAGTGCCGAACGCGCATGAAGTCCTTCGAAAAGGTCATGGCTAAGGATGCTGTTTTCCGGAATTCGGCCTGATAAGCTCTGATGCATCGCTGTGATATCATAGATGCCCTTGCCGACGAAGATACCGGAGCCAAACAGGTCCTGATACAAATCAGAAGCAGCGCGGGAATAAATATCGATAGCCGTATCGCCAGCGTAGAGATGCGAAAACTGGGTTGCCTTTCCGCGATCCGACAGAATGTCGATCCGCGGTTGAACCAGCGAATACCCTGCCGTCACCCTGCCCGTTTCCCGATCAATCTGCGCCCTGTTAAGCAGATGGGCAAGCACACCGATCATTCTGGCCGCCGTGGTGGGTGGCAGGTCGGTGTCGGCATCCAGTACAATAGCGAACTTAGCGGCACGCAAACTCTCGGTATCACCCTCGACAACCGGAAAAGGTGTTGCGTCACCTTGCAGTACGAAACAGTTGAAATCTTCCAGTTTGCCACGTTTGCGTTCTCGCGCCATCCAGCATTGCTGGCGAGGATTGTAGGTGCGCGCGCGGTGCATCAAGCTGAAAGGGCTACCCTTGCCGTCGTCAAATCGGGCATTCAACCTTCGGATTTCTTTGGTCAGCGCCTGAATAACCTCCGCATCGCCGGGATCGGTTTCGGTATCGGAGTCTGTCAGGTCGGACAAGACAACAAAGCGCAGCATCAGGTCTGGATTCGACAACCAGCGGATTTCCAGTCTTTCGCCGATATGTGCAACTTCTTCAGGGGACTTTAGAATTACCGGAATGACAATAGCCGTTGCAAACTCTTCAGGGATTCCGTGACTAAAATTCATTTCAGGTAAGGTGCGCGGCGGAATCAACGCTGTGATCAGCCAGTGGGTGGCCGTCAAGCTTACTACGGTTGCTGGCAGCAGCGAAAGAAGGATGCTGCCAAACACCTGCCATCCGCTGGCGCCCATCACCAAAAAATAGGCAACGGGCACGCACATCGCGAGTATCAAGCTCGCCAATTGCGCCATGAAATATAGCCGGGTGGCGTTTTCCATCGCTTTCTTTGCCACGACCTGTCTGAATTTTGGGCGATAACCGATTATTTTTTCTAACTCTTTTTGGCCGTTATCAATCAACCAATATCCGACATGACCCCTGCGCGTGTCGTTCCGGTTCTCGAGCGCCAAACGCACCGATTCCTGCGAGACTTCCATCTCTGTCAGGCTCGACCGCTCCGCCAGATCCTCGACGACCTTTCTGTAGCGGTCGCGGGTCTCGAATGTCATATGGGGATAGGTACCGGCCGGATCCAGCAGAAAGACCGCCTCGATACAGCTCGTCATATCGACAAAATCTTCCCATTTTATCGTGTTAATGGCGATCAGATTGGTCAGTGCGGCGGCGATGGCCTCGGTGCCGTCCTGATCTCTCGTGGCACTGACGAGGTGACTAACCGAAAAGGCGGGGTCGAGATTTGAGTTCAACCTGTGAAACCCGTGAACCAGTCTTTCGATGCATGCCAGCCGCAACATTGAAGGAAGCGCCCACAACTCTGCGTAAGTCAGGGGCGACACCTCTTGATAGGCCGACAGATAGTTGACCAACCCGGTTTTCGAAATCTTGGGCTGCAACCGGTCGAGTAGCGCATTCGCCAACGCATAGACGCGGGGAATGCCAGCTACGTCCGGACTTTCCAGTGGCTGAAGCTTCGCGTAAAAATTCGCGGGCAGGTCTTCCCGCAACTGCCGGATCGCGCGCGTTACCTGATAATTGTTGTCCAGAAACCAGTCTGCGGCACGGTTGTGTTCAAGGCGTGGATGTTGGCAATATCGGCGTACGCGTTCCATCCAGTCTGGCAATTCGGACATTTTTCGATAGCTGTCCAACTCGCGTGGCTGACCTTGTCGGAGGCTGTGCGATCGCGCGAGTTCCCGAGCTTGTTCAAAGTCCGGATCGTTCTTACTGATTTTGGAGCTGTTATCCATTGTTCGTTTTGGCGGGAACCCTTAAGCCGCTGGAACGAACGTCCGAGAATGTATGGGCATCCACGTTTCTATGCTGCTTGCGCACCATCAGAACCGGGATCGTCGAGTGGTCCAAAACAAAACTTGCAACATGTCCACTGGGAACATCCAATTGCGCACTCTGCCCGTGCGACGCAATTACAATCAGATTGGCAGAATGTTTGTCAGCTGCTTCAAGCAACGAGCGCCTTACGTCGCCCAAATCTACGAAAACCGTCTTAACGGGCACTTTGGAATCCTTTAGTCGACTGGCAATTCGTTTTAAATAGTCTTTTCCAGTCTGGCTGTTTCTCAGCCAGACTTGCTTGTGAAGCGCGGCAGCGGTCTTGTCCGAAGGTCCGATGACCGTGATCCCTGGATCAGGCATAATATGACATATGAGCACCTTGGCATCGTGGGCCTTTGCTATTGCGACGGCCTTTGGAATCGCACTTTCGGCAAGTGGCGATCCATCGAGCGGCACGAAGATACGCTTGTATTTCTGTGGGTTGGATGCGGAGACATTGGACGGAATCAAAAGAACCGATCCGATGTCAAAATCCACCAAATGCCGCATGCTATGCCGAGACCTCAAACCTTCCGTGCTGTCGTTTCTGGAAACTGCAATTATATCCTGAGGCTTCTGAGAGGCGCAGGCACAAAGCTGGTCAATCAGATTGCCTTCAAGGGTTCTGATTTTGACAACACATTCGGGCATGGAATACTTTTTTACGAGGTTTTCAAGGGCCGTTCGTGCCGTCTGTTTTCGAATTTCCCAGTCAACGGGATCAATCGGTATCGAACCGTTCTCCTGTGTCTCGAGAACCTTGACCAAAATAACTTCGCCACCGAATGACGAAGCGACAGCGATAGCGTGAGGTATAGAACTCTTACATGACTCTGTTTCGTCTACGTAAACGAGGACGTCGGGTGACTCATCGGACGGCGCACCCGGCACCTTGATATCGCGCGATGCGAAATCCGGTTGTTCAAAGGTTTTTGCAGGCACCCAACTTCTCCTTTAACGCTGTAAAAAAGGGTATCAACGCTCATCGATCTAGCCCAATGATTTGGATTCGGGATCGCGTCATTTTTCCTGGATCGACTGGATATAGTACACCAATTCAAGCACTCGCGACCGAATCCGCAATTCGTTTAATTCATCGGGTCCATATTCGGACATAGATTGCCCCATGTAACGGTCGCCCCAGACCGGCATTTCTCTTTCGCCGTGCGCGGCCACCTCGTAGCGCCCGTCGATAATCTGAAAAATCCGATCAAACGGAAATTCGCCCTCATTGTTTTTGTCGAGTNNTTTGTCGAGTTGTGTCAGATCGCCGGGATCGACTCCCCGAAAGAGCCTAGTCAGAAAGCCAGCGCCCTTGCCGTCCATGCCGTGGCAGGATGTGCAGGAGTTTATGAACTCGTCCGCGCCTGGGTTTAAAATTCTTTGGCATGTCCTGCGCATTCGCTGAGGCCGTCTGGACCAGCGTCAACGCGACTGCTACCAAAAAAGTGCGAAGTAATGGGATCATCATATTTCTTTGCCTCCTTATATTTTCATCATAACTCTTACAGGAGTGTCATGAGACGGAAAGGAGTGTCATTGGTGTTGATCAATCCAAATGGTTGGAAAATTACTTGGACACAGACAATTGCAGACAACCATTCGATACGCACATTTGGCCGAAAACCCCGCAAATCGCGCTGCCGAGGAAAATGCGAATAGGCTGGGTGCTGTTCTTAACACTGAGGGACATACTAAGCC
>LGVE01001782.1_pt1 | contig 11255 bp, 6 predicted proteins | sample 469871 | NCBI WGS metagenome assembly LGVE01 (sample SAMN03893561, study PRJNA290197) | marine sediment metagenome | material: sediment; isolation source: combined push core samples #3730, #5133, and #5579 collected at Hydrate Ridge | place: Pacific Ocean: Hydrate Ridge | reverse complement strand
ACAAGTTCAGTATACATATATGGCTTGGTAAAGACGCTCCACCAGTTCCATATTTGATCACCATCACTTTCAACATAGAGTCTCTCGGCAAGGCTTGAATCAAACCGTAGCTCTGTGGACTCCTTGTTATAGCAGTAATCAAGTGGACCTTTTTCATCTTCTAAAATATTTCCATACTCAGACCAGATCTCCCAGCCATCGCAGCATGTATCGAATTTCTCAAGACCGATATCATCGATCATTGAGTGATTTTCGTTGAGTGGTGGAAGTACAGGAACAGTATCACCTGCTCTCAGGTTTGCAAGCCACTGACATGTGACATGAGTCTCATCTCTATGTTCCACATCATTATCCCATATCGGGTCACTGCCCTTAGGTATTGGTGACTGGAATGTGATATATTTGAACTTATCATCATCTGTCACATAGATAGCAGGCATATCGTATCTCACACCATCTACATAGAAAGTTTCACCGGCAACAAGATGTCGGCCAACGATAAGATCTATTGTATATGCATCATTAATTGCATCATAATCCAATGACTGGATTTCAAAGTAGAACCTATAATCAGCATCGGAAGAATCATGTAAATTGTTCAATCGATCTACATAATATTTTTGATCCTCATTAACTACATCAGATTTCCTTCGGTCCTCAACTGACTCCATATTACCTATATAACTGATTTCAATTTTGACTTCAGTAGGATTAGGGTGAGTTGGGCGGATCATCGTGATATTATGGTCCATGAAATTCACACCTTCATCTTCAGATAATGTGAATACTTTAGTCTGGACTTCGATCTCACCATCTGTTAATTGAGATGTTCCAGCGCTGCTGGCATAGTTCAGATCAACTACCTGACCAACATCCATACCTAATTTACCATCATCTACGTTTTCGCAGTGTGTTGGTAGCATGAAGTTAGTAATAATGCCTCCGGAACTATCTTTTGCTGCACCGGCTTTTGGAATTCCGCTGTGTCCGTTACCATGATTATTATCTACTAACATATAAGTGGTTTCGGTTACAAGAGCTCCATCGTCCATTACAACGCTTTGATCTCCTTGACCTGGATCATTCATTTTATCATCTTCATCATGAGCATATCCAGGTTCATAGAAAATCCTGTAGAAGATCTTCTCATCACCATTTCCTCCATTGATCGTGATCTCTTCATCAAGATACATATTCTCGAGATAAGCCGGATTGAATGTTATTGAATCCATTGCGATCACTCCTGGATCAAATGGATCAACTGCATCCGGATAGATGAAGTCTAAATTGTTCGTATAAGAATGCGTCGGGTAGATCGCTTTTTCTTCTCCGTAGATGCGTATAGTACCATCGTTAATATATAGTCCTACATCTGTTTTCGCATCATATTCATAGACCATACGAGGTGAATCCTCATATTCGTCTCTATCTTTACTAGGTTCGGCATTTACCATAACAGTAGCCATAGCTAACACCATGATAGCTGTTATAGCAAAAACCATTTTATATGATATTGTCATATTTACCTCCTTTTTATATCCTAATTATTTTTATTGTTTTTGTTGCATAGACAGGTTTGCAAATTAACCTGCATTATAATGTATGCGATGATACAACCCATATACAACATATAATATATTTCATATCTATAACTGTATATAAATATGCCGACACCTGACATTATATAGATAAGTTAAGCTTATCATCATCATTATTACCTTTTTTTTCGACGATCATTGGCACATTCAAAATATTTTACTGTGGTGTTTTGGTGGAATTTATGCATAAAGTGAGTTGATACTGCCAAATTTTGGCAGATAATTATATAACTGGACTATAATATTTTTATTTTTATTTTTATATGGCTTATTTATATAATACAATAGCGTAGGCCCTTTATAAAAAAATTTATTTTTAAAAATAAACCGAATATTGTAATAAAACAATATCAATAGCCGTTATGCCCTGCAAGTGAATATGCAGTTATTTTTATACAATTTTATTATTTTCATAAAATCGGATGCGACGATTAATATGGTTGCCGTAAAGATTGAACGAATGAAATTATAAAAATGCGGGGTTGTAGCTGTTTGTCGGGTCGGTTGATAGATTGATTTCTCTATTAGTAATACACTAAAAACCAATTTCAAGTGGTTACAGTCTGATTGAATTTTTGTATCTGAACTAGTAATCATCATAGACACATATAAGTGAAAAGTATTATAGCTATTGTGATTGTAACAGTTACTGATTTAGTGGTTTTTGATTTTATTGACACACAATAAAACGAAAGCTAAGGAAATCAATTTATCCATTTCAGCAGCAGGATAAAAATGCTTTTATAAATTCCTATACGTTAAAAGGAGATAAAAAATGAATCGAATAAAAATCAAGACAATACTGGCAATTGTCATTATATGTATGATCATTCCAATGTACGCTCAGGCTGCTCCACCAATGCCAAAAAGCATTAGTGGGATTATATACATGTCTGATGGTGTAACAGAGGTACCGGAGGGTACAAGTTTTAGTGTGAATGATACTACAAGTGGTAATAATACTCCAGGCACGACAGGATCAGGACCGCATACTGGTTATTATTCAGTAGTATTAATGGAAAATGCGGGAGATATGATAGAAATCATGGGATGGAATGCAACACATCATGGATTAACTACAGTTACCCTACTTGCAGATGAGATGAGAAATATCGATGTAATAATTAATATACCAAATGCAGATGATGATATAACACCACCAGCAAGTGTTTCCAACCTGGATGAAGTAGACAAGGGAACGACATGGATACAATGGGAATGGACAAATCCATCTGATTCTGACTTCAGTCACACAGAGGTGTATATTGACGGAGTGTTCAAAGAAAATGTCGACACACCAGGAGATTCATACAATGCAGATGGTCTAAGTCCGGACACGACATATGAGATTGGAACAAGAACAGTTGATGAATCCGGAAACATTAACACAGAGTCTGTTACAGATACTGCAACAACTTTATCACAGCCTGATACGACTCCGCCGGCGAGTGTTTCCAACCTGGATGAAGTAGACAAGGGAACGACATGGATACAATGGGAATGGACAAATCCATCTGATTCTGACTTCAGTCACACAGAGGTGTATATTGACGGAGTGTTCAAAGAAAATGTCGACACACCAGGAGATTCATACAATGCAGATGGTCTAAGTCCGGACACGACATATGAGATTGGAACAAGAACAGTTGATGAATCCGGAAACATTAACACAGAGTCTGTTACTGATACTGCTACGACTTTACCATCAGACGTACCTGTTCCAGTTATAACACCCACAGGTATAGTGCTCTTGATTTCGCTTCTGGCATTAGTTGGGTTTGTGGTTTTGAGAAGAAAGGAGTAATCCTTTCTTCACAATTTTTTTTAATGCATCAAGTATAACTTAACATATCGAAAATACGAGCATTAGCGAGGATTTTGTTCTAACATACTTCATAGTTTAATGGAGTATATTTAAGAGGAGGTAATATAATGAAAAGTCTACAATCTATTAAAAAATTATGTATAGGAATTGTAATAATGTTCTTATATTTGAGCTTAATTAGTACAGTATATGCAGAATCATCGGATGATAAAGATATGACTATTAAATTACAGTCTGTAAAATTTGACCCTATGATCTCAATACCAACTAAAGAACCTGCTAATCTTTTTATGATTAGCGATCCACAAGGAAAGGAAAGTTATATCATTCAATTCACCGGTCCGGTGAAAGATGAATACAAAAAACAAATAAGTGATTTGGGAGTTATTTTCTATGGTTATGTGCCAAACTATGCATTTATAGTCAGAATGGATGATAACACACGACAAAAAGTCGAATCTTTATCTTTTGTTAGGTGGGTAGGATTTTATCATCCATTTTATAGAATATCTCCTAATTTACTTGATGATATGGAAATTGATGAAACATCAATGGTAAATGTATTAATATTTGATGTGGATAAAGATGTAATTGCTTCTAAAATTATGGAGTTGGGTGGCGATATTTTATTCAGTTCCAACAAAAATATACACATATTAATAGATAATGCCAGGTTACCTGAGATTGCCTCTATTAATGAAGTTATGTGGATTGAAAAATATGTTGAACCGGAACTATACAATAATGAATCTGCTTCAATCATGAATATAGATCCCATCGTGTGGGACACTCATGGGCTCAGCGGAACCGGACAGATAATTGCAGTAGCAGATAGCGGGCTTGATACTGGAGATAATGATGCAACAATGCATGATGATTTTGAAGGGAATATAAATAATATTCATAGCTGGCCTATTCAACCTAAGTGGAATCTTATTATAAATAATGACGGCGCTAATGATGGAGCATCGGATCAAGATAGTGGTCATGGAACTCATGTTGCTGGTTCGGTTCTGGGAGATGGAACGCGGTCTGGTGGAGATATAAAGGGAATGGGATATAATGCAGATCTTGTTTTTCAAGCAATAGAACAATATGTAGATTTTAATGCACTTGGAATAGCCTATGGCTATTCAGATGGATATTACCTTTTCGGGATACCTAATGACTTGAATGATCTATTCCAGGAAGCATACGGTGATGGTGCTCGTATTCATACCAATAGCTGGGGCTCTCCTGTAGAGGGAGAATACAATGAGAATGCTAATGAAGCAGATACATTTATCTGGAACCATAAGGATATATTGATACTTTTTTCAGCAGGTAATAGCGGTACTGATAGTAATTCAGATGGAGTTGTTGATTATGATTCAATGGGTTCACCAGGTACAGCTAAAAATGTTATTACAGTTGGCGGTTCTGAAAACCTGAGATCAGGCGGTTTTCAAGGCACTTATTATGATGCATGGTCAGTTAAATTTCCAGCCAATCCAATTAGAGACGATCACTTATCAGACGACTTTGATGGAATGGTAGCATTTAGCAGTAGAGGCCCCTGTGATGATGGTAGAATAAAACCTGATGTCGTTGCACCGGGAACTAATATTTTATCAACAAAGTCAAGTTTAATATCAGGTTCCGGATGGGGACCGTATGATGCTCATTATATGTATATGGGCGGAACAAGCATGTCAACACCGCTAACAGCAGGTACGGCTGCTCTTGTTCGAGAATACTACATAGACATAAGATCACACACACCAAGTGCTGCATTAATGAAAGCCACTTTGATAAATGGTGCATTTGATATGCCCGGACAATATTCTTCCGATGAAACTGATGGTCCGACCCCAAATTGCAATTCCGGATGGGGAAGAGTTGATCTAGCCAATTCGATATATCCGGATACGAGAGCTATTTTGTTTAGTGATAGTGATGTATCATTATCTACAGGAGAAAGCCAAAGCTTCAACTATGAAGTGACAGATGATAGCGTTCCTTTAAAAATATCATTAGTATGGACAGACTATCCTGCTTCAGTACCATCAGGTGGTGGTATCGTCAATAACTTAAATTTAATTGTTACTGACCCGGATGGGGTAGCATATAATGGAAATGATTTCACTGATCCTTATGATAGCTCAGTTGATAATACAAATAATGTGGAACAGGTACGTATCAACACACCAACAAATGGTATATATGAGATAACTATAGAAGCACCAAACATTCCTGATGGACCTCAGGATTTCGCTTTTGTTATTTCCGGAGGATTCGGAGCGCATTCATTAGATCCGTTAACTCTAATAAAAGAGGATAATATCATAGACTGCGTTGAACCTGAAGATGAGATCATCTATACCATCAACTACAATAACCCGAATAATGAAGAAGTACACAATGTAGTAATTACCGATGACCTATCATCTGATGTTGCTTATGTATCCTCGAACGGAGTGTATGATGGAACCACTGTTACCTGGACTATTGGAACTGTAGGTGCTAATTCAGGAGGTTCTTGTCAACTGACAGTTAGTGTAAATTCAGGTACGGCAATTGATATTAATAATTGCTGTACAATAGATAGTGATGAAACAGTTTCTACTGAAGCATGTGAGGAAACTCAACTATGTGGTCATCCGGTCCCAATAATATCAGGCTGGAACCTGATCTCAGCCCCTATGAACCTTAACACATGGGAACTTGGCCAGGAATCAATAGTAGGTGATCCATTGAACGTAACCCCAAAAAATAGCCTGGCATCGATCTACAGGTACAACACCACCTCCGAATTATTCGAGATGTGCATTCATCACGAAGATTGGGGCTGGGATACTGCAATAGGATCAGAGAGCTTTACAGAATTAGAACCTGGCAGAGGATACTGGGTGGTGGCTGATAATGGTTGCACACTCACATTCACTGGAACCGCACCTTCTGATATGGACATATCGCTGAATGCTGGCTGGAACTGTGTTGGATGGTATTCAACATACGTTGCTGAGTTAGGACAAGAATCACTTGTTGTCGATCCATTTGATGTCACACCGGATAATAGCCTGGCATCGGTCTACATGTATAACACCACCTCTAAATCATTCGAGATGTGCATTCATCACGAGGATTGGGGCTGGGACACTGCAATAGGATCAGAGAGCTTTACAGAATTGGAACCTGGAAAGGGATACTGGGTGATGGCTGATAATGATTGTGAATGGAATCATGAAACATAGATGAAATGGTACAAAGTTTGTTACTGATACTGTAACGACTTTATCATTAGACGTACCTGTTCTGGCTATAGCACCCTCGTGTATAGTGCTCCTGATCTCGCTTCTGACACTAGTTGGGTTTATGGTTTTAAGAAGAAAGGAGAACTACTCCCTTTTTCTCAATACGACAAGTCCAACTGTTATTATAAACCCGATCAAGAGCATTATACCAGAAGGAGTTAATACAGGAACTGGTACTTGTTGATCACACACATTCGTATCCTCACATACGTATGTAGGACCGGTTTGATCGCTATATATTATACAGCAATTAGTAAGTGTATCAATTTCACAATATTTAAAATTACCATACCACGTTTTATAAAAGTTTACGAGATATTATAGTCAGCAAAATGCTTAACTCGTTTGCTTTTTCAAATCCTTCTAATAGCAATAAATCCCAATAAACCAATAAGCACCACAACCCCAATCAAACTCACAGAAGAAACTGCCACCTGCGGCATCCCCGGTCCACCCGGATCACATATCCTTCCATCCGCAACTCCATCACCATCTCCAATTCCCCCATCCTGCAGCCTTAAAATTATTATATTATCCCCATCATCGCTATCAATTCCCATCTGCCCCCATCCACTTGATATCCCATTATATTTCCAGTATTGATCTTTTGTTGGAATATCCTGCGGGAAGATGATAGTAACATTTACTGCTTCACTATATGATAATTCAGTTATATTAAAGCTAAATAGTCCATGCGGGAAATCGACATCCGGATTTTCTACCCACCCGAATTCTAATAAAGCATTAAGATCTTCTATCCTGCCCGCATCTGAGATAAAAGTGACTCTTCCCGTACCGGATGCAGAGTCAATCGTTGCAACATTCGGATGTCCGGGTCCATAGACCTTTATACCCCAGCTTTCGAATGTACCGGTATCCCATATCCACATATCCCTTACAGTAAGCTTCCACGTTCCCTGGGAAGACTCGCCCATATGACGAACACTTCCGAATGACCAGTTATTATATGATGAACCTGCCGGACCTGATGGCACATGTGCCCCGGATAGAATACTTTTAGTACCCAAAGGAGAACTCAGTTCAATCTCCAGATCACCCCAATAAGTATGGTCTGAGGAGGTAAAATATATCTCAACAAATTCAATGTTAAAATCCTCGGGAATATAAATCGTATCAGATATTCCAGTTGAATTATTATCAGGAATTGGCAGGTTTGGAGAACTAAACGATGATACAATAATCTCATCTTCCGTATTAACCCAGCAACTGGCAGCATCAACAGCAGCCTGTGCATCTATTCTCCCAAAACCATATTTATGGTTAATGTTGTAGCCTGCCCCATTCACAGTCCAGTCAGGATCATCGGGATCGTTCTTCATGGAAGTTTCTGCTAAGATCAAACGTATATCCCTCCAGGTGAGTTCTGGATTGGCCTGGAGCATCAATGAGATGATTCCTGATACCAATGGTGTAGAGGAAGACGTCCCTCCGAAATCATAAGTATAATTCCCGGTATTGTATCCCAAAATACCAGTCCGGTCAGTAGTGGTTATTCCCATACTACCCCCATTTGAAGGTGCATTGACCAGAATATTAGCTCCTTTTTCAGAATAATAGGATTGTTTACCAGAATTGTTGGTTGCTGCTATTGCCATTGCATAACGCGAATTAGCATAGCCGTCATAATTGGAATTATCACCTGCTTCATTACCATTTCCGCAAGACCAGACATAAATATTTCCCTTACCACAGCGTCCGGCTGAGGTTCCATTCGCTATTGCAGCCTGTGTTAGCGGTCCTGGTTCTTCGAGGTGTGCATCATCAACAGGACCCCAACTGTTGCTGTAGATATCTACTATATGCATATTCCTTGTCAAAGCATCTGCCGCATTGGCATCTGTAAAAGCATCAAGGAGTCTGTACCCTACCAAGTTGGTCTGTGGACCGGCACCGGTAATACCCAGTGAATTCCATCCACTGGCCGCCGCTACTCCCGCGACTGATGTCCCGTGTTCTCCACCAGTAGGATCAATGTCATTTTCAACATAATCCCAACAAAGATCAGGGAGAATGTTAGGTGCTAAATCCTCATGTGATATTTCAAGACCATCATCTACAATTGCTATTACTTCGCCGGTTGTACCTTTATAAGTGTCCCAAACTGATATTATATTTACATCTTCTCCGGATAAACCTTCGCCTTGACCGGTATTTTCAAGATGCCATTGATCAGGGAATAAAGGGTCGTTTGGGATTGACCTGGTATTCATAGTCTTCCACCAGTTGGGATATGCATAGACCACATCACCTGAGAGGTATATCTGGTTTGCAATATCAAGACTTTTTATTCCCGGACCTGCTTTAAGTAGATAAGTATTTGGAGAGAAAGAAAATGACTTAATGATCTCAATATCCATATCTTTAGTCCATTGCTTAATTTGATTTTCATTCCAGTCAGGTTTAAAATGAACTATAATCTCTCCTGTTAATCCCATTGGAGCTTGATCTTTTTTATGACCCCGATAAAATATAAAAGAAGTTGTAGTATCTTTTGCAACCTGGAAATCATCCATCTTCCTTTTTATGGTGTCAATGTCAGATTGACCGGAAACATGTAGAAGAGTAACAAATTCATTTTCATTATTTTTAGTAGTTTGATGATCAAAATATTGATCAATATTATTGTTACTACTGGTTGTTGTTATACTGGTATTCCGGAACACTACCACCTCATCAGGAGCGGCAAAGACATACTCTTCCCGGTTCCCATTAAACCAGGTATATTTCTCCAATTCAGTATTCTTGCTAAGTATAGTGTTTTCCGTAGCACTGATGATTTGTTTTTCATAGGGGATAGAGCTGTCTGAGGCTGATGTAATGGTGATTATTACTGTAATGGTAAATAAATAATTAACAAGTAATCTAATGTCACGTTTTTTCATCTTTTTCCTCACTTATGTAAAGAAGCCATGATTATCATTGTATTGACTTCTTTAATCCAATATTACAGAAACCAGATTATTATATGTGGTTAATTATAAATCGGTTATTTATATTTATACTACATTTTAATAGTATATATATTTTACCTGACACTTCAATTTTGAATTTAATTTATACACCTTTTCCGACAATCTCAATACCATTTCAATAACCATAACAAAGATTTTTTATATATTAAATATAACCTAATATTTAGAAAATGTCTTGCATTTTCTGATATGATTAACATATATTCACTAAATACACGAGGATAGGACATGAAAAATGTTCAAAATTTTATCCGACAAAATAAAGAACCCATACAATTCATAATTTTATTTCTCACTTACTGTACGGTTTTTTATTTATTTTACCACTTTTTCAAACCTTATTTCAGTTTTCTTGAAAATATCACAGCCTCGATTTTAGGGTTCTTTTTGGACATATTAGGTATAAATGTTACAGTAATTGGAAACAAGGTGATCCTGGATAATCTCACACTCAAGATAATTGATGAGTGCACTGCCATGTTCGGGTCTATTATTTATGTTTCCTGTGTCCTGGCATTTCCTGCTGACGTTAAAAAGAAGATCACAGGCATAGCTTTTGGAATTCCCTGTATCTATGCAATTAACATAATAAGGCTCATTGTTCTTGCTATTGTAGGCCTGTTATATCCTGAGATATTTGATTATATGCATACATACCTCTGGCAGACCATCTTTATCATATTCGTGATCCTCATCTGGCTTATCTGGGTAGATAAGGTGGTGAAATGAAGAAAAAGATTACTTTTTTTATAAGATTCTTAATTTACACAGTGGTCCTTTATATTATCTGGATACCAGTTGGTAAAGGATATCTCCTTTTGATTGCATGGGTGTCAAAATATGTACTCTGGTTTATGGGCTACCATGTGGAACTGGTATTAGATGGAATACCATACTTTATTTGTAATGAATCTATTATTGATATGAAAGATACGCATCTATCAAATTTTACTATCGTCCCGCTGGTTGCTCTGATCCTGGCAACACCAGGAATTGAGTTTGAAAGAAAATTGAATATGTTTTTGATAGGAATATTTACACTATTCTGCTTACACACCATTTTTTTTGTTATTCACTTTCCGATGTATCTTCACAGTTCACAGGTTGCAGAAGCCATTATGGTCTTTATGGCAATATGTAATATGGCAGTACCATTTATTATATGGTTTATATTGGCCTATAAGGAGATTATAGAACAAAATCCACGCTAATCAACGTCCGGATTATATTGACCGATATTCCAAAGGAATGGAGGATTAGAAAATGTGAACGAAATGAGCATTTTCGATATATCAAGTTATACTTAATATATTAGACTTGTTGCCAATTAGCGTTCAGTTCCATCAAAAAGCTTTAGATTAAATGAGATATTTCTCATAAAGTATGCTGAACATTGATCGAGCGTTAGGCGACGATAGGTTGATAAAAGCCATTATTGGACTCTACGCATCCGAATTTAACAAACTGATAGAGCGCTTTAGGAAAGAATTTCAAAATGAAGCGCAGGCTCGGTATGAAACAGGAGTTGAACTTGGGAATAGAGAAC
>LGVE01080209.1_pt1 | contig 11295 bp, 9 predicted proteins | sample 469871 | NCBI WGS metagenome assembly LGVE01 (sample SAMN03893561, study PRJNA290197) | marine sediment metagenome | material: sediment; isolation source: combined push core samples #3730, #5133, and #5579 collected at Hydrate Ridge | place: Pacific Ocean: Hydrate Ridge | reverse complement strand
GCTGGGCACAAGGCCAACGACCACACGGACAAGGTGGCCTGTTAGACCTGTCATATCCCTGGCTTTGCCCGGGTTATTCCGACCAAGATGTATTGGGACTGGTCCCAGGCCGGGTGTAAGAAAAACGGCAAACCCTATAAGGTCACGGGAGAATACGATAAACCGACCTACGATACCAAAAAGGGTAGTTTCGTCTGGGAAAGGACGTCACGCCGGAATATTTCTGGTACAACGGCCGCATGGATTATGTGCTGTTGACGGACACTATCGATTCCAAGCAGGTAGTGAAACTCAACCGGGTGCTCGGCGATAAGGGCGATGCCGATTCACGTATTACGCCTTTTAAGGTGCATCGGGGCAAGCAGCCTTACGATAAGGGCAACAATACCACGGCCGTGCCGCACCTGTTCGGCAAGGACCAGTCCGCCTATTGGAAGAGCTACGACTGGAACCAGGCGATTGCCGCTGGCATGCAGGCTGCTAAATTGGAATACAGCGGCGAGTACGGCTTCGTCGAGACCGAGTACCATTACCCCATCACCCACATGGTGGCTCCGGCGGAAAAATCACTGCAGTGCGCTGATTGCCATGCGGAACAGGGGCGACTGGCGAGCCTGAGCGGTTTTTACATGCCCGGGCGGGACCGGCAACCGCTGGTCGATATCATCGGCTGGCTGGCGGTGGCGGCTGCGCTGCTCGGCGTTGCGGGCCATGGTCTGCTGCGGTTGGTTTATGGAAAGAAAGGGGAGTAAGGGGCTGCTATGACCATAACAAAACTATTTCTCTATACTCGTTTTGAGCGTTTCTGGCACTGGATGCAGGGTACCCTTATTCTGCTGCTGATTGTCAGCGGCTTTGAAGTCCACGGCGCCTATCGGCTGTTTGGCTTTGAAACCGCCTTTCAGGTTCACAATACCTGTGCTTGGGCCTGGCTGGTTCTTTATGCCTTCATCGTGTTCTGGATTTTTACCACCGGCGAATGGAAGCACTACGTGCCCACCTTTGGCCAAGATGTTCGAGGTTATCCGCTATTACAGCTCCGGTATCTTTCGTGGCGAGGCTCATCCCGTGCCCAAGTCGGAGCGGGTCAAGCACAATCCCCTGCAGCGCATCACCTATCTCGGTATCGTCTCACTGCTGGTGCCCTTTCAGATGGTTACCGGGTTCATTTACTACTATTACAATCGCTGGCCCCAATTCGGCTGGGGCTGGACCCTGTCCACTGTGGCCGTGCTGCACACGATCGGTGCCTTTGCCTTTCTGGTTTACCTGGTCGTCCATGTCTATATGATCACCACCGACCATACCCTCGGCACCCACCTCAAGGCCATGTTCACCGGTTACGAGAATATCGAGGCCGGCGAATAAGGTCAGCTGCGGTTGCGGGACGCCCCTGTAGTCAACGGGGCATTCCGCACCGTTTCCCGGTTCCCCCCTGGACCCGAGCCTGGTTCTCTGCGGCAACATTCACCCACCCCTGCGATAATGTGAGGAATTCTCTTCTGCCGTCGGGCTGCAACGGCGGTTGACAGGCTGCGTCAATGCGTTTAATCTTCGTCAGCATTGGCTGCTCCTTCATCCTCTGAGGCCTACGCCCACTGACAACCCTTCGAAGGGGAGTTGTCTCCCGTCAGTGATGCTGTCAAGTTATTGGAATGATTGCTAAAGAGCCGAGCGTGGAGGACACTTTCTTTCGCTGCCGGGTCGCGGTCAGCGCGTTTGCAAATAGACTATTTCGATTATAGGCATTCATACATTCATATCAGCTAGAAAAGGAACGAACATGTCATCAAGTCGTTTTGTCATTACGGTCATCGGTATGGACAGAGTCGGCATCGTCGCGGGGGTGACCCGGGTGATGGCCGAGCACGNNGCGCTTTTCAAGGGGCCATGTCGGTCATCGGCAAGGAGTTGGGCGTCGAGATTAACGTGCAGCATGAAGATGCCTTCCGCTTCATGCACAGGATCTGAGGAGGTCGACCATGCTTATCCATCCCGAAGAGATCCTGGAGACCATCAACATGGTGTCCCATCAGCACCTCGATATCCGTACGGTGACCATGGGCATCAGCCTGCGTGGCTGCAGCCATCCCGATATCAAGGTGTTCAATGAAAATATCTATAAGCGCATTCTGAGCTGCGCCGAGAAGTTGGTCCAGACCACCGAGGAGATCGAAAGCCTCTACGGCATTCCGGTGATTAACAAGCGGATTTCCGTTACCCCCATCGCCATCGTTGCGGAGAGCTGCGAGGCCGATGATTATACGTCTGTGGCGGAGACTCTGGACCGGGTGGCGCAGGAGATCGGTCTCGATTTTGTTGGCGGTTTTAGCGCTCTGGTGCAAAAAGGCATGACCCGCGGCGATCTTAATCTGATCAATTCTATTCCAAAGGCTTTGGCGTCGACCCAAAAGGTCTGTGCTTCAGTGAATGTGGCTACCACCAAGGCCGGTATAAATATGGATGCGGTGGCCATGATGGGCCGCATTATCAAGCAGACCGCGGAACTGACCGGGGATCGCAATGGCATCGGTTGCGCCAAGTTGGTCATTTTTGCCAACGCCCCCGAGGACAACCCCTTTATGGCCGGTGCCTTTCACGGGGTTGGTGAGCCGGACTGCGTGATTAATGTCGGGGTCAGCGGGCCCGGCGTGGTTAATGCCGCGGTTCGTGCTTTGGAAAATCCCACTTTTGGCGATATCGCCGAATGCATCAAGAAGACCGCCTTTAAGATCACACGCATGGGCGAAATGGTCGGCAAAGAGGTGGCCCGCCGGCTCGACGCTCAGTTCGGAGTGCTCGACCTGTCCCTGGCGCCGACTCCGGCCGTCGGTGATAGTGTGGCGGCGATATTGGAAGCCATGGGCCTGGAGAGTTGCGGCACTCATGGCACCACTGCCGCTTTGGCGCTGCTGAACGATGCGGTCAAGAAAGGGGGCGCTATGGCGTCTTCTTCCGTGGGTGGTCTGAGCGGAGCCTTTATCCCGGTGAGCGAGGATCAAGGCATGATTAAGGCGGTGCAGCGAGGTTCCCTCACTTTAGATAAACTCGAGGCCATGACCTGTGTCTGTTCGGTGGGTCTCGATATGGTCGCCGTGCCCGGGGATACCTCTGCGGCCACCCTGTCGGCCATTATCGCCGACGAGATGGCCATCGGCATGATCAACAAGAAAACCACCGCTGTGCGCATTATTCCCGCTCCCGGAACCAAAGAAGGGGACATGGTGGAATTCGGCGGTCTGCTTGGCAGCGCACCAGTGATGGCGGTGCACAAATTCAGCTCCGAGGATTTTATTGCGCGCGGTGGCAGGATTCCAGCGCCGATTCAGTCCCTGACCAATTAAGGCGAAAATACCGCCGGGCCACGGTTTTCTGCAGTATTGGCAGGTTGGTGTTGTCCGGGCTGTGAAAAAAACTTCAGTGAAAGGCGTGGCAGAAAGACGGATGGGCGCCAGCCCGGTGAGATTTTGCGCATGTGGTGAAGCTGCGACTGGAGTAGCGGTGCCTTCAGTTGTAGCGCTTCGCTAACAAGGACTTGATTGACACGACAGGCGTGAGTCAAATACCGCTTCATCGGCCCAGGAGACGCGATCTTTGCCGCGGTTTTTGGCCTGATAGAGCCTTTTGTCGGCTCTTTGTAGCAACACTTCCAGGTCCCGGTCCGGAGGCTTGACCGTCGCTCCGCCGATGCTGATCGAACCACGAATCTGCAACTCGTTCAGCTCAAAGGGGTTTTCCCGTACCGTTTTGCATAAGCGTTCGGCTATCTCCTGGCACTGCTCAAGGCTGCTGTCGGGCAAAACCACCAGAAACTCTTCGCCGCCGACCCTTCCTATGATGTCGTAGGGACGCACGGCGGCACGAATGCGGGTCGCCAACACCTGTAGTACCTGGTCGCCTACGGGATGACCGTAGGTATCGTTGATTTCCTTGAAATTATCAAAATCGAGCATCAGCAGGCCAAAATTTATTGGGGTTTTGTGACGCTTGTTCTCTTGTTCCTTTGAAAAATGGTCACTGGCTATGGCCAGGATCTCCCGGCGGTTGTAGAGGCCGGTCAAGGAATCGGTCGTAGCCAGGCTGCGCAGAACCTGTTGGGTTTTCGCCAGACGGTTGGCGCTCTTGCTCACCAGAAAAAAGACGCAGCCGAGCAGGGCGAGGAGCGCCGATCCCAGCAACAGGGCAAAAAAGGTCACGCCGCGACGGATTTCTCCACGATAACTTTCGACGCTCCGCCGAATCTCGATAGCACCCAGAATCTCTTTGTTTCTTCCCCAGATCGGTAGATAGCTGATTACCTGGTTTGCTGCTCTCCCTCCTTCTTGTCCCTTCAGGTCAACAGCATTGGCTTTGCCTAGAACCGAGACACCTTGTCCTCCCAGGGCCTGATCAAGCGCTGTGGGGATGGCGCCCATTAGGTGAGTATTCTTATCTTCCGTTAAGTTGACCGCTTGGCGGTGCAAATCCCAGATTTTAACGGAGTCGATGCCCAAAGGCTGGAAGTATTTTTGCAAGCGTTTTTCGAAGCTGGCCTGTTCGGAGTTCTCTAGTTTGAGCCGGGCCTGGCCCCTTTCATCCATGGAGAAAAGATGCTTTTTTTCTTTGACCAGAAGTACCTGGCAGGTGGCTTTTGCCTCTGCATGGGCGCTTTCAATAAGCCGCCAGCTATAGGCTCGATAGACGCCATAGGTTGCCAGGATCAACAGCAACGTAAGGCAAAGAAGGCCGGTCCAAAATAGTTTTCGCAGCAAGGTCTGAGGGTCTTCATTGAGTCCCAGTGCGGAGTCGATATAGCTGATTGTTTGTGACATGGAAAAACCTTCCAGTCCTGGTCGGAGGCCATCGGAGATTAATGCAGAGCATTGTTGTCGCTGAAACGCTTGCGGGTAGCCAGCTTTAGCTGGCTGTGCTGTCACTTGGTTGTCTGCGGGTTCACACTACCCCTAGGCTTGAGCTTTAGGAGCATATATTTTAAAGATTTTATAGCAGTGTCGATTCAATGCTGCAAGATATCTAATAGAGAAAGAAGTCTGAAAAAACAGCAGAATAGACAAAGCAAAACGCCTCCGATTCAAATTAGAATCGGAGGCGTTTTATGGTTGTGCTAGATATTTTGATTCAGAAATCCTATAGAGATTATTCAATTTCTCCGAAGGAAAGATTGAAGATTTCCAGCAACTCGAGGTTCTGTTTGGAAATCATCATCGCGTTGCCGACGATCGCGTAGTAAAGGATGCTCAGACGAGTCTTGGAGGCACTGTCATGAATGCGAGCGACCTGTTTGATGTTAAGTTCGGCAGCCAGGTTTCGCAATCGAAGATCTTTTTCCGCCAGCCGGTCGAGGTTGGCTGTCTGCCGGCGGTTGAAGGTTTCTTCCACTTCAAGCAGAATTTCGTCCAATAGCTCGCGTACCTGCTCCAACTCTTCAATCTGCACCGGAAGCAATCCCTTGTGATGATTGCCGACGTGGGTATAGGCGCGCAGCACGATATCCCGGTGGCCGTCGGTAAGTTTTTGCAGGCGCCGGACGGTCTGGGGATATTTGTGGGAAACGGCCAGATCTCCTTGGTCAAGCAAACGCATCGTTTTGAAAACATTGGCGCTGATGATGTTGGACCACCTCTGAATTTTGCTAAGTCTTTTACGTTCTATTCCTAGACGGTCTTGGCTCTGCCGAAACAGGGCGCCTAGGGAAGCGTTTAGGGATAGGCGAATCTCCTCCAGCAAAAAAGCCATATGTTCAAAGGTTGTTTCGACGCTTTCCTGAGGATTCTCGACTGATTTGAGGTTAAAGATCGTTTCTTTGTGCGCTTCTTCGGACATGGTGCGGTGTTTGCGGTGAGCATTCCAGATCAGAGCGCCGGCAAGTGCCAGCAAAAAGAGGACGCCAAAGCCTTTACCGTAGAAGATGATCGTGGCAAATAGTCCAGCAAAGGTAAAGGCGATGATGGCCGTCATGAACCAGCCGCCGATCACAGTGAGAACGCCGGTCACGCGGTAGACAGCACTTTCTCGTCCCCAGGCCCGGTCGGCAAAGGAACTGCCCATGGCGACCATGAAGGTGACATAGGTGGTCGAGAGAGGAAGCTTGTTGGAGGTGGCATAGGAGACCACGGCACTGGCCACCATCAGGTTGACCGAGGCCCGCAATAGGTCAAAGGAGGGTCGTTCTCCGCCTTCAAGAGTGGTTGTGGCGGTTCTGGAGTCGAGCCGGCGGCTGATAACGCTGCGCAGGCCTCTGGGCACGATCAGTCGGGCGGTTTCAAAAATGTGAAGCACGAGGCGAACCAGGGCGCGTGAGAGAAAGATCGNNGTCCTCGGGGAACGATCAGTCGGGCGGTCTCAAAAATGTGTAGCACCAAGCGAACCAGGGCGCGTGAAAGAAAAATCGATTCAAAGCGTTCGTTGCCTTCATCCTGCTGACTGAGGCTAAGTTCGGTTTCGGAAACTGTGCGCGATTTTTTCGATAGCCACAGGGTCAGGACCATGATGACCCCAGCCACCAGTAAGAACAAGGTGTTCGCCTGGGCTTTCATGCCCAGGGCACCCATGGTTGCGGTGAGGGGGTTGGCAGCGGCCATGGCGGTTTTGTAGGCCTGGAGGCCGGCCAGAGGGACACCAATGAAGTTCACCAGGTCGTTAGCGGCAAAGGCCATGGCCAAAGCGAAAGTTCCGACCAACACGATTGGCTTAAGGATATTAAACCGCAGCATCTGAAGGATTTGCAGGATGATAGCGGAAGTAATAAAGATAATCAGCAGGAGCAGCGGGGTATGGCCTTTGATCCAGACCAGGTTTTCCTTTGTCATAAAAGAAGCGCCTTTGGCTCCCTTTACAAGAATGAAGTAGGTGATGGAGGTCATAGCCATGCCGCCCCATAGGGCTCCATAGCGCTTGATTCGCTGCTGGTAGTCAAAGGTGAAGAGCAGGCGGGTACAGAGCTGGGCCGCGGCACCTAATACAAAGGAGATCGCCACCGAAAGCAAAATCCCCATAATGATGGTGATCGCCTTGGCCGTGTTGATGTACTGAGCGATGTTGGTGAAGCTCTCTCCATTCTGCATAATCTTGAGTAATGACACGGCGACGGCGGCACCGAGCAGCTCGAAGACCACGGAAACCGTGGTGGAGGTGGGCAACCCGTAGGTGTTGAAGAGGTCGAGCAGGATGATGTCGGTGATCATTACCGCCAGAAAGATGGTCAGCAGCTCCGGCATGGTGAAGAACTGGGGATGGAAAATCCCCTTGCGGGCTACCTCCATCATGCCGCTGGAGAAGGTCACTCCGGCAATAATGCCCGCGCTGGCGATGATCATGATGGTCGTTCTCGATGCCACCCTCGAGCCAAGTGATGAATTGAGGAAGTTGACCGCGTCATTGCTGACCCCGACCATGATGTCCAGGACTGCGATAATGGCGAGGACGCCGACCCCGATTAGAAGAAGTTCAGTGCTCATGATTTTTGTACTGTCCTTTCCACCTTCATTACGTTTTCATTCGGTCGCTTGCCCCCAAAGGGATTGAGGATGGCGCCTGACTGAAAAACAACCGCGTTTTGTTATTTCTGTGCAGCGGCTCAGGGTCGGGGATGACTCTTGGCCGTAAAAAACCCGAGCAAATGTCAATTAGATGCTCGGCCTGTATTGTGCTTCAAAACTAAAAAATTCGACGGATACTAGCATGATCACGGCTACCACAAAAAGCCCCAAATTCTTTAGAGGAGAATTGTTAGGTTTGTGTGAGGAGATGGTTTTGTTTTTTTTAACAATTGTACACAATTTCCTGGTCAGGTCCTTGCTTTTTAAATATTTATACCATGGTAAGTTTTTCCCATACCAGTTTTGTTGGAGCGCTTAGCAGTAATTGAAAGGATGGTTTGCGGTGAAAAATCTTAGTGAAGATATGGTTTGTCAACTGGCCATGAGCCCGTTCTATGTGCTGTATCTTGTGGCTTCGGAACACGTTGCACCAGAACAGATTTCCGAACGACATATCGTGCGGTCAATGGAATACGGCCTGCAATGGAAGCAACCCTTAAGCGAGGGGATTTTTGAGCTGCTGCGATCCAATCTGCATAAGTTTTATGCAAACTTTCCCCGTGACTTCAGCGAGCAGGGCAGGGAGCGCTGGCGGGCTGAATTGCTGTCCGTAAAGGAACTTCTTGATAACGTTTCCGGTTCTGCGGCTATGATCGAGGACTTCAAGGAGTCTCTGGCCGGTTTTGCCGAGTTTGTTGCCGCCGGAGGATCTTTGCGGCAAAAGTTGCTGGATAGCCCTATGCGGCGGCAAGTCGAGTGGATCAAGGATCTTTTTGCCTAACACAATTCGGGTCTCAGGAGGGCTCTGTTTTGCTCTCTGGTTTACCAGTTGCTAAATGTCCTGCCGCAGTCTAGCTATTCGACATGGAATGGGCGGCCGTGGTACAATCCGACTATCATGATAAATGAATGCATTTACGGTTGGAAAGGATAGTGCCATGACCGAATTGTATGAATGCAAAAAATGTGGTGTGATCAGTAAAGAACAGAACCATCTTTGTTCTCCCGAGTCTGTCGAGAATATGCATGCCTATTGCGGTGCGGCGAGCGATACTTCGTCTATGTGTGACAGTATTCGAGATAAGGCTCAATATACCTGTACCACTTGCGGACGGACTGCGGAAAACCCTGAGCTGGTCTGCAGCTCCATCAGACTTCACTGATTGAATAGAGTTTTTCATAAATAAAAACCTCAAGGGGGCCGGGCAACAAGCTCGGCCCCCTTGCTATTGGGACAGGTGCATCTCTATAAAGTTAGAGTTGGACACCAGGCTCCTGTTGTTTATAAGAGTAAGATGAGCCCTTTATATTTTTTTGACTCTAGATTATGATGCCCAGCGTTGAATATAACTTTAAAAGGGCTTTTTCATGTCAAAAGTATCCAAGGAAAAAGATTTTCACCGTTGGGTTAAGGCAGCTGGTCTGGATACCTTCTCTCAGTTTATGACCAAATCGGTGGGAGAGTTGCTCGATTCTGGGCGTAATGGCCGTGAGTTGCGGCGACTAAAAATTAGTATTAAGGATCAAACACGAATTTTTTATCTCAAGCGTTTGGTAAGGGAGCCCTTTAGTAAGCTGATTCAAATGGTTTTGTTCGGTTATCTTCCCCGTTCCGGTCCCTTGCGGGAGCAGCTCCTGCTCAAGCGACTTAATAACGCAGGTTTTGCTACCATGCGAACCGTAGCATACGGAGAAAAGCGACGCTTTGGCTGGCCTGTGAGCGGTTTTCTTCTGGTGGAAGAGGTCCAAGGAGCGGAAGTAGCAGAGGTTTATCAAGGCTGTTCTACCGTGACGCGTCATCAAATTATGGATGCTCTTGGTGAATATCTTGGCAGGCTGCATAAAGCTGGTTTTTTTCAGGCCGTCAGGTTGAAGGATCTTTTCCTTCAAGAGGGCTTGAATAATATCGATGGTGTTTTCGATTTTGTTTTAATTGATCGGGAAACCAGTAAGCCCGGACCGTCGCGTTTTACAAAAAAGCGCTCGCTGGAGACTCTGGCGCGGGCTACTCGCCGTACTTTACGGGATGGTTACCTTATTGGGCGAGGAGAAATTCGCAGTTTTTGCCATGGATATCATCGGGCCGTTGGCCAGAGTTTAGGCTTGAGTTGTACTACCCTGCGTAGAGAGCTTTTTTTCGCCTATCGGCAAGAAATGCAGCGTGCCAGAAGATAAAATCGTTTGGCAAGGGGACAGGGGGAGGGTTTTTCTGAAAAACGGCGAAGGGCCTGCAGCATTTGTTGCAGGCCCTTCGCTGTTTTGAAGTGTTCTGGATTTACTTCTGGCGGAGGTTATAGAAAACCTGGCGGCCGCAGAAGCGGGCGCTATCTGCCAGTTCGTCTTCGATGCGCAGCAATTGGTTGTATTTGCATACACGGTCGGTACGGCAGGCCGAACCGGTCTTGATTTGGCCAGCGTTGGTGGCCACCACCAGGTCGGCAATGGTGGTGTCTTCGGTTTCACCGCTACGGTGGGAGACCACCGCGGTATAGCCGGCCCGTTTGGCCATTTCGATGGCGTCAAGGGTTTCGCTCAGGGTGCCGATCTGGTTGAGCTTGATCAGAATCGAGTTGGCGATGCCCTTGTCGATGCCTTCCTGAAGAATCTTGGTGTTGGTGACGAACAGATCGTCGCCGACGATCTGAATGCGCTCACCGAGTTTTTCGGTTAGCAACTTCCAACCATCCCAATCGTTTTCGGCCATGCCGTCTTCGATGGAGATGATCGGGTAGCGATCGACCAGGTCGGCGTAAAAATCGACCAGTTCGGCCGGGCTCTTTTTCGGTTGGGCTTCGTTTTCGAGCAGGTACTGCCCGTCCTGAAAGAGTTCGGAGGCCGCTACATCGAGGGCCAGTAGCACATCTTCGCCCGGCTTGTAGCCGGCGGCCATGATCGCTTCCATGATCACTTCCAGGGCTTCTTCATTGCTCTTCAGGTCGGGGGCGAAGCCGCCCTCGTCACCGACGGAGGTGTTGTAGCCGCGCCCCTTGAGGACATTTTTCAGGGCATGGAAGATTTCGGTGGACATGCGCAGGGCTTCGCGAAAGCTGTCGGCCCCGACCGGCATGATCATGAATTCCTGAATGTCGACGTTGTTGTCGGCATGGGCGCCCCCGTTGAGAATGTTGAGCATCGGCAGGGGCAGTTCGCGAGCGTTGGTGCCGCCGATATATTGATAGAGGGACAGGCCCACATCTTCAGCGGCGGCCCGGGCGCAGGCCAGGGAGACGCCGAGCAGGGCGTTGGCGCCCAGGTTGCACTTGGTCTCTGTGCCATCCAAGCTGAGCAGTTTTTGGTCGATGCCGACCTGATCGGTGACTTCCCAGCCGATCAACGCCTCGGCAATGATCTCATTGACGTTGGCAACAGCTTTCTGGACGCCTTTGCCAAGGTAGCGGGACGGATCGCCGTCGCGCAATTCAAGGGCTTCCCGTTCACCGGTCGATGCACCGCTCGGTACAGCGGCGCGACCCATGACGCCGCTTTCCAGGCTGACTTCGACTTCAATGGTGGGGTTTCCTCGTGAATCCAGAATCTCCCGAGCATAAATATCGACGATTTCACTCATGGCAATCCTCTTTTATTTAATGAAAAATTACTCCGGCCAGCGGCCACACAAGTGGATATATATAGCACAGGACGGTTAAATTGAAAGAAATTTTTCCCATCCTTGCATCGGGCCCAGTGCAAAAAGGATCCTGATTAGTGTCGAGCTTCAGCCAGTGTGACATTTGCTGTCACAACAATGCGATAGCCT
>LGVE01044286.1_pt4 | contig 11302 bp, 14 predicted proteins | sample 469871 | NCBI WGS metagenome assembly LGVE01 (sample SAMN03893561, study PRJNA290197) | marine sediment metagenome | material: sediment; isolation source: combined push core samples #3730, #5133, and #5579 collected at Hydrate Ridge | place: Pacific Ocean: Hydrate Ridge | reverse complement strand
AATCTACTTGCCGTTAATACTGCATATCCTAATTGCATGCAATTTGATCTTGAATCCAACAATTCAATTTTTGCATCAGGGTATTTTTCGATTATCATATTTTTAGCTAAATGGGCCGTTGAAAAAGTCCCACTCATTTCCGATGAAATAAACACTCCTATTATATCTTGTTTTTCAATAATGTTTTGCTCGAATATATTATAAAATTCTTCTATAGACGGCTGTGATGATGTTGGCATTTCTTCACTTTCCTTCAGCTTTTTATAGAAGTCTTTATTGCTGATTTCTACTTCTCTAAATACTTCATCTTTAAAGACTACACTTAATGAGACAATAGAAATATCAAATTCTTTCCTCAAACTCTCAGGAATATACGATGTGCTATCAGTTATTATTTTAATCGGCATCTTATATCAATCTCCAATCATTAATCTTCTTTATATAGTATTAATTTTACCATATTTATTATTTTTGGTAAATTTATTTAAGTTTGAAATTTTCCATTTGCTTTAATAATATTCTAATAATTAATAGACCTTTATGCTATGTCTCAACAAACTCTTCTCAAAATATTATTTTGAGACATAGCTAAAGATAAAAAGAGAACTAATTCAAAGAATCAGTTCTCCATATTTCACTTCCAAATCACTTTTTACATTCCAAGATAAGCTTGTCTTACTAAATCACTATTCAATAATTCTTCACTTGTTCCCTGTGTTATAACGCGACCAGTCTGTAAAATATATCCTCTATCTGCTATTTCCAACGCTTCATGTACTTTTTGATCTACAAGTAGAATAGTTATACCGCGTTTACTGATAGCTTTTAAAATTTCAAGAATTTTATCAACTAATAATGGCATAAGCCCCAAAGAAAGCTCATCAATCATTAAAATTTTAGGTTTAGCCATTAATCCCCTAGCTACAGCCAACATTTGTTGTTCACCACCACTAAGCGTTTCTGCTTTCTGCTTTTCTCTTTCTTTAAGACGCGGAAATATTTCATAAACTTCTTCAAGTAACCGGTCGACTTCCTCGACTGATTTTATCCTATATGCTCCCATCAGAAGATTGTCTTTAATAGTCATCTTACTAAATACATGTCGACCTTCAGGCACATGAATGATTCCTTTTTCAACAATTTTATATGCTTCCATATGATCAATTCGTTCTCCCATAAATTCAATTTCTCCAGAGAATGGCTGAATTAGTCCTGAAATCGTTTTTAATATTGTTGTTTTACCTGCTCCATTCGATCCCACAATCGATACTATCTCGCCCTCATGAATTTCAAAAGAAACATCAAATACTACAGGAACTTGATCATATCCAGTTTTAAGATTTTTGATTTTTAGCATGATATTTTTCCCCCAGATAAGCTTTAATAACTTCATCGTTGTTGACAACATTTTGAGGAATATCTTCAAGAATTTTAACACCTGCATTTAAAACAACTACGCGATCAGAAATCGGCATAATCGCCTCCATAATATGTTCAACAATAACAAAAGTCATCCCTTGTTTATTTAGTGTAACAATCAATTTCATTACTTCCTTTATTTCTGTCTGATTTAATCCCGCCATTGCTTCATCAAGCATGATCATCTTTGGTTGAGTAGCCAAAATACGAGCGATTTCAAGTCTTTTTTTATCAGCAATCGTCAAACTACTCGATAAATAATCTCGTTTTTCAATTAAATTTATTCTTTCCATAACTTCTTCTGCAATTTTCTCCGCCTCAGAAAACTTATTGGTTCTAATAAAAGCCCCTGTCATAATATTTTCCTTTACAGTCATACTTTTCAGTGGTTTTACAATTTGAAACGTACGAGTTAAACCTAATTTAGCAATTTTATCCGGTCTCACTCCCGTTATATCTGCTCCATTAAAAATAACCTTTCCAGAAGACGGTTTATAAAAACCCGTAACACAATTGAAGAGAGTCGTTTTACCTGCCCCATTCGGACCTTTCAAGCTAACGATTTCTCCCTCTTTAACATTGAAAGAGACATTGCTGTTAGCTACTAAACTACCAAACTTCATTGTTACATTATCAACTGACATCATGTAGCTTTCCATCGCTAATCGCCTCTTTCTTCTTTATTTTTTTAAATAAATTTTCAAATAATCCTACCAATCCATTCGGTTGGAATATCGTTACAATAACAACTAGTGCACCGAATATAATCAAGTCCAACCCTTTTCCAGTACCACCAAAAATAATTCTCGTATACTGTGATAATGGAATAAGAATAGCTGCTCCAAGTATTGGTCCATAGATATTTCCAAGCCCTCCAATGACGGTTATCAATACGATTTGCATTGACAACGCTAATGGGAAAACCATAAATGGATCGATATAAGTAACATACTGAGCATAAAACGATCCTACTATCGCTGTCAAAAATGCACTAACCATCATAGCATACAGTTTATACCGCGTGACATTAATTCCTATTGATTGCGCTGCATCCGGATTCTCTTTTATGGCTTTGAGATAGAATCCCATTTTTGAGTTGCCTACAATATAGGCAGTTATTACTGTAATAACAAATAGTCCAAACACTATATAATAATACGACAATTTATTCATCGGATGAAATTGCATATATTTATATCCATTTTCTTTAATCGGCAACATAATGCCTGTAGCACCTTCAACATATTCCCAACTAACAAATAGCTGAAGCATTATTTCACCTATTGCAAGTGTGGCTATCGCAAAATAATGTCCTGTCAATTTGAACGCTGGATAGCTGACAACAATCGCAACAACAACTGCAATGATTCCACCAATCAGCATACCAATCCATGGAATGATATCAAATTTCCATAGCAACACAGTTGAAGTATACGCCCCGATCCCAAAAAAAGCTGCATGACCAAATGACGTTTGTCCTGCATATCCAGTAATAATATTCCACGCTTCTCCAAGTGCTGCATAAAGCACAAAAAGAATCATGATATGTCTAAAATTATTATCTTGAACAATGATAGGTAAAGCCAAAATAATTAATAAAACTACACCAATCATTATTTTATTATTTGTAATTGATTTCTCCATATTTACCACCCGAATAATCCTTTTGGTTTAATTTGTATAACTATTAGATAGATCAAAAATATAATCGCATATTTAAACTGTGTTCCCAGATAATATCCTCCAACGGCTTCACTTAATCCTATAATAAGTCCACCATATAATGCTCCTTTAATATTTCCAAATCCGCCAAGTGCAACAATCACAAAACCAATCAAAGCATATAGTATACCGGATTCTGGATAGACGGGATAAAACGTAGATAAAAGCCCTCCTGCAATTCCTGCAGCAGCTCCTGAGATTGCAAAAGTCAATCCATATACACGTTCAGTATTAATTCCCATCAATTTTGCTGTATTCTTATCTAATGCTGTTGCTTGAATCGATTTTCCAACCTTGGTCTTTTCAATAAAATAATAAATTGCATATATAACCACTATACTGCCTATCGCTGCTGCTAATTGAGGATACCCAATGATTATTGAACCAATACTAATCTTCTTTCCAGAGAGAACAGAATTAGTAATAAATCTTGCGTTAGGTGTCCATAAGAATTGTGCCATATTTCTAAAAACAAGGCTTAAACCAAAAGTAGCAAGCAACGCCGATAATGCTGGTGCATTAATAACATTTTTAACAACTATGCTGTAAGTCAAATACCCTATGATAAACATAACGATAATTACAATCGGAAGCGATAAAAGAGGATCTAAGTTCATCAGTGAATACAGCCAAAACGAAACATACATACTGATCATGAGATATTCACCATGTGTAAAGTTAATAATATCCAATACTCCCCAAGTTAAAGTAAGTCCAGTAGCAACCAGACCATAAATCAATCCCATTATAATACCACTTATAATTATTTGGATTATCATATAAATCCTCCTACAATTAAAGATTTAGAATTAAAGATTTAATCTTTAATTCTAAATCTTATTATTATTATTGTTATCTTGTACTCCAATCTGGGAAAGCAACAACAGGATCTGAAGTTGTATCTTCACCAGGCCATACGTTTTGATATTCTCCACCAATAATTTGTGTCATTGCTGATGCAGAAAATTCATTCTGACCATCTTCGCCAAATTTAATCTTGCCTGTCGCAAAGTATGGTGCCTTAAATTCTTCTGATTTCAAAACTTCCATGATTGCATCACCATCAGTTGATCCAGCCATATTAATCGCTTCAGCTATAACCATTGCTGATGCAAAATCTTCTAGCGCTGGTCCATCAAAATCTACACCTGACTTCGCCTTGTAAATTTCATTTGCTTTACTTAATGCTTCATTAGCAGCAATAATTGCAGGAATTGTTTGATTTGAACCAGAATAATAGTTAGCTGCATCCTCTAGATTTATTAAGAATTGTTGGTCTTGGAAACCACCACAATAACTAATAACAACTTTAGGTTGAACTTCATATAATTGATATGCATTTGCAAACATAGTCATATCATTAATATATGATGCATGTAAAATAATATCTGGTGCTGCTTCTTTAATCTTAAGTACTTCTGTATCGACATTTGAAGCATCTGATGGATATTTAACATCTAAAATTCTCTCAAATCCTTCTTCTCCGTAAACTTCTTCTAACCACTTATCTACCATCATATTAGCGTGAACACCGTATTCATTGTCTATATATACTGTCGCTATCGTCTTAACGTCCGCTCCATAATTCTCATTTAAATTTTTTAGATATTCAAAGAAAAATTCAGTTTCCATACCATCATGAGGTGCGATTCTTACAAAATAATTCAATCCTCTCTCTGTTAAAGCAGATGAACTTGAAGAACCCGCTACAAATGGAATCATATATCTTTCTGAAGTAGCACTAGCAGGTTTTGTAGATGAACTATGATAACATCCAACCAAACCTACAACACCTTCATTTTGAATTAATCTCTCAGTTTCTGATTTTGCTATTTCTGGATTTGCTTGATGATCTCCAAATATAAACTCTATTGCTGCATTATCAAGATTTTCTAAACCNNTATTTCCGGATACTCTCCATTAATAATTTCTTGTGCTGTTTCAACTGCATATTTTAATTTAACCCCTGTTGCAGCCGCTCCCCCTGTTAAAGGAAAAATCGCACCAATTTTAACAGTTTCAACTGCTATCTCTTCTTCTACAACCTCAACTTCTTCTACAACAGGTTCCTCAGATGCTACAGGTTCTGCTGTTGTACATCCAGTAATCATTAAAGCAATTACCATCATTAGTGACAAGAGTGACAACCATTTTTTTCTTTTCATTGTTCTTCCCCCTTAATCATTTTAGACAATTATGTCCTTAATATAATGTTCAATATATAATTGCATTTTCCTTTTTTTTTAAGTATTATTTAATTTATTATCAATGAATTAATTGTCTTTGAATTTCATTCTCATTATCCTTGAACTGGTTAGTATTCAGGACAAAAAAACTTCACTAGATTTTAAACCCAGTGAAGCGAAAACTTCCGATTGTTCGATTATCGAAACACAGCACCATAACACAAGGGTGTTATGACATTTTTGCTTTAATATTATCTATATGAGTCTTTTTAACAACTTCATCTGCACATGCATATTTCTGTAATTTCAAATATAAATTATCCACTTCTTCCACAGTTATTATCTTTGCAGACTGATTAATATCCTTTTTTATAGTTTTAATTAGCGCATTTCTCTTAATCACTTTAACATTAGGAGAAGTAACCTTAATTTTCTTAAGTGTACAGCGCTCGCTGAATACGATATATGACTTATAAAGATCCTCTCCATCAATTTTTAACGCATTTTTTAAAGCCGTTATATGTCCTTTATTCTGCCATATCGGATTAAAAAATCGATTTTTCTGCTTGTTTTGAAATGTCTGGATCCAGTTCTTATTCTTTTCATCTCCAAAGATCCATCCNNCCAAAGATCCATCCACCATAGTTCTTTGATTCAAATACATAAATTCCAGTCTCCGAAAGCATGATTAAATCAACCTCTGTTGTTGAATCATCTTCCTTTAGCAAATATAAATTTGTCATAAGTTTATGATGTCCATCCAACTTCTCAAGGCATGAGAAAGTCAAAAACTCACCATAATTTCCTTTATCAAATACTGTTTTTAAAAAACTATTTCCACTGGCAATCTTATATGATGATTTTCTATATTTTAAATACCTCGGAATCATAATTAGTACATATATCAACACAAACCAGAATATTAAGTTCCACATGATTGTCTCCCACNNCTATCTATCAACTCAAGCAAGTTGTTTTTTTAATTCATCTCATCCTTATCGAAGCAACACTTCTTATAATTATTTCCATTTTAAATAAAGGTCAAACGAGAATTCTGTTCCATTAATATTAGCATCACAGTATGTACATACACAAATTGCAATATCATCTGTTAACTGTGAGCATCATATTGAAATGCCCGGCGCCGTAACCCAGTAGACAACTATTCCTTCTGAAAGTTCATCAGTGGAATTACAAGCGGAGGCAGATTTGCCTCAACAGTCATCATTGTTATTATAGGTCTAACATAACTATATAGAATTGCAGGAGCATTTTGCTTTAACATAACATCAAGTAATTTTTGATCTTTTTCAAGAGCTTCTTCCCACTTGAAATATCCCTCTATCTCAACATGTATTTGAAAAGGAGATTCAGTTAAACTGCATGTTTCAAAAACTCCTAAATTCAATACGACCAATGCTTGATTAAAATGTTCATCAACACCTTTCGATATTTGAATATCATTGCTTAAATCCAGTTTGATTTCTCCATCAAATTTATACTCTTTATTTAATCGAAACTCAAATTTACTTAGTCTAGGTTTCCCAATAAGCTGAAATACACTTTCTTTCATATCTACTCCTCCTCATGCCGCCGCTACAATGTTAGGTGAAATCAAACCATTGAAATCACCATAATTCTCTCCATTAGTTGTATTGTTCCAATGTCCATGAGAAGAAGAAATCAATGGGTCAAAGTCAAAATTCATATTCTCGGCATTATAATTTATTTCGCTAAAACTAATAGTATAAGGATTTATTTTTTGGTTCAGTAGTTCAATCGCATTTTTGTAATACTTGCTAAAGTAGTTTTGATCGATTTCTTCTTTTACTCTATGAAGCATTTCTAAAAACCACTCGGGATCAGATTCTATCTTTTTTAAAATATCGTCATGAGCTCTATCTTGAACCTGATGGTTTTCATAACGAATAATCGTTGCTGCACCCCATCCAAGAACTTCCGAAAATTGTTTCTGACTTATTCCATACTTTTCTCTTATAGCTTTTATCTTCACAGACGTAAGCAACCCTACTTTCTCTCGATATGCATCTTTTAAAGATAGATCATTTCTTTTTATCTGTTCTTCATTCTCTAGAAATTCATCTGTATTTTTACAATATTCATATTCAGCTTCAAATATAACTTCCTCACTTTTAAATACGCTTTTCTCTTCTATTTTTACAAATTGAACTTCATGTTCTTCCATACAGCTAAAACAAAATTTCTTTTCTTTTTTTAGAGTTACCATTATAACTTCCTTCTTTCTTAAACGGAAAAGTTCTATCACCAAATGGATATTGCGAAAAATGAAACGATAAAACAAATATCATATTATTTCCACTTAAAATCTTACTTAATAATTCTGCTCTTATTTTAATATAAACATCATTACTATATTTTTTCCCAAACACTCTCAAATCAGATTTGTCTGGAAAATTCAAATCCTTGATAGTTTCAATATAATTCTCTGGTTTTAATCTAACCAATTCGCGTTTCATTATATCTAACGGATTCTCATTTGGAAATAAGTCATTTATCGTATAACGATTTGTAAATCTTACATCTTTATTAGCATCATTTTTTCTATCAAATTTAAATGATATTTTACAATCTCCAGATTCAATGCAATACCTAATATTTGCAATGAAAGCTACTATATCTTCTTTAGTTTCTATTTTTCTACTTGTATTATAAGTATAGCACCCCTTAATTTCTAGGTCAAATAAAAGGTATCAATTGATTCCTTGAAATATTTTCCTTACATTCACTTGTATTATTAAAAAATGATAGATCGCTCCATAGGATTCCACACTTAATTTTCTCCCTATATTGCCCACCTACTTAGCAAGCATTTCTATTAATAAATTCTATCACCATCTCATATATTTTAAAGGTTTTTCCTTAATATTCCATAATGGCATGAATATATATACAAATGAAGTGAGTAATCTCCACAAAAAAACTTCACTAGATTTTAAACCCAGTGAAGCGAGAATATCCGTCGATGCTATAGTAACAGCTACGACAAAATCATATCTTAAGTCTACACGATTCATATAATTATTTTTAGGTGTCCTTTCTCATGATTTTTAAATATTCTTCATATGAAAAAACCCTATTCCTTTTAACACTATCTGTTTGACTTAAGATACCAAATTCTACAAGATGATTTACGGCATTTGACACCGCATTATATGAAATTTCTAATTCGCCACTTGTTTTTTTAATATCTATAATCGGATTGCTTTCAATATATTTCAAAACTCTTCTTACTGTTTTAGAAGCTCTACCTATTTTTTCTATGGCCTTAAAGTTTTTGTCGTGTAATTTTTCCAATTCTCGAATCTTTTCAATTGCATCTTCGCTAGATTCATAAACAGCTCGTTTATTGTTGTCTGGCACTATTGGAATTTTAAACGTAAGCGTAAAGTAGCCCATTCATGTTGAAATAACACTAAAAGCTATTAGGGCTTAACGGTTTACTTATTTTGTTGCTCAAATCTCCAAGAATCTAGGCACATTTCTACTATGTCTCGTTTAGCTATCCATTTAAGTTTTCTTTCAGCTTTACTTGCATCGGCATAACATGAAGCGATATCTCCAGGTCTACGGTCCACGATTTCATAGGGAATTTCAATACCATTTGCCTCTTCAAAAGCTTTAACTAACTGTAATACTGAAGTTCCTTGACCAGTACCGAGATTATATATATGTACACCATTACTTAAATTATCAAGCGCTACAACATGCCCATCAGCTAGATCCATCACGTGGATATAATCTCGAACCCCTGTACCATCCACCGTTGGATAGTCATTCCCAAAAACACGTAGCTTCTTAAGTTTTCCTTTTGCCACCTGTGCAACATAAGGCATTAGGTTGTTAGGAATACCATTAGGTGCTTCACCAATTAATCCACTCTCATGGGCTCCTACCGGATTGAAATATCTAAGAAGCGATACTGAAAAGTCAGGATTTGCTTTAATTGCATCAGTTAGAATCCTCTCACTCATAACTTTAGTTTCACCATATGGATTTGTAGTAGGAAGTAATTGCATTGTCTCTACAAATGGTACAGTGTTATCTCCATACACTGTAGCCGATGAACTAAAGACGAATTTATTTACTCCATACTTTAAGCACATCTTAGATAAAACTATTGTACTTACCAAGTTGTTATAATAATAAGCTAGTGGCTTTTCGACAGATTCTCCTACTGCTTTAAGTCCTGCAAAATGTATTACTCCATCTAATTTATGATTAGAAAAGACTTTCTCCACAGCTACTTCATCAGTCACATCTATCTTATAAAAGGTTATTTTATTATCCATATTAGCTTTATTGCCTTGATTAACTATTTGCTTTATTTTATCTATAGTCTCAGCTTTACTGTTGCAAAGATTATCTGCAACAATCACTGTATGGCCTGCTTCAAGCAAAGCAACACAGGTATGTGAGCCTATATATCCGGCACCACCGGTTACTAGTATTTGCATTTAATTAACTCCCTTCCAATATGTCTGCGTAAATTATATCATTTATAGTAAAAAGACCCAATCAATTTTCTTAATTATCTAGTTATTTCATCAACTTCTCAAACTTTCAAGAATTCATGCTTCGTTTAGCAGTTAAGTTCCTTAGCTTTACTTGCATCGGCATAGCAAGCAGTATTCATCTTTAACTTCTTCAAAAGCATTCACGATTGCTCCCAAGAATATTTAAACTTCACCAGATTTTAAACCCAATGAAGCGAGAATCTCCGAATGTTCGAGTAATTATTGCCACGATTAGTATAACCTATCCATAACGTTGTTTATTCAAGTTGAGATACTTATCGAACTCTGATACCTATGGGAGTATAGAAAATCTTTGCTCTAACTCCTTTAATAGTTTCTTCCTTGCAAAAATTTTCTTTAAAAAAGATGTTTTTTTCTTTTAAATTTAGCATACTTATTATAGAATCATTATGAGACATTTAGCATAGCTCCTTTTCTGTTGGTTCAGTCATTAGCAGTTTATCAGAGCTACTGTTATTTGTCTCATTTCTTTATACTAAAAAAGGTGCTAGTGATTTCTCACCAACACCAAATATTATAGACCCACTATTTTAATAGTTCAATATTATACTTTTTTAACCGAATCCGCATACTTCACTTGTTGATTTGATTTAAACCATATATATAATGTATTCTATTTACTCAGCATATATTTTTTAATATACTGTCATTAATAATACAAATGAGGAGCAATCTTATGAAACTAACACGAAAAACAGAGTACGCTTTTTTAGCATTGATATATCTTGCTGAGAACTACGAAAAAAATTTAATAAAAACAAAAGATATTGTCGAGGAAAAACAAATTCCACAAAAGTATCTTGAACAAATTCTTTTGCAACTGAAGTCTTCTGGTTATTTAAAAAGCTTAAGAGGGAAAAATGGTGGTTATATGCTGGCAAAAGAACCATCAAAAATTAACTTGGCTGAAATATCTAGATTATTCGATGGCCCTTTAGCGCCTTCAACTTCTGTGAGTACTTATTTCTATGACGAATCTCCTCTCAAAAAGGAAACTAAAATGATAGCAGTTCTCAAAGATATAAGGGATTACACTGCTGAAATACTCGAAAACACAACTTTGGCCGATTTGATTAAATAATTGTTTTTATAATTGTAAAGCAACCTAGAAAAAGTGTTGCAACGCCAATATATAATTTCAAATTCTCAGCATTCAACTTTTTCACGGTTGCTGTAGCAAAAGGAATAGATAATAATCCTCCCGCTATTAGCGAACTTGCCAACACCCACTCGATATGTGTATCCGTTAGAACATAAACACATAAACCTACGGCGCAGGTCAATCCTTCTGCTAAAGAGGTTATTCCGATTGCATTTTTGGCATTGACCCCCGATAATAATTGCCCTCCAGTAACAACCGGACCATATCCCCCGCCGCTTAAACCTTTATTGAATGAA
>LGVE01028925.1_pt1 | contig 11306 bp, 9 predicted proteins | sample 469871 | NCBI WGS metagenome assembly LGVE01 (sample SAMN03893561, study PRJNA290197) | marine sediment metagenome | material: sediment; isolation source: combined push core samples #3730, #5133, and #5579 collected at Hydrate Ridge | place: Pacific Ocean: Hydrate Ridge | reverse complement strand
ATTTCCTTGTCGCTGCGCACGATGACGGCACGGGCTATTGGCGGCGTGCTCTCTGCAATGCGAACCTGGCCCACCACGGAGGTCTGGTGGCCGAGGGCTTTACCCGTTACCGGGTGCTCGATCTTATCGCCGACTTGGATCAAGGTGTAAAGGTCACCCGGTTGCAGGCCCTCAGGGGCTTCGATTTTAACAAAGACCTGATCCCCTGCGGCCATCAGCAGTCGGTTGTCGGTGGCGTCGACCAAGGTGCCGGCCATCTCTAGCTGGCCGAGGCTGATGAAGCCTTCGGTGCTGCTGAAAGCTTTAACGGTCATCTCCGGTTGCGGCTCGGGCAGGGCCGGCCCTGCTACGGTTTCCGGTTGTCCGGCTTCGCCGGGTTCAACGACCTCAGGCAGAAAAACGATACGGCCGTCGGAAATGGCCACTCGCTGACCCGGGTAGATCAGGTGAGGATTGGTTACAAAGGGATTGTTGGACCAGAGGTTGGGCCAATAATAGGGGTCCTTGATGAAGCGTTGTGAAATGCCCCACAGGGTATCCCCTTGCTTGATGGTGTAGATGTGGGGCTCCGTCTGAGCCGCGGCAGAAAGGGGCAGCAACAGCAGGCAGCCGAGCAACAGTGCTTTGTGAATGATGGACATGGGGACCCCCTATAATAAACAATGTAAGATGTCTCGGTTAATCGAGTGGCTACTGGCCTAGTGTGGTGTTCAGTTTCCAGCCTTTGCTCTGGCCGTCGCCGGGCTGTCCGGGTAGCGCCGAAGCAGCAGTTGCAGTGCATCCCGAGCCTGCTCGAATTGATTAAGCTGGCGCAGTGCCGGAACCATTTTCAACAGGGCCTCGGGGGCTTTGCCGCTTTCAGGATACTGAGAGGCAGCTTTTTCAAACTCTGCCACCGCTTGCTGGTAATCCTCAAGAGCGTAATAGCATTCTCCGAGCCAATATTGAGCATTCCCTGCATAGTCGTTGCCGGGATAGTTGTCGATAAAGGCGTTAAAGCCTTTAATCGCCGGCTGGTAGCGGCCGGCAGCGTAATCGGCAAAGGCCTGCAGATACAGCTCCGTCGGGGAGCCTTGGGCGGCCGTTGAGGGGGTTGCCGGGGTGGTTAATTCGGTCTTTTGCCAGCCCGGGGTGCCATTTTGTGCTGCCATTTGCTGTAACTTGGCGGTCGCAGCCTGCTGCTCCTCCAGTCGGGTTTCCAGCAGCTGCAACTGTTGCTGCAGTTGGTCGATGCGTTGACCCTGCTGCTGTTGGGTGCTGTTCAGCCGAGCGATATCATTCAGTGCTCTGGAGGTGTTTGGAGTCTGGGAAGGGACAGCGCAGCCGCCGAGGAAAACGCCTGTCAGCAGTATGGTTATGAGGTGTAATTTGAAACGCATTGTAATCCTGTTCGGGCAGCCAACTCGCCGTCTGGGCCAAAAGAGAGGGTAACTGGCTAGAAAATTATAGGCTTTTTAGACACTTGTCAAGGGGGAATGGGGGCGTCAAGAGCATCCGGCAGCATTCCCTCAGCGCTTATTTTTGTGTTACCTTGCATGCTGAAGCCACCTGGTTCCCAAGAAGGTTAAAGCAACCTGCGGGGGCGCTTGTTCCTCAATTGATTCTGAAGGAGAAGTACAACATATGCGTCAGCCTGAATTACTGGCCCCGGCAGGGGACCTGGTTAAATTGGAAACGGCCCTGGCCTACGGAGCCGACGCGGTATATCTGGGAGGGGACCACTTTGGTCTGCGGGCTTTAGCGGGCAACTTCAGCCTGGCCCAGTTGAAACAAGCTAAAGAACTGGTTCGTGCTGCCGGCAAAAAACTCTATCTGACCTTGAACGCCTATCTTCGACCCGCCGAACTGGCTGAGTTGAGCGGTTATCTGGAAGAGTTGCGAACTCTTGATCTCGATGCCTATATCGTCTCTGACCCCGGGGTGCTGGCGACGGTTCGGCGTATCGACCCCGGTCGCGAGGTTCATCTTTCGACTCAGGCCAACACGACCAATGGCGCTGCCGCCGAGTTTTGGCGGGCGGCCGGTGTCAAACGCGTTAATCTGGCCAGGGAGCTGTCGCTGGAAGAGATAAGGACGGTCCGGGCGACGACCACCGCAGAGCTCGAGGTGTTTGTCCACGGTGCCCAGTGTGTGGCTTATTCCGGACGTTGTTTGCTGTCCGCAGCGCTGGTCGACCGCAGCGCCAACAGTGGCTTGTGCGCTCAATCCTGCCGCTGGCAATATTCCTTGATGGAGGAAACCCGGCCTGGCCAGTACCTGCCCGTCGAAGAGGATTCCCGTGGTAGCTACATACTGAACAGCCGCGATCTCTGTTTGATCGACTATCTGCCTCAGCTGGTTGGCGCCGGGGTTGACAGCTTTAAAATCGAAGGACGGATGAAGGGTCTCTACTATGTTGCGGCAGTAACCCGCGTCTATCGGGCCGCCCTCGATTGCTATCTGGCCGATCCGGCGGGCTACCGTTGTGACCCTGCCTGGCGACAGGAACTGGAAAAGGTCAGTCATCGGCCCTATGGTAACGGGTTTTTGAGCGAGGCCCAGGACGCCCAGGTTCATAGCAGCGATTCTACCTATCGACGCAGTTATGATTTTGTCGGCGTGGTGTTGTCCATCGGTGAAGATGGACGAGGGCTTGTCGAGGGACGCAATCGATTCTTTCCTGGCGAGGACCTGGAGTTAATCGGCCCAGGAATGCGCCAGGCGACTTTTTGTGTCGGTCCCTTGGCGTCCGAAAAAGATCTGCCTTTGACTGTCGCGCAACCCAATGTTCTGATCACTATGCCGTTGCCGGCTGGCACCCAACCGGGTGATTTGCTTCGTCGACAAGCGACGGCGACAGATTAGCCGCTTGCAGGCCTGGTGACAACCGGTTCTTTTTAAGTCTGTTGCTGCGCTTGGGCTATCCAGATTTTTCGGCTCACAACATCGCAACAGCTCAGGGATCGGCCGTAAGCGGCACCGGTGTCAAGGCCGATCCGGTCAGGTTTGAGATGTGGCTTGCGCATGGGGGTATGGCCGAAGACGACGGTCTTGCCCCAGCGATAATCGGATTTGAGGAAGTCTTCGCGAATCCAGAGCAGGTCTTCCTCTCTCTGGTTTTGCGGGGAAATGCCCGGGCGAAGACCGGCGTGAACAAAGAGGTGGTGCTCCGTTTCAAAAAGGAGGCGTAAATCGCGAATAAATTGCAGATGACGCGGTGGAATCGTCAGTAGCCCCTTTTTCCGGTAGCAGTACAGGGTGGTTTCGCCGCCATTCAACAGATAGCGCAGGCGTTCGCGTCCGGCAAGAAAATCGAGCAACATCGCTTCATGGTTGCCCTTGAGAAAGACCGTTTGCGGCCATCGCTCGCGGAAATCGAGCAAATAGTCGATCACTCCGCGGGAATCGGGACCGCGGTCGATGTAGTCCCCCAAAAAGACGACCTGATCATCCGCGCATGGTGCTACCTGCCTCATCAGCTGCTGCAGCAGGTCGCAGCAGCCGTGGATATCCCCTACCGCCAGAAGTCTGCCTGTTTTCGATTCCTGTGAAAACTCTGAATGGGTCATATTGCCGTCGTTTTGTCGTTGCAGAATGCGATCTTCGATTCGAGTTCGCCGCCTGTGGTCGAGAATTGTCAAAAAATGGTTGTGTTTTGACTTGAGGGTAGCCGTCGCCAAGGACAACTGTGGCTTAAATACCACACCTTTCCCTGGGGTCGGACCTGAATAGAATGACCTCCTTGTATCAAGAAAGTCGCTTCATGACCGGCTTGGCTGCATCCTTTGGTCGCAGAGCTGTTCGGGTTGGCACCTTTATTGAATATAACAGTTGCAAAGACGAAATGCAGCCGGTATCAGCAATAGTGTTATTCGGCGGGAAAGGAATGGGACCTATGAGACAGATTATGACAATGATGCAAATAATGCTACTGCTGGTGGCGATGACTGCCGGAGTCGCCTCTGCGACCGAACTGAACCTCTCTGCGGCGACTGATATCGATAGCCGCCAATCGGTTGCTGCAGCTGCAAAGAATGTTGAGCTGACTCTGGTTGCCGCTCCTGCCAACCTGGGAACCTATACTCCAGATACCGAAAATGAACTGCCTCCCGAGCTGGAACCGGCTCTTCTGAGGGAGCGGGCTTTTACCGAGGCGAGCGCGTTTGCTGGAGTGCAGGTCGCTTTGCCGACCAGTCCCCTGAGCATCGTGCTTGCTGCCGACGAATTGTTAAATCCAACTTATGGTTTGACGTTACACCTGGTCTGGTAACCCCCGCCGGACCTGTCTCCTGTTCTTCCTTCGGGTTGAACATAGCTAAGAATCTGATATGCAAATCGCCCATGTGAAAATGAGGCGATATTTTTTTGTTCAATTTTGATGGCGTCGCAAAAAGTCATGAGATGGTTGAGTAGAAATTTCGCCCTACAAGGCGTAGTGGTTTTTCAGGGGTGAAGGCATACATATAGTATGTCGAAGTCCTGAAAAAACACTGCAACGTAGTAGGGTAGCCTTTTTGCGACGCCATCAATTTTATGTCTTTGCTTTAGGTTAGCCCGGCAGCAAAGGACAGCGACTCCAGACCGTGTCCAGTTGGATAGATATCGGGTGGCTTTGCCGGAAGGGGATCGAGTCTTGATTAAGGCTCCCAAAGGCAAGTCTAGCCTTCATCGCTTTACTCTCGATCATTTTCCGGCGATCAGTGAGAATCTCTATTCTGAGCAAAAGGAGTTCGCCCAAGTCATGGGAAAGCGCTTGCAGGCCTACGTCGAAACCGGCATATTGACTTTGCGAGTCCGTCGTTTGGGATTGTCGGGAAAACCTTAACTGTTGAGCGTTGCATGCATGTATGGGGAGCGGAATGAAAGTCAAGTTGATTGCCAACCCTGTGGCCGGCGGTGATGCCCGGAGCAAAATAGATCGAGCTGTCATCTGGCTGCAGGCTGCCGGTGCCACCGTTGATCTTGTTCTTACGGAAAAACGCGGTGATGCCATGCAGGCAGCGGCCGCTGCGAAGCAGGCCGGTTTCGACCGCATAATTGCCGCCGGCGGTGACGGCACCCTCAATGAAGTAATTAACGGATTGACGCCGTCGGCCATTCCGCTGGCATTCATTCCTTTTGGAACCACCAACGTTTTCGCTCTAGAGGTGGGCATTCCTTTCGACGTGGAGCAGGCCTGCGCCGTGGCGCTTCGTGGTCAGCCCCGTCCGGTCTGTCTTGGTCTGGTCGGAGATACCCGCTTTTTGCTTATGGCCGGGATCGGTTTCGATGCCGAGGTTGTGGGCGGGGTCAGCCTGGCGTTGAAACGCCGGGTTGGCAAGTTGGCCTATCTGGTCAGTGCCCTGAGGGTTTTGCTGCGCCCGGTTGCCGATACCATAGAGATCGTCGATGAGCAGGGTCGTCGCTATCAGGGGACTTCCGCCATTATCGGCAACGGTCGTTATTACGGCGGCCGCTTTTCCATTACCCCCGAAGCCTCGCTGCAAGAAGACACCTTAGAGGTCTGTCTGTTCCGTCGCCGGGGGCGCCTCGGGTTTTTGTGCAGCATGATCAAGGTGGCTCTTGGCCGACCCCTCGCCGAAAGGGAGGCCTGGCGTTTTAAGGGGCGGAAACTGACGGTCACCGGAGCAAAGGCGTCGGTCCAGCTCGACGGGGACTATCACGGCTGTCTGCCGCAGACCTTTTGCGCTGCTTTCGGCGAGTTGACTCTGGTTTATCCAAAGTGATTGATACTCGATCCCTTCTATGACGGGATCAGAGCCTTGTCTGTTCCCATCCCTGGCCTGGGATACCACTAAAGGAAGTTTTGTCGTTATGAGCCTGTTGCCTGATTTCTATCTTTCGCCCTTGCACCTGCCCTTTAATACCGCTTGCTTGCAGCAGCGTTTTGAACTGCAGTCTCCCGATGCCGACCCCGGCGGTGAGCAGGGCGTGTGGCTGTTGCTGCGCAATGGTGAATTGTGGATGCAGGGTTCAGCGGCACAGCCGGTTCTGCCCAGTACCCTGCCGAGGGGTATGCTGCATAAAGGGTGCGAGCCTTTGTATCTCGGGACCTGGGACGGTCAGCCCTGCCGCTTGCTGGAACTGGAGGCGGCGGCTATGTTGCCAGACGAATGGATTGCCGTGGAGTTGTCGGATTGGCATGGGCAGATTGCCATCGAGCCCTTGTCTCTCGGTGGGGCCGCATTGCAAATTCTGCATTGGGAGAGAAGCAGTCGCTGCTGCCCTCAGTGTGGCGGCAACGCACAGCGACTGTCCGGGGAGTGGGGCAAGCGCTGCCCCCAGTGCGGTTGGGTGTTTTTCCCCAATGTTCATCCCTGTGCCATTACCCTGGTCAAGCGACCGGGCGAAGTATTGCTGACCCGCAAGGCCGAGTGGCCGGCCGGGCATTACAGCTTGATCTCGGGGTTCGTGCATTTCGGCGAGTGTCTGGAAGAGGCGGCGGTCCGGGAAGTTATGGAAGAGACGGGCGTTGAAATCACCAACCTGCGCTATGTCGGCAGCCAGTGTTGGCCTTTCCCCAGCCAGTTGATGGCCGGATTTGTAGCGCATTATGCCGGTGGCGAGTTAAAGATAGACTATCAGGAATTGGAGGATGCCCGCTGGTTTCCGGTCGATGATCTGCCAGCGATGCCGCCTTTACGCAGTATCTCCCGTTATATCCTGGATACTTTCTTGCTCGACTGAAGAGAAGGCACAAGTCGTAAAATGGTCAGCTAGCGGCCAGTCGATCGAGAAAGGCACTGATCAGGGGCGGCGCTCCGATCAGTGCCGTGCATAAGGATTTTTCGTTGACCGCCTAATGAAGGGGGCGGTAAGTTTCCAGGCGCGAATGCTGGCACAGCATTAGCCTGAAATTGATGGATTGAGGCGCCGACTCCAAAAAATGAAAACTTCCCTTAGCATTATTGCTTAAGCATATAAACTAGCCGCATCTATCTTCCTGATGGCTATTACGCCATAAATGAAGGGGTTATTTGATGTATCGTGAAAAATTAAAAGTATTGGACTGCACCATTAAGAGACGGCGGTCTGATCAATAATTACAAGTTTTCAGACGAACTGGTGAAGGCCGTATACCGCGCTGCATGCGACTCCGGGGTGGATATCATTGAGCTTGGCAAGAAGCTGGCTGTCAGCGATGAATATACCAGAGAAAAATACGGGAAATGGAATTTCTGTGATGATGACGATCTCAGGATGGTCATCGACTCTTACGAGAGTGATTGCCGGCCGCTAATTGCCGTGATGTTCGATGTTGGGCGCGTGGACATCAATGCGCTGCAACCGGCGGATCAAAGCCCTATCGATATGGTTCGCACCGCCTGCTATGTTGCAGATACCGACAAAGCTATAGATATGGCCAAGCGCAGCAAGGATCTCGGTTACCAGACAACCATCAACATCATGGCTCCTTCCGCTGCTATTCGTACCGATCTTATCGAAGCACTGGATGAAGTCAGCAAGGCTGATGAGGTGGACTACCTCTATTTGGTGGACAGTTACGGAGCTTACTACTCAGAGCATGTGACCGATTATCTGGGTCTGTACAAAGAGCACTGTCCCAATAAGGAGCTGGGATTCCACGCTCACAACAACCAGCAGCTGGCCTTTGCCAATACCCAGCAAGCCATCATTGATGGAGTAAACCTGCTGACGCCACCATAAATGGCATTGGCCGAGGCGCCGGCAACTGCAACCTGGAGCTGCTACTCAATTTTCTGAAGAATCCCAAATTTGACGTCGCCCCTCTTTACAAGACCATCCAGGAACACTTCGTGCCTTTGCGCGAGGAGATCGAGTGGGGTTTCAATGACATCTACGGAATCGGCGGTTATCTGAACCATCATCCACGGGCCGCAATGAAATGCCGCGCCGATAAAGAGATCATGGATAATTGCTATGACTTTCTGGTCGAATGCACCAGCGATGTATAGCTGGTTTTAATAACCTTTCCCCCTTCTCCTTGCCTGAGCTGGTCGATTTCTAGGCTTCCTGATGCGCGCCCTGCAAGGCGATTGCGCCGCTGATCGACGCGGTGCCCAAGAGCCAGCTGGAGGGCCTGCTGTAAGGCGTTTTGTAACAGCGGTCCGGCAAACTTGTAAGTGGTTAATAAAGAGGGCCTGCTCAGCCGAGCAGGCCCTCTTTATGTCTGGCAATTGGCCGCGAAGTTTGCTTCACTCTCTTTGTCGGTCAGGGCCGAGCCGCGCTGACATCCCGTAGCAGGCGAAAGAGCGCCGCTAGGTTGACGTGAAGCTGGCCCAGGTCATCGTGAACTTTTGCGCTGCCTGTCAACTGGCCAGTGCGGAGCTGTGTGCTCCGGAAAAAGCGCAACCGACGGCAGAGGCCCGGGCTGTGGTGGCGTGTTTTGTTAGGGAAAGACACTCTTTGACCCTTAGCGAACTGGCAGGGTGTTTTTGCAGGGACCTTTCCGGCCTCAGCCAGGCTGTGCGTCGGGTCGAGCGGCGTGTCGGAACGGAAGAAGGGTTGTGCAGGAAACTGGACAATGTGTCGGACCGTTTAGAAATAGCCGTAAGCCAAGCATGATGGACTCGCAAAAAGTCGGGAGGGCTGGAAAATCATCGATTATCAGGCCGTCCAAACNNCGTCCAAACCATTCGGAGAGGCGAGATCGTTGATCCTACGCAAAATATGAAGGCCTCATTTTCGTCAGACGGATAGGCCGTGACTTTTTGCGGCACCATCAAGCATGACCCTTTCCCGGCTTTCCTTTAGCATTAGCCCTTCCCGAGCCAGTTGATGACTGGATTCGTGGCCGATGCTTTGTCGGCGATGCTGCCGTTGCGGAGCATCTCCTGTTATAGCCTGGATGATTTTCTGTGCGATTGAGTTCGCGGCAGAGCGGGCTTGGGCAAAGGGTCAGGAAGTCGCCAGTTTGTCGAGAAAGGCGCTGATCAGGGGGGTAAACTTTTCCGGTTCGATCAAGAAAGAGTCGTGGCCGTAGTCTGAATCGATCAGGTGGTATTCCACCGACTTGTCAAGCTTTTTGAGAAGGGCCACCATCTCTTCGCTCTGGTTGGGTGGATAGAGCCAGTCGGAGCTGAAGGCAAACCACAGGGAGGGGCACTCGATGTGGGACAAGGCCTCTTCCCGATTTGCGAAATTCCAGGCTACATCGTATAGGTCGAGGGCTTTGGCTAGGTAGAGAAAGGCGTTGGTGTCGAACCGGTCGATAAAGTTGCGACCGTTATATTCGAGATAGCGTTCTACCTCAAATTGACCAAAAAAGTCGAACATGCCGTCCCGTGCCGAAAAGCGCCGGTCGAACTTGAGGTTCATCGAGGCGTCGGACAAAAACGAGATGTGACCCACGGCTCGGCCCAAAGCCAATCCGTCGGCTGGTGGATGTTCCGGTTTGTAATTGCCCTTTTTCCAGAGAGGATCGTTATAGATGGCCTGTCGGGCCAGGGCGTTGAGGGCGATGGCCATGGGCGAGGTGCGGCCAGTACCGGCAATGGGGATGATGGAGCGCACCCGTTGGGGGTAGAGCACGCCCCATTCCAGGGCCTGCATGGCCCCCATGCTGCCGCCGATGACGGTCAACAGGGTGTCGAGGCCCAGGCGGTCGATGAGCAGTTTCTGGGCGCGCACCATGTCGCGAACCATGATGACCGGAAAGGATAGATTGTAGGGGCGACCGGTGCGAGGGTTGGTGCTGGTCGGCCCGGTCGATCCGCCACAGGAACCGATAGCGTTGCTGCAGATGACGAAATAGCGTTCGGTGTCGAGGACCTTGCCTGGCCCGATCATGTCGTCCCACCACCCCGGTTTACGGTCGTCCGAAGTATGCCGGCCGGCGGCGTGGGCATCGCCCGTCCAGGCATGGGTGACCAGGATGGCGTTGGAGCGGTCCGGGTTAAGCTGGCCGTAGGTTTCGTAAGCGAGGGTCAGCGGCGATCCGAGCAGGCGGCCGCTTTCCAATGGCAATTCGACATCGAAGGTTGCGTATTCGGTTGTGACGATCCCTACCGACTGATCCAAGGCTTTATCGGCCTCCAATAAGTAAACGGCCCCTTTGCGGAATGCAGGAAGGGGCCGTTTTAGTCGTGCATGATCTATGCAGATCCCGGCTCCATCCTCATCCATCCCCATGCGGGGCAGGAATTAGCACCTGACATTCGCCAGCGGCGAATCGGTTGCTGTGGTTTCATAGGGCCTTCCCCTCCACCACTCTTGATAAAGATGTTGCTTGATATTTAATTGTTTGGTTCGTAACCCTAAAGGAGTACCGGTAGAAAGTCAATTGCCTTTCCCTGATCCCGCAGCCGGTTGATTCTGCCTTCAGGGCAGGTTTAGTGTATGCCCCTGATCCGCCATCTCAACCAGACGGGCAAAGGTGTAGCTGCCCAGGGTCTCAACCAGGCCGGCGCGGGCTTCTTGCCAGACCTTATGCACTGGACAATGGGTTTCCCGTTGGCAGACCCCGACATCTTCGAGGCAGAGATTGAGATGGATAGAGCCTTCTTCAGCCTTGATCACATCGAGCAGGGTGATGCTGTCGGGTTTCTTGTTCAGGTAGAAGCCGCCTCGAACGCCCCGGTGCGAGCCTACAATGCCGCTCTTGATCAATGGTTGTAGAATCTTGGTAAGAAAGGCCGGAGTAATGCCCTGTTCCCGGCAGATATCCTTTTTGAGCACTGTAGTTTCAGGCGGCTGCTTAGCCATAAACAGCACTGCACGAATGGCGTATTCTGTCGCCCTTGTGATAACCACGCATCCTCCGTAACGGTTTGTTGAATAAGAGACTTCTGTGGTAAGCAATAACCTGCCGGAACAATTTTTGTCAAGGTAAAGAGGAACGTGTGCTGATTTGTGGGCCGATGAGTTCTGGCCTCGCAGTGACTTTTGAAGGAGCTTGGGGGAGAGTTTGCTGACGGCTCATGCTTGACAGTGAGACGTAAGAAAGACATATTTCGGTAACTCGTCAAGAAAGGAAGCGGTTGCGTTTGATGGTTTATGCACAGAATAATTCTCTGGTGGTAGGGCGCTTCGCGCCGAGTCCCAGTGGGCCCCTGCATTTTGGTTCATTGGTTGCGGCGGTCGGCAGTTACTGTCTGGCCCGCCAGGGCGGTGGATCCTGGCTGGTGCGCATTGAGGATCTTGATGCGCCACGGGTAGTGCCAGGCGCCGCGGACGATATTTTGCGGACCCTTGAGTCTTGCGGCCTGGAGTGGGATGGGCCGGTGCTTTACCAGAGCTGTCGGACCGACCGCTATCAGGCGGCTTTGGACCGTTTGCAGCAGATCGGCCTGCTCTTTGCCTGCGGTTGCTCCCGCAAGGAAGTGCTGGCCACCGCTCCCCATGTC
>LGVE01183811.1_pt1 | contig 11324 bp, 10 predicted proteins | sample 469871 | NCBI WGS metagenome assembly LGVE01 (sample SAMN03893561, study PRJNA290197) | marine sediment metagenome | material: sediment; isolation source: combined push core samples #3730, #5133, and #5579 collected at Hydrate Ridge | place: Pacific Ocean: Hydrate Ridge | reverse complement strand
TCTTACCACTGAAGGAGCCGTCCATACGAACGATATCCTCGAAAACCAGAGTTCCCTCAAACTGACTCCCGGCTCCCAAAAACGCTTTTATTTTATCCGCTGCCGCTTCTTTGCGCATAAGCTTTTTATCCTTCCTCACCTTCATTGCATAAATCCCTTAGGAAACACCCAATAACTCCAGCAGGCGATCTAGATCCTCAGTAGAAAAGTAGCTGATTTCTATTTTCCCGCCCTTTTTCTTTGAATGAATCGACACCTGTGTGCCAAGGGACCTTTGCAATTCTTCTGCCAGATATTGCAATTGAGGATCAAGTTGTGGTTTCCCGGGCTTTTTCGGCTGCAGCGCGAAGTTTTTTATCTTCCGAACCAGTGATTCAGTCTCACGAACTGACAGTTTTTTGTGTAATAGCTGCTCCCGGGCTTCGAGAATGTCCTGATCTTCCTCTAAAGAGAGAAGGGCACGAGCATGGCCCATGGAAAGAGCACCGGTAACCACATCGCTTTTTACGATATCTGGCAACCTTAACAGACGCATGGCGTTAGCCACAGAAGAACGATCTTTACCGACCCGCTTGGCCGCTTCCTCTTGGGTCAACTCAAATCGATGGATCAACTGGCGATAAGCCTCGGCTTCTTCGATGGGATTAAGATCTTCACGTTGGATGTTTTCAATGATGGCCATCTCATAGGCCATTTCTTCGCTGACATCCTGAATAACCACCGGCACTTCATGCAGAGAGGCTTTTTGGGCCGCCCGCCAGCGGCGCTCTCCGGCGATGATCTGATAATGGTCCTCCAGGCGGCGAACTACCAACGGCTGAATAATGCCTTTTTCGCGCACAGAGGCAACCAACTCGACCATCTTGGCGTCATCAAAATGCTTACGCGGCTGCTGAGCGTGGGGTCGTAACTCCTCTATGGGACAGAGAAAATACTTGCGGCCACCGTCATCGCTTGCCGAAGTTAGAAGTGCTCCAATACCTTTGCCGAGAGCCGGTCTTTTGGCCATGTCAATTCCCCGATGAGATGATTTCTTTTGCCAGGGACAGGTAAGCCGCCGCCCCGGTGGAAGCAATGTCGTATAGTAAAACCGGTAATCCGTGACTTGGCGCTTCAGAGAGACGGACATTGCGAGGGATAACTGTTTTGAACACCCGATCTTTATAATGACGCCGAATCTCTTCGCTAACCTGGTGGGACAAATTATTACGTCGGTCAAACATGGTCAGCAAAATCCCCTTCAAGGTTAGGGCGGGATTGAGTTGACGTTGGATCAAGCGAATGGTTTTGCTTAATTGAGTGAGTCCTTCCATGGCGTAATATTCGCACTGCAAGGGTATCAAAACCGAATCCGCCGCAGTCAATGCATTGATGGTCAGCAAGCCTAGGGATGGCGGACAATCAATCACTATATACTTGTATTTATTGGATATTTCAGCAAGAGCTGTACGTAAACGGGTTTCCCGCTCAGGCTCTGCTACCAACTCAATTTCGGCACCGATAAGATCAGTCGTAGCCGGTAAAATGTGCAAGCAATCTAGTGGTGTATTGCAGACAATGTCACTGGCCTTGGTCTCACCCAGCAATACGTGGTAGGTCGTATACTTTAAAGCATTACGGTCGAGACCAACACCACTACTGGCATTGGCCTGAGGGTCGATATCGACGAGGAGGGTCGGCTGTTCTGCTGCGGCAAGCGAGGCTGCAAGGTTGATCGCCGTCGTCGTTTTACCGACCCCGCCCTTCTGGTTGGCCACGGCAATAATCTGTGCCATAAAGGCTTCCTTTCTGTTCAGCGGAGGCTTAAGGAGGCTATCATAATTCGCCGAACGAGGGATAAGAAAAAATGCAAAGGCAGGGATATCTCCTTCACATCGGTGGCACAGAAAGCACTCAAGATCGCTGAACCATTAGAGCACCTTGCCTAATACTCACTGATTATGCATCCCCATAAGCTTTTGATGTAAGGAGCCGATACTCGCGTCCCCGCTTCCATCGGAGCTGAACGGTCCACTTAAATAGCCCGTTGTATACTGATTTTTTTGAGTAAAAGGAGCTTTTCAGGTGACGGAGCTCACTCCGATCATTCATATTCAAAAGCTGTCCAATCAGGAATCTGTCTTCCCAAAAAACAGCAGATAGCGCTGCGCCTTTGATTGAGGCAACTGCACATGCACGGCCCTTTGACACGTAAAGCCCGCCCCTTCAATGATCTTTGCACTCTCTGTCAACTCCTTCAGGCCGTCGGCGCCCTTCATAGCGACCACCTGTCCATTTTGCGCCAGAAGAGGTTCGGCCAGAGAGAGTATTTCCCTTAGAGAGGAAAAGGCCCTTGTGACTATCAGGTCAAAACCAGGCAGGGTGTTATTGCTGGGCAATTTCTCTAGGCGTGCATGCAGGGCCGTAAAATCAAGTAGTTTCAAGGTCCGAACCACATGTTTTTGAAAGGCAATTTTCTTTGCTACAGCATCTACAGACCATATCGTTAACTCTGGCCTAGCTATTTTCAGTGGAATAGAAGGGAACCCACCACCCGAGCCCATATCGAGCAGGAATCCCTGCTGGCTTATGTAGGGTAGCAAGGTCAAGGAATCGACCAGATGTTTTTCCAGGGTGCTGAGTGGATCGGTGATGGCGGTCAGGTTGATGCTTTTATTCCAACGCAGCAACTCTTCACGAAACCAGAGCAATTGGTCAAGGGCCTCGGCAGGCAATACAACTTCCACCTGCTCGAGCATTTCCTGCAGCAATTCACGATCAGTCATTAGTCCCTCTGCGCAGAACCACTGCAAGAATCGAAATCGCTGCGGGTGTCACACCAGGGATGCGAGAAGCTTGGCCCAAATTTAACGGCCGAATACGCTGCAGTTTCTCTCGCACCTCCGCCGATAGAGAACAAAGGCTTTCATAATCGAAATCGTCTGGAATTACTACTTCTTCGGTTTTCTTGAAACGTTCTACCTGCTCGACCTGTCGCTTTATATAGCCTTCGTATTTAATCCCTGTTTCCAACTGATCTTGTACTTCTATCGGAATACCAGACAGTGCTGGGATTAACTCCGAAAGCTTCTGCATAGTTATTTCGGGTCTGCGCAATAATTGATCGAGGCTGAGACCATTCTTTAGCTCTGACAACCCGAGGGCTGTTATTAATGCCTTATCTCCTGGTCCCAGGCGCGTTTCGTTTAAAAGAACCCGACCCTTTGCGCAGTGATTCATTTTCTCTTCAAAGCGTTGCCAGCGCTGCTCAGAGAGCAATCCAAGACTGTGTCCCAATGGGGTTAAACGTTGATCCGCATTGTCTTCCCGCAACAGCAACCGATATTCAGCTCGGGAAGTAAACATGCGATAAGGTTCTTTGGTGCCAAGATTGACCAGATCGTCTATAAGCACCCCAACATACCCCTGTTCACGCCCTATCACCACCGGATCCCGTCCCTTGACGGCCTGGGCCGCATTGATCCCAGCAATCAAACCTTGCGCGGCCGCCTCCTCGTATCCCGAGGTGCCGTTGATCTGACCAGCATGAAACAAACCTTCTATCTCCTTGGTTTCCAGGGAGGGCTTCAGCTGTATGGGGTCAATAAAGTCATACTCGATGGCATATCCCGGCCTTGTAATCTCCACCTGTTCCAGGCCTGGAATCGTACGCAAAAAAGCCAATTGAATGTCTGGCGGCAGAGAGGTAGGCAATCCATTGGGATACATCTCGGAAGTATCTAGTCCTTCCGGCTCAAGGAACACCTGATGATATTCTTTTTCTGGGAACCGCACCACCTTATCCTCGATCGAAGGGCAATAGCGCGGCCCTATACCTTCTATAACCCCACTATACAGAGGAGAACGGTCTAGGCTGGAGCAAATGATTTCATGGGTGCGCGGGTTAGTGCCGGTAATATAACAACTTACCTGTGGTCCCGTGATGCGCTCCGTCTCAAAGGAAAACGGCTTGGGCGGAGAATCACCAGGCTGGGGTTCGACCTTGGAAAAATCCACTGTATGGCCGTCTATGCGAGGAGGAGTGCCCGTTTTTAACCGGCCCACTCGAAAACCGAGAGTCCGTAGATGATCCGAGAGGCCCTCCGAAGGCGGTTCTCCTGCTCGGCCTCCTGGATAATTTTGCAGGCCCACATGAATCAAACCACGCATAAAGGTGCCGGTGGTTAACACCACCGTCTTACCTAAAAACTCAAGGCCTTCTTTTGTTCTCACACCAACAAGGCGGCTACCTTTCATCAACAGTCCGACTACCGCCCCCTGCTTAAGGTCAATCAACGGTTGATTTTCAACATACCGCTTCATCCATGCTTGATAGCGGTGCCGATCAGCCTGAGCACGAGAAGCCCGCACAGCTGGGCCCTTTTTGGTATTTAAAATACGAAACTGAATCCCTGTGGCATCGATACACTTGGCCATTGCACCACCCAGCGCATCGACCTCCCTAACCAAGTGCCCTTTAGCCAAACCTCCAATAGCCGGATTGCATGACATCTGCGCGACCGCATCAAGGTTAAGGTTAAGCAGAAGAGTCCTACAACCCATGCGAGCAGCCGCCAGGGCAGCTTCACAACCTGCATGCCCTGCACCCACCACGATCACTTCATATTGCTTGCCATAACTGTACATAGATTGCCCGGTGGAGCATTTCTCAGCCCCGTTCAGAGAAGTGTTTCACGTGGAACACTTCTATTTGCCAATACAGAAACGAGTAAAGATCTTCTCTAGAATTTCTTCCGGGGCAGTCTCACCTGTAATCTGCCCAAGGGACTGCAAGGCCTCACGTAGCTCCAGTGCCCCAAACTCCGATGGACAATCATCCGTCACCGTTATCCTAAAACGCTCCAAGGCATTCCGCGCCAACAGCAATGCCTCACGATGACGACGATCGGAGAGCATCGTGGTTTCCCTGCCCTCGCTACCAGCGTCCCGGGAAAAGAAGTTAGCCACACGATCCAACAAGAGATCAACGCCCTCGACATTTCGGGCACTAATGGACACCGAAGGGAGTGCAGCAAACTCTACAGGGAGCGAACAGGAGCCCAAATCCTGTTTATTCAAGACCAATAAGGTATGTTCAGGATCACAGACCTGTAAGGCCTTACAATCATCATCGTCAAGGGGCTGACTACCATCAATCACCAAAAGAACCAAATCGGCACCAGCCACTTTAGCCTGTGCCCGCTGCACCCCCAGAACTTCTACAGGGTCGAGGGTCTGCCTTACCCCGGCCGTATCGATAAGGCGTAGCGGCATTCCCTTAAGCACCAGACTCTCTTCGACGGTATCCCTCGTGGTTCCGGGAATGTCTGAAACAATAGTCCGAGCTTCCCCCAACAAGGTGTTCATTAATGAGCTTTTGCCAACATTGGGCTTACCAAAGATCAGAATAGATAAACCATCCCGCAATAGACGTCCCGACTCAAAGGATTTCAGAAGGGTTTCCATCTGCTCTTCTATTATGCTGCAAGCAGCTATAAGTCGCTGGCGATCCGCCAAGGGCAATTCTTCTTCAGGGAAATCGATCCCCGCTTCAACCTCGGCAAGCAGATCAGATATTTTATCCCTAAACTGATAAATATTTCGAGATAGGTGCCCCTCCATCTGACCCAAGGCCACCCGGCAGGCTGCTTCCGATCGAGATCGGATTACATCGATAACAGCTTCCGCCCGAGTCAGGTCGATGCGCCCATTGAGAAAAGCCCGCAGGGTAAACTCACCCGGGCGAGCCAACCGAGCTCCGGCATCGACAAACAGGTCAACGATACGGCGCAACACGACGCTGCCACCGTGACAATGCACTTCGACCACATCTTCCCTAGTATAAGACCTGGGCGCGCGCATGATTACCGCCATAACTTCATCAATCAATTCGCCACCCCCATGGCGAAAATGGCCATAATAAAGGCGATGGGAAGTCAACACTGGACACTTCTCTGCGGCACAAAAATAGTTCGCGAGCAGCTTTTCAGCACCTGCACCGGATAGGCGCACAATACCGATACCCCCTTCTCCGGGAGCGGTGGCGATGGCGACAATGGTATCGTGACTATCTATTATCACTTCTAAGAGCACCTAAAAGAAAGGGAGGCAGCAGATGCTCCCTCCCAAAATAAAAATCTAGCGTAAACTGCCAATTCTTCCCTAGCAGAATATCAGCTGACAACCACTTTGGGTTCGCGGTTAACATGCCACTGCTGAAGGATGGTCAAAAGATTGTTGACCATCCAGTAAAGAACCAAACCAGAGGGAAAATTGAGAAACATAAAAGTAAAGATAATCGGCATGAACATAAATATTTTAGCCTGAGCGGGATCCATGGTACTGGGGCTCATCTTCTGTTGGAAAAACATGGTTACCCCCATAATAATCGGGGTAATGTAATAGGGGTCCTTAACGGATAGATCTTGAAGCCAGAAAGCAAAAGGCGCATGCCGCAAGGCGATGGTTCCAAGCAGTACCTTATATAGGGCAAAAAAGACCGGAATCTGTACAAACATGGGCAGACAGCCTCCCATGGGATTGACCCGCTTAGTCTTGTAGAGCCCCATTATCTCTTTATTCAATTGCTCTTTGTTGTTCTTAAACTTAGCCCGAAGTTTCTGCATTTCTGGTTGTAAGGTCTGCATTGCCTTCATGGACTTATAACTTTTCTGAGTCAGTGGCCAGAAAAGCAATTAAATAATACAAGTTAATAGAATAATCGCTACGCCCCAATTACCTACATAACTATAAAATAGGTTTAACACCGTCAGCAAAGGCCGGGCAATAATTCCAAAAAATCCAAAATCTATAGCTTTATCAAGTTGGTGACCAGAGGCTTCAAGTATATCCAGATCGCGAGGGCCGAAAAAACAGAGGTAATCGGCACTGACCGATTGACCCACCGCCAGAATAGCATAGGGCGTTTCAACACTATTTTCGACCAGATCCGCCTTTTTCTCGATACGAAATTTTTCCCCAGCATCGGCCAAAGCAACCACAGCGGACATAAAGTATTTGAGTTCAAAACTGGTCCAAACCGAACCTTTACCATATACCGGTGCATCCTCGGCAATATCTTCAACCTTGTGGGTGTGGACCTTTTCTCCATCATAGACAGCAGGGCCGACGAAAGAGTAGCGGTTGCCCTCCATTGACTCATCCCACGGCTGAACCAGTGTCAAGCTAGTGGCTCCACGAAGAGATTGGGCACCAAGATTGGTCACTCGCACCTGCAAATCAAAGTCGAAGGAATCACCCCTTAACCGATAAATCTTTTCCACTTTAAGGCCACGGGGAGATATGGCGCTGAATATGATCTCGCGTTCCTCGCCAGCTTCCAAGACAATTTGTTCTTCAGTAACAGAGAGGGCGTAAGACGCGTCTGCTGCTATATCGAAATCCCCGAGACCTAGGGTTCGCAAAGTGGACTGTTGAGAGAATGACGCGTCAACCAGCGAGACCGGTAGGGAATCGGCAGCCGTGGTCTGTGAATATGCGGGTAACTGCAAGGACTTCAAGCGACCGCCGACGGAGCTAAAAACAGCCTCGTAACGCCCAGCCTTAACCACCAATTCCCGTTCCTGTTGCGGCACCGATATAGCTCTATCAGCTAGAGTGGGAGCGACCGCAACTCCGGCACCAGGAGAGACATAAACCTGCTCTGTTGATTGAGATTCAACTACGGCTTGCTGTTCCGGCGGTGCCTCTGGTTTGGGAAATAGGAAATTAACTCCCATCCAAACCGCCAGCATGAGGACAAAGGCAATCAGAATATTCTTGTTTTCCATTTAAAAAATCTCCGTTTGTCAGATAGCGATTGCAGCAAGTCCACTAAACAGGGTCGTAGCCGCCAGGATGAAAGGGATGACAGCGTCCAAGGCGAACGGTCGTCATCAATAGACCCCGCGCCACTCCATATTTGGCTACCGCCTCAAAGGCATAACAGGAACAAGTGGGATAGAACCGACAGGAAGGTGCCTTAAGAGGTGAAATAAAGCGCTGGTAGAAAATCAAAAGAGCGAGTACCGCTTTTTGCAGCATGAATAGGGTCGCCTTGGTTATTTTTCTACCAAAAATCTCAATTCTTCGCAGATCCGAGAATAATTAATATCAGCTGCGCCTATTTTGGCAATAATAGATATATCTACGCCAATCGGCAACCTATTGATATGGTTGCGAAAAAATTCTCTAAGTAGGCGTTTTACTCGATTGCGCTGAACAGCCCCACCAACCTTGCGACTAACGGTCAGTCCAAGACGAGTGAGGCTGTTCGATCGATGCAAAACGACAATGATAAAGTTGGACGAGTGCCAACGCTTTCCCCCTTGGCGAACCCGCTGAAAATCGCTGGATTTCCGCAGATGACACGCTTTAGGAAAAGAATAGAGGCCGCTGCCCATGTCTAGTCTATTTGGTTGGGATCGTTACGACCAACCTATTGCGGCCACGAGCCCGCCGGCGACGAATAACAGAGCGACCATTTTTGCTTTGCATCCGGGCACGAAAACCGTGAGTTCTTTTTCTGCAGATTCTACTAGGCTGATAAGTTCTTTTAGACATTTTTTAACTCCTCTGTAGCTTATTTTTATCCTCAGGAAACGGAAATAAGGAAATTTAACGAATCGCATTATTAACCATGTTCGTTTTTTTTTGTCAAGCAGGAAACATAAACCTCTTATTTTACTTGTTTATGTTGTAACCTATCCCCAGCCAAAAAAATCTTGCAAAAAGGAGGGGCCTTTGATAGCTTTAAACCTCTTCTATTTCCACAGACAATCAGTGGAAATAAGCCATTACAGCCCTAGCTCATCAATTATCCACACCTGTTTATAGAGTTGTGGATTAACTATCACTTCCGCCCTATTATTTTCACCCTTATGCAGTCTGAATCAGCCTATGCACGAACTTTGGGGAAAAACCCTCAACCAGTTAGAGCAAGCCCTCACCCCACAACATTTTGCAACTTGGATAAAACCAATCAAGTTTGCCGGTGTGGAGGAGGATAAGGTCATACTGGAGGTCCCGAACCGTTTTGTTCTTGATTGGTTGAGAGACCACTATACCTGCATTATACAAGAAATAATATCCAAACTTGCAGCGACCTCATATCGCGTTGTTTGGAAGGTTTCCAGCTCTCCGGTCATACAGCCCAGCACACATGCTGCTCCCTCGACCCAGCCTTCCCCACCAACAGCAGCTCCTGTAAAACCACCGGTTCGCGCCACCAACAACGGATTCAACCTTAATTCTAAATATACCTTTGAAGAATTTGTTCCTGGCTCATCTAATCAATTTGCCTGTGCCGCCGCCATGGCTGTAGCTAACAATCCCGCCACTACCTACAATCCACTCTTTATTTACGGTGGAGTAGGTCTAGGCAAGACACATCTGGTTACAGCAATTGGCAATGCTATTTTAAAAAACAATCCCGAGATGAAGGTATGTTATTACACCTCGGAGAAGTTCATGAACGAATTAATCAATTCATTGCGCTACGCCAAGATGGATGAATTTCGTAATAAATTCAGATCTATGGACGTTTTACTTATTGATGACGTGCAATTCATAGCTGGCAAAGAAAGAACACAGGAAGAATTTTTTCACACCTTCAACGCCCTATATGATTCCCATAAACAAATAGTGGTCACCTCTGATAAGTTTCCAAAAGAGATTCCCGGCCTTGAAGAACGTTTACGCTCTCGTTTTGAGTGGGGCCTGATCGCAGATATTCAAGCACCAGATATGGAAACAAAGCACGCTATTTTAAAGATGAAGGCTGAAGCCAACGGCATCGGCCTTCCCGAAGATGTGGCTTATTTTTTGGCAAATTCGATCAGCAGCAACGTTCGAGAACTGGAGGGTTATCTGGTAAGAATAGGTGCCTATTCCAGCCTGACGGCCACTCCAGTGACCCTTGAAATGGCCCAGGAAGTGTTGAAAGATATACTCGTCGAAAAAAAACGAGAACTCAGCGTCGAAGAAATTCAGAAACGAGTTGCGCATCATTATGGTATCAAAGTAGCTGAAATTAAATCTTCTAAAAGAATGAAAGCTCTGGTTTTGCCCCGGCAAATAGCCATGTATCTATCCCGCCAATTGACATCCTTCTCCTATCCGGAGATAGGTGACCGTTTTGGCGGTAAGGACCACTCCACTATTATTCATGCGATTAAAAAAATCGAAAGAAACATGGAAGAAGATTTTCAACTTAGAACTGTCATCAATTCCCTTAAAAAAGAATTGACCACCTAAGTGGCAATAAAAGTTGTGGATGAAAATGTTAACAACTGAGTTAAATTTGACATTCCAGGACTTATCCACAAAAACTGCTACTTTAAACACACCCAAAAGCGATTTTTGAACACAATCTATTGTGTTGTTTTTTAAAGGTTTTTATAGGATACCAACTAATCAACAGGCATCTACTACTATCTACTATTTTTAAAAGAAAAGACTATAATAAACAGTAGGCTGTTAACAGGAGGCTTCATGCGCTTCGCCATTGAAAAAGAAATTTTCATCAAGGGGCTATCCCGAATTCAAGGGATAGTAGAAAAAAAGAATACAATCCCAATTCTGGCTAATGTTCTGATTGAAGCAGTTGACGGTGAGATTCAACTAACAGCCACCGATTTGGAAGTCGGCATGAAGGCCAGTTATCCGGCCACCGTTAGTTCCCCGGGGAAAATAACCGTTTCCGCTAAAAAATTATATGAAATCATTAAGGAACTTCCTGAGCAGGAAATAGATTTCAATGCCAAGGAAAATTGTTGGATTGAAATTCGTTGTGGCAAGGCCTACTTCAACATTGTTGGCCTATCAGCAGAAGAATTTCCTTATTTCCCCCATTTTCAAAAAGAACAGTTTGTCACCGTCGACGGTTCTCTTTTAAAGGAAATGATCGACAAGACCTTTTTCTCGATTTCTACCGACGAGAGTAAATACAATCTCAACGGAATCTACTTTCGCCCTGTGGAAATCGACGGTCAATCCTTGCTACGCCTAGTGGCAACAGACGGCCATCGACTATCGCTAATTCAAAAACCTTTAGATGTAAGCCATATCGAGCAATTAGCCAAAGGGGTCATCTTTCCCCGTAAAGGTATTTTTGAACTGAAAAAAATGGCAGAAGAAAATGACGGTGAATTACTAATCGGATTTTTCGATAACAATGCTGTCATTCAGAAAAATCAAACCGTTGTCATTATGCGCCTGGTAGACGGAGAATTCCCCGATTACAATCGAGTTATTCCAAAAAACAACGATCTAACAGCTATTATCCCTCGTGAATCCTTTCTCCATGCTTTACGTCGCATGTCGATTTTATCCAGCGAAAAATCGAA
>LGVE01014340.1_pt1 | contig 11439 bp, 13 predicted proteins | sample 469871 | NCBI WGS metagenome assembly LGVE01 (sample SAMN03893561, study PRJNA290197) | marine sediment metagenome | material: sediment; isolation source: combined push core samples #3730, #5133, and #5579 collected at Hydrate Ridge | place: Pacific Ocean: Hydrate Ridge | reverse complement strand
TATTGTCAACCTGTGCGTTTGTATCGGTAGTCCAACTACCGGATGAATGATACCACCGTGTGATCAAATCGGTGCCCGATGTGTCACGCGTTGTTGTTGTTAATTTATTGTTTCCGAGATACAACACACCCGCTGTTGATTCTATGTTACGTGTTCCTGTTTCAGACACAACCGCCCCCTGTGCATGTTGAACACCTCTGTATACTAATCTTTCGTGTGTTCCTCTGTTGTGGCTGGTTAATTGTGTACCAGAATTGATGATACTAAGTGTTGTTCCTGATCGGTACACTCTACCCAATGTAAATTGTCGATATTGTTCTATGGTTGTTCTATCGGTGGTAACAGCAACAACGGGACTGCCAGCATTATAATTAATATAGATATAATTAACATTTACATCAGTTAAGGTTATATTTTCAGTTAATGACCAATTAAATGATTGTGTGACACCAACCGCACTATCTGTCGTTTTTATTAATCCGGTTCCTGTTGATACGTCAATCTGTCCACTCCCCGAATCAGATATAACACCGCCTGAGATCATGCCAGATGAAAAAGTATTAATGATGTCCTGGACATCATCGTAGGTGGCAGTTGGGATTTCTTCTATTTCTATTTGATCTGCTGATAGTATATCCGTTTGGTAAAATATTTCATGATTAGCAGCCCCATCCCCGATATACAATTGTTTTGTATCAGTAGAAAAACCAAACTCGCCGGCGTTTAGGGTTGGTAATGATGAATTTGCGCCTCGCCTCATTTGGATTGTGTTTGCCATTATACCACCTGTTTAAGTTTATTTTTCGTTAGAGATTTTGGTTTCGACTTTAACTTTTTCAAAGCTTTTATGGTTTCTTTGAAAGTAGTTTCTTCTTCTTTGAAATCCATCTTAATTGTGCCAATCTGTCTTTGGAGTTCATCTACTTTATTGATATGCTCCGATTTCAAAGTTCTGATTTCACCTCTAAGCCTAACGATTTCATCACTTAGTTCTTTATTGTTTTTTTCATAGAGTTTGTTGGATTCTTCAATAGATTTATGCTTATTCTCTTCGAATACCTGCTTATCATGAGCATCATTAGCATTTGCCTCTGCTTGTTTAGCTTTTGTTATAAGCTGCTCAATGATCTTTTCGTTGTTGATATTGCCAACTACTTGTTTTCCTAACTCCATAACTAGGTCATCGGTATCAATCACGGAAGGGTATCTCCCGTGTTGATACAGCTGTTCTTTTGGTTGATCCGTGGTTATTGTTGCATCTTCCATGGAGATCACGCCTTAAGCGTATGCTCCGCCGTCTATGGTTGAACCTGTGTTTAACAATGTGTCCAGTCCGGCACCGTGTACTCCCGTATCTGTAGCATTATGATCAAAAGCCCAATCGGAATTAGGAGCTTTAGCGGTTTCGCCGTTGGTTGGCGATGCTTCAAGATATTCAGTAGCAAAGTCTACAAACTCAACAGCAGTAGCACCCGTATTAACTCTTAGAACATCTAAACCCGCACCCGAATAATTAGCGGGCGTGTCTGTCAATTCTACAAATGTGGTGGCCCCTGCGCCAGCACTTGAAAACTGTGAAAATACCAATGCTGTCGTGTCTACGGTTATTGGATCATTGGTTGTGAGGACAAAACCTTTATCACCGTTTATTGTTCCTTCCTCTATGAAAGTGAACATTCCGGCTGTTACTTCAACATCTTGGTCTGCGTCGGTCGATCGAGTCAAAACAAAAGCTACCGCCCCGGTTCCTTCTGTGGTCACATCATAAATACCATTGTCCGCACCGGTTGACTGGTCTTGAACCAATATTCTATCATTCAATACAGAAGCAACAGAGTCAATAGTTAATACCCCCACAGAATCGCCTGTTAATGTTTTTCCAACGCCCGATCCTGACGCAGTACATGCCGACAGTGCTGCTGCTGTTGCGAGAGTACACGATGCTTTGATATCGAGACCGGAAGCAACACTGTCAACATATGCCTTGGTGGCCGCATCCTGGTCGAGTGTTGGGTCTGTTACTCCCGTAATCTTATTAGTATTCATGGCGAAGTCTGCGCCGGCCTGCCCGCTCAAATCAGCCATGACTTCGGTATAACTTCGACCTTCCAATCCAACAGCAGTGAATTTAGCAAAATCTAAATTAGCAGCATCAGCATCGTCTATTTGCACGATATTATTATCTGCTATACCCATACTTACTGCTGACACATCGCCGCCCGTAAGCCTGCCCACTAAGCTCTGTTCGGTTACTGTCAATGCAACGGGTGTATTATCAGATGTTGCAGCCAGTACAGTTTGAGCACCAAATAATTGATGCATAACGAACTCGTAATTAGTTCCACCATTGCCTATATTTACCTGGAAAGTATCAGTACTGAAACCCAATTCCCCGGCTGCCAACGTTGGCAGGGATGAATGGATACCTCTTCTTATTTGTATTGTGTTTGCCATTATTTTTAGCCTCTTTTAGTTATTATTAAAATGCTCCACCGTCTACGGTGTCATTGGTTCCTATTATGTCGCCTGATGCTCCGTGCGTACTTGTTAATGCTGCGTGTGTGGCGATATCTGTATCAATTTCTGATGAGATGTTTGCATATGTCTGATTTCCGCTTGCATCGTATAAAGTTTCAGATGTATCAACTCTACTGTTGTCATCAGTATCATATACAGATTTGAGCATGTCCCCTGAACCAGACGGACTTGACCATGTCCCGTCGTCCTTGAGATAATTTCCAATGTTAGTTCCTTTTGGGGTTAAGCCGTGTCTGGTTGTGTCAAAATCAAGGTTTGTATTGTCGTCAGGTTCGCCAAAGTCATCTAATTTAATGAGTGGAATGTCTGTTATTGTTTTTGCGGTGACACCCAAAAACATTTTGTAAGTAGCGTCTGCTGTGTTCTTTGTTGTGGCAGATGTACTTTCGGCTGATCTGGTTACGGTAAGTGTATCAGTCGATCTAGCAGTACAACGAACTATTTCTACCAATGGATCATCGGCCGGGTTCGGTGAATTTGTGGAATCATACCATATAAGATTAAATTCACCATCAACCGCGGGATTAGGTAACCTATCACCGTGACCGGTGGAAAGTATTATAGAAGTTGCACTGGCATCATGACCAGTAGAAACCGTTACGAAACCAAAGTTTTTTACTGGGTCCATTCATATCAAACCCTAATCAATTTTACTTATTGGTTCTGCTGTTTCGGTTTCGTTTGTGTCTATATTACGTTTAGTATATTTTCTTTTCTTTTGTGGCGCATCGTCTTTTTGGGTTGTGTCTTCTGGATCCCCACGGTGTTCTGGTTCAATTGCTGGTTTAATCGGTTGTTTGTTTTCTGTGGTTGGTTGATCAATTCGGATAACAGACGAACTAAGACGTTTTACCTTATCATCATCAAAATCAACTATTTCATCTTTTCTATACAATCCGTCACTGGTCATCAATTGGCTAACGAGTATACGTACTTTTGTCATAAAAATTAATAAATGGAGGATAAACCCCCAAATATTTAAATGTCTGATAGTTTGCAAATCGCAACGTTGTGTTTTATTCTCAGAATCCCTGCTGAAAACACACGCCCGTAAAGATCGCCAGTGTTTGGATGCTCTGAACTTACACCGTGCTCGGTTTGCCAGTCTGCTGTAAGGTAGAAATCCACATATGGCTCTATTACCTCAGATGTTGGAAGCAACATCCCGGTCCCGGCAGTCATCGCATTCGACATGATGATATTTCCACCATTCAGCATTTCCTTAACCTCTGGCATTTCTCTAATACCATTAGTATTTCTAATACCCAGCAATTGCATGTACTGGGTTCGGGCGAGCACCAAATTATACGGTACACCTTCACCGATCGGCATTTCATCACTACCAAGCAGATCATATGCGGCAGCTACCGCATCTGTAGCATTCCCGGCTGTCGCGAAATCCGTTGTAGTAGAATAATCATTTCCTGCGCCTTCATACAGTCCATTGATATCATAAGTACCCGCATCATTCACGACACCTTTGATGATTGCAGTGTCTTCTACTTTTGCAGCCACATAAGCAGCCGATAAAGCAGCCGATGCATCAGGATCAAAGCCCTTTACGAGGAAGCCTTCGTATAACCTTCTATCAATAGTATAATCCTTCCAGTATACGGGGACCTTACTTGTGGTTGGGCTAGCATTGAAACCATCCGCCCCAGACGTAAACGCATACGATACCATGCCTTCCGACATTTCAGTGATTGTTGACCATTCGACAGCAGAAACACCAAAGCCAGCGGGTGGAGTCACTTCTACAAGTTTCCTACCAACCAGCGTTCTTCTTAGTGGTTCAACCAGCTTTTCATCTATTTTCTTTGAAAACGAATATAATGTTGTATCAGCCATTCAAATCAAACTCCTTACAAGGACATATCCACCAGAAGCAGCATCCTCAGTCACACCAATACGCCATGCAGCATCAGCAACAGCAGCAGCAGTCACACCGCCACCAGATGCCCATTTCACATATAAACCCCTTGATGCCAATGCACCTGTAGCAGGCGTGAGAATCACAAACCCGCCGCCACTTAACACAGCGGCGTTATCATCTGCATTATAAATCGTGCCTGGTGTGGTCGGTCTATATGCTGGTGCCGTGTCTTCATAACCCAGCCATCCCGCAAAATTACCATCAACCGCCGATGCTACTATCACATCATCCTCGTTTGTTCCCTTTTCAACAAGCCTACCAGCATACATGTTTGTAGCGACTTCCACCCGTGCCTCTGTGATAATTGGCGGGGTTCCTGCTGCAACTATGCGATTGGTAGGACGTACCATACTCATATATGACATTATTTAGTTCCTCCTTTACAGTCTCCGACAGTGAATTTTGAACTTATCCCGATTTCAACTACATCGGTCTTTATCTTTGCCTCATCAAAGGCAGTGTTCCCCGGCGGCATTGCCGCGACCATGGCTTTACCGTCTGTGATCATGTTTTCAATCACCGACGCGCTTAACTGTTTGATTTCATTGATTCGTGTTGAAAGTTCAGCTTCATCGAGCTTACCATCTTTCGTGAATGGAGCACCGAGTACTTTTGAAGCCGCGACCATATCACCATATTCATTAGATAGTTTGTCTCGCTTGATTTGATCAAGCGTTGCCTCCACAGTTTCCTTTTTGGCTGCCGATAGCATCGATTCAAGATCACCATTCGGGGTCATCTGAGCCATATCCTGTTGCATTTTACCCATCTGCTCATCATACTCTGCTTTCTGTGTTTCCAGCGAATCAGACAATTTCTTATCAAATTCGCTCTGACTATACATTGTTACCTCTTCCTTTACCGTAGCAGACGGCTCGTTTTTAATGGTCGTCTCGGTTTTAGGTTCGGTCTTTATTTCTTCGGTCTTTGGCTCAACTTCCTTTTTGGGTTCAGTCTTGCCAGCGTCTCCGTCATTATCGGCCATATTATCACCTATTGTATTTTTATCATGTTCTGATTGTAATTTGGTTTTATTTTCATTAACAGCAGCAGCAACCATTTCAAACTTGCTGCCTTCGTATGCTGGTTTATTTGGGGGGATTACGAATGATATTGATGCGGGTGCAAAATCGCTTAACATTCCATCATTGTTAACATCTGGACCAGGATACCCAGCAACACTCCATTTACCAATGCCGGATCGCATCCAAGTACCATCATTAAGCTTTTTGGCGGCTTCTCTGTCTGTTATTGCTGCACTTGCTTTTATCCAGTCGCCTTCTTGCCATATTTTAGTAACATAACCAACATCGGATGAATGGTCATGGACGTAATCACACGCATGGGGATCTTTATTATTACATATCCTTACGGGTAGATTCATTCCAGCAGCAATAATTCTATCAACCGCAGATGATTTGATACCCCACTTCATCAAATTACGTTTATCAATTTCTATTAATTCCCCCTGAATTTCAACTGCGTGCTCTGGGATACCCTCTGTTCTTTCAGATGCAACAGCGAACTTTTCAGAAGAATAGTTTATTAACTGCATGGACTAACTTATGCAATTTATACTATAAATAAAAAAGTATATTGATATGGGTATTAATATACTACCAATCGTTATATATTTCTGGACTGCCGTATACCCGTAAGTTTCGACACTGTGCGGCTATACCATATGTCGATATCTTGATATACAATTGTATTAAATCGCCCGATGACCACCCTGATATATCCTCTGAATAATTTACGTATGATGTACTTGATGTCGATCTTTCGGTTCCTACGGCAGACCCGTTTCTATATATCCTACCATAAGCAGTATATGAGGATGAATCCGATCTCAAATCAAACTTGATTCTTAGTGTAGTTTCATCACTGAATATATAAGGCAGTATTCCAACTTCAAGGATTTTCGTGTATGCTTCTCTATACGTAAAATCAGCTGGATCATCATAACATAACAAATCGTCGCTTGCAGAATATACCAACCCAATGAGGTTTATAAAAATTCTATCATCTGTTATCTGGCTGCTTGTGATTGCAGTATCACCAGCAGGAACATTGACCATAGCAAGCAGCAAATCACCATCTGGTATGTCTTTTGGTTTTGGTGTTGCTGATGGTTCCCCCGTAATTACAGCAGGATCGCCCGTGCCAGCGATCGCAGATGTATCATAATGAACTATATCTATTCTTGGCAACGTGGCATGGGCCGCGCTTATTGTTACCGTGTTTGTTGATGACTCTGTATACGGTTTGTTGTCTACAATACATCTTCCAGCACTGACATCTAAAATCATGCTTGGGGATCCTTGCCCGGTAACTTCGAGTCCAGATAATACACCGTCGCCTCCGCACGACTGTATAATACTATTCAATTCTATATGGTGCGGTACATCCCCGCTATTAAAATTCATTCCCATTATTAATCACGTCCATCCATAAACACTATCAACTTCATTGTCTCCATATACCATAAAGTTTTGAGTAGAAACATAACTACCAAATGTAGCTATTTTTGTATATAATTGTATTAAATCCCCCGATGTCCACCCTGTCAAATCTTGTGAAAAATTAACATATGTTGTACTGTTTGTTGTCCGTTCGGCACCAATTGGAGACCCATTACGATAAATTCTACCATATGCAGTGTGTGCACCCACACTTGTTTTTAATTCAAAATAAATTCTAAATTCAGAATCGTCACTGAATGTATCAGCTGTAATTTCAATTTCCTTTTCTTTTTGGTATGTGTCTTGGAAATGACTCACTTCTGTATCATCAGAATCAAGAAGTGTGTCGCTCGCGATATATGTTAATTTTAACGGTTGTATAATAATTCGTTCGTCTATTATATTACCAGTTACGATGACAGTAGCCGAGGCCGGCACATCCACAATTGCAAGCAGAATATCACCACTTGGTATGTTTTCTGGGATAGGCGTTGATCCAGCGGTTCCTTCTATCACTGCTGCTGCACCCGCCGATGTATCATAACAAACCAAATCTATACGTGGTGAGGCATCGGCCGTACCTATTGTGACGGTAGTAGCAGATGCCTCCTCATACAATTCTTTATCGACTACACATTGACCAGCGGACACATCCAATGTCATGCTTGGCGTTCCCTGTGCAGTTATTTCAAGTCCGTCTAATACACCATTCTCATTTTGTGCATCTATAATTGTATTTAACTCTACATGATATATTTTGTCGCCATTCGCAAATTCCATACCCATTTTCTACACGTCCGATAATGTTATTGTAATCTGATATATTAGTTCAAATGAAGATGTTTTAATAATCTGGTTGTGAACCATCCTATTTGCCATTGTTCCGCCAGTCGATGCATTGAATGCCCCAACTTCTTTTAATGAGTTCCCATTTGCTTGCGCGGGGAGCAAAGACAATTGATATACTGCTTTCTTTGTGATTGTGTTAGTTGCTGAACTTATGAGACTTCGAGAACTTCCATACGGATACACTTCTGTTACCAATGCGGTATCGCTTGCAGTTGCAGGAGTTGGCCCGGTCCCTATTCCTATGTGGGTGGGCCAAGTTACAGTTGATCCAGTTAATGCGTCTCTGATTTTGTTCAAAAAACCGTCGACTATCATTGTTTCACCTCTGGTTTGTCTTCGGAAAATCCTACCCTTTGCCTTAATTCAGCCTGTGTTATGTTGCCAGTAGCTTCCATTTCTATAAGATCCCTGTGGTTGACATGAATTAAGCCCAATGGTTCGGCGACTATTGATATATTTTTCAAGTCCAAGCCGTAATCTGGGAGATATGGAGCAACTACTTCATTAAGCAGGGTATCAAAGAATGTGTCCCTTAACGATTCTAAAGTAGAAAGTTCCTGTTTTGATACTTCACTACCAGAATTTGTAAACTGCGATCCTACCCGCCCGGCTGATACATCAGATTGTAATAATGCTCTATCAATCTGTTTTTCCCTGAACTCTAAGTATGTTACGATGTTTAATCCTTGTTTTGTCTCGATCATCGAAGCGGTCATACCAGTAGATATTATATCCTCATTTGCTTGTATTTTCTGTTGTGCACCCGCTTCCTTTTCAAGGTATTCCCTCGATTCTTCTTCGTTCATCATTCCAGATTTCAACAGTTCCGCAATTAACGAATAATCTTTATGCATCCTACCCATACCGTACCTTTTTATGAACTCATCATAATAATAAGATGCGTTCATCATTGATTTTAAAGGTGTTTGTACCTCTGGAATCATTGAAGCACCGTAAACACCAAATGTGTTTCTACCTAGAATATCCATGAAATAATTAGCATCAGCCCACAACCTAAACAGGGCGACGTTGTCCCGTTCATATTCAATCTGATTGTCTCCTGCTTCATCGTGAACTATCCGATCTATTTTCCCATGAATCAATAAATCAGAATCAGTATCCCCAATTGTTTCTTTTTCAGTAAGAAAAGTAAGATAGCTCATAGGTGATATTTCAGGAACAGTGAGGGTATTATTTGTATCATATAATAATGTAACCACATTCCCCATTTCAGGCAATGATCTTGCTATATTTTGTGAAAGTGGTTTGAACTTAATAAAATCCATTAATTCATCTAATGAATCTTGTTTGTTTTCATCAGTAACGAGCCGTATACCATTGGTCATTTTCAGAGCTATGTTTATGAATGCTCTTGTGACTTGGCCGGATATACCGCCTCTCGCAATCGAATAATATTCATCAAATATATTAGTAGTATTTACAGAATACCTACCATAATATTCTATACCTGCGGTTTCAACGTCCCTTTGGTCGGGATAACCTAACGTAGAAGCAACAAGCATATTAAGTGCTTTTGTTCTGTCGTCGACTACTGTCGCGGACCTCATTGTTACGATGTGATCGTCTGCCATCTTGTGTTTATTCACGAATCTTTGTACTTGCTGCTTGCTATACTTCGCGTCCCCGTCTGCGGATATTGCAGCAGCAATCTGATTAGGTGTTTGTCCTTGACCGTACATTCCCAAAACAGTAGATTCCATTTTGTTTCGTACAATTTCAGAGTTTTGGCCCCCCATTAATCCAACTCCGTATATTCGCCAATTCTGACACCGTCAGAACCCACTATATATGTTTGTGGTATTGCCGCAGTTGCGTTGTCTGAAACATAATCATCAATTATATCAAGTGCGCTTTTCCTATATGCTTCGGCCTGCGACCCACTCCCCCAATCAGATCTTGAATAGTCTTCGGTCTTGAAATCAGATACCGGGTTAAGTGCGCCTGGCTGCATGGCGATCAAAGACGATGCCAAAAACTCAACAGCAGTATCAAGGGTTACACTCGTGGCCGGGACGGTTGTACCCTTTTTAGATAAAATTTCGGCAAGTTCTGCCCTTGCTTTGACTAGCTGCCTATTTATTAATGCAGAATCCACACAACTACACAAATCTGTAACACCTTGCTCCGTGCCAAGTACCATTAAAACACCGCCGTCATAATCATAACCATCATCGTTATCATATTCTATTTATATTATTTATATTTATTTAAGACCCAGAATACAACAACACGGGCGATCCTCTCAAATCACCCACGTAATCAGTACCAAGCGCACTGTACCCTATGAAAAACGTACCATTTGGAACCCTACTATGAATAGTTATTGTATCAGCAAAACCAACCTCTTCTTCAAAATTTAAGATGTTTGCTACTACTGCAATTTTGTTAACAATAGTCTCCTCGAGTCTTTTTACTCTTGATTCGATGTTTTTGATATAATAATCTAAACCTTTTTTCATGGTCATAGTTCTTCAAGCTCCAAATCATTCTTAATATGTTTATGTCCGGTTGTAAGTGTTGATTTCATAACTTTCATGTCCTCGTTTATCACAATTCCAGGAGTTGATAAATTCAATGTTACCGTATCGCCCACGGTTATAGAATCATCTAATATTGATATGTTTGCTCCTTTTTTTGGATCTCCGTTAAGCATCGACTTAGCTTTTAACATTGCAACTTCGTAATCCACTATATCATTATCAACATGAACGGCCATATACATACCATACTTATCATACGATGCAATATCATTAACAAGCGACGCCGTTCTTGTCGGGTATGTTGTCTGAAAATCAAATATGGTTCTGCCCGTCCGTATTTCGATACCAACCCCCACGCCATCGGATGTGGTTCCTTCGAGATGGATATAATATTTTTGACCCACTACCAAATTTAAAAACACTGGGCATGTAAATTTTGTATAATCTTCATCGGCTATGTCGTTTTTGTATACAGTTATCAGACTGTTTGATATTATATTCGAAGATGAATCTTCAAGAGTTAGTATAAGATCTGACTCGCTGCCCGTATATGTTTCTGTGTAGACATATATAGCAGATAACATGTTCTGTGTCGGGATAAACCAACATTCACGATCTAGTAAATCCGTCACTTTGTAAATAAATGCACTTGGAACCCCTTCCTGATCTACTGTATTACCATACCCACCAAGTACAATAGCTCGGTTGGTTGTGTTTTTGTGATGTCCTATCCTTGGGTTTCCACTCAAATCATCGTCTATAATAGTAGCAGACGGCGCAACATCTACAGGCTCATAAAAATGTATTTTCTTGTTTATATCGATATACCATTCAAACCCGACATATTCGGCTAATTCACTTATTGCTTTTGATAATGATGTCCATGCAAATATAGTACTATCAGAGGTATAATCACTTGTTTCTATGTATGTATAATCGTTATCAATGTCTGCCAATTCTAAATATGATTTGCCCGTTGAAATGTCTACGGTTTCAAGTACTATTTCAAGGATATCAGATATTTCCTTTGTTTCTTCTATGATACAGAACACATAAATATTATTTGATCTGTATACAATATCTTCACCGGACAGTTCAATCCTACCTTCTACCAAACTACTATCTAGTGTATATATCGAATCCGTGACTATCCCGG
>LGVE01184907.1_pt1 | contig 11469 bp, 10 predicted proteins | sample 469871 | NCBI WGS metagenome assembly LGVE01 (sample SAMN03893561, study PRJNA290197) | marine sediment metagenome | material: sediment; isolation source: combined push core samples #3730, #5133, and #5579 collected at Hydrate Ridge | place: Pacific Ocean: Hydrate Ridge | reverse complement strand
CTCTTCAACTTAACGTGGCGAGCAAAAATATTTGGGCTCGTCGTCCTATTATAAATGCCGAAATTGGCGCTCGAAGTTTTGATTTTAATACCATCTCGACACGGTTACGTTCAGATTTCGGTGACTCAGAAAGTGGTGATGTTAAGTTGACTTCGCGTGAGATGACTGAACCCAGTGGCGTGAAGTTACCATTTGATGTCGTTGGAACATTGTCAATTGATACAGTGACGGTGCAAAAAATTGATTGTTCCGCCCTAAAAAGTCAATTTTCTTTGCGCAACAATATTTTTCAATATGATTCGTTGACCTGTTCTGTTGCCGACGGCACGCTCGATTCGAGTGGTCATGTTGACCTGACACAGCAAGGCTACGCCTATGCGGGACATGTCACGGGACGAGGTTTACAGCTAGCTGAACTGGCGCAAGCCTTTGACACGAACAAGAAGAGTTCTATTGCTGGAGTATTGGCTGTTTCTGTTGATTACAGTGGTGCGGGAACGCAAAAAATACGTGTTCAGCAGAATCTTTCTGGTGCTGGTAACTTTGAAATTGAAAATGGTGTCATGTCGGGTACGGCTTTCATGGACGAGTTGTCGATATTTTTTGGTCTTTCTGCATTTCAAGTTTTCCGTTTTTCTGAGGGCCGTGGCACCTTTAAACTTGATACAGGTGGACAGCTTCATTACGATGCTCAATTTCTAGGCAGTCGGTCACGAATTTACCCTGTTGGTACATGGCAGTATGGTGGAGATTTGGCGGCGCAGGTGGCGGTTTATTTATCCCCCGAACTAGCTATAGAGATTGATTCAGGTTCGAAAATAATACCGTACTTACAACAACGTGATGGTTGGAGCCATATTCCTCTGTCTGTCACTGGAAGGTTTGATGCCCCTCATGTCAATATTGATATTGTGAAGGCCAGTCGTTCAGTTTTGCAGCGCGTTGGCGATATTGTTGTGGATGAATTGAGCGAACATGTTGAACGCGAGTCTGATCCCTCTACGGGCAATGACGGGGTCGAGTTAATTGAATCGGTTCTTGAGGGGCTATTAGGTAAATAATTCGGTTTTACTGCTGGTACAATGGAGAGTTTCGANNGGGTCATGTATGGTCCTGAATTTCCATCTAAGATTGGCTTTACTTCTGATATCTCTGAATCAGGTTTGTGTATTAAATCATTTATTGTTTTCAAACCAGGTGAGATATTGCTCCTCGAAATTGAAGCGCCTAGTGGAGAAATTATTCGACTTGAAGGTCGTGTTCATTGGGCACGAAAAGTACCCCCGAACCTTTTACGCAAGGTAAAACATGCTGGGATGGGCGTTAAAATTATTAATTTCACCAATGGTCGTGAAGTTTATTTAGATCTGTTCCATTCAAATTGAGATTAACCCAAATCTTTTCTACTTGTCGTGATAATTTATTTTCTAGCACCATGTACATAGCAAAACATCTATTCCCGCTCCCCGCTTAATTAATCTTCCGGTAAATACATTAATTGCTATTCTTGTATTGTGACCTGTTGCTGGTTGTTGCATAGCTGTGCTATTTTATTTTGGTTTATATATTGGTTATTCTTTGTTGTTTCTCTCATTTCAGATGAAGTATTTATTATATGTCTCCATTTAAAGAACGTTTAGATAAGTTGTTGGTCGATCGCGGTTTATGTTTATCGCGTGAACGAGCTCGTGCCATGATTATGGCTGGTAAAGTTCTTGTTCGTGATCGTGTTATTGATAAAGCTGGTACCAAGGTTGATTGTGAATCTGAGATCCGTTTGCGTGGAGAGGATATTCCCTATGTTTCTCGTGGCGGGTTAAAACTTGCTGGTGGTTTAGCAGCATTCGCCTTAGACGTTGTTGGTCGTATTGCTATCGATGTTGGTGCTTCAACAGGAGGATTTACCGATTGTCTGTTGCAGCAAGGTGTTAAAAAGGTTTATGCGGTTGATGTTGGCTACGGCCAATTAGCTTGGAAATTACGAGAAGATGAACGTGTTATCAACCTTGAACGGACAAATATTCGTGACTTGACTGTTGAAAAACTTGATGACTGGCCAAACTTAGCTGTAATCGACGCATCATTTATCTCTCTTGATAAGGTGTTGCCACCAACATTGTCTCTCATGGATGTTAATAGTGACATTGTAGCGTTGATTAAGCCACAGTTTGAAGTGGGTAAGGGAAAGGTTGGCAAGGGGGGGGTTGTTCGTGATCCGAATCAACACAATGAGGTCATTGAAAAGATAAAAACTTTAGCTGAGAAGTTAGGTTGTCTTGTCGTATCTGTTGCAGATAGTTCTCTATTAGGGCCAAAAGGAAATCGAGAGTTTCTTATTCATCTTACCTATCGTACTGACGCTACCGAGATTGTAACCAAGTGATAAAGATTTTACATACATCAGATATTGACCTAGGTGCATTGCCTTCATTTACCAATGACTTTAGTGACACGCATCATCAGCACCGACTGGCGACATTTAATGCTCTTATCGACTTAGCTCTTGAGCGTCAGGTCGATCTTTTTGTTGTTTTAGATCATTTGTTTTTTGGTGCAATTCCTGATTCTGAATGGCTTGATGCAGTACAGGCTGGACTGCTACAGCTTGAGGAGCAAGGGATTACAGTTTTACTCTATCGTGGACACACTGATGAGGGTGGCGAACAGGCTATCGATGGTTTGGAGCGTTATTACGTTTCACACAACGGGACTGCACCAATTACGCTGGCTATTGGTGCTGAAACGGTCAATCTGCATCTTTTGCATCTACCGTTATCCCGTGAGACGACACCATCAAGCGCGATACCATGTGAATCGCTGGTTTCTTATCATATTGGTATCTTGTTAATGGCCGTTTCAGGTACAAATTGTTCAAATCCGCACTATGATTTTTTGATTCATCATAAAGAATCAATTCAAGCTTTAAATCATCATTACGTTGCCGTAGGGTATCGTCACGCATCTGAATTGGTGGATGATGGTAACGTTCTTGCTCTTTGCCCAGGTTCGCCTCAGGCAATCGATTTTTCAGAAAAAGGACCTCGGCATTGTGCGCTCGTTATTTTGGATCAACAACGGGTCGAAGTTGAGAAAATCGAAATACAACAATCATTGTTTGATCAAGTTTGCATTGATATTTCAGAGTGTTGCGATGAAAGGGATATATGCGCTGCGGTGGTTGCTCTGGCCCAAGAAGATCTTGTCGTACAGGTTGAATTAGTAGGTCAAATTGAATACCCATTAACGCCAAGTCGTATTGTGAGCCAATGTCATAATATGTTTACCTATTTGGATATTGTTGACCATACCTCACTGATTAATAGCCGTTATTTGAAATCAATGGCAAAAGAAAATACAGTACGAGGAAAACTGGCCCAAGCATTTATAACTATGAATACCAGTACCAATGATGTTGATCAGCGGAGGATCTATGAACTTGCATTACGTGATCTTTTGCACCGATTTAACGCAGTTCAAGCTGAAAATAGTGGGGCTGAATTATGATTCTACGCAGCCTTGAATTGACAAATTTTGGTTTGTTTAACGATAAATCCTACGAATTTCGTCGTGGTATGAATCTTGTCATTGGCCCCAATGAGGCCGGCAAGTCGACAATGATGGAATCAGTTCCTGCGATCCTCTTTGGTTGTAATGAAAAAAAACGTTTTCAACCTTGGGGGCAAAGCGAATCAACCTGTGCAGCCTTGATTTTAGAAAACCAGCGTAATAACGTTTTAATTCAACGTAATATTGATACCGATCATGTCGAGTTAAAGCAATCAGACGACATGTATCAACAGCAAGATCATTTTATTGCTACGCTTGCCGTAGGTGAACACTCGCCGCAGCAATTAGAGTATCGCGAGTATTTATCTAAGACGTTAGGGATTCACGATGAAATGCTTTTTCGTGCGTCAATATTTGTTGGCCAAGGAGATTTCCCTTCAAGCGCTAAACAGATTGAACAGCAAATAAGGATTCTGTTATCGGGTTTTATTCACGGTGATTGTGACCTCGTTCGCCAATCACTTCAGGATGATTATCTGGCCATCACCTGTGAAGATCCTTGGAGTGGTTTGAAGGCATCGCCACGTGAACTCGATGTTGTGAAAGAGTTGTTAGGTGATCTCGATGTAAAACGTGAACAATTCAATCAGTGGTTGCTTGAATCAAAACAGGTACAACGGCAGATTACTGAACTTGAACAAAAACTAGACCGCGATCGGAGTGATTATGAAAGTGGTATTGAGTATTTAATCTGGATTCAGCAACGGTGGCACGCTGAAGGTGATGAGCATCAGCCTAACGCAAGTTCATCAACTGTTGGTGACAGTGAGATTGATAGCCAGCCACTGATTACTGAATGCGAGCAGTTAGAAAAAACATTAACAGATGCTGGGTTACCCGCTGAAATACCTGGAGATTTACCTCGCTTGCTCTCCAGCGCTGATGATATTCGCTGTGATTTAGTTTCCCTCCAGCAGCAGATAGTTCCATTACGCAAAGAGTTAAAGGAGATCGCTTTACCATGCTGGAAAAAGTCGCTTCTCGCCACATTGTTGCCACTGCTTGTCGTTGTCGTTTTATGGAATTTTTCTGCTGACAAACACTCTCTCTTTATTGCACTGTTTAGTGCCATTTGTTTGACATTGTGGGGATCGTTTTTAATCCGTTATCGGCAGCAACGATCGTGTCAATTACAGCTTCAAGAGAAAATATCTCAGGTGGAATTAAGGCGCAGCGAGGATCGTTCACGATTAGAAGCTCTCGATGCAGAATTTGAACGTCATGGTTTATCGAGTTCTGCAATTGAGCTTGTTAAAATGAAAAAGATACTCGAAGCACATGAACATATATTGGTACGGTTAAGTGAAATCCGCCATCAACTTCATCAAGGTGGTGCAGCAGACACGTGTCTCGCCGATATGGCCGATTGTTATGAACAGGATGAATGTGGTGATGTGGGCCATTTAACGCCGAGCGATATTCCTGAGGCGGAGGCGAAACTTGCTGATTTAAAAAACACGATACACAGTGATGAAGCTGAATTACTCTCCTTACTTCGTACTGGAGCAGTGTTGCAAGGTCGCTTAGATGACTGTGATAAATTAGACGTGAGTGAGGTTCAACTGCGATCTCGTGTTGCTGAACTTGAGGAGAAAAAACACGTTTTAAGTTGTGCTTATCAGGTTTTAACTGATGCTATTGATGAGTTTCATAGAATAAACCTAACGAAATTAGAAAAAGAGATGGGGAGCTATTTAAATAAGGCAACCCTTGGTAAGTACCGTAGCGTGAAGATACATGATGATTTTTCGGTCTCCCTTGCCGGCATTGGCCGGTGTAGTGATTGGGTTCCTCTAGCAAATCTAAGTCGTGGTACCATTGATGTTGCTTGTCTTGCAATTCGCTTAGCGGTGACCCGATATATAACCCATAATGAATATTTGCCCTTTTTTCTAGATGATGCTCTGGTTAATTTGGATTCAGCACGGCTAATCGATACCATTGATGCGTTAGAGCGATTGAGTGATGACCATCAAATTATTATGTTTACCCACGATGAACGGTTGTATAAATTGGCAGGAAGACGTCGTTGGCATGTGATCTCACTCGGTGAACAACCACAGCGAAAGACAAAAAAACGAAAGGAAAATCGTGACCATGGAAACGAACTTGGTGGACAACTGTCTCTTTTGTAAAATTATCAAAGGTGAAATTCCTGCCGATATTGTTTATGACGATGATAAGGTTCTTGTGTTTAGAGATATTGACCCACAGGCGCCAGTTCATTTACTCATTATTCCACGTCAACATATTGCTCGAATCAACGATATTGGTCCAGCCGAAGCCTCACTTATTGGCCATATCCATCTAGTTGCCGTTGAACTAGCAAAGAAATTTTCCATTAGTGAAACAGGTTTTCGACTGGTTAATAATTGCAATGACGATGGTGGACAAGCCGTCGACCATCTACATTTTCATCTGCTCGGTGGCAGGAAGATGAACTGGCCTCCAGGTTAAGTGGTTCGATACGTCGATTTATTTATTGATTCAGTTTACTGTTGTGTAATGAGGGAATAAATCATGGTGGATGATAAACATAATCGAGAGATGCAAAAGTTGATGGATGAAATTTCAGAACTTTTGGTTACACATCATGGTGGTAGTTTTTCTGACGATGCCCTCGAAAATGGTATCGTTAAGTTGAACGGAGCTTTTAATTTAGCGAAAGAATCCCATTCCGCTCAATTTAGGAAGTCTGGTGAACCTTATTTATTTCACCCCCTTAGGGTCTCTCATCTCGCTGCACGACACTGGATGGGATTTTCCTCAATCATTGCCGCATTGTTGCATGATGTCGTTGAAGACACGCCCGTTACCATTGAAGAGGTGGAGAGTGAGTTCGGTACAGAAGTGGCTTTGTTGGTTAAGGGACTGACAAAAGTTGAAGATGCAGAACTCAGTCGCGAGTTGCTTAAAGAGGAGACCTATCGTAATCAGATCTTGGTGGCGATAAAAGATATTCGTGTCTTGTGTTTGAAGCTGTGGGACAGAATCGATAATTTACGTACTATTGATGCATTAAAACCACAAAAACAAGCCTTAATTGCTGATGAAACACGCAAAGTTTATATTCCACTAGCGCGCCACTTAGGTATGGGCCAAGTTGCCGATGAACTCGATGCTCTGTCACTTTCAGCNNTTAGAAGAGGTTAAGCGGCGCTCTGAGCCTGCGTTAAAACAGCTCCGTTTGGATATTGTGGCCGAATTTAATCGTCACAAACTCAACATCGTTTTGAATGATACGTGGAGATCCTTTTCCTTGGAGGGAACTCAGCGGGTTACACGGGGAGTGAGTGCCCTCTATACTCTCGATATTCTTGTTGATTCGTCCATGGACGCGTATATGGCTCTTGGACTGATTCATCGCTTGTATCGCCCGATTACCGGTAAATTACGTGACCATCTTAATGCACCATCACAGCACGGTTATCAGGCGATTAAAACGACAATTCAGGCTGGTGAGTACCGCTTGAGAGTGAGAATCACGACACGAAAGCTTGATCGATTTAATCAGTCTGGGGTTTTAGCTCCTGGTTTTGAATTTCGAAAAGAGAACTTCGATGGCTTGATGCGTAGCCTCTTAGATGGTGAATCTGTTTTTGATGTGGATCGATTGCGTCTGGCATCGGCTACGATTCAAGTTTATACCCCTAATGGCGATTCGAGAATGCTTCCTGAAGGAAGTTGCGCCCTTGATTTCGCTTTTGAGATACATGAGAACCTCGGCCTCTATGCCTATCGAGCACGAATTAATGGCCAGACACGGTTACTCAAGACGCCGTTGATGGATGGTGATCAGGTTAAGATAGAAAAAGTTGACTCACTGGCGGTCTTGCCAAAATGGTTAGAATGGGCGATTACGCCCAAGGCACGTAATTCGATTAGACGATGTTTGCGAACTAATTTTAGGGAAAATCAGCGCGATGAAGAATAGGGTTTTATTGATAGGTCTGTGGTGTTTGCTGTTGTTGATTGGTATTAACAGTACTGGTTGGGCCGCCCAGCACGCAACTGTTTTTGTTTATCATCGATTTGGTGATTCCCGTTATTCATCGACTAATATTGAACTCCCAGTGTTTACGCAACAGCTGGAGTATCTAAAGCAGAATGACTATGTTGTTTTACCTTTAGGTGAAATTGTTGATCTGCTCAAACGTGGCGAAGAGCTGCCCGATAAGTGTGTTGCCATTACTGTGGATGATGGTTATTTGACCTTTTTGACCGGTGCGATGCCATTGCTGAAACAGTATGGATTTCCAGCAACTCTCTTTGTTAATACTGATTCTGTTGGTGGTAAGAGTTATTTAAGTTGGGCACAGTTGCGGCAACTTCATCAAGACGGTGTTGAAATTGGTAACCATTCGGCATCACACCCCTATTTTGTTTCCAATGAGGTGAATGGACCTCTTACATGGTATGCCAACTCGTTCGCTGATATCACAAAGGCTTCGGATGCTTTTTCTGATCACCTTGGCGTTAAACCGCAGCTGTTTGCCTACCCGTATGGTGAATACTCGCCACAACTTGAACGATTAATTGAAGAACTGGGTTTTGAGGCTGCCGTGGCACAGCAGTCTGGTGCCATGACAAAAGATTTATCTTTTTTTAGCTTACCGCGATTTCCCATGGGTGGGCCATTTGCAACGTGTAATGGTTTTAAGAACAAGTTAGCCATGTTGCCAATGCCCGTGACTGTAAAACTGCCTAAAGGCCCTGTCGTGCAAAAACAAAATCCACCAGTATTAACATTTACGTTGCAGGGCCAAGATATTAATCTGAATAGTTTGCGCTGTTATGTGCAGGGACAGGATCCTGTTACTGTTGAAAAGGTTGATGGCGACCTGTTTCGGGTCGTAGCAAAACAGCCTTTGGCTGGCAGGCGTAATAAATATACTTTAACGGCGCAAAGCCGTGATGGTCGTTGTTGGTACTGGTTTAGTCATTTGTGGGTTAGGCCATAATCAAAGATAATCATGTATTCTGCGATGGTTACTCGAAATTTTCTTTGACGGCGTACGAACGAAAGCGTTGGCAACAAATGTACTCTTTTTTCTTCGTTCAAGTTGCGCTAGTTGCGACAATTTGTTGTAGCTTATCATCGTTTGAATCTCAGTAACATATGCATCACGTCGAGTGGAGTAGTTCAATAAACCTTCTGCCAAATAGAATGCCTGCAGCGGTTGTTGATTGCTGCGCATCATTTCACGCGATGCGCGTAGTTTGGAGTAAGCTCGATGGGTGTTCAGGTTGTTGATATAGGATTGTATTGAATCATTTAGTGAAGAAAACTTTTTGACTTCATACGTTTCTCCTACAGGTCGACCTTTTGGCACGATGCCTGTCCCTGGGGTAAATGTCCATTCACCAAAGATATTATTTGCTAGTTGTGCAAAGCGAGACGTGCCGTATGCGGATTCATTTGCTGCTTGAGCTAAAACCAAAGCGGTTGGTATCATATCTACACGACTTACTAGCTGTTTACGGTGGGTGCTATTGTTTAATGGATCGTGACTAAAGCGATACTCTTTCATTAAACGCTTGATCCAGTCATTATCGCGAGCGGAGAGGGTATGTTCTTTATCGTATTGTGCGAGTAATTGTTGTAACTGGTCCCGCTGTTGCATCACTTTTTCATTCTGTGTTAATACCATCGGTAATAAGCTGAGAAAAAATAAGTGTTTCTTTTGTTTAACATTAGGCACAGTTGATAAATCAGCGGGGAAGTTATGCACCGTAATGTCAGGAACACCCCGGTCCAGTGTTGTCCAGCGATAATCAAATTGGTCAAATACCTGTTGAATTTGTGAGTATGAAGTCGGTTTAACCGTTTGTGGGAGGCTAGCTGATGTTGAATTCTGAATGTCGCAACCACAGAGAAACAAGGTGAATAGATAAATCATTACATGTAAACGTTGTGAGTATGTCATGGAGTTCAACTTTATTTTTAGGTTGTAACAAGGTAGTGTTCTACCTGTTAATTGGATACCAATTTCAAAGCGCGCAACACTATCACAGCTTTTCTTTTAATGCAAGACCTTGAATGTCCGTCATAATTTGTATGATCTAGTTACTGATACTATATTCTATGGTGATATCTTTTTAACTCTTAAGGAAGGTATTTTTAGCAGTATGAAACATTGTTTTGGTGCTAGATTGCAATTCTTTGACTGATGGGGTAAATTCGCGGCTCGGTATCATTAGGCACGTTGTTAATGGAAATGAAATGGTAGTTTCTATCGCTTTTAAAGCAGGTGTGTAGATATTTCTCAGTTTAGATGGACAGGAGAAGGTGTGATGTCAGACGAATTAAAGCCACTACGTGAGAAAATAGATACACTCGATGATCAAATTCTTGATCTTCTCAATGAGCGTGCTCAGGTCGTTATCGATGTAGGTAAAACCAAAAAAAATAACAAAAAATCCTTTTACGTTCCAAGCCGTGAACAGGCAATTTATGAGCGATTAAAGAGTCAAAGTCCGGGACCTTTTCCTGTTGATGCCATTCAACGGGTGTTTAGAGAGATTATCTCTGCCTCCCTTTCGCTCGAACAACCGATGAAGGTTGCTTTTCTTGGCCCACAGGCAACATTTACCCATGTTGCGGCTATGCAGCAATTTGGCTTATCAGCTCAACTTATTCCTCAAAAAAGTATCCCCGCTGTTTTTGAAGAGGTGGCACGTGGCCGTGCTTCTTATGGGGTTGTGCCCGTTGAGAACTCCAATGAGGGGGTTGTGACCCATACGTTGGATATGTTTATGGAGTCTGAGCTGAAAATTAATGCCGAGATTTTGCAAGAGATCTCGCATGATCTGCTGTCAATGACTGCCAATATAGCCGATATTGAACGCGTCTATTCTCATCCACAGGCGTTAGCGCAGTGCCGAAAGTGGCTGGATGAAAATTTGCCAGATGTTCCGTTAATTGATGTCGCCAGCACCGCTGCTGCGGCACAACTTGCCGCTGGAGATCGTAGTGCGGCGGCAATTGCCAGTGCGATGGCGGGGGCTCAGTATGACCTACGTCAAGTTAAAGCCAATATCGCTGATAATTCGAGTAACTTTACCCGTTTTCTTGTTATCAGTAATCAATTGCCTGAGCCTGGAGAGCGTGACAAGACCAGTATCATGTTTTGCATCAAAGATGAGCCGGGTATTTTGTTAAGGATGTTGGAACCTTTCAGTCAGCGTGGGATTAATCTCTCTAAAATTGAAAGTCGACCGTTAAAGAAAAGGGCTTGGGAGTATATTTTCTTCCTTGATATTGAGGGCCATATAGAAAACGAAAATGTTCACGATGCTGTGGAGCAACTCGCTAATTATTGCCAATTTATTAAGGTTTTGGGTTCTTACCCGAAGACGATATGAGTTTAAGCCATGTCTGATGTGATCGTAAAAAATATATCGATTATTGGTGTTGGGTTAATCGGTGGTTCTTTTGCTTTAGCGTTGAAAAATGCCAAAGTGGTTGAGACGGTATTTGGTTGGGATGCCAATCATGAAAACCTAACGTTAGCTGAGCAACTGGGTATTATCGATAGGGCAGGCCCAAGCCTGACTGATGCGGTAAAAGATGCTGATGTTGTCTTGTTGGCTGTTCCTGTTGGTAGCATGCAAGCCGTCGCTCGTTCTGTTTTGGCTCATATGAAATCGGGTAGTATTCTGACCGATACAGGGAGCGTTAAGCAAACTGTTGTTGGTTCCCTCGAACCTTTGGCTATTGAATCTGATGTTCTCTTTGTCGGAGGACACCCCATTTCAGGTACCGAGCGCAGTGGTGCTGCTGCGGCATTTAAAGAGCTCTATCAAGACAAAAGGTGTATTTTAACACCGACACCTAATACCAATAGCACTGCACTGGCAATTGTCGAACGACTTTGGTGTGCTGTGGGGTCTGAAGTGGTC